>Ga0207674_10000970_pt1 | contig 37542 bp, 34 predicted proteins | sample KBSCornC72_FD_184303 | JGI IMG/M metagenome (GOLD analysis project Ga0207674, IMG submission 184303) | Corn rhizosphere microbial communities from Kellogg Biological Station, Michigan, USA - KBS Corn C7-2 (SPAdes) (version 2) | ecosystem: Host-associated > Plants > Roots > Rhizosphere > Soil ... | reverse complement strand
ATATGGTGAGGTGTCCGAGTGGCTGAAGGAGCACGCCTGGAAAGTGTGTATACGGCAACGTATCGGGGGTTCGAATCCCCCCCTCACCGCCATATTTAAAGAAGAGCTCGCATGAAAATGCGGGCTTTTTTTTCGCATGTTGCACACCTGCGGGGGGATGAGAATCCCCGACCGGGGTTCGACAACTGGCGACAGCCAGTTGGACAGACTGAGAGCGTAGCGAACAGTCTGCCCGCAGGGCGAGCGAAGCGAGTCAATCCCCCCCTCACCGCCATATTTAAAGAAGAGCTCGCATGAAAATGCGGGCTTTTTTTCGCATGTTGCACGCCTGCGGGGGGATGAGAATCCCCCGGTGCTATATGCTGCTCGGTGCGGCCTGAGCCCCTCACCCTGCCCCTCTCCCCAGGGGAGAGGGGGATAAAAAGCACAAAAAACAAAGCCCGGTTTCCCGGGCCTTGAACACAACAGCAAACTCAATAATACGCTTGCAGCGTGCGCTGACAGAGCGCTGAACGCACGCAGTCCTCTTTGGTGAAGCGTACCACCCCAATCATCTCATCTTCCTCAAAACGTGACATGGCGTCGCTCAGCCCGGATTTCACGCCGGATGGCAGGTCACACTGGGTAATATCGCCGTTAACGATAACCGTCACGTTCTCCCCGAGGCGCGTTAAAAACATCTTCATTTGCGCAGCGGTCACGTTCTGAGCCTCGTCAAGAATGACGACCGCATTTTCAAATGTACGTCCGCGCATATAGGCGAACGGCGCGATTTCCACCTTGCCAATCTCTGGTCGCAGGCAGTACTGCATAAAGGATGCACCCAGTCGCTTCACCAGCACGTCATAGACGGGCCTGAAGTACGGAGCAAACTTCTCCGAAATATCTCCGGGCAGGAAGCCGAGATCTTCATCAGCCTGCAGTACAGGACGGGTAACAATAATGCGCTCCACATCCTTATGAATCAGCGCTTCCGCCGCTTTGGCTGCACTGATCCAGGTTTTCCCGCATCCGGCTTCACCGGTTGCAAAGATGAGCTGTTTACTCTCGATAGCATTCAGGTAGTGCGCCTGAGCCTCATTGCGCGCCACAATTGGAGAATTATCACGGCTGTCTCGGGCCATGCCAATTGCTTCTACGCCACTCATCTGCACAAGCGAGGTGACCGATTCTTCTTCACGCTGTTTATGGCTACGTGAATCCCGTCTCAGCACACGTTTTGCTTCGCGACGAGCTTTGATCACTGCTTTTTGTCTTCCCATGGATAGCACCTTGAGTTGTTGGTATTCATCACACGCGCCAGCTTCGGCACGATTATGCGCACGAACATCAGAGGGTTGGCTTCCTTGTAAGCCATTGCTTGCTTTATCGGATAACGATACGGAACAGCTACGCGCACCGTTCTGCACGTCGGTCGAATCAGATTCTTGAGGAAGGGGGGAGAATTTAGTGGTGAGGAAATCGCTGCCGGAGTCTGAGCCTCCGCGCCGGGTGCTGCGGTTGTTATGTTTACCTTGTCCAGTACAGGACGCAACCATTCGCGATCTCCATAGTGATTCAGCATCACTGCCGGGAACTACCGCTGTCTTATCTTAAGTACATCAGGAGTTATCATAAATGCAACATTTATTTTACCTGAATGCAACTTTTAAGACTGTCCCTACAGGTGAAATCAGTCTCATATAGAAATATTACAGAAATATAACAGGAGGATAGTCATATGAAAAAATAATGTCCCCGCGAACGGTTGCGGGGACAATTATCAGGTTTCAATAAGACCTTGAGCGAGGTACGCGTTCCGATCGCGCACGCCCGGCAGGGCAAAGAAATAGCCGCCGCCGATGGGCTTAATGTACTCTTCCAGCGCTTCGCCGTTGAGCCGCTTCTGCACGGTCAGGAAGCCTTTTTCCAGATCGTGCTGATAGCAGACGAACAGCAGGCCCATATCAAGCTGACCGGCGTTGGTCACGCCGAGCGAATAGCTGTAGCCACGACGCATCATCAGGCTGGACTGCGTCTCTTTGGTGCGCGGATTGGCCAGACGAATGTGGCTGTCCAACGCGATGGTATCGCCATTAGGATCGCTGGCGTAGTCGGGCACGTCATGCTCGTTCTTCATGCCGAGCGGCGCGCCGCTTTGCTTATCGCGACCAAAGATCGTCTGCTGTTCTTTCAGCGGCGTGCGGTCCCAGAACTCCACGTGGAACTGGATAATCCGCACCGCCTGATAGCTGCCGCCCACCGCCCATGCCGGTTCGCCCTGATCCGCCGTCACCCATACCACGTCTTTCATCAACGCCGCATCGCTGCTGTCCGGGTTGGCCGTACCGTCCTTAAAGCCCAGCAGGTTCACCGGGGTCTCTTTCCCTTTGCTGCGGGCAGCGTGGTCCGAGATAAACCCTTCCCGCTTCCAGCGCACGCTCAGCAGATCCGGCGTGTGCTTGATGATATCGCGCAGGGCGTGGATCACCGTGTCCTGAGTATTGGCGCAAATCTGCAGGAGCAGGTCGCCATGACATAGCGCCGCGTCCAGGGAGTCATTCGGGAAACGCGTCATTTTCTGCAGCGCTTTCGGCTTCTGTTTTGCCAGCCCATAGCGCGCGTCAAACAGCGACTCACCCAGCGAAACGGTAATGGTCAGGTTATCCGGGGCGATAAACGGCCCCAGAATGCCGGAGTCCATTGGCGGCAGACGCGGGTTCGGCGTATCGGGCGCCGGTCCACCGGCGGTGAGAAACGCGATGCGCGTCGTCAGCAGGCGGAACAGGCGCTCCAGATCGGCTTTATCGCTGGCCAGCGAATCAAAGGCCACCAGCATCATGGACGCCTGCTGCGGCGTCAGGATGCCCGACTGATGCTCGCCATAAAACGGCTGCGTCTCCATGCGGGCATTGGGTGACAGCGTGCCGGGCGCGCTCTGCGGTTTCGCCGCATGCGCTACCGGACAGCCACCGGCCAGAGCAAGAGCGCCCCCCAGCGCCCCTACTCCTTTTAACAATCGACGACGTGAAGGCTCAACCACATCGTTATCGCTATGCTTATTCATCGTGCTTAGTCCAGACCCAGTACGCCGCGCAGCAGAGAGAGATCTTCCGCCAGGGCGGTAATCGGGCCTTTCAGCGCGTTACGGTCGGCATCGGTCAGCTTGTCGTAGGTTTCAAACCCGTCTTTGGTACGATACTTCGCCAGAATGGTGTCGACTTTTTTGAAGTTGGCATCCACTTTGGCCAGCAGTTCGCCGTTCTCTTTCTGCAGCTGAGGACGCAGCAGGTTAACAATTTTCTGCGCGCCGTCGACGTTGGCCTGGAAGTCCCACAGATCGGTATGGCTGTAGCGATCTTCTTCGCCGCTGATTTTGCTCGCGGCCACTTCTTCAATCAGACCAGCCGCGCCGCCCACCACTTTTGACGGCGGGAAGGCCAGCTCGCTGATGCGCTTTTGCAGCTCCAGCACGTCGCCGTTCAGCTGCTCGGCGTATTTCTCCATCCCTTTGGTAGAGTTGTCGCCAAACAGGGCTTTCTCCAGACGGTGGAAACCGGTGAATTTCGGATCGGCGGCTTTCTGCTCGTAATCGTCTTCGCGGGCATCAATGCTGCCATCAAGGTCAGAGAACAGTTCGGCAATCGGCTCGATGCGCTCGTAGTGCTGACGGGTTGGCGCATACAGGGATTTCGCTTTTTCGATATCACCGGCCTTCACCGCATCGGTAAAGGCTTTGGTTGCCGCCGCCAGGTCCGCCGTTTCTTTCGTGACATAGGCTTTATACGCCGTAATCGCGTCGCCCAGGCTCAGCACCGCAGCACCTTTCGCCGCATCGGCCGTCGCTTCACCTTTGACGATCAGCTTCCCTTTAGGGTTGGTCAGCAGACCGCAGGTCATCTCATACTCGCCCGGCTGTAGGTTGGCGGTCATCTTCTGGCTGAAGCCAGGGGCGATGTTTTCACGCTCCTCCACCACTAGAACCCCTTTCAGAATCTCCCACTCCAGCGCCTTCTGGCTGTGGTTCTGAATAATGAACTGGGTTTTGCCGCTGTTCACCGTGAGGGTCATCGGCTCACACTGCTTATCATTAACGGTGACTTTAACCTGAGGTACATCCGCGCCCCAGGCGGAGAATGCAGAAGCGAACAGCGCGGCAATGCCTGCGCATAACGCACTACGACGGAACTGAATTGCCATGACTCTTCCCTTTAAAAGTATGTTGTAACTAAAACAAAAATTATGGCGTAACGCGCGACGCCTGCGTACCGGTACGCGGCGGCATTGCGAACAGCACCAGCGCCGGAACCAGATAGATAAAGTACATCGCCACTTCGCTGACGCTCGGCGTTTCCTGATAGCCGAAGATACCTTCGAGCAGGGTGCCGGTCAGAGAGTGCGTGGAGAGCACGTTGCTGAGGTCGAACGCCACGTCCTGGAAATGGTTCCACAGGCCCGCCTCGTGGAAGGCGCGAATCGCCCCTGCCGCCAGCCCAGCCGCCACCAGCAGAATAAACAGGCTGGTCCACTTGAAGAAGGCGCCCAGGTTCAGGCGAATACCGCCCCAGTAGAGCAGAAAGCCCAGCACAACGGCGGTTGCCAGCCCGAGCATCGCGCCAACCGGCGGCCAGATACCGACATCCTGCTGAAACGCCGCCAGCAGGAAGAAAACGGACTCCAGGCCTTCACGCGCGACGGCAAAAAAGACCATCATGATCAGCGCCCAGCCGTGGTTATTGCCCTTTTGCAGCGCATTATCCACCGCCTGCTCCAGCTGCACCTTCACATTACGGGAGACTTTACGCATCCAGAACACCATCCACGTGAGGATCACCACCGCAATCACGGCGACGATCCCTTCGAACAGCTCCTGCTCTTTCTGCGGGAACTCCCCGGTGGTTTCGTTGATGAGGATACCGAGGCCCAGACAGAGTGCCGCGGCAAGGAATACCCCGACCCACATGACGCCAATCCAGCGTCCGCGCTGGGTTCGCTTCAGATAGCTGGCGATGAGGCTCACGATAAGGGCAGCTTCAAGCCCTTCACGTAACATAATGAGAAATGGAACAAACATGCCGACACCTTAAATGTTTATCGCGGTCAACTGATGCAAAGAAAGGTAAATTCTTGTGATAGTGATTATCATTACGGCGAAAAGAAACACAAGCGAAATGTGTGGTGTTTTGATGACGAGTTGTAAACGCCGAGCCTGGTAATAGTTACATACGTTACGTTCAGGTTTATAAGTTATAACGAAAATGCCCATTTACGCTGGTACGGGGCTGTGGCTAAATATCCGCCTCAAACATCTGGTGAAAATTAATTATGTTTAAAATTGTCCATTTCCTGCTGGCGCTGGTCATTATTCTCGCGCTTGCCTGGCTGGTAAGTTTCGACCGCCGAAAAATTCGCATTCGTTATGTTTTACAGCTGATTGTTATTGAAATTGCGCTGGCGTTCTTTTTCCTGCACGCCGAAAGCGGGTTATTCCTGATTAAATATGTTTCCGGCTTCTTTGAGTCACTGCTGAAATTTGCTTCGGAAGGGACCAATTTCGTCTTTGGCGGAATGGGGGAAAAAGGGCTGGCGTTCATTTTCCTCGGCGTGCTTTGCCCGATTATTTTTATTTCCGCGCTGATTGGTATTCTTCAGCACTGGCGGATCCTGCCGATTTTTATTCGGGTCATCGGCACGCTGCTGTCAAAACTGAACGGTATGGGCAAGCTGGAATCCTTTAACGCGGTGAGCTCGCTGATCCTCGGCCAGTCGGAAAACTTCATTGCCTACAAAGGCGTGCTGGGCGATCTCTCCTCTCGTCGTCTCTTCACCATGGCGGCCACGGCCATGTCGACGGTCTCCCTGTCGATTGTCGGCGCCTATATGACCATGCTCGACGCCAAATTTGTCGTCGCGGCGCTGATTCTGAACATGTTCAGCACCTTTATTATTCTCTCCGTCATCAACCCGGCGCGCCCGGAAGCGGAACCGGATATCAAGCTGGAAAAACTGCATGAATCGCAGAGCTTCTTCGAAATGCTCGGCGAGTATATTCTGGCCGGTTTTAAGGTGGCGATGATTATTCTGGCTATGCTGATCGGCTTTATCGCACTTATTAGCGCCGTTAACGCCCTCTTCTCCAGCGTATTTGGCATGAGCTTCCAGCAGATCCTGGGCTATGTATTTTACCCCCTGGCGTGGCTGGTGGGTATTCCGCTGAGCGATGCCTTAAACGCGGGCAGTATTATGGCGACCAAGCTGGTGGCGAATGAATTTGTGGCGATGATTGAGCTGCAAAAAATCGCGCATCAAATGTCCCCGCGCGGGCTGGGCATTTTATCCGTCTTCCTGGTATCCTTCGCGAACTTCGCGTCCATCGGCATTGTGGCCGGGGCGATTAAGGGCCTGAACGAGCAGCAGGGGAACGTGGTGTCGCGGTTTGGTCTGCGTCTGGTGTACGGCGCGACGCTGGTGAGCCTCCTGTCGGCGAGCTTTGCGGGGCTGGTGCTCTGATGCAATACCGGGTGGCGCTTCGCTTACCCGGCCTACAAAACAACAACGGCGGGTTATCCCGCCGTTTTTATTAGAACTGCACGCACACCGGCTGGTCGACGCGCATCACCGACTCCTGCGCGAAGCGAGATTTATAAATCCCGCGTAACGCTTCGATGTTCTTCTCGCTCTGCGCATCCTTACCGTGGATCAGCATCAGCGCTTTGCTGGGTTCACGTGCCACTTTCCCGTCGTTCCCCAGCCACTGCCCGCGCGCGTCAAACACCGTTAAGCCATCGCGGAAACGCGGCGTCACGTCCTGGTCAACAAACTGCTGCCACTCGTTGCTGGTGATTTGCGCCCCGGCAGGACGATTTAAGCCGAAATAGAGCGTGGTTTGCTGCATCTGGTTATCCGCTTTGCAGGTCTCTACAGCCGCGTGTTGCGATGGCGCCGTGCAGCCAGCGAGCATCAATAGTGCCGCTGCCATTACCCCTGTTTTGATTGTCATGCTTCGCTATCCTCATTGTTATAAGCACAGGGATATCACAGGAAATTACGGATTTTGGCAAGAAAAAAGCCGGGTGCGCTTGCGCTCACCCGGCCTGCATTGTGCTGCGAGAAAAATTATTCTGCCTGGAGCTTAGACGGCGGCGCAGTGTGGTAATGCGCGTCGGCTTCAGCAAAGCGTTTCTGCATGGAGGCAGACGGGGCTTTACCCAGCAGGCTGAACACCACGATGCCGATGCTGCCGAAGATGAAGCCCGGAATGATTTCGTACAGGCCCAGCCACGCGAACTGTTTCCAGACGATAACGGTCAGCGCACCGATGATCATCCCCGCCAGCGCGCCGTTACGGGTCATACGTGACCACATGACGGAGAACAGCACGACCGGACCAAACGCCGCACCGAAGCCCGCCCACGCGTAGCTCACGAGGCCCAGCACGCGGTTTTCCGGGTTGGCCGCCAGCGCGATGGCAATCAGCGCCACCAGCAGCACCATAAAGCGCCCTACCCACACCAGCTCTTTCTGGCTCGCATTTTTACGCAGGAAGGCTTTGTAAAGGTCTTCGGTGATCGCACTGGAGCAAACCAGCAGCTGACAGCTCAGGGTGGACATCACCGCCGCCAGGATTGCGGAGAGCAGAATACCGGCAATCCACGGGTTAAACAGAATTTGCGCCAGCTCGATGAACACGCGCTCGGCGTTCTGGTTCACCGCGCCCGCCTGCGCCGGGTTGTTGTTGAAGTACGCGATGCCGAAGAAGCCGACCGCACACGCCCCTGCCAGACACAGGATCATCCACGTCATGCTGATGCGACGGGCATGAACGATGGTGTGGTGGGAATCCGCCGCCATAAAGCGCGCCAGGATATGCGGCTGACCGAAGTAGCCCAGGCCCCAGCCCATCAGCGAGACGATGGCCACGAAGTTCAGCCCTTTCAGCATGTCGACGTTTTCGATGCTCTTCTGCTTGATCACTTCCAGCGATTCGCCAAAGCCGCCAACGGTGAAAATCACAATCACCGGAGTCAGGATCAGGGCGAAGATCATCAGGCTCGCCTGCACGGTATCGGTCCAGCTCACGGCCAGGAATCCGCCCACGAAGGTATAGAGGATGGTCGCCGCAGCACCGGCCCACAGGGCGGTTTCGTAGCTCATGCCGAAGGTGCTTTCGAACAGACGCGCGCCGGCCACGATGCCGGAGGCACAGTAAATGGTGAAGAACAGCAGGATAACTACCGCAGAGATAATGCGCAGGATGCGGCTGTTATCTTCAAAACGTCCGGTGAAGTAATCCGGCAGCGTCAGGGCGTTGTTGTTGGCCTCGGTATGCACGCGCAGACGGCCTGCCACCAGCTTCCAGTTGATCCATGCGCCGACGGTCAGGCCGATGGCGATCCAGCTTTCAGAGATACCGGAGATAAAAATCGCGCCGGGCAGCCCCATCAGCAGCCAGCCGCTCATGTCGGAGGCGCCCGCAGAGAGTGCGGTCACCATTGGGCCTAAACTGCGTCCGCCCAGAATGTAGTCGTCAAAGTTCTTTGTAGAACGCCACGCCAAAAACCCTATCAGGATCATGCCAAAAATATAAACGAGAAATGTCACCAGCATCGGTGTGCTAATAGCCATTCAAATTCTCCAAAATGTCGAGCGACAACCATCCGGGCTGCCTTGTTATATGATCACCGGAACGAGGTGAATGTATCTTGTGTTTCGGTTGGGCGCGCTATCCTGCCGTATGCGCCTTCCGCTGACAAACGATTTAACACTGCATTTACATCAATTTCATCCCCGGTTTGATACGAGTTTCCTATAGGTTGCACTCGCTCACGCTTTTACGGGTTGCACCTTTGAAAAGTGTTAACTACCGCATAAAACCAGGCTTCCCGCACAAAAGCCAGCGCGTTTTCCCAGCTAACTATTCGTTAACAATCCATTCATTTTCCGGGTTGCAAACCAGGTCACATTTAACACGGTTGCACAAAGTTGCAACATGGTGGATATTTCACGCTATCAACAGAACGCTATTACAGAACAACAGGAGCTTTGGCATGGGTATGACCACCATGGGGGTTAAGCTGGATGACGCAACCCGCGAACGGATTAAGACCGCAGCAACCCGCATTGACCGCACGCCGCACTGGTTAATTAAGCAGGCGATTTTTAACTATCTCGAAAGACTCGAGAGCGATGAGGGCCTGCCGGAGCTGCCTGCCCTGCTGGCCGGCGCGGCGAACGAAAGTGAAGAAGCCCCGGCCGCTGGCGACGAGAACCATCAGCCGTTCCTTGAATTCGCCGAGCAGATCCTGCCGCAGTCCGTCAGCCGTGCCGCCATTACCGGCGCCTACCGCCGTGCCGAAACCGACGCCGTGCCGATGCTGCTGGAGCAGGCCCGCCTGCCGGAAGCCATTGCCGCGCAGGCGCACAGCCTGGCGTATCAGTTAGCCGACAAGCTGCGCAACCAGAAAACCGCCACCGGCCGCGCCGGGATGGTTCAGGGTCTGCTGCAGGAGTTTTCCCTCTCCTCTCAGGAAGGCGTGGCGCTGATGTGCCTCGCGGAAGCGCTGCTGCGTATTCCGGATAAAGCCACCCGCGACGCGCTGATCCGCGACAAGATCAGCAACGGCAACTGGCATTCCCACATTGGCCGCAGCCCGTCGCTGTTCGTTAACGCCGCCACCTGGGGCCTGCTGTTTACCGGCAAGCTGGTCTCCACCCATAACGAAGCCAACCTCTCCCGCTCCCTGAACCGCATCATCGGCAAGAGCGGCGAGCCGCTGATCCGCAAAGGCGTGGATATGGCGATGCGCCTGATGGGCGAGCAGTTCGTCACCGGGGAAACCATTGCCGAAGCGCTGGCGAACGCCCGCAAGCTGGAAGATAAAGGTTTCCGCTACTCGTACGACATGCTGGGCGAAGCGGCCCTGACCGCCGCCGACGCGCAGGCCTACATGGTCTCTTACCAGCAGGCGATCCACGCCATTGGTAAAGCGTCCAACGGTCGCGGTATTTATGAAGGCCCGGGCATCTCCATTAAGCTCTCCGCCCTGCACCCGCGCTACAGTCGCGCGCAGTACGACCGGGTGATGGAAGAACTCTACCCGCGCCTGAAGTCCCTGACCCTGCTGGCGCGCCAGTATGACATCGGCATTAACATCGACGCCGAAGAGGCCGACCGTCTGGAGATCTCCCTCGATCTGCTGGAAAAACTGTGCTTCGAGCCGGAGCTGGCAGGCTGGAACGGCATTGGCTTCGTTATCCAGGCCTACCAGAAGCGCTGCCCGTTCGTCATTGATTACCTGATTGACCTGGCAAGCCGCAGCCGCCGTCGCCTGATGATCCGTCTGGTGAAAGGCGCCTACTGGGACAGCGAAATCAAACGCGCCCAGATGGAAGGGCTGGAAGGCTATCCGGTCTATACCCGCAAGGTTTACACCGACGTCTCTTACCTCGCCTGTGCGAAAAAGCTGCTCGGCGTGCCGAACCTGATCTATCCGCAGTTCGCTACCCACAACGCCCACACCCTGGCGGCGATCTACAGCCTGGCCGGGCAAAACTACTATCCGGGCCAGTACGAGTTCCAGTGCCTGCACGGTATGGGTGAACCGCTGTACGAGCAGGTCACCGGTAAAGTGGCGGACGGCAAGCTGAACCGCCCATGCCGAATCTATGCTCCGGTGGGAACGCACGAAACCCTGCTGGCGTACCTGGTGCGTCGTCTGCTGGAAAACGGCGCGAACACCTCCTTCGTCAACCGCATCGCCGACACCACGCTGCCGCTGGACGAGCTGGTGGCCGATCCGGTGCAGGCCGTTGAGAAGATGGCGGCACAGGAAGGCCAGGTTGGCCTGCCGCATCCGAAGATTGCCCTGCCGCGCGAGCTGTACGGCAAAGGCCGCGTCAACTCGGCGGGTCTGGATCTCGCCAACGAACACCGTCTGGCGTCCCTCTCCTCTGCCCTGCTCAACAGCGCGCTGCAGAAGTGGCAGGCCAAACCGATGCTGGAGCAGCCCGTTGCAGACGGCGAAATGCAGCCGGTGATCAACCCGGCCGAGCCGAAGGATATCGTCGGCTACGCGCGAGAAGCGACCGAAGCGGAAGTGGAGCAGGCGCTGGACAGCGCGGTGAACAACGCCCCTATCTGGTTTGCCACGCCGCCGCAGGAGCGCGCCGCGATTCTGGAGCGCGCGGCGGTGCTGATGGAAGATCAGATGCAGTCGCTCATCGGCATTCTGGTGCGCGAGGCGGGTAAAACCTTCAGCAACGCGATTGCCGAAGTGCGCGAGGCCGTCGACTTCCTGCACTACTACGCCGGTCAGGTGCGCGATGATTTCGATAACGAAACCCACCGTCCGCTGGGTCCGGTCGTCTGTATCAGCCCGTGGAACTTCCCGCTGGCGATCTTCACCGGCCAGATTGCCGCCGCGCTGGCCGCAGGCAACAGCGTGCTGGCAAAACCGGCAGAGCAGACCCCGCTGATTGCCGCGCAGGGCATCAACATTCTTCTGGAAGCCGGCGTGCCGGCGGGCGTGGTTCAGCTGCTGCCGGGCCGCGGTGAAACCGTCGGTGCCAAACTGACCTCCGACAACCGCGTGCGCGGCGTGATGTTCACCGGTTCGACCGAAGTGGCGTCACTGCTGCAGCGCAATATTGCCACCCGTCTGGATGCGCAGGGCCGCCCTACGCCGCTCATCGCGGAAACCGGCGGGATGAACGCCATGATCGTAGACTCCTCTGCCCTTACCGAGCAGGTGGTGGTCGACGTGCTGGCCTCCGCGTTCGACAGCGCCGGTCAGCGCTGCTCCGCCCTGCGCGTGCTGTGCCTGCAGGACGACGTGGCGGACCACACGCTGAAGATGCTGCGCGGCGCGATGGCCGAATGCCGCATGGGCAACCCGGGCCGTCTCACTACCGATATCGGGCCGGTGATCGACGCGGAAGCCAAAGCCAACATCGAAAACCACATTCAGACCATGCGCGCGAAAGGCCGCCCGGTGTTCCAGGCGGTGCGCGAGAACAGCGAAGATGCCCGCGAATGGCGGACCGGCACCTTTGTGCCGCCAACGCTGATTGAGCTGGCAAGCTTCGACGAGCTGAAAAAAGAGGTCTTCGGCCCGGTGCTGCACGTGGTGCGCTACAACCGTAACAACCTGAACGAGCTGGTTGAGCAGATCAACGCCTCCGGCTATGGCCTGACGCTCGGCGTGCATACCCGTATCGACGAGACTATCGCGCAGGTCACCGGCAGCGCCAAAGTGGGCAACCTGTACGTTAACCGCAACATGGTTGGCGCGGTCGTGGGCGTACAGCCGTTCGGAGGCGAAGGCCTCTCCGGCACCGGTCCGAAAGCGGGCGGTCCGCTCTACCTGTACCGCCTGCTGGCGAACCGTCCGGAGAACGCCCTGGGCGTCACCCTGGCACGCCAGGATGCGGACTATCCGGTGGATGCGCAGCTGAAAACCGTGCTGACCCAGCCGCTGGAGGCGCTCATTACATGGGCAGAAAAACGTCCTGAACTGCGTGCCGTCGCGAAGCAGTACGGCGAGCTGGCGCAGGCGGGCACGCAGCGTCTGCTGCCGGGGCCAACCGGCGAGCGCAACACCTGGACGCTGATGCCGCGCGAGCGCGTGCTGTGCGTGGCCGATAACGAGCAGGACGCGCTGGTGCAGCTGGCCGCCGCCATGGCAACCGGCTGTGAAGTGCTGTGGCCGGAAGATGCCCTGCATCGCGATCTCGCCAAACAGCTGCCGAAAGCGGTCTCGGCCCGCATTCGCTTCGCGAAAGCCGATAGCCTGCTGACCCAGCCGTTTGATGCGGTGATCTACCACGGTGATTCCGATCAGCTGCGCGAACTGTGCGAGCAGGTTGCGGCCCGCAGCGGCGCCATCGTTTCCGTGCAGGGCTTTGCGCGCGGGGAAACCAACCTGCTGCTGGAGCGTCTGTACGTGGAGCGCTCGCTCAGCGTCAACACCGCGGCGGCAGGCGGTAACGCCAGCCTGATGACAATAGGCTAACGCTGTGTTAATAAGGCTCCGGAGATGGAGCCTTATTTTTTTGGGGAGTATATGAAACGATATCTTATCGCCAGTGCGGCACTGCTGCTGAGCGCCAGCGCGCTGGCCGACGAGTGCGACAACGCGACCACCCAGCTTGAACTGAATACCTGTAGCGCGCAGCAGTACCAGGCTGCCGATAAAAAACTCAACCAGACGTATCAGGCCGCCATCAAACGCGCGGCAGCTCCTCAGCGCGACCTGCTGAAAAAAGCGCAGCTGGCGTGGATTACCCTGCGCGATGCGGACTGCGCGTTTATCGGTTCGGGGACGGAAGGCGGTAGCGTCCAGCCAATGATTGTTAACCAGTGTCTGGCGGAGAAAACCGTGGAGCGAGAAGCGTTTCTGGCCTCGCTGATGCAGTGTGAAGAGGGCGACTTAAGCTGCCCTCTCCCGCCGGGCTGAGGGATCCCCACAAAATAATACCTGCACGGACGGCCCCCTCTCCCTTGAGGGAGAGGGCTGGGGTGAGGGGAAACTAGCGCAGGCGGATCCCTTCGATAATCATCCGCTGCACGTTTTCCAGGGTGCTGTGGAAAAACGCCTCGTCCTGGAGCGTTTTACCGGTCACCGCCTCAACCTGGGCCGCAAAGTCAGCGTAATGCTGGGTGGAGGCCCAAATCATAAAGATCAGATGATGCGGGTCGACCGGGGCCAGTTTTCCGCTGGCGACCCATCCGGCAATAATGGCCGACTTATCGTCCACCAGCTGTTTTAGATCGCCGGTTAATTCCGCCTGCAGCAGCGGCGCGCCCTGCAGCATCTCAAGACAAAACAGTCGCGACGCCTGCGGGTAATCGCGCGACACCTCCAGCTTCAGGCGAATGTACTCTTTGATCGCCACCAGCGGGGCCAGCTCCGCGCGGAACGCTTTGAGGGGCGCCAGCCAGATATCGAGGATCTGCTGCATCACCGCCACATAGAGCGCCTCTTTCGATGGGTAATAGTAAAGCAGATTGGTTTTGGATACGCCGGACTGCTCCGCTACCTGCTCCAGGCGCGTGCCGTGAATACCAAACTGCGAAAAAGTCTCCAGCGCCGCGCTGAGGATCGCCTGCTTCTTGGCGCTCACCGCCTGCGAACGTTTACCTGGTGTTTTCACTGCGCCTTGTGCCATTCCCGCTCTCCTTATTCTGCGTTGCCCTCAGCATAGCAAAACCCCCGACTCGCCACGACATCCTGCACTCCGATCGCGCATGAATGCCTGTTTTCTGTGCAATGATTTTGACCAGTTAGTCCACATTTAGCCGCATCAATCCACTAACTTCTGATTAACGCATTAATAACACAGCCATTTTCAAAACTGGCACTGCCTTTGCAAAAACGCCGTTACACCTGCGACGTAATGAAGAGAGGTTCGTGATGAAAATTGGCGTATTTGTACCCATCGGCAACAACGGCTGGCTTATCTCGACCACTGCACCGCAATACATGCCGACCTTTGAGCTCAATAAAGCCATCGTGCAGAAAGCAGAGCACTACCATTTCGACTTTGCACTTTCGATGATCAAGCTGCGCGGCTTTGGCGGCAAAACCGAATTCTGGGACCACAACCTGGAGTCCTTTACCCTGATGGCCGGGCTGGCCGCGGTCACCTCGCGGATCCAAATCTACGCCACCGCCGCCACGCTCACCCTGCCCCCGGCGATCGTCGCGCGCATGGCCTCCACCATCGACTCCATCTCCGGCGGGCGCTTTGGCGTCAACCTGGTCACCGGCTGGCAAAAACCCGAGTACGAGCAGATGGGGCTCTGGCCGGGTGACGATTACTTCTCGCGTCGCTACGACTACCTGACCGAATACGTGCAGGTGCTGCGCGACCTGTGGGGGACCGGCAAAAGCGATTTCAAGGGCGATTTCTTCACCATGAACGACTGCCGCGTCAGCCCGCAGCCGTCGGTGCCGATGAAGGTGATTTGCGCCGGACAGAGCGACGCGGGGATGGAGTTTTCCGCGAAATACGCCGACTTCAACTTCTGCTTCGGTAAAGGCGTGAACACGCCTGCCGCCTTCGCCCCGACAGCCGCGCGGATGAAAGAGGCCGCCGACAAAACCGGGCGCGACGTGGGCTCCTACGTGCTGTTTATGGTCATTGCCGACGAAACCGACGACGCCGCGCGCGCGAAATGGGAGCGCTATAAGGATGGCGCCGACGAGGAAGCCCTGAGCTGGCTGACCGAGCAGAGCCAGAAAGATACCCGCTCCGGGGCAGATACCAACGTGCGCCAGATGGCTGACCCGACCTCCGCCGTCAATATCAACATGGGCACGCTGGTCGGCTCGTACGCCAGCGTCGCCAGAATGCTGGACGAAGTGGCGGCCGTGCCCGGTGCGGAAGGCGTTCTGCTGACCTTCGACGATTTCCTCACCGGCGTGGAGACCTTCGGCGAGCGCATCCAGCCGCTGATGCAGTGCCGCGCCCACATCCCTGCCGTCACGAAGGAGGTGGCGTAATGACGACCCTTAACGCACGCCCGGAAGCCATCACCTTCGTGCCACAGCAGAGCGCGCTGATCGTGGTGGACATGCAAAACGCCTACGCCAGCCAGGGCGGCTATCTGGATCTGGCGGGATTCGACGTCTCCGCCACCCGGCCGGTGATTGAGAACATTAAAACCGCCGTCGCCGCCGCGCGCGCCGCGGGCATGCTCATCATCTGGTTCCAGAACGGCTGGGATGACCAGTACGTCGAGGCCGGCGGCCCCGGCTCGCCCAACTTCCACAAGTCGAACGCCCTGAAAACCATGCGTAAACGGCCCGAACTGCAGGGCAAGCTGCTGGCGAAAGGCGGCTGGGACTATCAGCTGGTCGATGAGCTGGTACCGCAGGCGGGCGATATTGTCCTGCCCAAACCGCGCTACAGCGGCTTTTTCAACACCCCGCTCGACAGCCTGCTGCGCAGCCGGGGCATTCGTCATCTGGTGTTCACCGGCATCGCCACCAACGTCTGCGTGGAGTCGACCCTGCGCGACGGCTTTTTCCTCGAGTATTTTGGCGTGGTGCTGGAAGACGCGACCCACCAGGCCGGGCCGGAATTCGCCCAGAAAGCGGCCCTGTTCAACATCGAAACCTTTTTTGGCTGGGTCAGTAACGTCAATGATTTCTGCGACGCCCTGACTCCCCCGCTTGCCCGTATCGCCTGAGGAGACGCCTGATGCCGAAATCCGTAATCATCCCGCCGGGTACCAGCACGCCGATTGCCCCGTTTGTTCCCGGTACCCTCGCCGACGGCGTGGTGTATGTCTCCGGTACGCTGCCGTTTGATAAAGACAACAACGTGGTGTTTATCAACGACCCAAAGGCGCAAACCCGCCACGTGCTCGAGACGATCAAAACCGTGATCGAAACGGCGGGTGGCACGATGGAGGATGTGACCTTCAACAGCATCTTTATCACCGACTGGAAAAACTACGCCGCGATTAACGAGATTTACGCCGAGTTCTTCCCCGGCGATAAACCGGCGCGGTTCTGCATTCAGTGCGGGCTGGTGAAGCCAGAGGCGCTGGTTGAAATCGCCACCGTTGCGCACATCGCGAAGTGAGGCAGGTATGAAACTTTCCGTCTCGCCATCCCCGTACGAGGGCGCGCCCGTGGTGGTTTTTATTTCCGGTCTCGGCGGCAGCGGCAGCTACTGGCTGCCCCAGCTGGCCGCGCTGGAGCCGGAGTATCAGGTGGTGTGCTATGACCAGCGGGGAACGGGCAATAACCCCGCCACCCTGCCGGAAGGGTACAGCCTTGCGCAGATGGCGGACGAGCTGGCCCAGGCGCTGGCTGAAGCCGGGATTGTCCGCTACAGCGTCGTGGGTCACGCGCTGGGGGCGCTGGTCGGCCTGCAGCTGGCCCTCGACAGGCCCGACGCCCTCACCGCGCTGGTGTGCGTCAACGGCTGGTTGACCCTCAACGCCCACACCCGCCGCTGCTTTCAGATCCGCGAGCGCCTGCTGCATTACGGCGGCGCACAGGCGTGGGTCGAGGCGCAGCCGCTGTTTCTCTACCCGGCGGACTGGATGGCCGCCCGCGCGCCCCGTCTGGAGGCCGAAGAAGCGCTGGCGCTGGCCCATTTCCAGGGTAAAACCAACCTGCTGCACAGGCTCAGCGCCCTGAAAAAGGCCGACTTCAGCCGCCATGCCGCGCGCATTCGCTGCCCGGTACAGATTATCTGTTCTGCCGACGACATGCTGGTGCCCTCCGTCTGCTCGTCGGAACTGCAGGCGGCGATCCCGCACAGCCGCAGCGTGGTGATGCGCCAGGGCGGGCATGCCTGCAACGTCACCGAGCCGGATACCTTCAACACCCTGCTGCTGAACGGGCTGGCCAGCCTGCTGCACAGCCCGGAACCCGCTTTATAAGGAGCTTTAATGAGCGAAGCCATTACCCCCGCCGCGCTGGAAACGCTGTTCACCGGCGCGCGCACCCATAACGGCTGGCAGGATATGCCCGTCAGCGACGAAACGCTGCGCGAAATCTACAACCTGATGAAATGGGGGCCCACGTCCGCCAACTGCTCCCCGGCGCGAATTGTGTTTGTGCGAAGCGCGGAGGGAAAAGAGAAGCTGCGCCCGGCGCTCTCCAGCGGTAACCTCGAGAAAACGCTCACCGCTCCGGTCACGGCGATTGTCGCCTGGGACGGTGAATTCTACGAGCGCCTGCCCGAGCTGTTCCCGCACGGCGATGCAAAGAGCTGGTTTACCACCAGCCCCGCGCATGCGGAAGAGACCGCCTTTCGCAACAGTTCAATGCAGGCCGCTTACCTGATTTTCGCCTGTCGCGCCCTGGGGCTGGACACAGGCCCGATGTCGGGATTTGACCGCCAAAAGGTCGACGAAGCCTTTTTCACCGGCACGACGCTTAAAAGCAATCTGCTGATCAACATTGGCTACGGCGATACCCGCAAACTTTACGGGCGCCTGCCGCGTCTGGACTTTGACGATGCCTGCGGGCTGGCGTAAGGAGCGATGATGACATCACCGGATAAACAAACCTTTCGCGACGCCATGGCCTGCGTTGGCGCGGCGGTCAACATCATCACCACCGACGGCCCGGCGGGGATGGCAGGCTTCACCGCCAGCGCGGTGTGCAGCGTCACGGATTCACCGCCCACCCTGCTGGTGTGCCTGAACCGCGGTGCGTCCGTCTGGCCAACGTTTAGCGAAAACCGCACCCTTTGCGTGAATACCCTGAGCGCCGGACAGGAGCCTTTATCTAACCTGTTTGGCGGTAAAACGCCGATGGCGGAACGCTTTGCCGCCGCCCGCTGGCAGACGGGCGACACGGGCTGTCCGCGTCTGGAAGATGCGCTGGCCTCGTTTGACTGCCGCATCAACCAGGTGGTGAGCGTCGGCACCCACGACATTCTGTTTTGCGACATTATTTCGATTATTCGCCACCCCGCGCCGCAAGGGCTGGTGTGGTTTGACCGCGGCTACCACGCGCTTATGCGACCCGCCTGTTAACCCGCCTTAAGGAGACAGACCATGTTCGGATTTCCCCACTGGCAGTTGAAATCGACCTCCACAGAAACAGGCGTGGTCGCGCCGGATGAACGCCTGCCGCTCGGGCAGACGATGGTGATGGGCGTTCAGCACGCGGTCGCCATGTTTGGCGCCACGGTGTTGATGCCGATGCTGATGGGACTCGATCCCAACCTGTCTATTCTGATGTCGGGTATCGGTACCCTGCTGTTCTTTTTCGTCACCGGCGGGCGCGTGCCCAGCTATCTCGGATCCAGCGCCGCCTTTGTGGGCGTCGTCATCGCCACTACCGGGTTTAACGGCCAGGGGATCAACCCCAACCTGAGCGTGGCCCTCGGCGGCATCATCGCCTGCGGCCTGGTGTACACCCTGATTGGTCTGGTGGTGATGAAAATCGGCACGCGCTGGATCGAGCGAATGATGCCTCCCGTCGTGACGGGCGCCGTGGTGATGGCAATTGGCCTCAACCTCGCGCCAATTGCGGTCAGGAGCGTCTCCGCCTCGCCGTTTGAAAGCTGGATGGCGGTGATCACGGTGCTGTGCATCGGCCTGGTGGCGGTGTTCACGCGGGGCATGATCCAGCGTCTGCTGATCCTGGTTGGGCTGATTGTCGCCTGTCTGGTCTACGCCCTGCTGGCCAATGTTTTCGGTCTGGGCAAGCCGGTTGACTTTACGCTGCTCCACCAGGCCGCCTGGTTCGGCCTGCCGAAGGTGACCTCGCCCACCTTTAACACCCAGGCGATGATGCTTATCGCACCGGTGGCGGTGATCCTGGTGGCGGAGAACTTAGGCCACCTGAAGGCGGTTGCGGGGATGACCGGGCGCAGCATGGATCCGTACATGGGCCGCGCGTTCGTCGGTGACGGTCTGGCGACCATGCTCTCCGGTTCCGTAGGCGGCAGCGGCGTCACCACCTATGCCGAAAATATCGGCGTGATGGCGGTAACCAAGGTCTACTCGACGCTGGTCTTCGTGGCGGCGGCGGTGATGGCGATGCTGCTCGGCTTCTCACCGAAGTTCGGCGCGCTGATCCACACCATTCCGTCCCCGGTCATCGGCGGGGCATCGATTGTGGTGTTTGGGCTGATCGCCGTGGCCGGCGCGCGCATCTGGGTACAGCATCGCGTCGATCTCAGCCAGAACGGTAACCTGATTATGGTGGCGGTCACGCTGGTGCTGGGCGCAGGCGATTTTGCCCTGACGCTGGGCGGGTTTACGATTGGCGGGATTGGCACGGCGACCTTCGGTGCGATCCTGCTTAACGCCCTGCTGAGCCGCCGGATGACCGCTGCGCCGCAGGGCGCCGTAGTGCATCAGGATTCCTGATTTAACGCCGCGCTGTCATTTTCTGGCAGCGCGTTTTTCTTCCGTTTGAGCTTTAACTCGCTCACCAGCACCCCGGCGACAATGAATGCCGCGCCCACCAGCGCCAGAAGCGGCAAACGCTCACCTGCAATGCGTCCGAAAATCCCCGCCCAGACCGGTTCACCGGTATAAATCACCGTCGCGCGGGTTGGCGATACGCTGCGCTGCGCCCAGTTCATGGTGACCTGAATAATGGCGCTGAAGATACCCAGCCCCAGTGCGACCACCACCAGGCCGGTGGACATCGGCGGCACGGACTCCCCTGCCGGCACCATCGTCGCAAACGCCACCAGCGACGCTGTGGCGAGCTGCACCACCGTTACCCGCTTGACGTCGACCTTGCCCGCCCAGGCGCTAATCAGAATAATTTCCGCCGCAATGGCAATCGCCCCTATCAGGGTGATGATTTCGCCCGGCCCCAGCGCAAGCAGGTTGTTTTCCGGCCCGGCCAGTAAGATCAGGCCGATAAACGCCAGCACGATGCCAATACAGGACATCAGCCCCGGCAGCCGCCCCAGGCACAGCCACTGCAGCAGCGGCACCAGCGGCACATACATGGCGGTGATAAACGCGGATTTACTGCTGGGGATGGTCTGCAATCCCCATGTCTGCAGGCTGTAGCCCATCGCTATCGCCACCCCAATCGCCACGCCGGCCTTAAGTTCTTTCAGCGTCAGCCCCCGCAGCGTTTTAAGCGAAATCAGCCCCACGGCAAGCGCCGCCGTCGCAAAGCGCAGGCCAACAAAAAAGAACGGATCGCTGAGGGTCACCGCGTACTGAACGGCCAGAAACGTCCCGCCCCAGAACATGGTGATGAGAATCAGGATGGCTTCCTGCGGTTTAACGGAGAATTTGAAGCGTGAGACAGACATGCGGCACTCGCAGTTAAGATCAATTCTCTAGTGTGCGTTGCCTTTGGTTACAGTTCAATGTTGCAGAAATAAAAAAACCGCCGGGAGATCCCGGCGGCAGGGGTTCAACCCGGCGTGTTACTTACTGCTGCCGTGGCTGTTTTTCCCCCCTTTCTTGCCAGCTTCAGATGCGCGTTGCGGGTCATTCTTGAAATTGCCCCCGCTATGCTGGCCACCTTTACGGCCTGCTTCTGATGCTCTTTCACGGTCTTCTGCGAAATTACCTGAACCACCACGATGGTTTGCCATCTCTAACCTCCAGAATGTGAAACATTAGACATCATATTGCATTCAGTAAAAGAGGATTCTTTCACCTCGCAACACAAGGACAGTGCCTTTATCTGTGCCGCGTGAAACTAAGCTTAGTGGAATGCCGCTATCCGGCAAGCCGCAGGTAATATTCTGCAACATGAACTCAGCCTTTCGGGTGAGATGACGCGGCGGCAATTCATAAGCCTTTCTTATCATTTCAAAAATCTGCTGCCAAAAAGTTGTTTCATTTTGCTACAAAGCCTTTTTGTAACCATATTGTTATAAATCAAAGAAATGCCGTTCATTTTTGCAGTCTGGCTGTGATGGCATATCTTTAAAAGAACGCAGCGATCCGCTGTCAGAAAAACCAACGAGGAGTGATGCAAAATGGCAAAAGTTCTGGTGCTCTATTATTCCATGTATGGACACATTGAAACCATGGCTCACGCGGTAGCAGAAGGTGCGAACAGGGTTGATGGCGTTGAGGTTGTGGTGAAACGCGTACCGGAAACCATGCAGGCGGAAGCCTTCCTGAAAGCCGGGGGGAAAACGCAAAACGCCCCGGTCGCCACCCCGCAGGAGCTGGCGGACTATGATGCCATTATCTTCGGCACACCGACCCGCTTCGGCAATATGTCGGGCCAGATGCGCACCTTCCTCGATCAAACCGGCGGACTTTGGGCATCCGGGGCGCTCTACGGCAAACTCGCCAGCGTATTCAGCTCTACCGGCACCGGCGGCGGTCAGGAGCAGACGATTACCTCAACCTGGACTACCCTTGCTCATCACGGGATGGTGATTGTGCCGATTGGCTACGGCGCCCAGGAGCTGTTTGACATTTCCCAGGTGCGTGGCGGTACGCCGTACGGCGCAACCACCATTGCCGGTGGAGATGGCTCACGTCAGCCAAGCAATGAAGAACTGTCTATCGCCCGCTATCAGGGTGAATACGTCGCGGGTCTGGCCAAAAAACTGAACGGCTAACACCCAACAGGAGGACAAGCATGCCAACTCAAGAATCCAAAGCTCACCACGTGGGCGAATGGGCAAGTTTACGCAACACCTCTCCGGAGATTGCCGAAGCTATCTTTGAAGTCGCGAAGTACGATGAAAAGCTGGCCGAGCAGATTTGGGAGGAAGGTAACGATGAGGTGCTGGTGCGCGCCTTCGAAAAAACGGATAAAGACTCGCTCTTCTGGGGCGAGCAAACCATCGAACGTAAAAACGTCTAAGCGTTTCCCCCCGCCGCAGCGGGGGGTTCTCTTTTACTTCGCCGCGTTATTCATCACCGAATTGAATTTATCGACAGGACAGAAGCCGTTCGCATCCACCGGGCAGCCTTTCAGCTCCAGCGTCACGCGCTGCGCGGGCGACTGCAGCGACAGCACGCTGGCGTTACGCAGCTGCTCTGAGCTCTGGTAGACATACTCAATTTTCATCAGCTCCTGGTTGGCATTTTTGTCATGCCAGCGCTGGAAGACAATCTTGCCGCCAATCGGGGTGCGCTCCTGCTGGTCGTGCAGCTGATACGGTTTGAAATCCAGGGCCGTCAGCAGGGAAGCAATGTTCGAGTCATGCCCGACCAGCAGGGTGATTTTCGGCGCTTTGGCCTGCTCGGTGACCAGCGTTTTATCGATATATTTCACCAGCGGCTTCGCCACGTTTTGTGCCACTTCGGTGGAGGTAAACAGCGAATCCTGATAGCCGTTCTTCAGCTTCGACAGCACGCGCCACTGCTGGTCGGTTTTGATTTCGCCCCAGGCTACCTGGTCGGCCGGGAAGCCTTCGTAATACTGCAGCGTGAACGCATCCACCAGCGAGTTACCCACCTTCAGCGGCCCGGATACGCCAGGCTCTTTTTCATAGTCGGCGCTGAAGGTATCTTTCGCGTCCGCCAGCGAGCAGACCTTTTTCTCTTTGCAGGACGGAGAATCGGCGTAGTTCGTCATTTGCTCCAGCAGCTTATAGCTTTCGGTAAGCTGCATTTTCTGCCGCTCGGACTCCATCGCCTTAAGCGCTTTTTCGCGGAATTCCGGCGAGTTATCGGTAATCACCGGATTAAAGGTCGGATCCATGGTGCCCATTTTTTCCTGATGGTGCACGGGAACGTCGCAGCCCGGAAACGCGCCGGTGATGAAGAACTGCGCGGTGGCGACGGTACGCTGCAGGCTGTTGGCGTAAGCATAAACGCTATCCGCCGCCGGGCATTCTCCCGTCTTCACCATCCCCTGCTGCGCCAGCCACTCGCGCATGTAATGGCCCATATAGACTTCCAGCACGCCGCCCTTGGTGGTGAGCTGGCCGCCCGGCACCTCCCACTCCGGCCACTGCTTCGGCGTGGACTGCTCCAGCACGCTGCCGTTATTGGCGAGCGGCGCGCGCAGGTTGTGACGGCTCATGATTAAAACTTGCTCCAGCTGATACCCTTCCGGCGTCTCTTGCGCCTGCACGCCAAACGTTGCTGAAATGGAACCGGCGACTGCCAGCGCGAGTAGTGCTTTTCTCATCCCTAATTCCTCACTCGTTTTAAAATGTCGCGTTCAGTGTGACAGATTCGTGACAATTTTCCGGGAAGCATTTCTCAAACTGATGATTAACGTGCTTACGGTCTGTACCAATAAGTTTTATAATAAAACCACACCCCACCGGAGAATTGACCGTGAAACGTACCCGCCTCGAAGAGAGCACCTGCCCCGTCGCCCGTTCGCTGGATATCATCGGCGACTGGTGGTCGCTGCTGATCGTGCGCGACGCGCTGCGCGGGATTAAACGCTTCGGCGAGTTCCAGAAAAGCCTCGGCATCGCGAAAAACATGCTGACCACGCGGCTGAAACTGCTGGTCGACGAAGGCATCCTCCGGCTTCAGCCCGCGTCCGACGGCAGCGCCTGGCAGGAATACGTCCTGACCGACAAGGGGCGTGCCCTGCAAACGGTGCTGGTTGCCCTCTCCCAGTGGGGCAATGAATTTTTGTTTGCGGATAACGAATGCGGCACCGTGCTGGTCGATACCGAACAGCGCAAACCCCTGCGCAAACTGGCGCTTATCGCCGACGATGGCCGCGAACTGACGCCTGAAGAGATCGTGGCAAAACTCCCATCCTGATCGTTCCCGACGGCAACAGCACAAAATGTTCGCAAATATAGTTGCATTATAAAACCAAATGACAGAGAGTTTATTCAGTTTCATCTTGAAACCAAATAACCCACTTTGCCCTGAGGTAACACACGATGACTACGCAAATCACCACCGCCCTGATTACGGGCGCCTCTTCCGGAATTGGTGCCGTTTATGCCGACCGTCTTGCCGCGCGCGGCGCTAACCTGGTTCTGGTCGCCCGTCGCGAGGATCGCCTGAAAACCCTTGCCGCCGACCTTCGCGCGCGCTACGGCGTGGCCGTCGATATTCTGGTGGCCGATCTTACCGATGAAGCCGGGATCCGCGCCGTGGAAGAGGCGCTGCGCAGCAATACCGCCATTGATACGCTCATTAACAACGCGGGCACCGCGCAGATGGCGCCGTTCCTCGCGGGCGATGTGGCGCAGCATCAGGCCATTAACACCCTGAACACCACGGCGCTGATGCGTCTGACCTACGCCATCCTGCCGCGCCTGGCGCAGAACAATCGCGGCACGCTGATCAATATCGCGTCCGTGCTGGCCCTGCACGTCCGGGCGGGCAGCGCGCTCTACAGCGCCACCAAGGCGTGGGTTCTGAGCTTTACCCGTGGGTTACAGGAAGAATTTGCCGACAGCAGCGTGCGCATTCAGGCCGTGCTGCCCGCCGCCACGGCGACGGAAATCTGGAGCCATTCGGGCGTCACGGTAAACGATCTGCCGGAAGGATCGGTGATGACCACCGACGATATGGTGGATGCATCGCTGGCGGGTCTGGATCAGGGTGAACCGATCACCATCCCGCCGATGCATGACGCCGGCCTGTGGGATCGCTACGAAGCGGCGCGTCTTGAGCTGTTCAACAGCGCGCGCACCGGCATTCCGGCACCGCGCTACGCAAAACAGTAGCCTAGCGCTCAAGCTGGTCGCCGTACTCGCTCATCCAGGCGGCCAGCGGGGAGAGTGCGTCCTGCAGGGTTAACCCCAGCGCGGTGATCTGATACTCCACGCGCGGCGGGATCTCCGGGTAGACCGTCCGCGTCACCAGCCCGCGCTGCTCAAACAGGCGCAGCTGCTTGGTCAATTCTTTCTGCGTGATGGGTGTGGCGGCCCGCAGCAGATCGCCAAAGCGTACGGGCGTGTTGAACACAATCAGACGGTACAAAATGGGGATCGCCCATTTACCGGAAATCAGGTTCACAAACTGCGTCATCGGGCAGGTATACGCCTCAGATTTTTTTTCACAGCACACCTCCAGCATTTCTGCCATAGCACACCTCTTGCCTCTTTAGTATCCATTTGGTACCTGGTTTCCTTTCGATACTAACGTTTCTATAGTGCTTTCTCCAGAGACATTTCAGGAGAAGAACATGGGTCGTTTAACAGATAAATATACGCTGATTACCGGCGGCACCAGCGGCATCGGTCTTGCCACCGCGCAGGCGTTTATCGCCGAAGGCGCGCGCGTCGCCGTGACCGGACGCAACCCGGACACCCTCGCCGAAGCAGAACGTATTCTTGGCGATAAGGCCTGGGTGATCCCGACCGATGCGGGAGATATCGCCTCACAAAAAGCACTGGCGGAAACCCTCGCCGCCCGCTGGCCACGCCTGGACGCGGTGTTTCTCAACGCTGGTGACGTGACGCACGCGCCGCTGGAAGCCTGGCAGGAGGATGCCTGGGACCGCCTGATGGGCATCAACCTGAAGGGGCCGTTCTTTTTAATTCAGGCGCTGCTGCCGCTGCTGAATAACCCGTCGTCGGTGATCCTCTGCGGCTCCGTGAGCGCGCGTATCGGCCTGCCGACCAGCAGCGTGTATGCCGCGAGCAAGGCCGCCCTGCTGTCGCTGGCGCGCACGCTGTCGGCGGAGCTGCTGCCGCGCGGGATCCGCGTCAACGGCCTGAGCCCCGGTCCGGTGGAAACCCCGGCGTTTACGAAGACGGGCTTAAGCGACGAGGCGCTTAACGCGATGATGGCGGAGATCATCAAGCTGGTGCCGCTCGGCAGAATGGGCTCGACGACGGAGCTGGCAAAAGCCGCGCTCTATCTGGCGTCCGACGAGTCGAGCTACACAGTGGGAACGGAGCTGCTGGTGGACGGCGGAATGGGGAGTTTGTAATTCAAAAGGCGCTGATGCCGGTGACGATGCCGACATACAGCGCCGCCCATGCGCAGGCGGAAAGCAGGCTGACGGCGTAGACCTTGACTGCATTCAGCCTGAGCATTCCCGCCGCCAGCGGCACGATGTAGCGCAGCACCGCCAGAAAGCGCGCGGTGAACAGGACCAGCACCCCGTTTTTCTGCAGCTGATGCTGCACCCGCAGCATTTTACCGGCGTGCTTTGCCGAGAAGCGGGTCATCCATCGCGTGTGCCCCATCAGCTGGCCGATATGGTAGTTCAGCACCGAACCCGCCGTTGCCCCCAACACCACGGCCAGCCACGCCTGCGCAGGATGCATGCTCGCCTGGCTGACGGTAATGCCCGCCAGCAGCATCACCGAGGCGGGCGGCAGCACGGAGGAGACTAGCACCGTCGATTTACTCAGCGCCATCACAAATAACAGCGCGAAAAGATGTGCCGGATACAGCGCAAAATGATTCAGCAGATTATCAAACCACGCCATTATCCTCTCCTCCGTTGATTATTTAATCCTCCATTAGAAATGAATTAACCTAAATAAACCCTCAACATTTTATTAATAAAAATCGTCTAAACCGTTCTTAAACATTATTTAATTTTCTGAGCGGTAAATTTAAATAAGCGTATTATTCCTCACGTTTTACAACGATCTCGTTATGGCGAGGCTCCTGTACAAATACACGTTATCGCTCTGGTAGGTTCGAGAGAACCGACACAGGGTAAAACAGGCACTGTCGAATCAAGGCTTTGTCAGTATAACTTCCCTCGCGGGATACGGTGTACAGTGCTGAACCCAGGACGTGGGGATCTCCTCTTCGACATGCCCTGTCTTGCTCGCCCCTGAGAGATGTTATTATTCAAAGGGAATTCACTATGTCTTACGCTATTCACAACCAGAATCTGGCATTCAATGACAGCGCCATTGCGCAATATATGAATACCGATTTTATTGTCCTCGATATTTCATTATGCGTGGCGCTGGCGCGCGAGCAATTCTTCGAAAAATTAAAAGACGACGATATTCCGTCTCATATTTTTATTGAAGACAATGGCCGCCTGGCGGGCATGATTGCCGTGCGTAAATTGCTGCAAACCGCCGATACGGTACAGCCGGTGAAATCGCTGATGATTTCGCAGTTTTTGCAGGTCAAACCGGAGGATGAACGTGCCGATGTCGCCGGACTGCTGGCGCACGGCGGCGCGGATGTGGTGCCCGTGGTCACCCACGGCAAGCTCGTCGGCTGCCTGACCGAGCGCGAAATCGCCCATCTGCTGGAAGATGACGTCACCGAAGACGCCCAGCTTCAGGGGGCGACGCTGCCGCTGGAGAAGCCCTATCTGGACACCAGCCCGTATAGCCTGTGGAAGAAACGCTCCGTCTGGCTGCTGCTGCTGTTTGTCGCGGAGGCCTACACCAGCTCGGTGATCCAGCATTTTGAAGAGGCGCTGGAGTCCGCCATCGCGCTGGCGTTCTTTATTCCGCTGCTGATCGGCACGGGCGGCAACAGCGGGACGCAGATCACCTCCACGCTTGTGCGCGCCATGGCGCTGGGGGAAGTCCGCCTGCGCGACGTTGGCCGCGTGCTGCGTAAAGAGATGACCACCTCGCTGATGATTGCCGCCACGCTCGGTATCGCCGGGTGCATTCGCGCCTGGATGATGGGGATTGGGCTGGAAATTACGCTTATCGTCAGCCTGACGCTGGTGTGCATTACGCTCTGGAGTGCGATTGTGTCGTCCGTCATTCCGATGGTGCTCAAGCGCTGCGGCATTGACCCGGCGGTCGTCTCCGCGCCGTTTATCGCGACGCTTATCGACGGCACCGGGCTGATTATCTACTTTAAGATTGCGCAATATACGCTGGGGCTGGAGTAATCTTGTGAGCACCTCTTTCACGTGATTGAGGTGCTCACTCCGCTACACATCACCAAGTTGATGCGCAATCTCACGCAGCTGCTGGGCCAGCGCTTGGAGGTTTATCATATCCTCGTCCAGCTAATTAACACTCACGCCGGCGAGTAAGACAAATCGAAGACATTTACATAGCGCTGTCTTTATCACTGTCAAGAAGGCGCTGCGTCAATACAACCACCTTATCCTCAAATTCAGATCAATGGTCATCGCCGTCAGTGCCAGATAGTTGATAAGATGAATTATGAACAACGTTACTTATTTCTCATCTGTAGAACATCTGTTGCCCGCTAGACAACACATTTGAGCGAGCTGTTATAGCCAGAATCAGCATGGTTAAGAGCATGTATCACCACTTAACACAAATTACTCATTTGGTGCCAGTTCATCTATCTCTTGCCAGTGCATCACTCGAACCTTCACTTAACCAATGAAGGTTCAGTAATCGTGAAAAATGATGTAATTGTCAAACATGTAGATTTGTAGATGTATATCTTTTTTAAACTTTAAATGTAAAAAAATCATAATGATGATAGGATCATAGTGTTCACTAGATTATATTATTTAAAATGGCTAATTTCATCACTAACATATTGAAAGATATCACAACATGGAAAAATTAAACTCTATATTTTCGCAAGATGATACTATTCTTTTTATAGGATCCGGGGTTTCATTGTGGTCAGGGCTACCATCATGGAGTAGGTTGATTGAAGAATTGGCGGATTTTATTGAGCAAAATGGTAATGATGCTAAGTTGGTACGCTCAGAAGCTATGCGAGGTGATTTGTTACAAGCTGCCAGTTATGGGTTCGATCAACTTACAAAGCATCAGATGGGTGAATTCATTCGTAAAGCCTGTCGCTATGGATATGCAAAACCTCACGATATTCATCATAAGATCATATCTCTTGGACCAAGTTGTTTCATAACAACCAATTATGATGATCTAATTGAACAAAGTCTGCGTAAATGGCAGCCAGAAATATTTTATCGCCCTCCTATAACAAATCGACACTTAACTGAAACTGCTGAGATTGTACATGCCAGAGCTACAAATTTTATATTTAAACCTCATGGAGATGCCAGTGATAGTGAGAGTATTATTTTAACAAGAGAACAGTATCGATTGCTATCAGCTCAGGGAGAACGACACTCTGCACTTGAATCGGTAAAAATGCTCTTAGCAAGTCGACCTGTAGTATATATTGGTTTTGGGCTCCGTGACCCAGATTTTATATACTTAAGAGATCTACTCGCCAATATTTATAAAGGCGGAACTAGAGATCATTATGCGATCATGGCAGATGTCAATGATTCAGAAATAGCATACTGGAGAAAAAACTATGGCATTCATCTAATTAATTATACCACCACTGAAAATGCTGATAATTCTAGGAATCATCAACAATTACTTGACCTGCTTGACAAGTCAATAGCGAATTCTCATCAAAGGAAAGAAACTGAAATTTTTGAAACAACATCATTTGAAATGATACTTTCTTTGGCTCGTCATGCATCATCTATGATGCATGTTACGAAGTCATCCCCCGAGTTTACCATTCGTGTAAATCAAATCATCCAAAAAAATGTTGCTTCTAACAGGTATGACCTTTATAACGATAATAGTGTGGTGAATACATTCTTGGATTCAGGGCCCAGGCAGGCTATCATCATCGGCCTTCCAGGCTCAGGAAAGAGTTATTCTTTAAAACAAGCCGCAGCGATGTATGCGGAAAGACTCCATCACATATGTCTAGCTGATGAATTTGACACAAAGTTAGTAACAATACCCATATTCGCAGATTTGAAACTTTATTCAGGAAATCTTAAAGAGCTAATAAATCAAACACTACCAAGAAGCTTGGATATTAACAATATTTTAAAGACATTCAAATTAAAAATATTTTTAGATTCTTTCAATGAAATGCCAAGGGATTTCTTAGAAAGTGGTAAATATGAACTTGACTTTCAGCAATTCATTCAAGAGTTTGAAAGTTCCGCTATAATTATAAGTTCAAGAACAAGTGATGGGTTAGACAAACTTAATTTCCCAATTTATAATTTAAATCAAATTGATAAAGTTTCTGTTGACAAAGAACTATTAAGATTAGGATTCAAAGTAGCCGGCCGATTTAGCTATGAAACCTATCAACTTATCCAGCGTCCTTTTTATTTTCGGCTGATTGAAAATGGCTCTTTGGCACTTGATAATGAGACCCATCCTAGAGATTTTTTCAAAAAATATTTTAGTAACGTTAATAATGATTTCTTTATTCGGTTTGGCTTCAATATTCATATAGAGAAAATACTTTCTCCTGTTGCATATAATGCTCTCAATCGCGGAGAAGAAATATTTCCAACAATTAATTTAATCAACGCATTTTCTGAGATACTAGAGCATTTAAACGTAGAAAAAACATCATCACAAGATATTGCAAATTGGCTTATATCTAAATCATTAATACTACCATATATAGGTGGTAAAATTGGCTTTATACACCAATCGATAACTGAATATCTTGCAGCGACCGAATTATCAAGACTATATATAAATGACCGAAATTGTCTGAAAGACAAAATAAGACTTACACGATGGGATCAATCTTTATTCCTTACATTGAGTTTATTAGATGATAATGATGCCTCTACATTCCTTAAAGATGTAATAAATGCTGATTATTGCTTATCACTCGAAGCTGCCAAGTATATTGAAATAGGCCGAGATGAGATTGTAGAAAAATTACTTGAAAACATGTTAAATATTAAAGAAAAAAATTTCAACAGACAATGGAATATAGCAAGTTCTCTAGAGTTTAAACTTCCCCTAAACGATGTTCATGTACCACAACTAAAACAAATAATCGAAAAAGGCGACACTCTTGGAGGTGCGGCAGTTAAACGCCTCGTGGAAATAAAAGGTTCTGAAGTAAAAGATTATGTCTTAAATTTATTAATTCATAAAAGAAATGATTTCAATCTCTGCAGAAACGGCATTGCTCCAGCCCTAAAACCATTCATTACAAAAAACGATGCTGAAACTATAGTTAAAATGATAGACCTAGTGCAGGATAATAATATACTTGATGATGATTGTTACGAAGATGAGTTTAGCGGACTTGTAAGTGGAGCTTCAGAAATTTTTTCACATCTTGATCTTTCAGAGATTAAAGAGTATTTCATTCCAAAAAAATCTGCGCCCTTAAGGCTCACATTAAGAACTAAAATTTTATGTGAAATACTTAGTAACCATCATACAAACGAAGCACTAAATATTGCCGCAGATTTGTTATTGCTTTATCCTAAACAACTATCCATTACAATATTCTTCATTGTTAAATTTGGAGATGAATCGAGTCAACTATCATGGGATAAATTTACTCTGCAACATATCATGATATTAATGAATTATATTGAAAAAGATGATGGTGATGATAAAAAATGGAGTTTAGATACTTTGCAATATATATTGCAAGGAAGAGATGATTTAGCTAATAAATTTAAAGAAATTATTGCAAGTAAAGAAATGATTATCCAAGCTGTATATTTGACCTGTTTAAATAATAACACTGCATTACTATTTGATATTTTTAAAAGATTAATAGACATGGAGCCACATGAAAGAAAAACTCAAAAGATTTTCCTATTAAATGGTTATGATATCGATTGGTCGAGCCAGGAACAGCTTTTTTTAGAGATTTTAGAGACACGTGACAAAAATCTTGTCGGTGCAACATTCAGTGCTAGCTTGCCCACTGAAATTAAAAATTTAGCTCCCTTGCATATTAATAATATATTATGGATCCTTGAGTGGCTTCAAGATCTTACTCAACAACGAAATAGTGATGATTATCAATTCATTCAAAAACTTGGTTCATTTTTTGGCAAACATACAGACGGCCAAACACAGGGTTTGTTTATGGATGAATTTAATAAAAGCGAGTCAAAATACAGAGAGATAATCCATAAGTTTATATTTACATTTATGGAAAATATAAATATTGACGCATTTAGCTATGATGCCATAAATTACCTACTGGATGATCTTTCAAATAAAAATGCTGTTTCTTCTTTTCATGGCCATATAATTGGAAGAATTGCATCTGAAACTTTTATTGATGAGACTCTTTTACCGCTATTACACAGTTCCGATTCTATATTAAGAGAAAATGTTAATGAAATTTTGATCCAAGCTGGCTCTCGCCTTGGACGTAGATATCTTAATTAGAACATTAATATAGCCCGATCGATTTATGTCGGGCTTATTTTCATTAAAATTATTCCTAGTAAAAAATCCTAGCAATAACCCCATAAAATACTAATTAGGATTTAAATCATCATTTTATTATAAATAAATGAATCCTTATAAGTTAGGCTGGGAAAAGACGCTTTACACCTCATTCAGCTGGTTGAGGTGCTTCGTTGCACCAAGCGTTCTCACCGCCCGCCCAAATGCCTCAATCGCCAGAGCGACATCCTCAGCCATCACCGATTCCGCCGGATGGTGGCTGACGCCCCCTTTGCAGCGCACAAACAGCATCCCCACCGGCCAGCGTTCCGCCAGGGCGATGGTGTCATGCCCGGCGCCGCTGGGCAGGGATAACGAGCGCCCCTGCACCGATTCAACGGCGTCGCCCAGCAGGTGCTGCAAACGCGCATCGCACGGCGTAGCGGCGATCCGGTAAAACTCCTCGGCGCTGAAGCTCAGCCCGCGACGAGCGGCAATCGCCTGCGCCTGCGCCAGCAGCTCAGCGAGCAGCGCGTCAAGCGGGGCATCCTGCGGCCCGCGAATATCCAGCGAGAGCTGAACCTCGCCGGGGATCACGTTCACCGCCCCCGGCAGACAGCGCAGCTCGCCAACCGTCGCCACCAGGTTGCCGCCCTGCTGTCGGGTAGCGTTTTCAATGATAACCATCCACTCGGCGGCGGCGGCCAGCGCGTCCCTGCGGTGGAGCATCGGCACGGTTCCCGCATGCCCGGCCTCGCCGGTAAAGCGGCAGTTCAGACGGCGCGCGCCGTTAATGGCTTCCACCACGCCAAGGGCGAGCGCCTCCCGCTCAAGGCACGGCCCCTGCTCAATATGCAGCTCCAGATAGGCGCTGAAATCCTCCTGACGGCGCGCGGCATGGAGCACGCGGGCAGGATCGAGCCCCATCAGGGTCATCGCCTGCGCTACGCTGATTCCACTGGCGTCGGCTTTTTCCAGCCAGCCCTGCGGCCAGGTGCCCGTCAGCCCCCGGCTGCCTAACAGCGTAATGCCGAAGCGGGTTCCCTCTTCGTCGCAAAAACCGACAATCTCGATGGCCTGGGCCAGATGCATCCCCTGCTGGTGCAGGCTGTCCACCACCTCAATGGCGGCAAGCACGCCGAGCATGCCGTCGTAGCGCCCGGCATTGCGCACGGTATCGAGATGCGAGCCGAGCAGCACCGCCTGCGCCCCTTCCTGCGCGCCCTCATAGCGTCCACAGATGTTGCCCACGCTGTCCTGCCAGACGGTCATTCCCGCCTGGCTCATCCACTGCCCCACCAGCTGGTTGGCCTGCAGATGCTGGGTGGAGAGATAAACCCTCGTCAGCGCATCCGGGGTTTCGCTGATGGCGGCCAGCGCGTCGGCGCGGGCCATCACCCGTTCTGCCGCCGGGCTCATTGCGGCGTCTCGCGGCGATAGTGGTCCCACGCGGCCTGCATGGCGGCCCCCTGCGTGGTGGAGAATTTCAGGTAGTTCAGCACCGACTCCAGCGCGCTCAGGGTGGTCATCACGCAGTCTTTGCGCGCGTTGTAGCCCATGGTGCCGATGCGCCACACTTTGCCGTGCAGCGGGCCAAACGAGGTGCCGATTTCAATCCCGAAATCCTCCAGCATCAGCTTACGCACCTGGTCGCCGTTGACGCCCTGCGGGATAACCACGCCCAGCACGTTGTTCATCTTGTGCTTCAGGTCGCCGAAGGTCTCCAGCCCCATAGCCTGAATGCCCTTCAGCAGCGCATCGCCGTGCAGCTTATGGCGCGCGATGCCGTTATCCAGTCCTTCCTGCAGGATCAGACGCGCGCATTCGCGGGCGCCAAACAGCGCGGTGGTGGCTTCGGTATGGTGGTTAAGGCGCTCCGGCCCCCAGTAGTCCATCACCATGCCGAGATCGAAATAGTTGGAGTAGATCATCTCCTCGTCGCCGTCGCGGTGGGCGTCGGTGCGGATGCCCTCCTCAACGCATTTGCGGCGGCGGATCGCCTCCTCCATGCGCGCGCTCAGGGTGATCGGCGAGGTGCCCGACGGGCCGCCGAGGCACTTCTGCATCCCGGCCGAGACGGCGTCCAGCCCCCAGGCGTCGGTCTCCAGCGCGTTGCCGCCGAGCGACGCGGTGGCGTCGGTATAAAACAGCACGTCGTAGCGGCGGCAGATCGCGCCGAGCTCGGCGAGCGGCTGGAGCATGGTGGTGGAGGTGTCGCCCTGCACCGTCAGCAGCAGGCGCGGACGAACACGCTTAATCGCATCCTCCACCTGGTCGGGGGTGAACACCTCGCCCCACGGCACCTCGATGGTATGTACTTCCGCGCGGCAGCGGCGGGCAATTTCGCACAGCAGATGACCAAAGCGGCCAAAGACCGGCACCAGCACCTTATCTCCCGGGCGAATGGCGGAGACCAGAATGGCTTCAATTCCCGCGCGGGAGGTGCCGTCCACCAGCATCGTCCAGCGGTTCTCGGTGCGGAACACCCTGCGATAGAGCGCCATCACCTCGTTCATGTAGTGGGTCATGGCCGGATCGTACTGGCCGATCAGCTGGCTCGACATGGCGCGCAGCACGCGCGGGTCGGCGTTGATCGGGCCCGGCCCCATCAGCAGGCGCTGGGGCGGGTTCATTTGCGGAAAGCGTGCGATATCCATTGTTAAGTCCTTATCAGTTGAGGCCGCGCACGGAGGAGATGAACTGCTTCAGTTCCGTGGTCTGCGGGTTGGCGAACAGCGTTTTGCTGTCGCCCTGCTCCCAGACTTTCCCCTGGTGCATAAACACCACGCGGTCGCCCACTTCGCGGGCAAAATTCATTTCATGGGTAACCAGTATCAGCGTCATCCCCTCGGCCGCCAGCTGCTCCAGCACCTTGAGCACTTCGCCCACCAGCTCCGGGTCGAGCGCGGAGGTGATCTCGTCGCAGAGTAAAACTTTCGGCGACATCGCCAGCGCGCGGGCAATCGCCACGCGCTGCTGCTGGCCGCCGGAGAGACTCGACGGGTAGTAATCCAGACGATCGCCTAAGCCCACTTTCTCCAGCATCTGCTGCGCCAGCTCGCGGCATTCGGCGGCGCTTTTCTTCAGCACCCGACGCGGGGCGAGCATCACGTTTTCCAGCGCCGTCATGTGCGGGAACAGGTTGAAGCTCTGGAACACCATCCCGACCGAGCGGCTGATTTCGCGCGCCTGAGAATCCCGGTCGGTAATGGTCATGCCGCCCAGCTTGATGCTGCCGTCCTGATAGCCTTCCAGGCCGTTGATGCAGCGCAGCAGCGTGCTTTTGCCCGATCCGCTGCGCCCGATAATGGAGATCACCTGGCCCATGTCGATATCCAGATCGACGCCCTTGAGCACGTGGTTATCGCCGTAGTACTTCTGCACCTGATTAATGGTGATGAGAGGCATTGAATTTCGTCTCCAGATAGCGGCTGTAGCGCGACAGCGGATAACACAGAATAAAGTAGCCGAGCGCCACCAGCGCAAAAACCTTAAACGGCTGATACGTCACGTTGGTCAGCATGGTCCCGGCCTTGGTCAGCTCGATAAAACCGATAATCGACGCCAGCGCGGTGCCTTTAATCACCTGCACGGCAAAGCCGACCGTCGGGGCGATGCCGATGCGCAGCGCCTGCGGGGCGACCACGCGAAACAGGGTCTGGCCGAAGGTCAGCCCCAGACAGCGCGACGCTTCCCACTGCCCTTTTGGCAAGGCGCGAATACTGCCAAACCAGATGTCGAGCAGAAACGCGCTGGTGTAGAAGGTGAGCGCCAGCGAGGCGGCGGTCCACGGCGAGACGTCGATGCCGAACAGCGCCACGCCGAAGAAGGCCAGGAACAGCTGCATCAGCAGCGGCGTGCCCTGAAACAGCTCAATATAGCCGCGGATGATGCGCCTGACCGTGCGCCCGCCCGTCAGGCGCAGCAGCAGGAGCGGCAGCGTCACCGCCGCCCCGCCGACAAACGCCACCAGCGACAGCAGCACCGTCCAGCGTCCGGCCAGCAGCAGGTTGCGAATAATGTCCCAGTCGGTAAAGTTGGTCATCATGCCTGCACCCCCAGCCATTTGCGTCCCGCCGCCATCATCAGCTGGCGCAGGGTAATCGACAGCGCTAAGTAAATCCCGGTTGTCACCAGATAAACCTCAAAGCTCAGAAACGTTCTGGACTGGATCAGGTTGGCGGCGAAGGTCAGCTCTTCATACGAGACCTGCGACACCACCGACGAGCCGAGCATCACGATGATGCACTGGCTCACCAGCGCCGGGTAAATGCGCTGTAGCGCGGGCGGCAGCACCACGCGAATAAAGGTCTGCAGGCGGGTCAGCCCCAGCACGCGTCCGGCTTCCCACTGCCCTTTCGGCGTGACCTGAATGCCCGCGCGGATAATCTCGGTGCTGTAGGCGCCCAGGTTCACCACCATGGCCAGCAGCGCCGCTTCCCCCGCCGTCATCTTCAGCCCAAGATTCGGCAGGCCGAAGACGATGAAAAACAGCTGCACCACAAACGGCGTGTTGCGGATGATTTCCACGTACGCGCCCCAGATCCGGCTGAACCAGGTGGTGCGTCCGCTGCGGATCGCCGCCCCGAAAATCCCTATCGCCAGGCCGCCGACGGTCGCCATCACCGTCAGCTGAATAGTGACCCACAGCCCCGCCAGCAGCTCCGGCCAGTGCGGCCAGAGCGCGGAGAAATCAAGTTGCTCCGTCATCGGCTCAGGCGCCAAGGTTGGCCGGCAGCGGAGCCTTCAGCCACTGCTCGGACAGGCCGTTCAGCGTGCCGTCCTTGATACCCTGCTCAATCAGCGCGTCCACTTTTGCCTTCAGGGCCGGTTCGTTTTTCTTCAGGCCAATAAAGCACGGCGAATCTTTCAGCATAAAGCTCGGTACCGGAGCTTTATCCGCGTTCTGGCGCGAAATGGCCGCCACCACCAGGTTGCCGGTCGCCACGTACTGCACCTGTCCGGAGAGGTAGGCGGAGAGCGTGGTGTTGTTATCTTCGTAGCGCTTCACGTCCGCGTCTTTCGGCGCCAGGCCGGTCAGCACCATGTCCTCCACCGCCCCGCGCGTCACGCCGATGGTTTTTCCGCTCAGCGCGGCGGCGTCTTTCAGCTCGGCCCCTT
>Ga0207674_10000967_pt1 | contig 37590 bp, 39 predicted proteins | sample KBSCornC72_FD_184303 | JGI IMG/M metagenome (GOLD analysis project Ga0207674, IMG submission 184303) | Corn rhizosphere microbial communities from Kellogg Biological Station, Michigan, USA - KBS Corn C7-2 (SPAdes) (version 2) | ecosystem: Host-associated > Plants > Roots > Rhizosphere > Soil ... | reverse complement strand
CGATCCCGTATGATGCGAATGAGCGTCCGCAGCAAAAACCCACTGAGCGGAAGCTGTACATGGGAAAAATCGGATATTTCAAAGGAGAGATATGGCTAAGTTGACCCAATCGCAGTTCATGAAGGAGCTGGCGGCGGCGACGGACGTCCCCAATAAGACCGCGAAAACCTTGGTTACGGCATACGCCGACCTGGCGGTCAAAGAGACCAAGAAAAACGGTATGTGCGTATTGCCCGGCATCGGCCGGCTGGTGCGCGTAGATCGTAAAGCTCGCATGGGCCGCAACCCGGCGACCGGCGAAGCGATCAAGATCCCGGCCAAGAAAGTGGTGAAGTTCCGCGTCGCCAAGGCCGTGAAAGACGCGATCGTCCCAAAAAAAAAGTAACAGCGACCTAGGATTTAAAGCAAAACCCCGGCCCGCTGTCGCGGGCCGGGGTTTAGTTTCTTAAAAATCCGATTGAGGCCGCGCCTTTACTGCTGGCGCACGCCGGGAAGCCTTATGCCTGCTTCTTTTCGTCGGGGCGTGGGGGTTCTTCGGGAGTTTTCAAGGATTCCTTGAAATTGCGAATGCCCTCGCCGAGGCCTTTTGCCAGCTCCGGAATCTTCTTGCCGCCAAACAACAGTAGGGCGACCAAGAGAATAACCAGCAGCTCCATCGGGCCTATTTGTCTTAACATAGGGCCTCCTTGCAACATGAGTGTACCATGAAGCACAAGCCAGCCAAGGCTATCCGAAAGGGTTTTAATCAGAAGAAGGACGTCCGCGCTATTGCGCGGGAACGCGTAGGTCCCGTGAAGCCCTCCCGTCCGATTTTGCCTCCCACCGTCCGCAAAAAGCCCAAGCACAAGCGCCCCCCAGGGGAAATTGAGGAATAGCTCCATCACTAGGTAGACAATAGATATATGCCATTTGTGAAAGTCGGTTCCCTGGCCGCATTTCCGCCTGGATCGGTCATGGAAGCGCTGGTTGGCGAAGGCGCCTATGCCATCTGCAACGCCGGTGGCGAAGTCCACGCCGTAGATGGGATCTGCCCGCACGCCGGGGGACCGTTGGGCCACGGAGCCTTGCATGGCACTACTCTGGTGTGCCCCTGGCATGCCTGGGAATACGACTGCCGCTCCGGAGCGAATGAGATGGACGACAGCCTGCTGCTAGCCAAATTCCCGGTCAAAATCCAGGGCGACGATATTCTGATCGATGTTCCTTAAATGCCGGAGCTTCCTGAAGTCGAAACCGTAGTTCGCTCCGTAGCTGCCCATCTTACGGGCAGGCGAATTCTGGAGAGCAAGTTCACCTCGAAGTTCGTCACGCCGGGAAGCCGGACCAAGCTCGCCCAACGTCTATTGGGCCGCCGCATCGAATCGGTCAAGCGGCGGGGGAAATTCATCGTCATGGCTCTCGATGAGGGTACCCTCACAGTCCATCTGGGAATGACCGGCAAACTGCTCGTTAAAGGGCAGACCAACGAGCATACCCACGGCATTTTTACGCTGGATGATGGCATGCTGTTGTATCACGATCCGCGCCAGTTTGGCCGCATCGAGTGGAGCGGCGGCGAATCTCCGCGCGTGAAACGGCTGGGTCCCGAACCGCTGGAAATCAGCCTGGAAGAGTTTCAGGTGCGGCTGAAGCGACCAACCCGCATCAAAGCGCTTCTGCTCAATCAGGCATTCCTGGCGGGCCTGGGAAACATCTACGCCGATGAGAGCCTGTTCGCCGCAGGGATTCATCCTTTGACACCAGCCAACAAGTTGACAGCGGCGCGCGCTGAGAAATTGTACCGGGCCATACAGGGAATATTGACCCACGCGATCCAGCTGGGCGGGTCGTCGATTTCAGACTATGTGAACGCAGAAGGCGAACGCGGATGGTTCCAGATGGAGCACCGGGCATACGGCCGCGAGGGCGAGCCTTGCGTCAACTGCGGGAAGCCGATTCGAAAAATCCTGGTGGCGCAGCGTGGGACTCACTACTGCCCGCACTGCCAAAAGAAATAACTATCGCTGCTTTATTCGGTGCTCGCGCGCAGGATTTCGTCGGCCACTTCCACCACTGGCTTCATGGCCTTCACATCGTGAACCCGCACCAGATGCGAGCCTTTCAGCACGCAGGCGGCGACCGCGGCAGCCGTGGCGAACTCCGTCCCTTCCTGCGATTCCCGGGCGAGGAAGTGCTTGCGCGAGGGGCCAGTCATGATCGGCATTTCGAGGCGCGCCAGCGTTTCCAGTTGCCCCAGAATTTCGGCGTTCTGCTCCTTGCGCTTTCCGAAACCGAGGCCGGGATCGATCACGATCTGCTTGCGATCGAGGCCGGCGCGCATCGCACGATGAACGGCGGCGTCCAACTCCTTGAGGATGACCTGCATGGCGTCTTTAAGCGGCGGCAACTTCAGCCAAGTCTCGGGCGAACCTCGCATGTGATTCAGAATCAGGCCGGCGTTGGCCTGTCCCACGGTGCGCGCCAGGTCCGGATCGAAGGTGAGAGCGCTGGGATCGTTGATAATATCCGCGCCCAGGTCCAGAGCCTTCTGGGCGACAGCAGACTTGTAAGTATCTACAGACAAGGGAATCGTGAGTTTGTTGTGCAGACGCTTAAGAACCGGAACCAGGCGTCTTAACTCCTCGGCTTCGGAGATTCGCACCGCGCCGGGCCGCGTGGACTCCGCACCGATATCGATGATGTCGGCGCCTTGCTCTTCCAGATCGATGGCGTGCGCGAAAGCGCGGTCAGGATCCAGGTACTTCCCCCCGTCGGAAAACGAATCCGGCGTGATGTTCAGCACGCCCACAACCAGCGTCCGCTCGCCGAGTTGCAGGGTCTTATCCCGAATCTTCCATTCAAATCGCTTCCGAAACATGCAGAACTCAGAGTAGCATCTGCATCCTACTCGGCTCGATTCGTGGGGTTTACGGTCCCAGCAGGGTCTTCATCTGCGAGGCAATCAGCATCACAGCAGGTCCCAGGGTGACCAGGATCACGGAGGGGAAGATCAGGAAGAAGACGGGGAATATCAGCTTGACGCCAACCTTGCGGGCACGTTCCTGGGCCGATTGCCGGAAACGCGTGCGCAGGTACTTCGCATGCACCCGCAGCGCAGGTCCAAGGCTGGTGCCGAAACGGTCGGTATCGATCAGGAGTGCAGCGAATTTCTGAATTTCGGAATCACGCGTTCTGCGGGCGAAATTACGCAGCGCGTCTTCACGGGAAGTGTTGGCCTTAAGCTCCAGGTGAAGCTGGGTGAACTCCGCCGCCAGATCGGGATGGCTGATCCGCAGGCCGCGGCTAGTATCGAGAATGGAGGCATCCAGCGCCTGCCCGGCTTCCACCGCCAGAACCATCAGGTCGAGCGCCGCGGGCAATCCACGCCGCAGCAGTGCGGAACGTCGTCGCGCAAGTCGCGTGAGGATTCGATCCGGAATCATGTATCCGAACGCCAGTCCGCACGCAGCCGGAATGAACGCACCGGAAGTCTGTCCGCCGAAGGTGACCGCGGCCCACGCTCCGGCGGCGGCCAGCATCAGGCCGCTCGCGCATTTGATACCCAGTAACACTGAAACGGCAGAGGTCCATCGATACCCGGCGGCAGCCAACTCGCGTCGCAATTCGGTGGTGTTCGCGGCCCATGGCGGCAATGCCTCACCCATCATTCGGAAGATGTCCACGGCGGCGGCTTGAGGCGCAGGTAGCTCACGCTGACCGAGGGTCATCGGAATCGCGTTTCCGCTTTCCCCATCGGCCCGCGAGGGCTTGAGCACGAAGGCATATCCGGCAGCGCTTACGGCAGCCAGTGTGAACAGGAAAAACGAGAGTAAGAGTTCGCCCGTTGTCATATCTTGATATCCACGATTTTCCGGATTACAAGCTGCGCCAGAACCAGGCAACCGATCGCGCCGGCGATCAGGGTCTTGCCGTAGGGATGGTTGAAGAGCGTCATCATGTAACCCGGACTGAAGACCATCATCATACCGGCGATGCCCAACGGAAGGATCGTGAGAATCACGCCAGTGAGCTTCCCGTGCGCCGCCAGGGCGCGTACCTCACCCTGCAGCGAAATCGCTTCGCGCATGTTTTCGGCCACCCCGGTGAGCACTTCGCCGAGTTTCCCTCCCGTGCGGGAATGCAGCACCACGGCGGAGATGAAAACGTTCACTTCCAAGATGGGGATACGCCGCGCCAGATTCTCCAGTGCGCGCGACCAGCCCATGCCCAGGTTGGCCTCGGCGGATGCTTTCTTTAGTTCGGAGGCGATGGGTTCAGGAGAATCCGCCGCTACCATGTCCACGGCGGTAGGCAGAGGATAACCAGCCCGCAGCGCACGCGCCATGGAATCGAGCACGTCGGGAAACGCGTCGCGAAACGCCCGGAATCGTTTTTCGCGTGCGCGAAGAATGTAGCCGTAGGGCAGAAATGCGACTGCGATCGCGCCGGCTAAAGCTCCCCACATTGGAACGATTCTCAGGAGCAACAGCCCTGCCGCGGTTCCGCAGAACAACATTAAGGCGGTGACCCGGCCAACGGACCACTCCAACTGTGCTTGCGCCATGCGCGTATTCAGAATCTCGATAAAATCGAACCGCGCAAGCAGGTTGTCCCAAAAATTCAGGCTGCTGAGCCGGTCATTGCGAAACAATCGTGAGTCCCCTACGGACCCTTCGAGGTCGGATTCCTGGATCGTGTCGTGTGCGGCTTCTTCGGCTTCGCCGGTCTGTTTGACGAACCCCATCCATGCAACCGCCACAACGATGGCCACCAGCAGAAATATCGCAGCGAAGAAGGCCAGGATCGACAGGATCAGCATAGAGAGCGCTCCGTCAGCCTATTGAATTTTCGTAATTGCCGCTGAAGCCGCGGCAGGCGCGGACGGCTGGCCGCTGGTGCGCAGGAGCGTATCGAATGTCATCGGAGTGCGGGACCTGGTCGTTTCATCCAGAGGGTTGCGCAGCGCCAGACGCACGCGCGCACCGGAATCCGCCAGAGCAAGCGTGTCCGCATCGGCCGGATTTGTCAGCAGGGTGACGGTCGGCAAGTTGGGTCCTTGCGAGCTCGGTTCCGGCGTCGGATTCACGGAGAGAACCGGAGTGCCTTCGAGAATCGTTCGGAGCTCAGGCTCGGCGCTGCCGCTCTTGCGAGTCAGCAATACCTGCACATCCACTTTCTGTCCGGGACGCAGCATTGCGAGCACGCCGCTCGAATCGGAGACATGTACGGAAACTGCGCGCATTCCGGACGGCACGCCGGTCCCGCCGGCTTGTCCTCCGGCAGCTAGACGCGAAGCGAGTACCGGCTCGCCTTGCGACAACGGTTCGAGCACGGTGTGCCCGGCTACTTGTTGCGGGGTATCGAACGCTCCGGATGGCGTCTGTTCGCCGGGCCAGGGGATGGATTGAAGATCTTTTTCCGCCAGCACGGTTCCCGCGGAGATCGGCTTGGCGGCTACCACCACCATTTTTCCGCTGCCTGTGCTGCTGCTTAATTTGGTCACGAACAAACCGTAAAAGACGCCGGTGGCGATAATGGCAACCACCAGCGCAATGCCGATCAGCTTGACTAAGTTATTTTGTTTCATCCTGTTAGGCCTCTAGCTCGCGAGGGTAAGTTGTCCGCGCGCGCTCCCTCATCTCTATGAATCGGCTCTCCAAGGTTTCTCCGATAGGGCAGGCGCGCCCTGCGTTTTGGCGCGCTCTACAATAAACCTATGGATACGTTGACCATCGCGGGCCGCACATTCCGTTCACGGTTATTTGTGGGCACCGGAAAATACCGCAGCTTTCAGGAGATGGCGCGTTGTCATGAAGCTTCCGGCGCGGAAGTGATCACCGTGGCAGTCCGCCGCGTCAATCTGGACCGGTCCCAGGAATCCCTGCTGGATTATATCGACACATCGAAGTATTTCTTGCTGCCGAATACCGCCGCTTGTTACACCGCCGACGAAGCCATCCGCACGGCACGCCTGGGACGCGAAGCGGGTATGTCCAACTGGGTGAAGCTGGAAGTTATCGGCGATGAGCAAACACTGTTTCCGGACAACACGGGCTTGCTGGAAGCCACGCGGGCGCTGGCAAAAGAAGGCTTCGTGGTGCTTCCCTACACCAACGACGATCTGATCAACGCGCGACGTCTTATCGATGCGGGAGCAGCCGCAGTCATGCCGCTAGCCGCACCTATAGGCAGCGGCCTGGGGATTCAGAATCTGACAAATTTGCGGATCATGCGTGAAATGATCCACCAGGTTCCGCTAATCGTGGACGCGGGTGTGGGCACAGCATCCGACGCCGCTATAGCGATGGAGCTTGGGTTCGACGGGGTGCTGATGAACACGGCGATCGCCGCGGCTGAAGATTCCGTCGGCATGGCGACGGCGATGAAGTTGGGGGTCCAGGCCGGCCGTTACGCGTATCTCGCCGGGCGGATGCCGAAGAAGTTGTATGCCGCCGCGAGTAGTCCAATGGCCGGCGTGGTTCGATAGAACGAGCACAGGCTGAAGGCCTGTGCTCATCAGACGTTCTCCCCGAGCAGTTCCTTCAACCGCGCATATCCCGACCGGCTCACCGCCAGCTGCGTCCCATCTTGCAGCACCGCCACTCGACTATCCTTCGTGTATGGCTCGATGCGGGCGATCCGCTCCAGGTTCACGATATAGGACCGATGCACGCGCGCGAATCGTGTGGGGTCGAGCTGCTCTTCGATGCTTGAGATGGTCTGCTGCTTCAAGTAGCTCTTCTTTTCGCTGTGCAACGCGATGTAATCGTCCTGTGCCTCTACGTAGTCGAGCTTGACGATGGGAATAATGTGCACTTTGGTCCCGTCTTTTACAACCACCCGTTCCAATGCCTGTCCCGGTGGACGTGCCGCGGCCGCCAGGTCTGCCGCTAGCAAAGCGCGTGGATGAGGTTCACTCAACAACGCACGAGCGCGCTCAACAGCTTTGGCCAACCGCTCGGAGGAGAACGGCTTTAGCAGATAATCCACCGCGGCTGCATCGAAAGCCTTCAGTGCGTACTGGTCATATGCTGTGACGAAGATCACCGCGACCGGCGGGTCGATCAACTCCAGAACTTCGAATCCGTCCAACTTGGGCATCTGGATGTCCAGAAACAGGAGATCGGGCCGGTGCTCGCCGACGGCCTTGACCGCTTCGAAGCCGTTGGCGCATTCCGCCACGATCTCAACGTCGCCCGTTTTTTCCAGATACTCCCGCAGGATCTGGCGAGCCAGGTCTTCGTCATCCACGGTGATCGCTCGTAGTTTCATTTGCTGATTTGTGAGTTCGCCCTGTGGCATGGAAATATCATTTCGGCCGAATAGCGGTTATCGGCGGCCGCCAGGTTCAGGTGCGCCGCATCGCCGAAGCGCGTTGCCAACCGGCCGCGGACGTTGCGCAGACCCAGGCCGTGGCGGCGAGGCGAGGGAGCATCGGGATCGAAACTATTCTCAACTCTAATCGCCAGATTACCGTTTTCGACATGGCCCTCGAGGCGGACGGTTCCACCCTCAACCATGGTCGCGATGCCGTGCTTGATGGCATTTTCAATCAATGGTTGGAGAACCAGCGGTGGCACCTGACACTCCGCGCAGGCGTCGTCCATTTTCATTTCGACGTTCAACCGGGAACCGAAGCGGATTTGCTCGACTTCCAGGTAGGTGCGAGCCAGGTCAAGCTCTTCGCGCCAGGGGATGCTTTCGCGTTCTCCCAGCCCCAGCGTGTTACGTAGAAAATCGGAGAGCTTGACGCACATGTCGCGAGCCCGTACCGGATCCGTGCTGGTCAGTGCGCTGATGGAGTTTAGACAGTTAAATAGGAAATGTGGATTGATCTGCGATTTGAGCGCGCGGAGTTCCGCGTCGCGGGTCTGCAAGGCGGCTTCGCGCGAAGCTTCTACAGCCAGCAGCGCGTAATGCAGGGCCACTGACATCAGATAGAACAAGAACCCGACTACGACTAGCTGTGGCATCGCAGGATTCAAGCCAGGACCCAGATCCATGGCGAAGGCCAGCAGCCGCGCCAGTCCGATCCACAGCGCGCAAGCCAGAATCGCCGCGCCCAGTTGGTTGATCAGCAATCGGGCGATGCGCGGCGATCCCAAAGGAAATGCGCGGCAGAGGTACCACGGCGTGAGACACACAAACGCGTAGAACAGGCACATCGGCACGGAAACTGAGAGCGCCTGGCCCCAGGCCAGATCGCCTGGGACGCGGATCAATGCCGCCAGCAGGCCGGCCAGAACGATCCAGAGCGCCAGATAGGCGGTCATGGTGCTGGTGTTGCGGAAGATCGGATGCATCAGTTTTTCACGATGACGGACCCGAATACGGCGCCGCCTGTGACCACTAACCGGGGCGCCTTGACTGTAGCACCGGGAGCGGCCGGAAAGGTTTTATCCTCGAAGCTGCCGAACACGCCTGTACCGCGTACGATGGTCTGCCAGTGCGCCGGCACCCACAATTCGATGCCGCCGAACACCGCATCCGCTTTGATTGTGATCTCCTCGCGCTTGGTTCCCGCGCTTCGCAAGTCGATTTCCGCTCCGCCAAACACCACCGCGATTTTGCCGCCTTCAAAATCCTGCGATTCGACCTTCTGGCGCGTGCCACTGAATACGTTTTCAGTGTGCAGGAAATTGCTCGTCGAAGCGTTCGCGGACGTGAATGCGGCACCAGGCTGGAATGAAGTGCTCGCTCCCGGCGCGGACGCAGGCTGGTCCATCCTTTCCAGATGCTTCACCAGAATTGAGAGACCGACCGCGATCAGGATGCCAGGCCACAGATAGGACCACACATCACCATAGATGTACCCGAGATTTCGGAGCAAAAAGACGGCGCCGATCCCGCCCAGGATGAGACCGCTGACCACATTGGAGGCGCTGTACGGATTGACCAGCTTGGAAAGGCCGAACATGATGAGAATCACCGGCCAGTACTGCCAAATATCGTCGAAATACACGATCCCGACGTTTCGGAGCAGGAAAAGAACCCCCACGGCGATGACGGCGAGCCCGATGATCATCCCACCAGTGGCGTTGGGCCCCCCGCATGCGTTACCACGTCGAGCCCAGCGCTCCTGACGCTGCTCCATACGGAGCCGGTGCCGTTCCATGCGCTCCCGATTTCTCTGTTCCCAGCGATCCGCGTCCATGGTAGTTAATGCGTCCCGTAAGCGATCCTAGCAGGACCGGCCGGGCGGGCCGTGGGGAATTCGGCCAATGGCGGATCGGGGCCGGTGAATGGCGCGAAAAGAGGGAAAGTGCCTATTTCTGCGTCTGATCGTCGTGTTTCTGGTTGGAAATTTCCTTGCTGACCCGGTTCTGCTGGCGATTGACCTTGGCCTTTTCCTTGTTGGTCAGATTCCCACCGTTTTCTTTGCGATCCTGGCGCACTTCTTTGTTGATCTTGGACTCATTGCGCTCGATTCGCGCGGTCTCGCGAGGGGTCAGTGAGCCGTTCTCGACGCCCTTCGCGATGCGCTTCTGCTGGTTTTCCTTGCGCTGCTTGATCTTGCCTTCTTTCTCATCGGCCGCGAACGACAGCGTGGCCGTGCCGGTCAAAAGTGCGCAACCGAGAATGCTGATGATTATCCGCTTCATTTTCAAAGTCTCCTCCTGGTTAGGCAAACCCAGCGCTCGACCGGGAGTTTCGGTACTGCCGATACAATAAAACGATGTCTCATAAAGTTACTCTGATCCCGGGCGATGGAATCGGGCCCGAGGTCTCCGCCGCTGCGCGCCGCGCGGTGGACGCTACAGGCGCCAAAATCGATTGGGAAGTAGCCGAGTTGAACGCTGAAATCATCCTGAAAACGGGTGTTTCGCTGCCGCCGCATGTGATCGGAAGTTTGGAACGAACTCATGTGGGCTTAAAAGGTCCAGTAACGACGCCTGTGGGCGGCGGCTACACCAGCGTCAACGTAGCGCTCCGCAAGAAGCTGGATTTGTTCGCGAACGTGCGGCCCGTGCGCTCCATGCCGGGAGTGGTCACTCGCTTTCAAGACGACAAGATCGACATGGTGATCTTCCGCGAGAACACCGAAGACCTGTATTCGGGTCTGGAGCACGAAGTGGTGACGGACGTGGTCACCAGCCTCAAGGTGATCACGCGCGTCGCATCGATTCGCATTGCGGAATACGCGTTCGCTTACACCCAGAAAACCGGGCGCAAGAAAGTTGTCGCCATCCACAAGGCCAACATCATGAAGCTGGCCGACGGACTCTTCCTTCGCTGCTGCCGCGAAGTTGCGGCTCGATATCCGCATATCGAATACAAGGAGCTGATCGTCGATAACGCAGCCATGCAACTGGTGGTACGGCCGGAGACCTTCGATGTTCTTCTGCTGCCCAACCTGTATGGCGATATCGTCTCGGATCTCGCGGCAGGCCTGGTCGGCGGCTTGGGCATGGTGCCGGGCGCGAATATGGGCGAAAAGGACGCAGTGTTCGAAGCCGTGCACGGTTCGGCTCCGGATATCGCCGGTAAGGGAATCGCGAACCCTACTGCCATGATGTTGTCGTCGGCCCTGATGCTGGCTCACCTGAATGAAACCGCGGCGGGCGCACGTTTACAGTCGGCGGTCGAGAAGGTGTACGCCGCCGGGAAACACACGACACCGGACGTCGGGGGCAAGGGGACGACCACGGAGTTCACCGACGCTGTGATCGCGGCGATGGGCTAAACGACTCTACTGGCCGCCGTGGACGATTAACTCTACGAAGAATGTGCGTCCGGCTTGCTGCATGCTATCGACGCGCGGATTCAGCGCAATTGGATCAGAGTAGTTTCGATTAAAGGCGTTTCTCAGGCCGGCACGGATATCGAAATTGGGCAATAGCCGCTTGGAAGTGATGGTGAAATCGGCCAGAAAGACCGGTTTTGCGGAGGCACCGGCAAGCGTATCTCGCGAGCTGATGTACTGCATGCCGCTGCTAAAATCGAACTTGCGCCGCAAGGGTACAGCGAATTTTACCTTGGCCAAATGCCGCGGCGAATTGGGGAGTTCCGCCAGGGCGCTGTCATCATCCGCTTCTTGAAACGAGTAGCTGGCGGTGGCCTCCAGCCAAGGAGCAGGCCGCGCTTGCAATTCCATCTCGATCCCCTTGGCGTGAATTTTGCCGGCGTTCTGCGCCTGGCCTAGCCCGCGATCGTTATAGACCGCCACCAGAAAACCGCGCATCCGGTAGGCATAGGCCGACGTTAGCAGGTTCATGCGCTTCCCTAGCCTGCGTTCGAGGTCTACTTCGATGGTGTCCACCTTCTCCGGCCGGGCATTCGGATTGGCCGCAGCCGTCAGACCGTCATCGTAGAACAGATCGAACGCGCTGGGATTCCGGAAGGCGCGCCCGTACAGAAATTTATACGTCCAATCGCTGGATGGTTGATAGATCAAAGCGGCACGAGGCGAAACAAAGTTGCGGCGATAGGCTGAGCCGTCCAAACGCACTCCAAGATCCAGCCTCCAGTGACGGGAGAGCTTCCTCTCGTCCTGAACGAAGAGCGCGTACATTTTATCCCCGCGATTGATGTTGACGAACTCGACAGGCACAGGCGAAGCGTCTTGTGAGCCCTGAAAGGTTCGCAGATCGAATTGCGTCTCCACGCCCGCGGTCAACGTCCCCAAGCGCGCGACGTCGAAGCGATAGGTCAGCTGGCTCTCGATCCAGTCACTATAGGAAAACGTACGGTTATCCTCAACACTGGAACCCAGGGGATAATCGAAGCGCCCGCGCAAGTGGTCCTGGTTGTAGGAGGTGCGCCATCGCAGAGTGCCGCGCGAGAGCTCGCGCGTGTACACCGCATCCACGTAGTTCGCGCTCTCATCCAGATGCGATCCATGATCGTTGAAAACCGTGTCCCCCCATGAAACCGGCTGAATCTTGTTGCGATTGGAGAGAGCAGCGGTAATGTTCCAGTTTCGCCAGGTCAGGTTGGAGAAAAAGTGATAGCCCTTCTCCGCATCCATGTCGATAGCTTGTCCATGATTGGTCTGAGGCGTATCCAGCCCAGCGAAGTAAAGCGGGCTTTCCCCCTCGTCATGAAACACCGTGCCCGAAAGCAGCACTTTGGCGCGCTTGCCGACGGGCACTGCCGCCATCATCTGGGCCTTCTTTTCGCCGAAGCTGCCGAATTGGGTCGTCAGGGTCGGAGGACCGGCTTCTTCCGGTGACTTGGTGACTACGTTGATGGTGGCGAATTCTCCGTTGCTTCCATACAGTGCCGAGGACGGACCTCGAATGATCTCGATCCGCTTGACCACATGCATATCGATGGGAAAGTCGTCGCCGAACCAGAGCATGGAATCGAAGACGTGGTCGGCCATGTTGTGCCCATTGACCATCACAAGAATGCGGCTTCCGAAATCCCACGGCAGATTGAAGCCTCGCACGCCGATGGTGGTATAGGTCCGGTTGTAGTTCAAGGTGAACCCGCGGACGGACGCCATCGCCTCGCCCAGCGTCCGATAGCCATACTTGTAAATATCCTCTGCGGTGATGAGGGTCACGCTCGCAGGCGCATCGCGCAAGGTTTGTGGATGGAGCGCTGCCGCGTCCACAGTAACGTTCATGAGCTGCTCCAGCGTCAGGGAGCTTAGATCCTGCTGCGGATCGTCCGCCCAAGCTGCGGTAACCGCAAGCAACCACGAGACGCACAGGAATAGCGACCGCTTACGCAAGCAGTCTCCGCGATGATCCATGCATTGACCATCGACCAACTCAGAGACAAACCTGGCGGAGGATATGTCCTACTACCGATGCCTTGCGGTGCTACAACCCCTTCTTATCGAGGTAGGCTGCCAGGTCGATCACGCGCATCGAGTAGCCCCATTCGTTGTCGTACCACGATACGACCTTCAGCAAGTTCCCTCCCAGCACCTTGGTCAATTGTGAATCGACGATGGAGCTGTTGGGGTTGTGCATCATATCCGTAGAAACAACGGGATCTTCGGTATAGGCCAGGATGCCCTTGAGCGGTCCTTCAGCCGCAGCTTTCAGGGCTGCGTTGACTTCTTCGGCGGTAGTCGATTTCGCGAGCACTGCGACGAGATCCACGACGCTGACGTTCGGAGTGGGAACGCGCATGGCATAACCATCGAGTTTGCCTTTCAGCTCCGGCATCACCAGTCCGATGGCTTTGGCGGCGCCGGTGGTGGTGGGGATCATGTTGATGGCGGCCGCGCGCGCCCGGCGAAGATCCTTGTGCGGGAAATCGAGAATGGGCTGATCGTTGGTGTAGCTATGGATGGTGGTCATCGAGCCCTTCTCGATGCCGAACTTTTCATGCAGCACCTTCACCACAGGTCCCAAACAATTGGTGGTGCAGGATGCGTTGGAAATGATGTTGTGCTTGGCCGGATCGTAAGACGAGTCGTTGACGCCCATTACGATGGTGACGTCTTCATTCTTGCCGGGCGCCGAGATGATGACTTTTTTGACCGTGCCGCGAAGATGCTTCTTGGCGTCGGCGGCATCCGTGAATCGCCCGGTGGATTCAACCACGATCTGCACACCGAACTTCGCCCAATCGATCTCCGCCGGATCTTTGATGGCGTAGACGTGAATTCGTTTTCCGTTCACCACGACGCCGTCGGCATCTTCCTTCACGGTGCCGTGCAGAGGACCCAGAACAGAGTCGTACTTCAGCAAGTGCGCCAGCGTCTTGGTGTCAGTGAGATCGTTGGTGGCGACGATCTCCAAATCCGGGCGATCGAGTGACGCCCGCAGTACATTTCTGCCGATTCGGCCGAAGCCGTTGATGCCGATTTTGGTGGTAGCCATGTTCTAGTTTAGCGTTACGGAGCGCGATTATTGAACAGCGACATTATTTGAGACCCCGAGATTGGGGCTGAAAACGCCAAAATCGAGCGTTCCGCCGCCTGCCAGGTCCGCGGTAAAGTTATTTGGATTCGAGGTGCCTTGCACCGAGATGTTCCCAATGCTGGAGCCTGTCGTGGACGCGTGCTGCAATTGGGAGAGTTGGCTCACTGGAATAGTGAACGTCCCGGGCGCCGCCGGAGCAATGCAGCCAATGGTAACAATGTGATTGTTTCCGGCCGTTAACGTCGCGGTGCTCACCAGGATGTACACCAGATCGGTTCCGGAGCTGGTCCAGTTAATCACAAGCGGCTGCGAGCGGTTCACAGTGGTGATGGAATAGAAATTTGTGGCGACGAAGCTTGTGGGGAAGTTGGCGGAAACCGTGAAGGGGCCCACCTGAGTGCCCCCGTTTCCGGTCAGAGTGTACTTGCCGGCGGCGATCGTTCCGGCCGGGGCCGAATAGGAGTAAAACGGACCGGTAGGAAGAGCGATCTTGCCCAGAGACGCTCCCGCTACGTTCGGGCCACTGAGCGAAAGAGTGGCGCCGGCGTCGAGATTGGCCTGCGGGTTCGCCGGATCAGTTCCATTCTGCGGATACGTTCGATCGTACACGTAACAGCTTCCAACCCGGACGCTGCGCGAGGCGCCGCCTGCGGCCCATTGGGCTGCGGTCCATCGCAATACCGCGCCGCTCGATCCTTCGATGGGACCGTTCACCAATTTGAAGACGCTGAATGTGGCTCCCGTGATGCTTCCCCCGGCGTCCAGCTTCGCAAGGGCGGCAGCCGTCAGTTGCGGATCGTAGCAGACACTCTGGCCAGCGACCGCGATCGGAAGCGTGACGACATTGCTAAGCTCGCCATTCGCGCTGACCTGAAGGGAGGTATAACAATCGGGATCGATATCGACGGGGAGCGCAAAAATCAAGACCCATAAACCCGGGTAGCCGGCCACGGCGGCAGTGTAAGTCGGCGTGATCACGCGGCCGCCCACCATGACCTTGAAGTTTCCGGCCGCTGTCTGATCGCCGGTCGTGCCGCCGGTGTCGTTCAGGAGATCGGCGCCGCCGCCGGTACCCCACAGGGAAATGGTTTCGCCGGGATGGACTGGCGTGTTTACAAAGTTTCCAGGACCTCCCGTTCCACTGGTGGTGAAGCGGCTGATGCTGAAACCCCCATTTACATTGGCATCCGTCGCTTGAGCCACGCCTGTTCCGACTCCGTTGGCCGTGGCGATACCGAAGTGGCGTGCCACCACGGTGACATTTTGGGCATTGCTCGTCTGGCCGTTATAGGTCACTCGGACGGCATAAGTGCCTGGTTGGATAGATGAGGGAAGCACTCCCGTGACAGCGTTGGCTAGCGTGTAATACATAAACGCGTTGATGCCCGCACCGCCGCCGACATTGGTGAATGTGACCGAAGTATTTGCTAATGTCGTCGGATAGTTCGGCGGAGAGGCGATGACGATTGTAGCTGGACCTAGGTTTTTACCGTAGATAACAAACACGGCATTGGGAGCGAGCACAGGCTGGGAACTGCTGACATTGAGGACGCCTCCGCTATCAATCGACGGCTGGGCAGCCAGGATGGAGGCGAAGACCGCCAAAACGAAAAGCATAATTGCGTGTTTCATGATTTCGAGATTCTATCGTAATCCGGGCATCGGGAAAAAACTCTATGATCAAGAGATGGTTCTCTCCGACGTCGATATCCGGCGCTACTTGACGGAAGGCAAGATCAAGATTTCGCCCGCTCTCCCGCCCGATCAGTTCGGAAGCTGCTCGGTCGATTTCCGGCTAGGCGAAGAATTTAGCGTTTTCGAACACAGCCGCCATGCGCTGATCGACCTTCGCCAGAAAATCGCCATCCAGGATCTGATGCGGACCATCAAGGTCGCTCCAGGTGATCCATTCATCCTGCAGCCGGGCGAATTTGCACTGGCCATCACCGAGGAAACGCTGGAGCTGGACGACGACGTCCTGGGACGTCTCGAGGGCCGGTCGAGCCTGGGCCGCATCGGGATTATCGTGCACGGAACCGCCGGGCTGTTCGATCCAGGCTGGCGCGGCAGAGCGACGCTCGAGCTCAGCAACCTGGGTGTGATGCCGGTGGCGCTGTATCCCGGCATGAGGATCTGCTCCTTCACGTTCGAACAACTCTCGTCGCGCGTGGAGGTTCCGTACTACAAGAAAATCGGTAACAAATACGCGGGACAGGAACGGCCTGTGGCGAGCCGTCTAGCCAGCGAGACAAGTCAATAAACGGCCCGCTAAGGCTTTCGTCGTGATAACATAGCCGCCATGCGTTGGCTATTGATACCTGTTTCGATGCTCGCGGCCGCGGCCGCATTCTTTGCTCAAACTGCTCCTCCCAACCCGACTGGGATTTCCACGGGACATATTCATATCGTGACCGCGGATCCCACCGCTTACCAGAAAACGATTGTCAGCGTTCTGGGCGGTACGCCCGTGAACGCCGGGCCGCTCACGATGGTGAAGCTTCCAGGAATTTTCTTCATCATGACTCAGGCTAAAGGTGCCGGCCCCAGTGGCGGCTCCAAGGGCTCGGTCGCGGATCACATGGGCTTCTCAGTCAAGAGTTTTGCCGCGCTCAAGGCGAAGGCTGTAGCCGCTGGCCTGAACGTGCAGGAACTAACTCCCAATGTACAGGCATTCGTGACCTTCCCGAATGATGTGATCATTGAGGTCCAGGAAGATACCGCCCTTCCGACCGATACAGCATTCAGCCACTTCCATTTGTCGGTACCCGATCCGAACGCCACCCGCGACTGGTATCTCAAGACCTTCGGCGCGACCGAAGGGCAACGCCGCCCTGGACAGAAGGGCGCGCAAGTTCCCGGCGGCATCGTCGATTTTCTGGGCGCGGGAGGCCGAGGCGGCAAGGGCAAAGACGGTGCACCCGCGGCTCCGCCGGCTCCTCCAGCTCCCACGGCAGGCCGATTCCTGGATCACATCGGATTTGAGGTCAAGGATCTGGATGCATTCACCAAGAAGCTTCAGGCGGATGGCGTCAAATTGGATTCGGGTCCGACCGATATGACCAAGCAGTTCGGTCTCAAGATCGCGTTCCTCACCGACCCCAACGGCACTCGCATCGAGTTGACCGAGGGTTTGTCCAAGCAGTAACCGTTATTCGCGATTCTGAATTCGACCTTCCCGGTCAATAGGCAAACGCTGGCCGCGCCACAGGACTGTCCTACCGAACAAGCCGGCCAGCCATGCTGCCGCCGTAAACAGATCACGTAGCGGGACCAGTAGCAACATGCGGAGAACATCGGGACTGCGCAGCACCAGCCAGCCTGCGGCAATCGCCATGGCCATGCGGACCGCCAATAGCGCCAGCGCCCACTCCCAGTAGCCCGCTGCGATCAACGCGACAGCCCATACCGAAGCGAATGCCAGGGGAAGTCCAACGTATCCCCAAAACTTGGAAACGCGAACGGTCCGGGCCCAGCGAACCTGGTGCCGCCATACGTCGCCCCAGTCGCCTCCCAGATGTGTCGCGACGATCGTATCGCTCAACACGCATTTGAGCCCGAGGCTGTGGATGCGATGGCCCAGTTGATAATCGTCGGCAAGGTAGCCTCCGATCGCCTCGAATCCGCCGATTCGTTCGAGGTCTGACCGCCGGAATGCCATGGTAGCTCCCGATGCGAAATCCTTCACGCCCAGGGCGCGCGCGACGATCATTGACGGAACCAGGTCGGTCGCCACACCCAGCGCTTCGAATCGGGCGGCGGTTGTATCACCTTCGGGACGAAACATGCACGTAACCAGCCCGACGGTTGGATCGGATAAGGGCGCGGTCACGTGCGCAAGGTAGTCCGCCTCCACGCGGATATCGGCGTCGTTTACTACCAGGATCGAATTACGGGCGGCGCGCGCCAGATCGATTAGCGAGCCGACCTTGCGGTTAGGAGTTACCGTGGTGCAAGAGATCAGGCGCACCGAAGGGAAATCCGCCACTACCTGCGCCGCCGGATCTCCTTCGCGGACGCCGCATAGGAATTCGTACTGGCCTTCCAGCACGGTGTGCGATCGGATGGCTTCGCGCAATGCACCATCGACGCCATACAACGGTTTTAAGATGCTAACGCCTGACGTCTGGCCCCGGGCGTCTGGCCCCTGGCCCCTTCGGAAAGCTAGACAGGTGACCAAGGCGAGCAGTTGATAGACTCCAGCCGCAGCAGAGATGGCAAGTAGTAGAATCACAGCGCGAGCAGCCAGACTCCGCCCGCGACCAGTGCCGCACCGATCCAGCGGCGCGAGTCGACCCGCTCTTTGAGGATCACGCGGGCCAGAATCGTTTCGATCACCAGGCTGCCGGCCGAAGCGGGAACCGCGAAACTCAGATCCGCCACCTGCACCAGGGGCATAAAGGCGAAGAAGGACACAGCCATGCACACGATGGAGAGAATCAAATTCCTTTTGCGGGCTAGCGACGCCAGCACACGGCCCACTCCGCTTGGCCGAAAATCATGGATTTCGCCATGACGCTTCATCTCGTGGCTCTGCAGCAGATCGGCAGTCACCGTGGAGCCGATGATGACGGCGAGAAGAAGCCAGGCCTTCACGTTGACTTTCCGGATTGTGGGGTCCCGAGCCCAACCAGGACGCTGCCCGTCGCGATCAAAAAGGTGCCTGCCCAGCGAGCCGTCGTAATGTGTTCTCCCAGGAACAGATGGCTGAATACGGTCGTGAGGACGTAGCCGAAGGCCGTGACCGGAAGCACAAAGCTCAGATCCGCCCAACTCAAAAAGAACATCTTACTCAGCATCCAAAGGATTAGGAGGCAGATCCCAAGGCTCACCCACGGGTTGAAAATGGCGCGGATGAAGGACAGTGGCGACGGCGTAATTTCATCGGCATGGCCCATGCCCCATTTGAGGAACAAGTTCCCCACGACATTGCTAAGGACGACGATGGCCGCGAAGGCGGGCGTCTTCCATCGCAGTTGTAGACTCATCCGGAAAGTTTGTCGAAGCGCTAAACTCTCTCGCCTGCGCCACTGAGTGTCGTGGCCTTTTCGTCAGCGACATACTGCTTGCGCTTGGAACGCAGGCTCATGTATGACTTGGCCTCTTTGTACAGCCGTTTGCGCTCGGTGTTGTTGAAAATCGATTTGCGGACGATGCGCCAGGCGGCCTTGGGGCGGAAATAGTATTCGTCGTAAAAACGATCGACCCATTCCATCATTTCGCCCTTTTCCAAAATGCCCGGATAAACCACCTGCGGAAGCTGGTGGCCTTCATCGTCGGACATCTTGAGCTGGACTAAGCCGTTCTCTTTGGCGTAATCGTAGAATTCCGTGCCCGGGTAGGCGTGGGCGATCGAGACCTGGATAGTTTCAGTGTCCAGCCCTTTGGCGAAATCGATAGTGCGGCGGATGCTTTCGCGCGAGTCGCCCGGCAGACCGACGATGAAATCTCCGTGGATCACCAGGCCCAGGCTGTGCGCGTCTTTAGTGAAGCGGCGCGCGCCTTCGACAGTGGCGCCCTTCTTGATATTCCTGAGGACTTGCTCATCTCCCGATTCGTATCCGACGATCAGCAGCCGGCAGCCGGCTTCCTTCATCGCCTTGAGAGTTTCGTAATCGGTGGTGACGCGCGAAGTACAGCTCCAGGTGAATTTGGGCAGCTTCTTCAGCTCCGCGCACAATTCCAGCGTGCGGGCCTTCTTGTAATTAAAGGTGTCGTCGTCAAAGAAGATTTCCTTCAAGCCCGGGAAGTTTTCCAGCACAAAGCGGCACTCGTTGGCGACGTCCTGGACCGAGCGCAAGCGCCAGCGATGGCCGGAATGCGTTTGCGGCCACAAACAGAAAGTACACATCGCCGGGCAGCCGCGCGAGGTGTAGAACGACATGAACGGATTGAGCAGGAAAGGAACGTTGTACTTGCGGAAGTCCAGATCGCGCTTGTAGACTTTCGAAACCCACGGCAGCTCATCCAGATTCTCGATCACCGGACCCTCCGGTGTGTGGATGATTTCGCCACCCTTGCGATAGCTCACGCCGGGCAGCTCCGAAAGCGGCGTGCCCTTGGCATAGGCTGCTATCTGATGATCGAACTCGCGGCGCACTACGAAATCGATGGCCTTGGTCGCGTTTAGTGCTTTTTCAGGCTCGATGGTCACGGGCGGTCCGACGAACGCTACCTGCAACTTCGAATTCGCGTCCTTCATCATGTCCGCGATCTTCACGTCCACGTGAAAGCCGGGCGACGACGTGTACAGGACCAGCAGTTCGAAATCCTTGGCCATCGCCACGGTCTGCTCGATGGAAATGCCGTGCGGCGGTGCGTCCACCACTTTGCTGTCTTCGAGCATGCCGGCCGGATAGCACAGCCATACCGGGTACCAATACGACTCGACTTCGCGAGTAGAGGGCCAGCGCGACCCGGCGCCGCCGTCGAAGCCTTCAAACGAAGGTGGGTTTAAAAAAAGCGTTCTCATGAATTAGAAATTCCTTAGGTTTATGGGACGCTTGCGCCGTTGGCGGCCTGTTCATCCTCTTGCCACGTCGGGTTGCTATAGCTGGCGTTCAACTCGGCTTTCCCGACCACCCGTACATCCACGGTACTCTGCAGATGCTTCAAAATCGATATGCCGTTGCGCATTTCGTAATCGCGCACGAAGCGGATACTCTTCAGCCACGCGGACCCGCTCTTGACCATCTGGCCGACTTCTTTGAGCGGCATGCCGGTAGCGCCGTCCAGCCACAGTTCGCCTTTGAACAATCCCACCGCTTTGCGTTTGGGAGTGAGCTTGAAGATATAGGTCTGATGCTGGTCCTCGGTAATGATCGCGTTGATCTGGAACTTGTAATTTGCCGGCGTAATCCCGATGGACCCTTTCTGTCGCTCGTCCTGCTCCAGCTCCAGGTATTTACCGATAACTTCTTTCTTCACAACCGGATCGCCTATAAACTGCCCGATGGGTTGGAACGTGATCTGGCCGATCCTGGTAATCATCCGCAGAACCTTAAGCTTACCCTGCTTCTCAAGGCTGGGAAGCTGGGCATCGATATCAACTTCCATCCTGGCCCCGCGCATGGCTTCCTGCTGGGCTTGCTGAGCGGCCAGATAGCGCTGGATCACGTTGCTGAGATTATCGGGAGTGGCGTAATTCGGCGGAATGTCGGCAGCATGGCCGGCCACTGTAAGAACCGCGGACGCGAGCCAAAAGAAAGGTAGACGCACTAACGATGCCTTTGCGAGCGCGAAAATACGCAGCCGTATAGTAGCTATTGTAACAAATCCACCGGAAAATGAAGACCTTGCGGCGTACTCAGCCAGGACTGGCTCTCGAACCACAGGCGGCGACCGTCGGTGCGCGCGGTCACACGACCGTCCAGATCGGTTCGAAGGATAGCCGCGTGCCGGGCCGAAAGCCTCGCCAGCACATCCGGGTGGGGGTGGCCAAAGGAGTTCTCAAATCCTGCCGAAACCAGGGCGACCGAGGGCGATACGGCATCCAGGAACGGTTGGATGCTCGAGGTACGCGAGCCGTGATGGCCGACTTTGAGAACGTCCGCGTGCAGATCGGCAGCCGAGGCCAGCAGTTGGGTTTCGATAGCTCGCTCCATGTCGCCAGTAAGCAAGAAGGATCGCGACCCGTAGCTGATTCGAAGCACCAGTGAGTCGTTATTGCCGGGCTTCGCGGCGGCGTAATCGTCAGCCGGAGCCAGGACTTCGATCCGCGCTCCCGACAGCTCGAACGGGCCAGTGGGGTGCTGCCGCACGGATGGGATATCCAGCCGGCGCGCGAGATCGAGTAGCTCCGGAGGCGGATTGGCTCCCGTCCAGAGAGCCTTTGGCCGGAAGTTCGACACGAGAGCAGCTAAGCCTCCGATGTGGTCCTGATGTGCATGTGTGGCGACGATTACATCGATGCGCCGAATGCCACGACTCCATAAGTAGGGCGAGACCACGTCCTCGCCGATATCCAGGTTGGATTTCCTTTGGCGCCCGTAGACCAGGCGTCCGCCGCCATCCACCAGAATCGTTTGGCCCTGGGGCAAGACCACCAGAATGCTGTCGCCCTGCCCTACATCGATAGCCGTGACTTCGAGAGTTCCCGTTGCCACGGTATGAAGCCAAGGCTGCCAGAGTAGCAGTGCGAATAGACCAAGAACCGTGATGATCGCCGGGAGTCTCCACGCACGGCGACGAATCAGAATGGCGCAAACGATCAGAGCGGTTGCGAGAGCCAAAATCAGCCACAGCGGCGGATCGGGAACTCGCCAGGCTGGCTCGAGGTTGGCGTGCCACCCGGCTACGCGAGCGGAAAATCGCAGAAGTGCGCCGGCCAGCGATCCGGTCCAGTGCCAGCCCGTGAAGATCGCCAGGAAACCCAAGGGAACGACGGCATTCATCGCCGGTACGATCAGCAGGTTGGCGCTCAAGCCAGTGAATGAGACGCGATGAAAATACTCGGCCATGGGAAGCGCCAAACCGATCTGGATGGTGGCCGAGATCACCACCATTTCGAATACGAAAAGCACCAGGCGAAGCCCCGCCGCAAGCGATTCCTGCACCCATCGCATAGGTATGCGAGTCCACAACCACAATGTTTCCGCAGCCAAGCGCAGTTCCACCCGGAATTGCGCGACGCGAGGCTCAAGATGCGCGTCCAAATCCGTACCGGCGATTCCGCGAAGCCCGTAAGCGTAAGACGCAGTGGTTGATTCGAGCAGAGGCGCCGCCAGCGAGCCTATCGCGGCCACTGCCAGGAACGATAACTGGAAGCTCGCTTCGAAGATCTGCTGCGGATCCCATACCAGATATACCAGCGCGACCAATGCCAGAAGATTCATGACCCGCGCACGGCGGAAGCACGCCCGCGCCAGCGTGTACAGTGTAAATCCGCCTGCCGCCCGCACCACGGGAGCAGAAAGTCCTGAAACCAGCGCGTACAACCACGCCGCCGCGGCGGTCATTGCGAGAGCGCTCAGTTCGGAAATCGGCAGCCAGCGCAGCAAAAACAACAGCACTGCTGCAAGCACGGTGACGTGCACTCCGGAAATCACCAACGCATGAAATGTTCCTGTGCGGCGGAAGTCATCGGTCCAGATGCGATCCAGGCGAGCCGTTTCGCCAATTAGAATAGCGTCCATCATTCCGGTCGCATATTGATTTCTTGAGAAGACCCGATCGATGCGGTCGAGAGCCGCCATTCGCAGGGCGAAGATGCCGGCCAAAAAGCGCGAGCCGCAGCGGCCCGGCATCACTGTGACGGGCGTATTGCGCGGCATGCTGGCGGTCCAGAAAATGTGCTGGCGCCCAAGATACGCCGCGTAATCGAACGAGCCTGGATTATTGAAATTGTGCGGCCGACGGACGCGCGCTTCGATCTCGACTCTTTGGCCGTACGACAAACGCGCAGGGGGAGGATCGCCGTCATCCGTCGGAATCAGCACGCGTGCGCGAGCCCCGGGTTCGAGTTCCAGCGTAAACTGGGCGCGATCTTCGGCCAGGACCGACGGCTCGACCACGCAGCCTGCCAGGATCACGATTTCTTTGGAAGTCGCGTCGATTTCAGGCGCCGGACCCGGCCTGTGCCAAGCGCCAGCCAAAGCACCAGCCATCAACATCGCCAGCAAAATAGCCGTTCCCCTGATCCGGACGGACGCCGGCAAAACAGCCAGGATTGCGAATGCAGTGCATGCCAGGAGCGCTTCCCGAGTGGTAAACGGAAATACCTGATCCAGCAGAATCCCAGCGGCGAACGCGATCAGCGGGAGTATAAGCGGTTCACGCACAACTGAAAACACTAGTTCCTGGCAGGCTCAAAAACTCTCTGCGTTATCATGAACTTTTGCGCCTGATCCCGATTCTTCTGCTTTGTTCTATCCCCCTGTGCGCGCAACAGATCCCGCTACCTACCGACGCGCTGAACCGGGATCTTCCCCCTTGGATCAACTTCGCCGGCGAAGCGCGGCTCCGCCTGGAGGGATCTTCGGGCGGCGGATTCCGTCCAGACAACGACGATCTCTATTTGCTCGAACGCTTCCGCCTCGCGATGTCGCTGCGGCCGGTGAGTTGGTTAAAGATTGTCGGCCAGACGCAGGACGCAAGAGTTTGGGGTGAGAATCAAGAGCCTCCCAGTGCCTCGCATCAGGACACCTGGGATCTTCGCCAGGCGTTTGCCGAGGTCGGAGACATGGAGAAGAGTCCGGTCGCCGTTCGCGTCGGCCGCCAGGAGATGAGCCTGGGTGGGGAGAGGTTGGTCGGCGTCAGCACCTGGACCAACGTGTCGCGCAGTTTCGATGCCGCCCGCGCTGTGTTTCGCTATCGCAATATCAAACTAGACGCCTTCGCCGCGAGCATCGTCGTGCTCCGCGACGGCCAGATCGGCAGCGCCGACGCCGGCAACAACCTGCATGGGCTGTATGGGACCATTACCAAGCTTCCCTTGGGTTCTACCGTCGAGCCGTATTTTCTATGGCGTTTAGAACCGCATGATAAGACCGAGGCGGGAGTCCCCGGCAATCTGGACATGAAGGTGAGCGGAGCACGGTGGCTGGGCAAGATCGGCGCATTCGAGTACAACGCCAGTCTGGTTTTCGAGCGCGGACACCTGGCCACCGATCGCGTAGACGCCTGGGGCGGCGGATGGCTTGTGGGTTATACGTTCACTGGCGTCCGGGCGACGCCGCGGCTGTCCATCGAGTACAACTACGCCACTGGCGATGGAAATCCGCATGATGGCCGGCGCAATACTTTTCAGCTGCTGTATCCCACCCGTCATGATCTGATCAGCCTTTCCGACCAAGTCGGCTGGATCAATATCGAGCAGGTAAGGGCGAGGGTCGATTTGAAGCCTAGTCCCCACTGGACTGTTACGCCAAGCTATAGCGCTATGTGGCTCGCCGATTCCCACGACGCGCTATACAATCCGTCAGGTTCGGTTGTTGTAGCGCGTGTGGCCAACGGCTCGGCAGGGCGCTGGGTAGGACAGGAAGCGGATCTCGCCGCGCAATACTCCCTGACTCGTGTGACGCAGATCGGAGCCGGCTTCGCGCACATCTTCCCCGGCACGTTTCTCGAACGCGCCACACCGGGGCACGGGTATAGCTACCCGTATCTGCAGATCAGCACAAAATTTTAGAAGGCCAACCGCTCGATCACTCTCGCGGCTCTGGAAGCTGCTAACGGCGACAGTAATGGAGCGGTACGGGTCACTGAACCACGAGCGCCAGCGAGTGGCCTAATTCTTACCGCGGAACCGACTTCGCGAAGACTTCGACTTTGCCGACGTCCGCCCAACCGCCAGGTCCATGGCCGCTGCTGGGCATCAAATCCGCGAATCCGATTTCGTCCACTTTGCTCAGATCAGGATTGTTGATCCAGGTACCGGAGGTCACCATCCGCGCGGGATCGACGCGCAGCCATCGAACGTCGCTCACCGAGAATTCGCTCTCGATCCAGTCGGTGAGAGAACCGTCGGTGCGGTCGCCCACCAGCCACATGCCCTCCGCTGTCTTGATCAGCGGGCGCAATTGATGGAACCCGGACATCTTCGAAACCAGCCGGATGCGGGCCAGACCCGTCAGATCCGCGTAGTTGGTCTTATGCTTTAACGTGAAAGCGCAGGGCGTAGTGCACATGCCGGTCCACAGATGGATGGGATTGTTCTCGTCGCCGGCGGCGCCCGTAAGCAGCATCTCTTTCGCGGTGGATCCCACCAGGTTCAGGGTCAGATCCGGATTTCCGACGGACTCGGGCAATGCGGCATGTTCGCCGCCCGCGGGGGTTTGTTTCCATTCTTCGCGGAAGAACAACGGCGGCCTGGCAGGACCCTTGGCTTTTCCAGCCTTCGGAGCGCCGGCCGCAGCGGGCGGCTTGGGCTCTTGAGCGATGGCCGTGTAAACGACACCCAGAACCAATGAGCAATTGAGAATCGTGAGCGTGACCACTCGTCGTGACATATGCAAATCCTCCTGAACGGCTGCCAGTATAACAAAGAGCGCAGGGTTAACATAAGAGCAAGGTGCTTCGCAGCCTACTTCTAGTTGTTCTGCTGGCATCCGCGGTTTCGGGCGCGGATTGGACAGAATACCGCACGGGTCCGTTCCGCGTGATCAGCAATGCTGGCGACCGGCCGGCGCGCGAGCGCCTGAACGAGATGGAGCAAACCCGGCACGTTTTGGCCGGAATGCTGGGCAAGACCGAGCTTCAGGCCGTCTGGCCGATGGTGCTAGTTCTGTTTCCGAACCAACGCGAATATGGGCCGCGCGCCGTGCCGCAGCCGTTTGTTCCCGGCGGATCATCCGATCTGAGCGCTTGGGCTGGCGATACGCCGCAGCCGCAAGACTGGCGCCGCGAAATCGTGCGCCGCTTGATCGCCGATAATGCCGGACCTCTGCCGGCCGTGACCGTTACTGCCTTGTGCGACCTATTCTCCACCATCGAAGTGAACGCTACGCGGGTCAAGCTGGGCGCACGACCTTCGTCATTGCCCGCAGATCGCGAACGGGCCTGGGCCAAGATCCAGCTCCTGGCAACGAATCCTGAATACGCCGGACGCTTTCGCGTCTACCTGGGCAATCTCCAGCAAGGTAGCGACGAGAGCGTCGCCGCGCATAACGGATTCGACCTGACGCTGGAAGAGCTGAACAAGCGCGTGGACGCATACTATCGAGCCGGAGTGTTCGAAGCATCGCCCATGTCGGGCGAAGCTCTGAATCCCAATCGCGATTTCATCGAGAAACGCCTTCCGCAATCGGATGTGGACGACTGGTTAGCCGAGCTTAAGGCCGCCGGCAAGACGTTTTCCCCTGTTAGTCCACGCGGCCTGCTGGCAGCGGGTACCGCCGCTTCATTGGAGCAAGCTGCCAAAGCCAACCCGCGCTGGGCGGAGCCGCACGTACGTCTCGCGGCACTTGAGACCAATAAGCTGGTCAAGGTCAGTCGACTGAAAACCGCCACCACGCTCGAACCGAATAATTCGGCCTATTGGCAACTTCTGGCCGAAGCGCAAGCGGCCGCCGAACAGCCTACCGATGCAGCCAAGTCCTGGATCGCCGCAGAACGCACGGCGCCGAGCGACGCCGAACGCGCGCGCATCCATCAGGTCCGCATGGACGCGGAACAGCGCCGCACGGAGTTCGAAATCGCCACCAAGAAGCGCGAGGCTGACGAACGAGCCGCCGATCTGCAGCGCGTTAAGGACGGAGCTGCGGCCGAGATTCGGGCGGCGGAAGCCAAGGCCAATCGCGAGCAGGGCGGCCTAAAATCAGGCGCGACTCCCGTGCCGTTTTCGCAGATCTCAGGCGGCGAAACGGTTACCGGAACTCTCATACAGGTGGATTGCCTCAACGGGTCGCGACGCCTGACCATCCAGAAAAACGCGACCGCTACGGTCAAAGTCCTTGTCCGCAGCACCGACGGCCTGAAGGCGACCGATTTCGCGTGCGGTATGCAGAAGCCGCCTCACCAGGTCATGGTGATCCACGACGCCAAGCCCGACGCGACGCTCGGCACCATCGGGAACGTTCACACTTACGAGCTGCGCTAATGCAGGCAATGCTGGCGCGGTTCCCGCTGCGCTGGGTGGCTGTCGGCGTCTTTGTGCTCTCGTCCTCCCTGAATTATCTGGATCGCCAGCTTTTGGCCGCCCTGGCGCCAACTCTCCGGGGCGAATTCCAGTGGACCAACCAGCAATACGGACTGGTCGTGTCGGCATTCGCGATTGTCTACGCTTTAGTGGCCCCCGCGGCTGGATGGTTTATCGATCGAGTGGGTCTGAATCTGGGCGCGGGAATCGCCGTGGCGGTATGGTCGATAGCCGGGTCACTCACGGCGTGGACGCGAAGCTTTTCGGGATTACTGGCATGCCGAACGATATTAGGAGCTGCCGAGGCTGCCGGCATTCCCGCGGCTGGTAAGGCCAGCGCCACTTATCTCGAGCCGCGTGAGCTGGCACTGGGCACGGCCTTCAACCAAGTCGGAATCACCTTGGGATCGGTGGCCGCGCCGTTAATCGTTGCCGCCATGGCGCCGCGTTACGGATGGCGATCCACTTTTGCCCTGTGCGGCGCTCTTGGATTCCTATGGATTCCCTTATGGTTGTTCACCGCCAAGCACATTCCGGCGCGCGCCATCGACAATCGAAGCGTGACGACGCACGCAAGCGATATAATCCGAGACCCGCGATTCTGGGGACTCGCACTGGCCAACGTCTTCGTCATGATGCTGTACTCGCTGTGGAGCAACTGGACCACGCTGTATTTCGTCGGAGAACGCCACCTCACCGTCGATCATGCTAATCGGGATTTCGCTTGGATTCCGCCGGTGTTCGCCACGGCGGGCGGATTCTTCGGCGGCGCGATCACCTACCGCTGGATTCGGACAGGCATGAATGTGATCCGCGCACGCATGCGGATCTGCTGGATCTCAGCCGTGATTCTGTTGGCGACGGCCACGGTACCATTAATGCCGCACCCGGCGCTGGCCGCGGCAGCCATCAGCTTGAGCTTCTTCTGGACTCTGGCCATCAGCACCAATGTCTACGCGATGCCCATCGACCTTTTTGGGCCGGCCCATGCCGGTCTGGGGGTCGCCGCGCTCACATGTTCGTTTGGGTTGATGACGGCGTTTCTTTCCCCGTGGATCGGCAGCGTGGTGGATCGCGTAGGCTTCGCGCCTGTATGCGTTCTATTGTCCGCGATGCCTTTGGTCGGAGTAGGTTTGCTGCGATGGACGGTATCGAAGTGACGATACGTCCGGCGACACCGGCAGATCTCGCAGCCATCGCGGCGATTCAGGCGGCTTCCCCCGAGACATCGCAGTGGGAGTCGGGCGACTATCTGGAAAATGACTGCGTGGTAGCGGTCGCAGAAGGGCGTGTTACCGGATTCCTGGCCTCTCGCCGGGTGGCGCCGGATGAACGCGAGATCCTGAACGTGGCCGTGGATCCCGCCCAGCGCCGTAAAGGTATCGCACTGGCTCTGGTACTGGATGAGCTAGCTCGCGGTCCAGGCCGTTGGTTCCTTGAGGTGCGCGCCTCCAACGTCGCCGCCGCCCAACTGTATGAAACCGCGGGATTCGAGCGCTGTGGCAGTCGCCCCGGCTACTATCAGCATCCTGCTGAAGAGGCTATTGTCATGAGATTCTTTTCATGATATTGTCATGGTGCAGTTGGGCGGACGCCCGGCCGCAAGTGATCAATGACGGTAGTTTTCGCAAGACCCACCGAGCCAAACAATACATTTTTAATCGACTCGGCGTGGCCCTCATGCGCCCCCAGACCGGCGGGCGCTTCCACCATTCAAGAAGGAGAGGTGTCACTGATGGAGCAACATAACGAAGAGCTGAAAGCGCATCTGATGGCGACGGATCAGCAGTTTCGTACCTTGGCCGAAGAGCACGCTCGATTCCATAGGCAACTGGAACAGCTTGAGGCTAAAGAGCATTTGACGTTGGACGACGAAGCTGAGGAGATTCGCCTGAAGAAACATAAACTGCACCTGAAGGACCAGATGAATTCCATCCTGGCCCGATACAGGACGCCGCAGGTGGCCTAGCAATAAGCCAGTCGTCAGGTGCGCTGAAACCTGTCTGAGGCCGGATCGCGTGTTACGCGGTCCGGCCTTCGTGTTTTCACGCTGGCCGCCGGGGCGCCGCCAGATTGCTTTGGGAGTATAATCCGATCAGAGCAGGAGGCCGCCGTTATGCGAATTTGGCCGGCAATGATGCGGATCGCCGCAGCATCCCTCGCGATTTCGAGTGTGATCGCCCAGCAAGGTGGGCAAACCGGTGGGACTTCCAGCAGTCCAGGTAGAGGCGGCGGCACCGCCACTCCGACACCCACTCCCACTCCTACACCTCGTCCGACTACCCAAACTCCGACTCAGACCCAGCCGCAAACGCCCCGACCGATTTGGATTACGGGGACGGTCATGATGTACGACGGTAGCGACCTGCCAGAGCCGGTAACGATCGAGCGTGTGTGCTCTTCTAACTCCGCTCGGCCCGAGGGTTACACCGACTCGAAGGGCCATTTCAGCTTCAACCTGGGACAAAACATAGGCGTCTTCGCCGATGCGAGTACCAGCATTTTTCCGGATCAGAGCCAGCCGGGTGGATTTAGCTCTTCCCCAACCGGCAACAGCAGCAGCGGCGGATTTGGCGGCGCGTCCCAGGATTCTGCTTATTGGGATTGCGAGCTGCGCGCACGCCTGCCTGGATATCGTTCCGACACGGTCTCGCTGGCAGGGCGCCGCATGCTGGATGCCCCTGACGTAGGGTCGATCATCCTCTATCCAATTTCAAAAATTCAAGGAATGACCGCGAGCGCCACCTCCAGCCAGGCGCCGAAAGATGCGAAAAAAGCCTACGAAAAAGGGCTGGAGGCGGTGAAAAAGACCAAGCCCGATCAGGCTGAGCAGGAATTCCGCAAGGCCGTGGGAATCTATCCAAGGTACGCCGCGGCGTGGTTGGAACTCGGTAAGGCGCTGGAGCGTCGTGACCACAAAGCGGAAGCTCGCGAGGCCTACGCCAGCGCACTCGCGGCAGATCCGAAGTTTGTGTATCCCTACCAGCAGCTCTACCAGATGGCCCTGCAGGAACAGAACTGGAAGAGCGTCGTCGACCATACCGATCAGCTTGTGCGCCTGGATCCCTTCGAATTTCCGGCGGCCTACTATTTCAACGCGCTCGGACATCTTCAACTGAAGGAATATGACGCGGCCGAAAAGAGCGCGCAGCAGGCCGTGGAGTCGGATCGAAGGCAATCGAATCCGAAAACGCATTATCTGCTAGGCGCGATTCTGATCCAGAAGCAGAATTGGACGGCGGCCGCTCAAAGTTTTCGTGCTTACCTGAAAGCGGCGCCCAATGCCTCCGACAAAGCTTCGGTGGAAAAAACGCTGGGCCAGCTGGATCAACAGATCAGCCGGACTCAGCCCGCTTCTCAGGATTCCGCCGCCCAACAATAAGCGGGTGAATTGTTTCAGACTCCGGGCTATAATTGGGTTTCCCCCGAAGATCGCGAGGAACCCATGATCGACGAAAAAGAACGCGCCCGCACTCTGACCGCAACCCTGGGTCAAATCGAGAAACAGTTCGGCAAAGGCTCCGTGATTCGCCTGGGAGCACAAGCCGTACAGGCTGTCCCCACCATTTCCACGGGATCGATTTCAGTGGATGCCGCGCTCGGCATTGGCGGTTTTCCCCGCGGGCGCATTTCCGAAATCTTCGGCCCGGAATCTTCGGGTAAAACGACGCTTGCTTTGCAGGTGGTCGCGGAAGCGCAGAAGGCCGGCGGCATGGCGGCGTATATCGATGTCGAACACGCGCTCGATCCAGTCTATGCCCGCAAGCTGGGCGTGGATGTCGATAATCTGCTGGTCTCGCAACCCGACTATGGAGAACAGGCTCTCGAGATCACCAACGCGCTGATCACCTCCGGATCGATCGATGTCCTGGTGGTGGATTCGGTGGCGGCGCTGGTACCCAAGGCCGAGCTCGACGGCGAGATGGGCGATAGCTTCATGGGCGTGCACGCGCGCCTGATGTCGCAGGCCATGCGCAAGCTCACCGGCATCGTTTCGAAGTCCAATACCTGCCTGATCTTCATTAACCAGATCCGCGAGAAGATCGGCGTCATGTTCGGGAATCCGGAAACCACCACCGGCGGCCGGGCTCTGAAGTTCTACTCCAGCGTGCGTGCCGACATCCGCCGGATCGCGGCCATCAAGGACGGCGAGACGGTCACCGGCAACCGGACCAAGATCAAGATCGTCAAGAACAAGATGGCGCCCCCTTTCCGGGAAGCCGAATTCGACATTATCTATGGCGAGGGCATTTCCAAAGAAGGCGATGTGGTGGATCTGGGCGTGCAGCACAACCTGGTCGAGAAGAGCGGCGCCTGGTACAGCTACAAGGGCGAGCGCATCGGTCAGGGCCGTGAAAACGCCAAGCAGTTCCTGCGCGAGAATGCGGACGTGTTTAAGAAGGTGGACACGGAGTTGCGCAAGCAACTGGGATTGATCCGCGCTGATTCGCAGGCTGCCGCGCCGCTTCCGCCGCCGGCTCCAGTTCCTCAAGCTGCTGCGCCAACACGCGCGCGTAGTTAAGTCTCACTACATCACCGGAAACTCGGCTCCTGCAACCTCAGGGCCACTCATTGCGTCCAATGGTATGAGGATCAAAATGAGGATTGAGAAACTATATCGTCTCTTGAGCTTGGGAGCCTTGTTGGCTGTCCCGGTGTTCGTACATGCATCCGCGAACCCTCCGGCGCCCGAGTCGCTCGAGACTAAAGTGCGGCATCAATTGAACATGCTCCCGTATTACGGGGTGTTCGATAATCTTTCGTTCCGCGTGGACGGCAACAAAGTCACATTATTCGGGGAGGTTGCCCGGCCTGTGTTGAAGTACGACGCGGAAAGCGCGATCAAGCACATCGAAGGCGTGAGCCAGGTGGAAAGTCACATTGAAGTTCTGCCCCTCTCGAACTTCGACGATCAGATCCGCTTGCGCACGGCGCGCGCGATTTATGGCTATCCGGCACTAAGCCGCTACGCGCTGGGGACGCATCCGCCGATTCACATCGTCGTGAAAAACGGGAATGTGACGCTAGCAGGTGTAGTCGCGAATTCGATGGATCGAGACTTGGCGTTTCTCAGAGCCAACGGAATTCCCGGAGCCTTCTCGGTGACCAACGAATTGCGTGTTGACGGCAAGTAAATGACGGTACGTGAGCTCGGATCACCCGGACGCAGTCAGCCCCCACGCTCGCGGGGGTTCCGGGATTGATCCACCGGCGGCCCAGTCGCCTCCTGATCGGGCCGCCGTTTACCTTTTTATTGATCGCGCACAACGCTACGACGTCCATCGGTAAATCAGAGTTTCTCAGCGCAAAAGACGCTTGAATAGGGCTTTCTGCCCAAAGAATTTGATTTAGTCGGCATTAGAACTGGCAGTACTAATGCTGGTTGATATAATTCCGATGCGCTGCTAACATTTTCCGATGCGAAGTGGCTCTGCTTGTATTCTTCTTGTGGTTCTCTCCCTACCTTTGGCAATGGGAAGCGTTGTCCTAGAAAGCGAAACAGATGGGCAAGCAGCCAATAATACCCTTGCAACGGCTCAGGTCGTTTTGGGAGGAGCCTTCACACTGCCTCTCCCGGCCAATGTCGTAGGATCTCCAGGCCCCTTCCCTACGGCCACCATTCAGGGACATTTCTATGGCCCAACAGTTGCCACGGCAGATCTCGACGTCGACTTTTATGCTTTTTCCGCAGTAGCCGGTTCACGGGTATTCTTTGATATCGATGACGCGCCGCTCACGTTTCCAACATTCCTATCTCTTTTCAGTACAGGAGGAACACTCCTGGCTTATGATCAGGCATTGAACGCGGGAGCCGATCCAGGTTCCGATACGTTTACCGATTCGTTCTTGGGCGTATTTACTTTGCCCAATTCGGGGACTTATTACATCGCAGTCAGCGCCGGTGGTAATTTCCCGGATGCGTTGGGGCTTTGTTCTCAATTTCCCGATATCCAGTACCTCTCCGTAGCAGGTGCTGCTCCTAATACGTGCCCTGCTGGGCTCTCCACCTTTAGCTTCCGCAATGCTGCGCAACCGGCAGGAGCGCTGCCATATACTCTTCAGATTAGCCTGGAGAGTACGGTCCCAGAGCCATCTACCCTAGGATTTCTTGCAGTCGGCTCCCTTTTCCTTTTTATCTGGAGGCGTGTGGCCGGTAACTGGCTCGTTTAGCTCTCGCGGCTTAGTGCGCCACGGAACCGCGAAGGGCATGGGCGGCCTCTTAAACTTTACGCTGCTAGCGCCTGTTCGAAATCCGCTAACAGATCCCGCCAGTCTTCGATTCCTATCGACACCCGCACCAATCCATCCGTCACGCCGGCATCCGCCGACTGCGCTTCGGTAAAACCGGAATGCGTGGTGGTCTTCGGATGGCAGACCAGCGTCTCCACTCCTCCTAGCGACACAGCGTTGTAGGCGATGCGGAGCTTCCGCAAAAAGTCGAAGGCCGCGGATTTGCCGCCGCGCAGTTCCAGTGAAAACATCGCGCCCGGAAAATCGCACTGCTGCAAACGAATGCGAATCTGTTCGGCATCCGCAAACAGAGAGGGATAGTAGACCTTGGCGACCTTGGGATGCGAAGCCAGCCGCTCGGCGATACGCTGCGCGTTCTTGCTGGCCCGGTTCATCCGCAACCGGACCGTGGGCAGCCGCGAAGCTAGCATCCAGCACTCGTCCGGCTGCAGAATGTTGCCGAACATATTGCGTTTCAGCTGCATCTTGCGAATGAGCTCGGGATCGCTCGCCAGAGCCACTCCGCCGATCAGATCGCTGAAACCGGAAAGATACTTGGTGGCGGAATACAGCACCAGATGCGCGCCGCGGTCGAGCGGATGCTGAAACGTAGGACCGAGCAGCGTGTTATCCACCATGACTAGCGGTGATTCTTCCGCGCGGGCCTCTCCCGCGGCCGAAGCGGCACGCCGGATATCCGTCATCACCAGCGTGGGATTCGCGGGCGTCTCAATCAAGATGACGCGCAGCCGGGGAGTTTCACGAATAGCTTTGTCCATCGCAGCAATGTCGCCCGCCGGCACCGCCACGCCAGCGATGCCCCAGGAGTGAAGAAATCCCTCGATGAGCGATTGCGTGCCGCCGTAGATGGGCACGGTATACAGGATCGCGTCGCCGGGACGCAGAAACGTGAACAACGCGGTGGTGATCGCCGACATGCCGGAGTTGAAGACCAACGCTGCCTGCGCGCCTTTCTCCAGCGGCACGATCTGACTCTCGAAAATCTCCGCATTGGGATGGTTAAAGCGCGAGTAAATCAAGTCAGGCTGTTCTCCGGCCTGCGGCTTGGCTCGCCCGGCCACCAGGTCGAACGCGCGCTCCGCAGCTTCCGGGCTGGAGAAGACATAGGTAGAACTACGAAACACGGGCGGCCGCGCTGAGCCGACCGAAAGCCGTGGATCGAATCCGCGGCTGAGCACTTCTGTCGAAGATCGTAAACCGGGCTTTTCTTCTGCCATGACTTGCAGTGTACTCCTCGAATGGGCGCCCCTTAGTACGTTGGTACGTCAGGCGATACCTGAGCCTAAATAAGCGCTATGCCTAATTGGGCGGTACGTCACGGCCCTCTACAATTCGGTTATGAGCGTGCAGGTTGCCACTAAACCCAGTAAGAGTCAGTACTCGGAAGCGGAGGCGGCCGAGGAATTGGGTATCTCCGTGGCGCAGCTTCGCACCATGATTCGTAGCCATGTAGTAGACCGCGATGAGGATCTGAACAATGTCCCCGTTACGACGTTCCAGCCATCGGATTTATTGATCCTGCGTCTGCTGACAGGCATGTCCACCAGCTCGAATCCTCGATAGGACTTGGTAGAATCGTAGCTTCCTCGAAATTCTTCAGGAGGCTTTTTCCTTGGCACAACTTGGTTTTCTCGGGCTCGGCATCATGGGCTATCGTATGGCAGGCCATCTTCTTAAGGCTGGTCACGATGTCGCACTCTGGTCGCACACTGGCAGTAAGGCGCAGCAGCTTGCGAAAGGTGGCAAAGGTACCGCGTGCGCGACCCCGCGTGAAGTAGCAGAGCGATCCGACGTCATCTTCTACTGCGTGGGCGATACGAAGATGGCGCGCCAGATCACCGTTGGGTCAGGCGGCTTGATCGAGACCGTTCGCAAGGGTGCGATCACCTGCGATTGCAGTTCCATCGCTCCCGAGGCCAGCATCGAGCTGAATGCAGCGTTCGCGGCCAAAGGCGCGCACTTCCTGGATTCCCCGGTTACCGGATCCACGGGAGGCGCGGAAAAGGCGACCCTCACCTTTATGGTGGGCGGCGACAAGGCCGTATTCGAGCGCGCCAAACCCTACATGGAGATCATGGGCAAGCTGTTCTACTACTGCGGTCCAGCCGGCCAGGGTTTAAAGGCCAAGGTCACCCAGAATTTGGTGGGAGCCAGCATCATGCAATCCTTCGCCGAGGGACTGGTCCTGGCCGCCAAAGCCGGCATCGCCCCCGAGCTGATGATCGAGATTCTGGAGAACAGCGCGGCAAAGAGCGGCATCGCATCGTACAAGGCTCCGTTTATCCTTAACCGCGATTTCGTCACCAATTTCTCGGCCAAGTGGATGCATAAAGATGTCGGGTTCGCCCTGGATCTGGCGAAATCATTGGACTTGCCGTTACCAATGACCGCCGTCACACACCAGATGCTACAGGCGACCATCGCCAAGGGATGGGGGGATGACGATTTCTGCTCTACCATCCGTGTTTTGGAAGATTGGGCCGGGATGGTGATTAAGAAATCCTCGTAACCAGCTCGTAACAGGCGGGGTACCAGCCAGAGTACTGGACTAAATATCCTTTATAACCAAACGATTAGAAAGTTTTTCACAGGCGGATACAAAAAACTGTTGCGTTCGCCTTAGAAGTATACTAATATTGGAATCAAGCCGGGGAGGGAAACTCCCACCAAAGCGAGACTAACCTCATTAAAGACCCCTGAAGCAACCTTCCCGGCGCCCCTTCAAAAGAAACTCTTCCAAAAAAATCCAAGGCAGTGAGCAGGCGGTCGGATGCTATGATCGGAGTCGAGTGACTCTCCTGACGCTTCTGGGATCGACTGGGTCGATCGGAACCAGTACCCTCGACGTAGTTCGCAGGTGGCCCGATCGATTCGGCATCTACGCCTTAGTTGCCGGCAGAAACGTCGAACTGCTGGCCCGCCAAATCGCCGAATTCAAGCCGAAAGTCGCAGTGGTAGCCGACGATAGCGTCTTGAATGACCTGCGAGCAATCCTCAAATCCCAGAACATTCCCCGGCCCGAATTGGCCGCGGGGCCGCAAGCACGCATCGACGCGGCGACCGCTGTAGAAGCGGGTTTCGTGATGTCGGCTATCGTCGGCGTGGAGGGGCTGGAAGCGACCTACGAGGCCGTCCGCGAGAAGAAACGCGTCGGGCTGGCGAACAAAGAAGTATTGGTAGCCGGCGGCGAATTAGTCATGCGGGCGCGCAAAGAATCCGGGAGCGAACTGATTCCCGTGGACAGCGAGCACAACGGCGCGCACCAAAGTCTGCGGGCGGGATTGCGAAACGAAGTTTCCAAGCTGATTTTGACTGCTTCGGGCGGGCCCTTTCGCAGGATGCCTCGGGAACAATTAGCCAGCGTGACGCCCGAGCAAGCCCTGAATCATCCCACGTGGAAGATGGGACAGCGCATCACCATCGATTCCGCAACCCTAATGAATAAAGGGTTTGAGGTGATCGAAGCCTGCTGGCTGTTTGACTTTCCGCCGAAAGATGTAGAAGTCGTGGTGCATCCGGAATCGAAAGTACACGCCATGGTGGAATACGTGGACGGCAGCGTGATCGCACAGGTATGCGCTACCGATATGCGCATGCCGATTCAATACGCCATGACCTATCCCGAACGCGCGGATGCGCCGGTTCCACGCCTGGATTGGACCCAGGCCTCGCAATGGACCTTCGAGCCTCCGGATTATCAAAAGTTTCCGCTGCTGGGCATGGCGTATGAAGCCATGGCAGCGGGCGGTTCCGCTACTGCAACGCTGAACGCGGCCGATGAGATCGCAGTGGAAGCGTTTCTGGCTGGCAAGATCCCGTTTCCCGGAATTGCGGCGACTGTCGCCGAAACTTTGGAACAAGTTCCCTCACGACAACTTACGTCCATCGTCGAACTACTAGAGCTGGACCAAGAGTCCCGCAGAATCGCGCGCCAGGTGATCGGATCGCGCTGGGGCGAACGAG
>Ga0207674_10000964_pt1 | contig 37646 bp, 64 predicted proteins | sample KBSCornC72_FD_184303 | JGI IMG/M metagenome (GOLD analysis project Ga0207674, IMG submission 184303) | Corn rhizosphere microbial communities from Kellogg Biological Station, Michigan, USA - KBS Corn C7-2 (SPAdes) (version 2) | ecosystem: Host-associated > Plants > Roots > Rhizosphere > Soil ... | reverse complement strand
TCGCACTTCTTAGCCGCCACATACAGCTCCAGCAGCGCCTTGAGCAGCGGGTCCACCTTTACGGTGGGGGTTGAGTCGGTCATTTCAACTCTCCGTCTACAGACACTAGCTCGACCTCGCCAACGTCACCGTCGACTTCCTCGCACTCCCACTCGCAATCGCCAGCTTCGAGCATTGCTCTAGCCTCGGCTTCGGACGACGCCTCGACGCTGCAAGTCACGCTGACGGTAGCGGTTCCGACGAACACAAACACCTGGCCTTCTTCGGTTGATTGGGTCACTTCGAGCCTTCTTTCTTGATCCATGCAGCTGCGGCTTGGAGAGCTTCGAGGCGGGTGGGGTGTCCGGGCACGGAACCGATCTCGTCGCCACTCTCGTTGTTGAATCGAGCTACCCATTCCGGGTCTAGGCGCGTGCTCGCGAATAACTCGCACCCAACCAGGCGATGCTCCAGGCACCATTTCTCAATCACCAGCCAGCATGCAGCCTCAGCCGCCTGCGCCTCGAGGTGAGCCTTCACAAACAGGAAGGCGTCTAGCTCACGGTCGCCGTCTGGCTCCCATTCCGCCAGAGCCTCCAGCGCCTCTTTAACCGATGGGGTCATGCTCACAAGCTCCTGTCATATGTGTCAGCCGGGTCAGCCTCAGGCTCCGGGTCAATGAACGACGCCGTTACGTCAGGCTTAAGGCTCACCTCGAGCTTTTCGACCTGGCGGTTGACCTTCTGCCAAATTCGGCTGAGTTCCTTGTGCTGCTCGGGGGTGATGAGCCGTGCCTCCTTTGCGGCCTGTATCGCCTTTGTTAGCTCCGATTGCTTGGCCTTGCTGCCGAGAATCGTACGCAGGGCTAGCGTCTTGTCGTAGCTGTCACATTGCTCGAGTAGCGCCTCGCAGCGGTGCAGTTGGTCAAGTAGCGGGTGGAAAGAGCTACCGTCAGCGTCCGGATATTCGCCACCGTCATCATGCGGATCGATGCGCGGAAGCTCCTGAGAAAACGGCACCACCTTCGCTCCCGGAATCGACTCGACCTCGCTCTCGTCCACGAACCCCAGCCCGCAGATGCTTAGCGTCACGCGGCGCTTCGCTTTCGTGTCGGCCTTCATCATGGCATTGGCCAGGTTCTCGCCTCGGAGGCCAGCAATGGAAACGGCGCCGATGCTCTCGTCGACGCGACCGTCAGGCGTCGTGGCTTGCGTCGTCACCACGAGCAGGTCGTTGACGTTCTCGCGGCTCACCACCCGGACGCTGACCTTGTGGATTTTGCGCAGCTGGTCGGTGCAGTCCCGGCGAGCGTAGACAACCCATTTCCCATTTAGCTGCAGAAGTTCGAAGGGGCGGGTGAGCGGATTGAGGCCGAGCGACTCGCACAGGGCATTCAGGTAGCTCACGCGCTGGGCGCTGGTGAGCTTGGATAGGTCCCCTCCTGTCAGCACCATCTCGACGACGGAGGCCTCGGGAGGAGAGGCTAATTGGGATGAGGGTACTTTTGCTAGGTTCGCTGCGGTCATCTCGTCACCAATGCATCAAGTTGCGAGCCTACAGACGCAAGCTCATACGATGTCGGTAACTGCCACGCCACCAGGATAATCGGCTTCGGCAGCGGTTTGGCGATACCGGCACGGCGTCGCTTGTTGTTCTCGTGGATCCATGCCACTGAGGCGGAGAGGTCGGCTTCGAGGGGGGTCATCGGCTCCCCAGTGTCGTCTTAATCTTTGAACCGGCACGATCGCTCACCATATTGAACGTTTTTCCCAGCAGCCGTTCAAGGTCGTCGCATCCGGCAGCGGCGGCAACAAGCGAAAGATAGGTCATGGCGTCGGCCACAGCATCAAGCACATCGTCATTCGTTAGGTGCGCCTTGCGCTTCTTTTCACCGGTCACCCCGAGCACAGCAGCAGCGAGCTCGCCCACCTCTTCCTGAACGCACACCACGAGAGCAGTGATTGAGTGCGGAGGCGCAAACGCTTCGTGTTGGCGAGCCACGTTAGCGCGGTGAAACTCATTCAGCGTATCGTTTTGATTAGGATATCCCATCAGCCCATCTCCTTCAGTTCAGCCAGCACCGCATTCAGCCGCTCGAGCTTCGCCAGCACGCGGCCATCCTCCTCGCAGTCGACGATAGCGTCGCGCACAGCATCGGACCATTGGCGGCAGGAAAGCAGCAGGTCGGCGCGCGTCGGTTTCTGGATGGCTGCATCGCCTCCAGCGAAACTTAGGCTACCGAAAGTCTGCTTCAGCCCACTGCCAAACGTAACGGTAGACTCGACAGCCGTCGCCCGTAGTACTCCATCCCATTGGCACGTACACCCTATCATGTGGCATCCGCCGTTCCCGTGCAGTTCAGGCGCATGGTAGAAGCATGAGCAATCTGGCGACGGACACGGCTCCGTATCGCTCATTTGCAAACCCCTTGCAGCCTTGCCAACGCCTCAGCGGCCAGGTATCGAGCCATCGCCAGTTGCGCTTTCGTTTGCTTTGTCATTCCTCGAATCCTTCCCTAACAGTTGAATCATCTTCACAGGAGCAATCGTTCTGCTCTAGCTCGGCACACCACGGACAGTATCGCTCACCCTCGAGCAGCCTGGAGTCGACCAGCGTCAGCTCCGGAACTTCGCGACCGCAGCAGTTACATTCGCTCAGCCAGCCCTCCCAGCACCCGACGCACAGCAGCATGTCGCCGCGAGCCCTGAGCGCGCCGTCCCGGTCATCGTTACAGCATCGGTCGCAGAGTGGCTTGTTTTCGACTGGGGTTAACATCGTCAAACCAATATGTACCCACGTGGATACACAGTCAAGCCCCTCGTGACTTTTTTTCGCGCTTCGGCCTTTTCTGGCTCGAAACATCCGCGATCGCCAGCTCCCGCTCGAGCGCCCGGGTCGCGATCGTCTTCAACGAGCGAGCCTCGGAAGCGGAGAGGGCCAGCAGACGGTCGCGAAGGGTGGGGGTGATCCGTACCTGTAGCTTCCACATTTCCTGTGTCTTCATCGGAGGGCACCATGGCACGGCATACAAAAGCATGCAAGTGGATTGACTTGCTCTGCGCGTGGCGCTACCTTGGATCGCATCGCCATGAGCCAAACCGAAAACTATCGCAAGTGGGTGCTGAGCAGGGTCAACTGGGGGAGCGCTGTCAGGGTGAAGCGCAAGAAGGATGAGCCGAAGCCGCCTCGTGGCGATTCTCCCCGCCGACCCTCGCTGACCACGAAAGCTCTCGTCGGATTGACACCGCAGAAGCTGTTCGATCGCGGTGAGGTTGATCTACACAAGGAGCTAGGTCAGATGCGCAACGACGGGCTGATTGTCTGCTGCGACGGCATCTGGAGCGCTAGGAAGGGAGGCCAACTGTGACCCAGTTCAACCCGCTCAGCGAACCCCGTTACGACGACGCCACGATGGATCCCGAAGCCGACCGCGACGATGCTAGCCGATTCGCCGCCATGAGCCCGCTAGAGAAGGCTGATTACCTCAGCGAGCTGATCGAAGGCGACCTAATCCCTAGGCAGACAGCGTGGGAGATGATGGGCGGATCAGGTCCCGTGCCTGATGTCTTCATGCGAAAGCCTGAGCCCGAAGTCTGCGAGCTGGATGCCTTGCTGGCGAAGGGCTGGCATGTGATGGGCTCGAGCTATGAGGCTCGTTTCGGTCTGCGTTCGCCGGATGGTCGCGGTCGAGAGACCCGCGTCGTCCTGTACAACAAGGCGCTAGGCCAAAAGGTTTACGGCTTCGGTGGAGACTTTGGCGAGGCTTTCAGCGACGCGCTGGCGCAGATCAAATGAAGGCCCCTGTCGATCTGCCCTGCATTCTCGTCGATCAACGCGAGCAGATCCCGCTTCGCTTTACGCCCGCCGTGCTGACCGAAAAGGTGCTGCTGCATGTCGGCGACTACTCCCTCCGCGGAGCGAGTGCGCATGTAGCGATCGAACGGAAGCGTAACGGCGAGCTCCAATCATGTGCCGGCGTAGACAGGGAACGCTTTATCGCGCAACTAGAGCGCATGCGCGAATTCCCCGTGCGCCACCTGGTCATTGAGTGCACCGCGGATGATGTGCTACTTGGCCTGTCGCGCAGTCGAATCAATCCGTTGTCGGTACTAGGTACATTGATAGCGGCTGCAAGCGACTGGGGCATAACCCCGTGGTTTTGCGGCGACGCGGCTAACGCTGCCGTCGTGGTCGAGCGTATCTTGCTGAGAGAACATAAGCGGCTGCAGGCGAAGGCGAAAGAGGCTGTAAAGGTGGATAGATGAGCAACGTAATCCTGAACGCGATCGCAATCGTGCTGTGCGTGTGGGTCCTTCAGCGGCGATGGTGTATCCTGCATTTCAAGCGCAATATCTACAGGTCGCGCGTGTCTAAAATGACTAAGTGTGCCGGGTGCGAGGCCAGCCTGCGAATGCATGGCGAGCCACCAGGGTTTCACGAGGAGTGGATCGCGAAGAACTGGGAGCGCCTATGACCCGCCGCAAACCAAAGCTCCGCGATATCGACGCAGCCCGCTCGAGCCTGCCGCCGGGGCTCTACCGGTGCTCGGATGGCAGCTACTGCCGCGTGATCGGATTCGACCCGGGTGTTGAGTATCCGGTTCGAGTAGTGTCGACTGCGGAGCCGTGGGCTGGAGAGGTGGTGGACATGACGGGGAGGGCTGCGCGGAGGATGGTGAAGGTCGATGATGAGCCTGAGTGGACGGAGGTAGGGCTGTGATGGAAGACTCAGCAAAGGAACGCGCTGCTGACCTGGTGATGCGTACCGGGAAAGCAGTAGCTCACGCTGTGGAGCGCTGGGCAGCAACCGACCTCGCGACTCTTACCGATGCGCTCGGCTTACCTGACGATCCGCAACGGAAGGCTCTCTTTTTGGAGGACCTCACCGAAACGTATCTACGCGCGCTGAGCCACGTCGCGACTTCTACCTACGCGCTGTGTTTGTTGCAAGCAGACGTTACCGAAGCGGGGCGCGTTTACCGATCTGAAGGGGTTCAACAGGAGCTACGGACCATGGCCATGCGTATAACCGAAAGCGTTCTATCAAAATGAGTTTTCTCCTATCGCCTCTTCCCCACCGTAAAGCCATAGATCGAACTGGTGAGCGTCACGGCCGACTCCTCGTGACAAGTCGCGCCACGTTCGCCGGAAACCAGTCGCGATGGCATTGCCACTGCGACTGTGGCGCGGACTGCATTGTGTCGTGGGACCGGCTTCGTAGCGATCGCGCTGGAGTCATCCCGTCGTGCGGCTGCGTCCAGGCAGAAGCCCGAGAAAAGCGACTGGAAACGGAGCGCGGCATCACGGAACGATGCTGCATCCAATGCAAGCGGACCAAGCCGATTGGTGAGTTTAGGTTGAAGCAGAAGGGACGCGGCAGAGTCGTTCGAAGCGCGAAGTGCCGGCTGTGCCTGAATGCTCGCGAGCGGAACAGGAGGGCGGAGCTAACTAAGGAGGCGCATTGCGAGGAGTGCTTCGGAATAACGGATAGGCGCCCGCGGGTTGGGAAGTGTGCGTGTGGGGAGAGCTATGAGGAGGAACCGGCGTTCAGGGTGGAGATGTTCATCTATCGCGATCGCCGGCATGAGCGAGTCTGTTTGTGAGGGTCATCGTTTGCGGCTGCAGAGATTGGGCTGACCCGAATATCATCTCAGTCCGACTTAACCAGCTCGTAAGCGCAAAGGGGCCGCTGATGATTGTCCATGGCGCATGCCCGACTGGAGCCGACTACTACGCGAGTCGCTTCGCTAATAGCCCAATGGGGCACTGCATCGAGGAGCGCCACCCGGCTGACTGGTCTCGAGGCCCGAGCGCAGGACCGGCTAGAAACCTACGGATGGCGGAGCTCGGGGCTGACCTTTGCTTAGCATTCTGGGACGGATGCAGCGCAGGCACGCTGGACATGATCAGACGCGCAGTGGCTCACGGGATCCCGGTGCGCATCGTACCTAAGAATCAGGCTCGCTAGCCGTGGCTATCCTCCCCTGTGGAGCGGGAGACAGTCCACAGTAAGCGCCTCGCCAGTGGCTCGACGAGCGGCCCACGTGTGCCTAGCTTGCGCAGTACGAGCGAGAATCTGGCCACCTGAGCGAGACCCCAGAAGCCGGCGATGACGAGAACGGGGGCGTAGCGTTTGTCCATGCGCCTGGTGGTAGCAATGTGGATGCCGCGCGTGTGGGCTAACATGCGACTAATCGAGGCAGAAATGTTGACACCTGCGCGCATATGCAGTAAGCCTATGCTCCCGAAATGCGCCCGCAACTCCAGTTAAACATTCGTCCGAAACCTGAAGACTTAGAACATATTAAGGAGCTAGCCGCTCGCCTTAATACGACCATAGTAGACGCGCTGCGTCAGGCTGTGCTTGAAAAGCTGAAGCGCGTACGCCGGCAGCAGAAGAGCCAGGTTGCGGCGTGATGTCGGAGGATTGGGATCCCGACAGTTACGACATCGATGCGCAAACAAGAAAACCTCCCCAGCGCGTTGTAATACCTATCGAGGAAGCTGAGCGCATCCGACAGGTAAACAGGGAAACCCGGGAGATGCAGCAGGCAATTGAGCTGAAAGCTCGTTGGCCGGCAATGGGCGTCCCGGAGATCTTTGGTGAGCTCGAGCCAATCAATTACCTGACAGAGGCCTTGGACATTTGTCCCGGAGCTCCGACCATGATTGCAGGCTATGGGTTCGGAGGGAAGACGATGCTTACCCAGTCGATGGCGCTAAGCGTGGCATCTGGCGGTAATGTATGGGACGAATACCCGCTAGTAAAGCAGGGGAAGGTCCTGCACGTCGATTACGAGCAGGGGGCTAGGTTAACCAGAGCGCGCTATCAGCGCTTGTCAGCAGGCATGAGTCTCAAGCCCGCTGACCTAGGTGACAACCTGACGCTAGTCTCTATGCCCCAATTCTACGCCGACGCTCAGGATGCTGAGGCCTTCCTGCTAAAAGCCAGCGCTGGCTACACTATGGCGATAATCGATAGCTTCCGAGCCTGCTCGCCCACGGTTGACGAGAACGATTCGGAAGCGCGCCTCGTGCTCGATAAGCTGACAAGGGTCAGCGAGAAGACCGGGTGCTGCTTCGTGGTCATTCACCACGCCAAGAAGAAACAGAACGACCGACAGGCCGACCCAATCATGGATATCCGCGGCAGCGGGGCTCTGTTCGATGCCTGCGCCTCAGTTTTTGCTCTTACAGGTGGGCAGGGCGAACAAAAGGTTCTGCACCACCTAAAGTCCCGCAACCGAGGCACGACCAATGCCGCCGCTAACATCTCCATTTTCGACGTAGCCGTCGACGACGACCCTCGGGCAGGAGTCGCCGTCAAAGCTAAGCCGAAGCCCGTAGACGGCTCGCTAGATGGCGAAAGCAAGCCATCCGCGTATGACGGCATCCGCAAGGCAATCATCGACGTGTTTGCCAAGCAACCAGAACCCAAGAGCGGCAACGCCATCGTGCTTCTTTCCAAGAAGAGCAGAAACTCAGTTCTAGCCACAGTAAACGTTATGCTGACAGCTGGGGAGCTGGTCCGTGTAGGTAAATATGATTATAGGCTAGATGTTTCCGCTCTCGTTAAAGAGCTCGGCCCGGGGGAGTTATTCTGATGGCTGGTACCGTACTGGTATTGGGTAGTACCGGATACTGGAGTACTGGTATTCCACCCTTTAGGGTGGATACCAGATACGGATACCACCGATACTCCAGTCGGCCGATACCACCTGCACGGTTTACCGTGTGCCACTAGTATGCTAAGAATTACTAATGACGAATAAGGAACTGCACGTGTTGCTTGGGCAGCGATGGGCGCTAGCCATCCTGGGCGTTTTGGAAATTGGCCCCCGTCGCTTCAATGAGCTGAATAGACTGGTGCTAGGGTGCTCTAAACGTATGTTGTCAGCTACTCTCGTTGAGCTGGCTGATGCCGGTCTTGTGAGCAGGATAGATAGCTCTGGTGTAGGGCCCCTATGCGTAACCTACAGCGTTACGGACGAAGCGGTGGCGGTCATGGGGTGGTCGAATCAAGCCCCTCTCCCGCGCGCGCATCCGGGTAACCCTATCGGAAAGGTAGACTGATATGACCTCGCCCTACCTCAACCCCCGAGCTACCTCTAGCCAGCTCTCACGCTGGGCAGACTGGATGCTGTCGAGCAGTTACGTCGGAATCATGACAGCCGATGAGGTGGCGGGACTGCAACGGGCGCTGGCCGGCTAGCCGAACTTCGGGTCGATGCCGATTTTCGGTGGTGAGGGCTTGCGCTGGTATCCCAGTGGGTGCATACTATCTCTTGTCAGCAGGCAATCGCGCCGCGACGAAAGAGGAGCCCAGCAAATGTACACCAACGCAGAGCAAGCCATCGCCGACAGCATTCGCCACAACAAGATCGCGCACTTCGCTGAGTACAACATGCAGATCGCCGAGATCTTGCAACGCGATTGCGACGATTCGACCGAAGCCAATGGCGTGATCGAGTTTTGGGGGACGATCGAGAGCGGCGCGGAATGGCGCGTGCACATGACCGCTGAGTGAGACTCGCCCCACGCAAATCAGCCCCGCCGCTACCCAGCCGCGGGGCTTGCCGCGTTGGAGGAGCAAAAATGAATCAGCTAGCAGAAGAAATGCGACTTGAGTCAGCAATCGAATATTGGTCCAACTGTCGCGGCAAGGGGACGGCAGAGCAGCAGGTGATGGTCGAGCGGACGTTGCGAGACCTACGCTCGCGGCTCGATTTCTCAATGGCAGACGCGGCTGCAGAGCGCGACATGCTCATGGTCACGGAACGTGAATGACCAAGCCACGCAAGTCAGGCGCCAGCATCCCCGAGAGCCAGCGTCACACGGTCAAGGTTCAGCTCAGGATGACCAAGACCGCCACCTCAGCGCTGGATGAACTCCGCAAACCGGCCGGCCGCTCTGCCTACATCGAGCAGACGCTGCTGACACTGTACGCAAACAAAAAACGATAGCACGGTCGATTTATGTTTACTTGTGGACGTCCACAGCCGTATACCTAGGTCATGAACAACGCAGCAATCAAAACCGCAGTCGAAGGCCAAGCCGGAATCAACGTCCGTCACTTTGGGATGAAGCTTCCAGCAGCTTATGCAAAGGCGATTAGCGACATCGCCAGTGACCTGGGTGTCAGCAAGAAGGCGGTAGCCGAGGCCTGGCGGGCAGAATGACCGACCGGCACAAGGGGGCCCGCAAGACGCTGCGGGCTTCCGAGTCGGAATTCGCTGTACAGGAACAAGCCGCCGAGCTCGCTGGCATCAGCTGGAACCGCTGGGCGACCGACACGCTGAACATGTACGCCGCGGTCGCAGTAGGTAGCCACCCCGCCCTCAAACATACGAAAGTACCCACAGAATGAACAAGTTCATCACCTTATTAGCTCTCGCTCTCACCCTGTCAGCATGCGCCGGCCAAGTAGCCTACCCGACTCCAGAGCCGAACTGCCACATCGCGGCCGAGCCCGCCGAGTACTGCGGAGCGTCGCTGACCTACCAACGGGCCGCCTCAGTGACCTACCAATGCGCCGAAGGCACGGCGGCCGACCTGGATGGCCAAAACATCACCGGGCTCGCTAATGAGGCGTATGACTGCTTTAGCGGCGATCCGAACGATCGGACCTGGTGCTGCGCGAAGGTTGAGCGCTGACCGCTTGACCAGGCTGGGGATTTCTGCCATAGCTAGCCGTGATGGCTAAGCGCCCTCAAGCACCTTTGTCGCCTAATCCCCCCTTAGCAGGGCAGAGCGAGCTTGTGCCTCAGCCATCACTATTCACCGGAGACGAGCTCCGTGGCCCGCTGTTTCGGTCTCTACGCGAGATAGACAAGGTGGAGGACCCAGTGGAGCGTCTGGCCATGGCACTGGACCGGCTGGACCACCTGCATTCGCTGGCTCTCTCTAGGGCTCGTGGCAAGTCTCCGGACCCGGACACATACACGGCATTGAAGATCGACGAGACCGCTCACCGGCTTCTGTCGATTGAGCCGCGTCGGGTAAAAGTTAAGGCTCCGGACCTGTCGGCATTCGACCGGCCGGCTTTGGTAAAGGCGCAATGATGCAGTTTTCGAAAGTACGGCTGGCCGACCCGAAAGGGCTCGAGCTCGAATGGCGCAATATTTCGCAATCGGTCTTCCAGCTCGGGATTGAGCAGGGCTGGAAACTGGAGTCGTCGGAGCTGGGGGTGATCGCGACGCATGACTCGCGCGCGCTTCCATTGTTGCTCCCGTGGAGCCAGGTTAGCTCGTGCGATGTGCTGACTGTGGCGGATAGCTTCACGGTTCCGCTCGGTGAGGTTGCTCGTAGAGGCCCGGGGCGCCCACCGAAGGTTGCGTGATGTCTGATCTAGCGAAGAAGCTGTTAGACGCGGTGGTGGCCACCAGAGAAACCAGGCATTTGCCGGATGACGTTCAGAGACTGAGAGAGGAATTCATCCTCAGCCTAACGACCCCGGCTATGTTCACTGCATACCGCGAGGCCTCTCGCGCCTGTTGGGATGCCGAGAAAAGACTCAGTGATCTGGGCGTCCCGCTTGAGGCTGTTAATAAATGGTACCGAGAGGTACGTGACGAGTGGCGCGCTGACAATGGCTACCCGCATAGAGAGCAGCCGTGATGCTTGCCGAATCGGAAATCGGCCCCACTCCCGGCATCGTCAAGAGCGAGGACGACACCATCCTCGACACCTTGCACGCGCAAGTCGATTGGGCTGAAGGCGGACAGAAGCTAATCTTCCAGGGTCAAGAACTCGCATCTGACGAGATTGCTCGACGCGAACGAGAGCTTGCTGAACTGGCGAAAGCTGTGAACGCGCGGCTTGCCGGCATTGGGGTTCGGCTTATCGGCTGCTGGCCTGAGCTGATGGGGCTCGGGGCTCGCTTCAAGGGTATCGATGCTGAGGGGCGGGACTATGAGATTGACCTGAAGCTGCCCGATGAGGAGCGGGTTGCCGGCCATCCGTTCGGAACGATGCTCGGGGGCTTGGAGACCGTGATGCTCATCGAGCAGGGGATCCGAGAGAAGCGGGCGGAGTATCTCGATGCTGAGCGACTCGAGCGGCTAGGGTTGGTCCGCGCCACGTGAACCTCGAGCAGCTCATTGCGTCGCCGGCTGGCTTCGGCATGACCGGCATCAGCCGAGTCCAGCGAGCCATCTGCCGCGTGATGACTGGCGAGCCACTGGAGGAATTAGCCAATGACCCAGACGTTGTTACCATGCTTGGTGGTTCTTCGGCTATTGCAGCCCTCCCCGACGAGGCGCCCGACATGCTTGTCCTTGGCGCGGCGGTGCGTTGCGGAAAGTCAACCATCGTCGCCGCCAAAGCCCTCAGAAACGCCTATCTCGGAGACTGCACAGGCCTGGCTCCGGGAGAGATTCCCAGGGTTGCGATCCTATCCGTCGACCTGGACAAGGCTCGCGAGACGTTCAGCAAGCTAGAGGGTGCCCTGCTCTCGTCGCCAATGCTGGCGCAGCTCATCGTGAAGCCGCCGCAAAACGGTAGCGTGACCATCCGCAACCACTCGGGGTGGCCGGTTGAGATCAAGGTCGTCGCTGGAGCTAGAGCCGGGAAGACGCTCGTCTCTCGCTGGCTACTCGGGTTCATTGCCGATGAGGCCCCTCGCATGGTCGGTGAAGACGAGGGTGTGGTGAACCTGGATGACGCCCTGTCGGCAATCCGAGCTCGCATGCGCAAAGGGGCACAGATTGACCTTGTTGGCTCACTGTGGGCCCCACGTGGCCCTGTGTTCAACTACGTCACCGAGCGCCACGGTAAGCCAGGCGCCGACCTTGTGGTTATGCTGGCAACCGGGCCGATGCTCCGCCCCGAGCTTTACACGCCCGAATACTGCGAGCGCATCCGCAAGGCCGACGACCGCGCTTACGAGGCGGATGTCATGTCGCGGTTCGCCGACCCGATTAGCGCCCTTCTAGCCTCTGTGAACGTGACCGCGTGCACCCGTGGGGACGAACGTATCGGACGGACGGCAGGGCAGGGATACGTTGCGGTCATCGACCCGGCTACTCGCGGCAATGGCTGGACGCTGGTCATCATCGGCACGCGGCCCCAAGGCGGCTACGAGGTGTGTGTAGCGCGTGAGTGGATTGGCTCGCGCTCGGCTCCGCTCAAGGCGTCCCAAGTGCTGCCCGAGATCGACGAGGAGCTACGCCAGTTCGAGCTCGCCGAGTGCGTCACGGATCAAGCTGGCTATGACCACCTCTCGGACATCGCCGAGCTGACCAATTGCGGCTTTTCGCTGAAGCTCGCCACAAGGAACGACGACGTGGCCATCCAGAGTTTGCGGCATCTGTTCGCGGAGAGCGCCATCAGCATCCCGAACGTGAGTCAGCTCAAGACAGACCTCATTGCAATCAGAACGCGGCCCCGTGCTGCAGGCGGGAGCCAAGTGGTACTCATCAAGACGAACGATGGTCGACACTGTGACTACGGCGCAGCCATGTTGCTGGGCGCCCAGTTGCTACCAGTACAGCCAGCGCCTGAGGTCGTGGACGATCGAGATGACGAGGCTCGCTGGTGCGACTACCTGCAATCACAGCAGCGGACCTGGGACCAAGGTGCTGCCAACAGACTGACGGGGTTCCAGTTATGAGCACGATGCGCCAGTTGACTGACGAGATGCGCGCTGCCGGCATCAAGAAGATCCGCTTCCAGGAAAGCGAGCCGGGCCAGGACCAGGTGATTATCGAGGTCGAACTCTCCGACACCATCCCCGCTCCCCCCTCGTTCGATGAGCCCGAGCAACCCGAGGAGGAGAAGCCTCCAGGTGTCTGCCGATACAAGGGCTGCGGAGATGCTGCCAATAGCCCGATTGTGGCTGGATACTGCAGGTCACATGCGCTGAAGCTCGCGGGGGTTGGTAATGGATAAGAGGATCGCTGATATCACGCGCCGTGCCATCGCTATGTCCGGTGACCTGGTTACTGTCGGAGTAAGCAAGTCTCCGACTATGGATGGCTACGAGCTTCGGCATCGCTCGTCGACGCATGACTACTATGCGGTCACAGAGCTTCCGATCTGGGACGACAACGCGCTCAAGCATGCGTGCAGAATGAATGAGGATGTAATCGCTTCGGCCATCCGCTCCGGAAAGGCCAAGCCTCGTGTCTGAACCAACCATCACGCTTTGGTACAACCAGCCAGACCCGGCCGCCGAAGTCGTGCGCCTAGGCCGCGAACTCTACTCGAAACAGGGTGAGGAGCGCATCTCACTCGCGGAGGATTCACTTGCGCTTTACCTCGGTTCTACTCGCCATAACCTTCGTGGCAGCAACTCGAATCCGCTCGGCCTCGTGGATGTACTTACAGAGGCGGGCGTCGAGAACGGCATCCAAGCGATCACGGACACGAAGGTCAACACCATCCTGAAGAACCGGGTTCGCCCGATGTTCGTCACGGATGGGGCCGACACCGACACGAAGCAACGCGCCGAGGCCATGCAGCGCGCATGCGACGGGGTGATGTACCAACAGAAGCTGCAAGGGCGAAAGCTCCGCGGCGTGGCGATGGCTGGCTACATCTTCGAGGGCGGCGGAGTCGAGTGGTTCGCTGACTGTGCCAACTCTCGCATCGTGGCTACCCCGGTGTGGTGCTGGAACTTCTTCGTCTCGAAGCGCGAGGCGCAACACGGCGAGCCACGGCAGAAATTCGCGAGGCTTCTGATTGACAGAGGTGTGCTCCTTTCATTTTTAGCCTCTGCCTCTCCCAGGGTGCGCGATGCCGTCAAGAACGCGCAGGCTGCCAACTGGAAGGACACCAACGATGACATGCGCGACGCTTCCAAGCTGAGTGACCAGGTCGTCATATACAAGGCCTGGCACTTGCCGAGCGGGCGTGTCGACTTGGACGACAATAAGGCTTGGGGAAAGAATGAAGACGGCACTCGAACAGTACGTGCAAACCACGACGGCCGCCATGTCGTGGCTCTCGACGGCGGAGATGACGGTGAGGCGATTGAGCTTGTCGACGTGCCATGGCCTCATGACCATTTCCCGGTTGCCTGGTTCAAACCCAACTTCGTTCCGGGTTCTTATTGGGGGCGTGGAGAGCCTGAGATTCTGGCCACCGCCCAAATCGAAGTAAACCGTTGGAACACGCGAATTAATCAGATCATACGCAAGCACGCGGTGCCGCGCACGTTCGTTTCGAAGGACTCGGGGCTCAACCCGGCTTCGATGAACAACAACCCGGACAACATCTATCAGGTGAAGGGCTCGGCCGCTACCGCTGTGCAAGTGGAGAACGTGCCCGCCGTCCCGACCGACCTGCTACAGCGCACCCAGATGCTCATGCAGTGGATGCGCGACCAGCGCGGCGTGAGCGAGATGTCGATGAAGGCTCAGAAGCCGACTGGCATCAACCACGAGCCAGGCATGGCGTTCCTCGCGGACACCGAGTCGATGCGTCACACCGACGAGTTCCAGGCGTGGGAGGAATTCCACCTCGACTGCTACAAGAATATCGTCCGGTGCTTCGACGAGCTTGCGGAGAATGACACGGACTTCGAGGTCGTTTTCGAGAAGGACCAGAAGCTCATCCGCCAACGCTGGAAGGACATCCGGCTATCGAACTTCTTCATGTTGAAGCTCTGGCCAACGAACCTGTTCAAACAGGACCCGGCTCAGCGCGCGGACCAGATCGCAGATATGGTCGAGAAGGGGTTGTTCCCGCCGGAGAAGTACTTCGACGCCATCGATGCGCCGGACATCAAGGCACTCATGGGCAATCGAGCGGCCATGGAGCAAAACGTCCAGCGCTGCCTGCAATCCATCATCGAGAGCGGAGAGGTTACCGAGCTCGAGCAGCCGACACCGTATATGGATCTGCAGCTGGCGAAACAGCTAGGCATCCAGCGGTTGAACGAGCTGCAGGTTGACGAGCCCGACAACTGGAAGAGTGTGAACGCGCTGACCCAGTGGCTCGAGTTGGTCGACGAGACAATCGCGCAAGGCACGGCCGCGGGCAATCAGGCTCCGGCTGGCGCCAATGTGCAGGCGCTGAATGCGGCCGCCGCAGTCCCGCCGCCTGATGCTGGTGGAGCGCCCCCACCGAACATGCCTCCACCCCAAGGAATGCAATGACCGTAGCCGACGAAATCATCGAACAAGCCATCGAGCAAAACGCCGCCGCGGTCACTCCCGACGCGGAAGCCCCGAGCGCTCCGGTAGTCGCAAAGTCGCCCCCTGCTGGCTTCGTTGACCCGCTCGACGAGTCCCTGTTCAGCGATGAGGCGCTCAAGGACCCGAAGGTGGTGCAGGAGCGTGCCCAGCTGCTTCGAGAGCAAGTCAAGGAGGCTCTCAAGATCCGACAGGCGGCGCACAACGCGAGGGCTGAGGCTCAAGCCAAGGAGGCTCGCTTCAAGAAGACGAAGGAGGAGGTACTCGCCGAGAAGGCAGCCCAGCGCAACTGGAACAACATGACCTCAGCAATGAGGGAGGACATGCTGTCCGGTGATCCGGCTCGGTTCATCAAGGCGATTGCCAGGCTCAGTGGCAAATCCGAGGACGACGCCCATGAGTTCTGGCGTGGTGAGCTGGCGCCTGCTCTCGCCACCGGGAAGCCAATAAAGAAGGAGCTGCCCCCTGAGGTGCTCGAGCTCCGCCGCGAAATCGAGGCGATGAAGGCTCAGAAGGAAGCCGAAGTCGCGCAGCAAACCGAAGCGCAGATCGACCAACAAATCTACCAGGCGCGAGTCGCCCAGCTGGAGCAGGCTAAGTCCTACATCGACCTACCCTATGTGAGCTCTCTCGCTGCTGAGCAACCGGCGCTAGTCGACGCGAGAATCGTTGACATTCGCCAGCAGCATTACCAGCAAACTGGGCAACCTCTTGACCTGCGGGCCGCTTGTGATATGGTCGAAACCGAGATCCGATCTCATTACGAGTTGCTCCAGCGTACCGGCGGCGCCAGCGGCCAACCGAACGGAAACAGAGGAGCTGCTGCCCCAGCGGCAGGTCAGGCCGGGAACCCTGAGCGATTTGCGAAGCCCGTGACGGCGCCTAGTGCGCCAGCGCAGCAACGCACGCTGCCTACTTCACTCACGACCGAACCGGGTGCGACTAATCGACACCTGAGCGAGTCGGAGCTGAGGCAGGCGCAAATCGAAGCGTTCGAAAAGATGGGCCTATTCGCAAACTTTGGAATGTAGCGAGGCCATCGTCGGGCGCTTGAGAAGGCTCCCGAATGGCAATCGCAGAATCCATTGCAAGTGCACCAAACATCTTCAAAGTACTTTACCCGGACGGCATCTCGAAGCCACTTTATGGAGAATCGTATCTCCTAGGCTCGATGAAGAAAGACACGACGTTCTACGGCCAAGGCGCCAAGTACGTTGTTGTCAGCATCGCCCCCGGCTCCGGCGGATCGAGCTCAATCGCTACCGCAATCGCGAACCAGGGTAGCACCCAAGAGGTCCGTTTTCAGCTTCCCCGCAAGAAGCTGTATGAGGTTGGCAGCATCGACGGTGAGACCATCTTCGCCGGCCGCGATAAGAAGGGTGCAATCGTCGACATCGTTCGACACACGATGGACCGCGCCCTCGAGGCTTTCGGCGTCACCCTGAGCCGTGCGGCCTGGGGTAACGGCGGCGGCGCTCGCGGCCAAATCGCGACGACCTCCAATCTCGCGACCTCCACGGTTACGCTCACCAGTCGCGTCGATGCGAATGCGTTCTTCAAGAACATGTTCGTGCAGGCAGCGGTTGACGACGGCTACTCGGGCTCCGCTGGCGTGCTCGGTGCAGGTATTCAGGTTCAGCTCGGTCAGGTTCAGCGCCTGAACGCGGCGACCGGAACGACTTCGCTTACCCTGGCTTCAGGCAACTGGAACCAAATCCCGGGCCTTACTACTTCCAGCTATCTCTTCCGCTCGGGCGATTACGCGGGCTACCCGTCGGGCATTCCGGCGTGGGCTCCCCAGGTCGACCCGACCGTCTCGGACTCGTTCCTTGGCGTCAACCGCTTCACCGCGGGCGACCTCAACTTCCTGTCCGGATGGCGCGTGCTCGGCACTGGTCAGCCGAAGCAGCAAACGCTCATCGACATGGGCGCGGAAGCCAAGCAGAACGGGCTCACCGGCATCAAGACGGTGTTCATGAACCCGCTCGATATGCGCGACGCATTCAAGGAGCAGTCGACGTTCAAGACCATCGACGTGGACGTGAGCGGCGTGAAGATCGGTTACAACGCGCTGACTCTGCAGTCGGCCGTTGGGAACATGAACGTGTTCTCCGAGACCTGGATCCCTCGCGGCTTCGCTTGGGCTCTCGACCCGAGCACGTGGACGATGCGCAGTGCTGGCGATGTGCCGATGCTGCTCGACGTTGACGGGATCAAGATGTTCCTCCGCAACCCCGGCAGCGACGATTACCAATTCCGGTACGGCTGCTACATGAATTTCGAAAACGCAGAACCGGCGCGAGCCATCGTGGGGACGCTGTAATATGTCAAACATCGGCGATTTCATGAAGGGCGTGGATGGCAGTCTCGGCGTAGGCCGGGGCGGCGGTCCGCTTCCAGGCACCTCGGTGCTCGAGCCCGTTGTTAACCAGGCATTCGACGTGTTCGCTCCGCCGTTTACCAAAGCGGCAGACGGCGCGGCGGGCACGGCGACTGCTGACACGATCATCTTCAACAACCCGTACGACTTCACACTCTATGTGCAGTCCGCGAAGATTGTCGCGACGGCCGGCACCCTGACGGCTGACAACACCAATTTCGCTACCATCACGATCAAGACTGACAACGCGGCGGCTGGCGCAACCGGCATTGCGTTGACGCTTACGACCGCGATCACTGACTCGGGTAACTGGGCGACCCTCATCGCGAAGAACTTCACGGTGGTTACCGGCGCAAACATCGCGCTCCTGCCCGGCGCGAATCTCTTCATCAATATCGCCAAGTCCGGCGCTGGCGTCGTTGTGCCAGCCTCGGTCACGACGGTTCGCCTCCGCCGCGGAGAGTACTGATGGAACGCGGCGGGTATCCTGGGTTTACCAATAACCCGATGCAGAAGGACTTGAACTTCAAGTTCTTCGTGGACGGGGCAAACGCGCCGACCTTGGCGCCTGCCCCGCTCAACAACTGGGTGGCCAGTGTCGTGCGCACATCGCAAGGCGTCTACACTCTGACGTTCCGCGATACCGGGTGCATCATTGGCGCTTTCTACGCAGAGCTCGCGCTCAACGCAGCTAGCACCGCCTACGCTCAGGCTGGACCGACGACTGGGTTCGGTGCGGCCTACAACCCGGCATCGCCGCCAACTGCGGTTGTGTTCATCCTCGTCAACGGCGCCGTAGCCGACCCGCCTGCTGCAAATGCAAACGTGTTCGTCAACGGTGTCTTGACCATCGTCGACACCTACACCGAGTGATGATGGCCGGCAAAGACACCAAAGCCGCGCTTCTGCTGGCTCTCACCCCGAAAGGCGGCGCTGGGCCAGTGGAAGAGGGAGGCGAAAAGGAAAGCGATACCGACGCCGAGGATCTGACGAATGCCATCAAGGACCGAGATGGCGCGGCATTGAAGGACATTATTCGTCGAATCGCCATGTCGTGCATGTCAGAAGAGGATTCCGAGGGGGAGGCCTGATTGGCCAGCATCACCCTGGTGCAGCTGCGCACGCTCGCCAGGGTGTACAGCAACCAAAACCCAGGCGGAACCAATGCGTTCGTGTCCGACACGGACCTGAATAGTCTCATCAACCTGCGAATCGCGAGCCTTTACGATCTACTCGTAGCGGCTCGCGGCCACGAATATTACGCGAGCGACTACACCTTCAACACCGCGAACGGTACGCCGACCTACTCGTTTGCTGCTCTAACGCCTCCTTTCTATCAGCTGCTCGACGTGCGGCTGAACTGGGACGCGCAGAACATCGAGGCGGTCCAGGACACCTCAGTATTCCAGCGCAGCAACTACCAGAACTGGCTGCAAACCTGGTCGCGCTGGTCACCGAAGGCCTACCGGCTTCGAGGCGTTCAAACGGCGAGCGCGAGCACCCTGGAGTTCTTCCCGACGCCGACCGTAGTCGTCTCGTGCGCGGCTCGGTATATCCCTGCATTTGTAGCTCTCCCTGATGACAACGCGACATTCGACGGTGTGAACGGCTGGGAGGTACTGGTTGCGCTTGGCGCGGCGCTCGATCTGCGGATGGCAGCAGACAAGTCGCCTGGGTTTCTTACGCAGCGCTACGCGGAGGAGCATGAGCGCATCAAGGGGCTCGCTGACCAGCGTTCGGCAAACATGCCACCGCGTATTGTCGACGTGAATCCGGACAGCTTCATCGGGGAATGGGTCGGCGATCGGCGGTGGATCTGAATGCTCAAGCAGATCCACCAGTTCATCACCGAGAGCGCCAGCCGCCTATCGTCTCAGCTCAGCACGTTCGAGGGTAACGTAAAAGCCGAGACTGACGACATTCGCGCGACGTATCAGCCGGCGCTAGTGCCGCTCAGGTTCACCAGCGTCGCTGATACGATTGCGTCTGTACTTCCTGGCCAGATTGCTCTTTGCGATTCGAATCTGGGAAACGTGACGGTTACACTCTCCGCCCCAGACAAGACGCCGGGATGGTCGGCTGTGGTCAAGCGTTTCGCGGCCAATAACGTGAACGTATTCTCTAGTGGATTCTCGGCTGCCGGCGTTGCTCGTCGAATCAATGCGACCACGAGCAAAACTTACGCAGCGGTCGGCGTGTACTGGATTTATTACGACGGCTCGGATTGGTGGGCGTGATGGCAGGCACGGATATCAACGACAACCTGCTCACTTCTGGCCAAAACCAGGGCATCGAGCGCGCAGTGCTGCCAATGCCGCAGCTGGATATCGCGTTCAATGTGCGCCTGCGAAAGGGGTCGCGGTGGGGTAAGCGCTACGGGCATACGGCGCTTAGCGTAGCTACGCTGGGAACGGCGCAGCTCGGTGGTAGCCCTCGCGCAATAGGCTCGGCCGGCAACAGCGCGTTTGCCTTGGTTGATGACCAATGCAGCAATTTCGATAGCGTAACCAACGCATTCTTCGACCGTTCGCTATCGATCCTCGGTCTCCCAATCGGTTCCATTGGTGCGGATCCTACGGTGCGCGTAGCTGGTGCGGCTAGCGGGTGGCTACCAAACAACAGCTTTTTCCCTGTGCCAGCCAAGTCTCTGCAGGGGCAGAATACCACCCCCTGCTCTAGCTGTTACGCGCTCGGGTACCTGTGGACGGCTGTTCAATTTGTGCAGCAGACCGGGCTAGGCGATCAGATGATTCGCGTCGTCGCGACGGATCCAGCTGACCAGACGCTGGTGTTCATGCAGGATTTCGCTCCCGCGCTGAATGGCTTCGGCGGCATTACCTACCCCAAGCTAATTGTGGCCGGCAATCAGGTGGTCCTCACGTACCTGTACACGTCTGGAGCTGCAACTACGGCGATCATGGGGCGCCTTCTAACGTCGCTTGCTGGCCGTTTCGGCGCTGAGACCGCAATCGTCCCCGCGGCATCGATCACGTCCTACGATGCGAGCTCGTATAGTTCAACGCAGTTCCTGGTGACGTACACGCGAACGGCGGCGAACCTAATCGTAGACCTAGTTACTGTCGCTACTTGGGCTATCGCTGCGACGCGAACAATTGGCGAAATCGCGACCGAATGCACTGTGCTCGGCAATACGAACGGCATCTATGTCGGGTACGGTGTCCCTGCTACCACTTCAACCAAGGTAGCAGTATTCCCGGCTGGACTCGGAGCAGTCATCGGAACCGGTGTGCTCACCGCCACCGTAGCGTCCAAGCCGCTGCTCTCGTATCGCTCTACGGTTTTGGGCATCGGAGGTGGCGGCGTGCGCGCCGTGTTCGGTGCTTCGTACACCGGTAATCCTAAGTTCGGCTCATTCTTTGTGCGGGATGTTGACGCTACCGGCACTGCACAAATCATAACGGTGACCTCGTTCGGGGCGTACCCAATCTCGCTCCCGTTTCAGGCGGGAACCGAGGTCTACATTTGGACCGAGACGGCTACGAGCGGCCCTGCATATGCGACGCTACTTCGGCTCCCGCTGCCAAACTCGTTCTCCTCTAACAGCAACATCTCTCTGCCAATCGAGATGTCAGTGCAGGATTACGTGGTGAGCGATGGCTTGCTCACGACCGGAGCCGATTTGCGCGGTGTGCCGACCGTGGCCCAACTCGGTACTTCAGCGGTGTTCGCGTGTACGGTGCCTACCTACTTCGCTATCCCAGGATCGGTAACTATCGGGCACGAATTCAGGACGCTGCAGGCGACGCATTACTCTGACGCTGCGCAGTCCCGCTCGCTTGTGCCAATCTACGCGGATTCGTCATCGTTTATCCCGATGGGTGCGCTTACTAGGGTGGACGACCGCGGATGCGTTGAGCAAGGATACATCGCCGCACCTCAGTTCGGCATCGGAACTCCAGCGGGCGGCGGAGCGATGACCGCCTCCTCTGACTACTATTACACCGCCGTCTACGTGTCTCGCACCAGCCTCGGGCGCGTGGAGATATCAGCCCCGGCCACGCCGCGCAAGGTCACGATGGGGGCCGGTCAGACGCAGGTCACGATTGCTGTCAGCGGCCTGCCTCTATCGGCGCGTACAAGCTGCCAGCTCGAGATTTACCGCACGCTTTCGAATGGCCAGACTTACTACTTGGCGTCAGTCATCGATGGCGGTCAGGGAATCTACACCATCGTTGACCAGGCATCGGACGCAAGCATCCAGGGCAACAAGGCGCTGTACGTCCAGGTAGGGCAGACTCTCGCCAACTCGTTCCCTCCCCCAGCACGCTTCGGCTGTGTCGGCGGCCAGCGCTTGTTCCTGGGTGGCCTGATGCGCCCGGACGTGATCCAGGCGAGCAAGCTAATCTTTGGCGACCAGTCCCCGAGCTTCGCCGACAACGACGCATTTCGTATTGTGCTCCCGGCCCCATGCACTGGGCTCGCCTGGCTCGACGTACTGGTGATGTTCACGGATGAGGGGATCTATATCGCCAGCGGCGACGGCCCCGCAGACGACGGGAACGGAGACTTCGGCAACGTTACCCGTATGCCTTACGAGCTCGGCTGCATCGAGCCGCGCAGCGTCAAGGTAATCGATGACGGCTGCTTCTTTCAGACCTCACGCGGCCTTTATTTGCTGCCTCGTGGCTTTGGCTCCCCGGTGCCCGCTGGCGATAACGTGATGACCTCGCTGCAGGCTTTCCCGATTATCACCGGCGTGACGACCATCACAAAGCAGCAAGAGCAGAGCGTTCTTTGGACGTGTTCCAACACGAGCGGGACCCAGGGGATCCGAATCGTGTACGACATGGCGCACAAGTCGTGGGGCGTAGACAATTACGTAGATTCAGCCGGAAATGGGACCGCGCCGTGCGGGATTGGGCAATGGATCGGCGGAGAAATCGCGCAATTTGGGGAGACGACCGGCGCGAACGGGCTTCAGGCGTCCAATGGTGTCTATTCGGACGCCAACAACACCCCGATCCAAATGGAGCTTCGAACCGGTGACATGCGACCGTTCGGCGTGCTCTCGCAGGGCGTCATCAGCAAGGTTGACCTGCTGGCTGAGGTGCGATCGGGGTGCCTGTTGAGCATTACCAAAACCACAGAATTCGGATCGTACACGTCGCAGCGTTTCTTTACTCTCGCAGCCGGCGACGCGCAGATCGGTGACCTGACGGTCGTCGAGACATCGCTCGGAAATGCGGAGCTTCGGGATGCTTTGAGCGTGCGGGTGCAGTATGATGAGACGAGCACTTCCGAAGGGCTCGCGCTGATCGCGATGACCCTCGAACATGAGCAAGGCGAAGGTCTGAAGCGGGTCTCTCCACTGAGTAGGAATACCTGATGGCATTTTTAGGCGGCAAATGGAATCTAGGTCGGATTGCTGCGGCCGCAGGGACGTTCGGTGGTTCCGAGGCTTACAGATACGCGTCAGAGGATGGGAATATCCTGGGAAAGCCGCAGGTTACGCCGACCGCCGCGCCTGACCCGCAGAATTTCCAATACGGCAACGGACCCAACTCAGCCGACGCGAACGCCATTGCCGCGAACGCCTACAGCACCGGACTGCAGCACCAGAGCGACCAGGCGGCTCGCGAGTCTGCCTTCTACAACCAGGCGAACAGCAATTTCGATATCGCGAACGCCGCTCAGATGCGTGGTGGCCCGCAGATCACGACCTCGCTCGCCGACAAGCGAGCTCAGCTAGCAGCTCTCGGCGGGACCAATGCCGCGATGGGCAACGTCAACCAAGTCGGCAACCAGTTGCAGGCGCTGGGCACGCGACCCATGGGTGACAGCTACGCCGCCGCGCAACTCCAGCAGGGACTGGCCGGCGGCATGGCTCAGCAGCTCAGCATGGCGCGCTCGGGGCGCTCGCTAGGCAGCGGGCAGGCGGCAATGAACCAGGCGGCGTTCAACAACTCCGCGCTGAGCCAGCAAACCAACCAGGCTGCTGCGATTGCCCGGATCCAAGAGCAAAACGCCTACAACCAGTTCCAAGCGGGTGCGCTTGGGCAGGCCGGCAATGCTTATGGGCAGGGCGGTTCGCTCGCGGGGCAGGCCGGCAACCAGGCGACCACGATTCGGACCGGAAACGAAGGTGTTCAGGCTCAAAACGCGGCGCTTGGCCAGAACCAGCAGCAAATCAACAACGCGACGACTGGGATTTACAACAATCTTGGCGTTAGTCAGCAAAATCTCGGGATGCAGGCCAACCAAATGGGTGAGGCCGCGTTCAATGCGGGCGCGCAGCGAAACGACAACATCATGGGCGCCCAGCTCAACGCGAACATGGCGCTTGGCGGCGCAAAGACCGCTGTTTCGATGGCTAATAACCAGGCAGACGATGCAGCGGCTGCCGCGAAGCAAAACCGCCAACTACAGTTGGTTGAGGACGCGGCAAAGGTGGGCGCGAGCGGCGTCGCTTCCGACGAGCGTCAGAAGACCGACATCGTACCGCTTGAACTGCCGCAGATCGAGCAGGGGTATGCTGGCGGGTTCGTGCCCGCTGGCAGCCCGCAGGCGATAGTGACGGAACCCGGGATGGTGATATCTCGAGGGGAGGTGTCGCCCGCCGCCGGACAGGATCCTGGAGCATTTCAACAGGCAACCACAATCCATCGCCCTCCTCCGACGCCTTCTGCGGCGCAAAGTTATCTCAACCAAATCAGCGGCGCGAACTACTACCACTCGCTTGACCAGCAGCTCGGAGCGGATACGTTGAACCGACGTAATAACGCGGGGTTTGGGCCGAGCGCTTCACAGTCGTCGCTACTTTCGTTTCTAGCAGGACAGCGCGCCGGGGCGGCGCCTGCGGTTAACCCGGGGCGTCCTTACCAATCGTCAGTGGCACCCGCGATGGCTTCCCAACAACGAACGGCGCCGATCTCCACCACCCCATTCGTGGCCAGTGATGCGCACAGTAAGACCAGGATTCGCGAGCTCGAGTCCCAATTAGCTGCTCTTCAGGGCCCGCCGACAGCTTCGTTCGCGCCTCAGCAGCCCGACACCGCTTCACTAGATCAGGCCTATGTGAGCCAAGGCGGGGCTCCGCGGCCGGCTGTAGATCTGACGGCAGCCAAGGGGTACGCCTACAACTACAAGGACCCGAGCGCCCCCGGCGCTGTCCCTGGCCGACAGGTGGGCCCGATGGCTCAGGACCTGCTCAAGACGGCCGCGGCTCCGGCGGTGCACGACACCAGGCATGGGCTCCAGGTCGATACGCCGCGCCTCACGATGACCAATACCGCGGCCATCAGCGAGCTGCAGCGCAAGATTCAGCAACTCGAGGCAATGGGCGGCGGACATGCCCAGCCGGCGCCATACCAGGCGGGACTCTATCCGCAAACCCAGGCGGGCTACTGAGTGGCTACATTTCGCACACTGCAACCGGGCCTGCTTAGCGTCACGAGAGACGATGGCGCTAGCATGGTCGTGCCGATGTCCGAGCAGGATGCGCTCGCGCAAGGTCTGCAGCCGGATGCCTCGCAGGCGCCAGCTCTTGCGCCCCCCGAGATGAGCAACCCCTACAGCATGTCGAAATCGCCTGACGCTGTGGCTGGCATTGGGGGTGGCCCAGTGGACACCATGGCGGGCGCTGGCGTCTACGCCGAGAAGCCGCCTCCTCCGGATCCGCGCGTTGTCGCTCAGCAGTTGCTCGCTCCGCCGAAGTCTGTTTCACATGAAACGGCGCCGGCTAGTAGGTTCGATGTGCGCCTACCAGGGGAAGCCGGAGGCCCGCCGAAGCCTCCCGATTTGGTGCAGGTCGGCGCCGGCAAGAAACGACAAGCGGAAACGCCAGAGGCCGGCGGTATGGATCCCTTGTTCGCCGACTACATCAAGAATGGTGGAGGCGGCGGCGGTGGTGGCCGCCCGAAGCTCGCGGTGACTGGCGAAACTCGCGAATACAACGAGCCTGGTCGCGTAGACCCCGCGCTGGCTGAGGACATCAAGAGGCGCCAAGACGAGCTCGACCAGTCGACAAGCAACTCCCTCGAGGACCAGGCGCTACACAAGGGTGACTATCTCGAACAGCAAGCGGAACTCGAGCGACAACAAGCCCTCAATGTTCAGGACCAAATCAAGCGCCGCCAGGCCATCGACGCCGAGATCCAGCGACTCAACACGAAGTCTCAAACGGCGCAAGATGAGCTAGCAAACGCGAAGCCAAAACAGGTCGACCAGTTCTGGAAGGACAAGGGCGTCGGCGTTCGTCTCGCCGCTGGCGTGGCCATGATTTTCGGTGGACAGCTTGCGCTCCGAACGGGTGGCGAAAATCAGGGCGATAAGATGGTCAACCAGATGATTGATCGCTGGACGAACGACCAGATCCAGTCTTACAACGCAGCGAAGGACAAGGCTTCGCTAGCTAACAACGCCTACAAAGATGCGCTGGCGACGTACGGCAGCCCCGAGCTCGCTCGTACTAATTTGCAGCTCCAGGCGCTCGCCGCGAAGGATGCCCTCGTCAAAAACACCGCCGAGCAAATCGGGACGCAAGACGCTCTTGGTCAGGCCCAACTAGCGCTACAGGATAGCCAGCTGAAGCGTGAGCAGTTGCAGGCGCAAGCTCAGCAATTGGCAGGCGCGCACGTGACCGCTAAGCTATCGATGACCGGCGGCGGAGGCGGGAATGACCCGTTCGCTCGAATCAAGAAAGCTGCTGAGGCAAAGAAGGGTCTCGATTACCTCGAGGGCAACACGGACGTTAACGGAAAGCCGCTCAAGTCTGCAGACGCCTCCCCTCTCGCGGTTCGATTCCCCGATGGCTCTGTGCGTCTCGCCGGCAACTCAAGAGAGAAGACGCAATCACAGAAGATTGTTCGCAGCGCTCACGGTGCAATTGAGGATATCGCTCGCCTGCAACAGCTAACGAAAGACGCAAGCTCGCGCACGTGGGGCAGTGAGGACGAGGAGCGCGCGAAGACTCTTGCTGGCGGCCTGACGTTCAAGGCTCACGACGCGATCGGCGTGGCTACCTTCCAGCAGGCTACCAAAGATATGATGCACGAAATGATCGGCAATCCGACCGCGTTCTTTCGAAACCCGTCTGCTGCCGCGAAGCTCGATGAGCTGAAGCGCCAAATGGAGGATGAGATCCGAAATCAGAAGAAGTTCCTAGCCCCGGCGGGCAAGGGTAGCGGCGGCAGCGATGCCCCGGACGAGACCGAGAACGACCTGCCTGACTCTGCGCAGGAGATTACCGAATAATGGCTGACGCTCCCCTCGTTCAGCCGCAAGCCTACACGGCAGACGGCAAGGCGATCGCGCCGCAAGATGTGCCAGCTGCAGTCGCCAGCGGCAATGCGTTCTTCCAGCAGGGAGCCAAGATACTTGCGCGCTCGAGCGAGGGTCGGCTTATCACGGTCGCTCCCGAGGATGCCGCTCATCCGGGCGTCAAGGTGCTGGCGCCCGAAGAGGTGGCGGCCATCAATGAAAAGCGCGTCTACGGCAGGGGCTTCGGCAATGAGGCAAAGGCTTTCGGGGCCGGCGCTGCACGAGCGGCGTCATTAGGTCTGTCAGATGTTGCGGCTCGAGCCATCGGTGGCGAGGAGGCGGCTTCTTCACTTGAAGCTCTTAAGCGACAGAACCCCATCAGCTCGGGCGCTGGCGAGGTGGCTGGGATTGTTGCTCCTGCGTTGCTAACTGGTGGTGGAGCAGCGCTAACTGAGGGCGCTGAGGCTGGCAGTGCGGCTGCTGGTATCGGATCAGGACTGGCTACCGCTGGCAAGGTGCTGGGGGCGCCAATGCGCGCAGTCGGCGCGGTCGGTGAGGCTGTCGGTGGGCTGGCATCTGGAGGATTAGAGGCGGCTGGTGTCGGTAGCTCGCTAGCTGGACGGGTTGCGTCCAAGGCCATCAGCCTCGGGGCTTCTGGGGCGACTGAGGGCGCTATCTTCGGCGCGGGACAGACGCTATCGGATTCTGCACTCAAGGGTGACCCGCTCACAACCGAAGCTCTAGCAGCCGGCATGGGGCAAGGAGCGCTGTTCGGCGGTGTCCTGGGCGCTGGGATCGGGGCTGCTGGAGAACTCGGCGGTGCCGTTCTTGGGAAGCTTCCGACCAGCGAAAAGCTGGATGAGATGGCAACTGGATTTGCCCGCAAACAGCTGGGTCGCGACTTCGAGAATGTCGGAAAGGGTCAGTCTCGCGAGGTCGCTGAGGGCTGGAAAGATGCCAGCGCGGGGATGCTTCTCGAGCGCAAGATCGCTGAGGGCCCGAATGCCGGGAAGACCGTGTTTGAGGCATCGACAAAGCCTCAAGACATCGCTGACAACATCGGGCAATTGCGGCGCGATATCGGCGCGGAGATTGGCGCCACTCGCGAGAAAGCGGCCGCGATTATGGAGGCGAATCCGACCGTAGCGCCTGACGTTGAGAAACTGCTCGCCGATGGCGACGCGCTTGTAAAGTCACTGCGAAAGCAGGGCGTGTCTGGAGCCATGAGCCAGGCTCGAGCGGCAGAGCGCGAGCTGAAGCTTTTGCGGCAGAAAATTGCCGAGGTTGGCGGCGAAGAAGTATCCGCGGAGTCTGCGTCGCTGAAAAGGGTGAACGAGCTCGGCGTAGAGAATGCCGATTTCAACCGCGACCCAGGGAGCATGCGCGACATGCGCGTGTTACGCGAAGGATATGCCGGAGCGACTCCGGAAGAGGCTCAGGCGATAGCGCTGGGCAAGCGTCCAACGATGAACGATAGCCAGCCATTTAAGCCGGTATCTGTGCACATTGAGGCGGATGGGCAGATCCATCTGAACGACGGGCGGCACCGGCTGCTGGCGGCTCAGGAAGCCGGCGCTGATAAGATTCTGGCCAAGATCCGCACGTATGATGCGGAGGGCAATATCATTTCGGAAGAGGTAGGGCCAGTTAGCATTAAGCCAGCGGTTGCTGCGGCGCCTCCGGCTGCGGATACGTATCGGGCCATCATCGAGTGGCAGCAGAACCTCGAGGCGCAGCTCAACCCGAAGGGAGTTGCCAAGTCGATGCAGGCCATCGCTGTCAAGAATCAGGCAGCGCTTAAGCGCGTGTCCGATTTGACGAACAACTTCCTGAAAGACGCCACCGCACAAGCGTTGACTGCAGCAGGCGAGGACGGGGCCGTCGTAGCTCGACTGCACCGCGATTACGCCGGGGTGATTTCGATGCAACAGGCGGCCGAAAAGGAGGCTGGCCGAGTCGCCAAGAACAGGCACGTAAGCCTGACCGATCACATGCTCGGCATCGGCGCAGCGCTGACTCACATGGCTAGCGGCAACGCTGGAGCCCTGGCGACGATGGCGCTCGGCGGGGCGGCCGCGATCGGCAACAAGATCGTACGCGAGCAGGGCAATGCCATCGCCGCACAGATTGCTCGACGCGCCGCACGCATGACATCGCTTGTCGACGGTGCAGCTCGCTCACTGTCAGGTGTCGGCGAAAATGTGCTGCCGTCCGCGACTCGAGCTGTGATCGAAGCGGAGCGCCCGGCACCCTACCGCCCGTCGACGCAAACCGAGCTGAAAGCCAACTTTGCCGAAGTCCGCGGGCGCCTTCAGGAGCTGCAGAACCCCCAGCATCAGCAAGCCCAGCTGGTGCACGCGACCGGCAAGATTCAGACGGCATACCCCGAGGTAGCTAGCGCCCTAAGCCAGCAGCTGCTTCGCGCACAAGCGTACCTTGCTAGCCAGCTCCCACAACCACGCGGCGGTTCGCAGCTATCGCCCCTGGCTCGCGAGGCTTCGGTAGCACCGAGGGAAATGCAGAAGTTTCTCAGCAAGGTCAACGCGGTAATGGAGCCAGAAGCAGTTATCGCCGATATCGCTCGCGGGAAGCTGGACAGCGATGCCGTTGAGGCGCTCGAGCAGGTCTATCCCGAGACGTTCAAGGCGATGCAGACGACCACGCTTCAGTACCTTTCGGCGAACAAGGATGAAATTCCGTACTCGCGCCGGGTGCATGTATCGGTCGTGATGAAAATCCCGGGCGATAGCTCGCTCGGCCTGCGATTCGCCGGCCTGCAGAGCGCAATCGGCGAAATGGACAAGCCGCTTCAGCAAGGACAGAAGCCGCAAGGCGGACCGGCAATGCCGCGACTCAAAGGCCCGGCGATGCAGCCTGGCGAATCGATGACACTCCCAAGCGCACATGCGCCAGGCCAAAGGTAACGACAATGGAAAAGTATTTCGACGTAAAGCCGGCGTTCGGCGATGGAACCGCAATCACCGACACGATCGCATATACGCTCACGACTACTCCACAGATCGCAGCGATCCCGCTAGCGTTCTGCAATCAGTTCGTCCGCATCCGTCCGATGGGAGCAAACCTCCAATACTTCTTCACCACAAGCCCGACGGCGGCCATTGTAGCGGCTGTACCGACGGCAGCAGGGCAACAAGCGGCTACACTCGGTGAGTCGGTTGCCAATGGGACCACGCTTCCGGTGGTGGTGCCTGGGATTGCGCTCAACGGGCAAAACAGAACCATCTACTTCTGCTGGGTCGGCGACGCGGCCGGCGCTGGTGTGTGGATCACGAAGGGCTCCGGCGTCCCCGGCCTGGTGACTGGCGACGGTCGCTGATGGCCCCGACTCGCCGATCGGTAGAGAGCCGCGAGGGGCAGGAGCCATTTGCTGGCGCATTCACCCCTAGCCTGCTCGGTGCTGGCACTAGCCCGCCAGCCGTCTCCGTCGTCGAGTCAGCGTTTTCGAACTCTCGACTTCACGTGCAAATACTGACGCCTGGGATTCTCGGAATTGGTGCATTCCAGTACTCGGTTAACGGCGGCGCGCTGCAGATCGGGATAACGCTAGGCGCCTCGGTCTCCCTTCCTTTATTGCCCCTGGTTTCGCTCCAATTCTCGGCAGGCACCTACGCGGCCGATAACACTTTCGATGGGATCGTCTAATGGCTCTCACTGCTGCCCAATACCGCACGATGCGCGACCTGTTCCGGGGGGCGTTATCCGTCGATTCTGCGAACCCGACCGACACGGATGTGCTCACATTTTTCAAGCAATTCCTCGCAGACGCTGTCGGCGCGACAGCCCTCAGCAACGCTAGCCAGTTCTTGGCAGGCGAAATAGCGCGAGGGATTCTGTCTGGCAACTTCAGCAATCCGACCGACGCGAACATTGTTGATTTCTGGACGGCGCTCGCCGCAGACGCCAACGCTGGCTCCGCCATGAGCTCGACCAGCGCACAGTACATCACGATGAAAAAGGCCCTCGTGGGGGCGTTCAGCCGTGATTTCTTCAACCCGACGCAAGCGGATGTGTTCGGCTACTTCAACTTCTTCGGGCTGAGCGGATATCTCGGCCAAGTCGCAACCCGCGCGTCGATGAATCTGAACGTTTTCGGCACCGCCACAACGTTCATGAACCGCACCGGGCACATCGCCCGCGACACCATCACGAGCGTGCAAGTGGCCTGGGCAAACTGGTACGGGGCGAACGGTGGCGGCTACACGGCACCCGCCGGGGCGCTAACGGTCACGGCATCGATCGAGTATCCAGCGGGGACATTCACGCAGCTGAAATGGAGCGGGTCGGCTTCGGTTGTGGTCGCATCGGGCGGCAATCCGCTGAGCGACGCCACGGCAATCCCGGGCGGCATCCCGAATGGAGCGACGTTTTGGGTTCGGTCGTTTCTCGCCCCGAGCGCGAATATTTGCTACGCGGACGGCGTGAACAAGTCCGCCGCGATCGGTGACTTGTGCATGAACGCCGGCTCGTCTGACATGACGATGGGTGGCACCATTACGAACAACAGCTCCGCCGTGATTTTCCCGATCGCAATCGTTGGGCAGACCACGAAGCGCTCATGCTTGCTGCTCGGTCACTCGATGGTTGACGGGCTATTCGATCAATCAGCAGACGCAACGGGCGACAACGGCGAGCTCCAGCGCCCACTGAACCCGACCTATGCGTCGATCCGCCTAGGTTGCACAGGAGAGACGCTGGCGACATTCTTGACGAAGGCGACGCAGCGCGTTGCGCTCGGCACGTACTGCACCGATATCGTGATCGATTACTCGGCGAACGACCTGAACGGCGGCGCAACGGCGGCGACGATTCTGGCCAACTACACATCCCTTGCGACTCTCTTCCCGGGGAAGCGGCTTTCGCTCGGAACGGCGGCACCGGTCGCCGTCACGTCGAGCGACTCATATGCCACCCTGGGAAATCAAACAGTGGGCGCGAGCGAGGCGCAGAGACAGCTGCTGAACACGGCCATTCGGGCGGGTCTGGCCGGGTACAACACGATCGAGCTAGCTGACTTCGTGGAGCAAGCACGCAGCGGAAAGTGGAAGGTCGATGGCACCGCCAACAAGTACACGTCGGACGGCACCCATCAGACCACGTTCGCGAATCAGCAGATCACAATCACTCTCCCGTAACATACTGGACAAAAGGCAGAATTTAAGGCAGATTTGAGGCAAAATGGCGACCCTATCACCCAAAGTTAAACAGGCGTTTTCGGCTGCGGCGGTGGCAGCGCTCACTGGCGCATTGATTGCGCTCAACGACTACGCGCTCCACGCGGGCCCAATTCTTTCAGTGCTGGGCCCCGTCATCTACACCGCGATCGTGCACGCGTGGCCCGCTCTCGGAACGCAAGAAGCGGTGGCCAATAAGCTAGAGGCCGGGAAATGAATGCCCGCTCCACAGAGGCGCTGGTCGTGGCCCTGGGAATTGGGGTTAGCCTTGTGGCTGCTAGCTGCCAGCCGAGCTGCCCGGCGAAGACGCTGAGCGCCATCGAGGCTCGCTATGCAGCGGCCGCGCTGAAGGCCTGCAAGGGCTACCCGTCACTCGCCGAGTGCCCGGATGCGCCAGCCCTACGCGAACAGCGGCGCAAGGAAGAGGAGGCTGCCGAATGTCGCTAAGTGGAGCGCTGGGAAAGATTGCGCTGGACGCGCTGCCAGCTGCCATCGAACTATTGGATCGAATTGCGGAGAGCGGGGACCAGAAGGCAGCTGCTGAGCGGGCGCTGCGAGCGGTCATCGCGGACGCGGCAGATGCGGCGACCGATAGGGCCATTGACGAGGCGCTGAAGCGGCAATGAACAGAAATCACCCGATCCTGGTAGCGAGGCGCCGTGAAAATGCCATTGGCGATTTGATCGGGACGCTTTTCATCGCCGCGGTCGTTGGGGTTATTTGCCTGATTCGATGGGCGCTCTAATGCATCAATCAGTCCTCGATGCGTTCGTCAAATTCTCGACTCCGCTCGAGGGCTCCGTCCCATCGCTATACGCTGACATCAAGGGCCTGCTAACCGTCGGCATCGGTTGCCTTTGCGACCCAGTTTCGCTAGCCCTACCGCTACCTTGGGTGCTCCCTGATGGCTCGCCAGCATCACAGGCGGATATCGCGCACCAGTGGCAAGTCGTGAAGACGCAAGCCAACCCGCGCCTTCATTGGAGATTTGCCGCCGGACTGTCGACGATGCGCCTTACCGAGGCCGGGATTCTCCAGGTGGCCGATGACCGCCTCAAGGCCAACGAGGCCATCATGCGTAAACACTTCCCACACTGGGACGACATGCCAGCAGACGCTCAGCTTTGTTGCTGCTCAATGGCCTGGGCAGTCGGCGCTGGTTTCCCAGCCATCTTCAGTAACTTCACCCGGTTGCTCAATAACGGCGACTACGGTGGGGCGATTGAGGCGTGCGGCATAAAGACCGAGGGGAACCCTGGCATTGTTCCGCGTAACGCCGCGAACCGTCTGTGCCTCGCCAATGCACGCAAGTCCGCTGCCCTGAATTACCCAAATGAACAGCTTTTCTGGCCCGGGGTAGTGCCTGAGTCGACAGACAAGGAATGGTCGCTAAAAGCCGAAGCAGAGGCGGCGCTTGCTGCTCACCCGCCGCACTTCGGATGGGACACCGCGGGGCGCGAAGTTGCCGACCAGGACAAGGCGTAGCCATGGGCACAGCCGTAAAACCATCAACCGAGACAGACATGCAAAACCGTGCCCACTCTCAGATTGACGAGCTGCGTCAACTCGCAACAGCAATCAAGGCGCTAGCCGAGTCGAACCAGGGGATCGGCGGCGTCGTTCGAGAGCAGGTCGCTTCTCAGAACGAGACGAACCGCGTGCTTGGGTTGATACACGACCAGAACGCCGAGATACTCAAGCACATGGAAACCTTCAGCGTTCGACAGCGAGACAGCGAGCGGCATCTGCGCGTGGTACAATCGTCACTGAAGGAACACGGCGAACGTCTTGAGAGGGTTGAAGCAGCGCTCGGTATCGCCGACGCCGAGTAGCAAGCATGACCTGGAGCTCGCGCTCGAGTCTGCTGATGACGCTCGTGATATCGCCAAGGACCTGCTGAGGCGGCTTCCTGATTACGACGGCAGCGAGGAAGAGTCCACCGCTAGACATCAACTCCCAGAGCAGCACTTCCACGTCACAGTGAACGCTGGAACCCCGAGCCATCCCGACTTGAGGCTGGAGGGGGAGGTCGAGATTGGCCCGGTCAAGGTTACCGGAATACCCAAATGGGCAGCCATAGGCATCGGCCTGCTTGCGGCTGGAGTCACCGCGCTTTTGGCGGCTCGGTTTGCGAGGTAGCCGGAGCAAACCAGTACGACCACATGTCGGTTGGACACGAACCGAACGCTCCGTCCTCGCTTGCCCAGTGCACAGTAAACGGGTCTCCGTTGTGCTCCACCGTGACGACACGAGCGGCTTTCACGAAAGGGAGCAATTCCACCCATTGCGTTCCTGCGGCAGGGACATTGCTAGGCGCCTGTCGCATCACTACCCACCCTTCCCCGACTGACGAGCGCACTCGGCTTTGAGCCATCGGTCCAACGCCGCACCGTAGGCCGTGTCACGAATCAGTCCTAGTTCGTGCGAGGCCACCAGAACTCGCCCACCTTCCTCCAGGTGCTTCCTGTCAGCGCGGATGCGGGTGAGGGCCGCGCGCGCCTCGAAAGGGCAATCATGGTCTACGAGCGTGCTGATTATGTAGTCCAAGTCCTCCTCTATCGTCGGCATCACTCCTCCCTCGTAGCGCTCTCGCTGACTGGAGGAGCGGGGTCGGCGGCTATTAGTCGCTTTAGGTGGCGCGCGTCAGCCCAAGTCTCGCGACGCACAAGCTCCGTGGTCTCATACTCGACAAGGTACGGAATAGCCGAGCCGTCGACTCGAATCACCTTACCCAGCGTCTTGAGGGTGTCGAAGTTGCACAGCACTGTGTCGCCAGCACCAATCGGTCCCGGAATCTCCCTCTCCCCCACAGGCTCAACCCGCGCGTCGAGGGCTGAGACCGCCTCGTCGATGCGCACCGTCAGGTTGTGCAAGTAGTCACGCCACTCGTCTAGGTTAGTAGTCGCGGTCTTTTGGATGCGCTTTAGCGTTAGCCTTGCGCGCGCCGCCTCCACAACTGCCCGCATGCTGTCAATCGTTCGAGCTGATTCTGCCAGCTGTCGCTTCAGAACATTGACGACTGGCCCACTGGTGTCAGCCAGCACATTTCCGTGGCGCATAGCCTCCTCCAGCTCTCCAGTCAGCTCCTGAACGCGGGCTTCTGAGGCGGCGAGCTTGGCTTGGATGTGGCGAACATTAGCCAGCGCGAACGGGCCCTCTTCGCCGTCAGCCAGAGCGCGCGTCTCAGAGCGATAGACGGCCAGCGCTTGGCGGTCAGACTCTGCGTCCGCGTCCGCCGACGTTGCACCCGCATCCCGAAGGAGCCCCGTATCCGGCACAGCCGGGGCCACGCTGCTGCTAACCGAAGGAGCGGCTGCCGTTGTCGACCCCGGCGCTGTGGTTCCCGAAGGTCGCACAGTTCCGGATGTCGATTCGTCGAGGTAGGCGCACAGCTCGAAGAGGAGCTTGGCGCATGCGTAGACGCTGAGGCTTTCAGCTGACACCTTATCGGGCACGTAACCGACGCGCTCGGCTAGCTGCTGGATTAGCGGTTTGGTCATCGGGTCCTCTGTGTTTCGATAGCCGCGTCTAGAATCGCCAGGTCTTCCTCGACCGCATCGAACGCATTGCATACGGCGATACCCCGCTCCCGAGGCCAATTCTTGACCATTGTGTGCATTTCGGCTGAGAAGGTAGAACCGGCTGCTACCGCTGCGCGCACCGCTTTCAGGTCCGCGAGTAACTGATTTCGCTTCGCCATCACTCCTCCTTCCGCCCAGAGGGCTCTGCGTACTTGCACTCGACCACTCCGATTGCCTTCAGCAGTGCCTCACGCCACGTGAACTGCAGCCCGGAGTCGTCCAGCGCGAATGCCGATGCGCGGACCTCATCCAGCACCCGCCTCGCAACGGCGGCGTCTCTGGCTTCGATGAGCGCTGCCATTGGCGGCGTATCGACATAGATGCCGGTGTCAGGATACCGGCCGACCACGTGCGCACAGAGCGATTCCACCAATTGCTCCGCAGTCTCCAGCTCGGGTGTGGGCATCAGCGCTGGCCTTCCGACTGCAGTTCGTCTCGCAGCAGTTTGCAGATGCCGATGAGCATGTTCCGGTCGTCGTTCCAGCGCATGTTCTCGGCGCAGCGCTCCAGCCGCTCGATAGTGGCCAGCCGACCCCGAAGCTCGGCGGCGGCTGTGATGGCGGAGTCGCGCTTATCGATCAGCGACTCCGCGGCGCGCGCTCGGTACCCGCCGAATGGGGAATCCACACGAGCCCAATCACCTAGCTTTCGCAGGAATTCACTCGCCGTCTCAATCTTCTCAGCCATCACTTTCCTTTTGTGCACATGAGTCGACGCAATGAGTCTGCCGCTAGGCGGATGAATGGTATCGTGTAGAGCGCCGATGAGCGCATCTGGAGGCGGTGGCTCGCACCAGCACTCCTGGGGGTGGCAGCGGGGACATATGCTCACCGCTGCCCCGAGTTCCGGATGAAGGCTTCGATTCGGTCGAGCGCATAGGTAATGTCTAGCCCGAGCAGCGTGTAGCCCTGGAGCTTGGAGCGCGAAAAGCTCACTGCGTCTCGAACCTTCACCAGGTCAGCCAGTAGCCCCGCTACCTCGTCAGCGGGTGGGGACAACGCGGCCCGCTCCGCAGCAATCGAGTCGATAAGCTTCAGCAGCTTTACCGGGTCCAACTTCAGACGTGAGCCAGCGGCGTCCAGGCGGCGGCACAGCTCATCGAGTGGCATTGGCGATTCGGCCCGCTCCCTAGTCACCACGCCAGGCACGGCCGGAGCTCGTTTGGTGGCGGCGATGTAGCCGCAACGGAACGCATTCCTAGCATCGTGCGATTCGTCTCCTGGAAGCCCTGCGGCCTCGCTTGGATAAGCGTTCTCCCAAGCTAATTGCCACGGTTCTTTCCGGTCTTCCATATCGTTCACGCCTTCACCCATGACTCACCTGTCACGATTTTTCTCATAGTCGACTTCTCGGTCACGGCTCGCTCCTTGGTGGGGATGGCATGTCAATCCAATGCGTTACCTCGCTCTGAATCGCATACCCTCCGCCGCCCCAATACCAGCGGGTGCCGTCCCAGAACGCCATGTCTCTGCCTCGCGCTGGCGCAAACACGAGCACCCATTTCGAACAGCCGTCGTTTTCTTCGGTGTGCTCAATATCAGGCATCCGTTCGCTACACGCCACCCATCCACCGGTGGCCGGTTGTGATGAGTCTGAGCGGCGCTCCCGCTCCTCTGGCGCACGCTTCTCGGTCACGGCTCGCTCCCTGGTTTAGTGGGCACAGCGTACCTCGAGCAGTATGCCGTATCAGGTTCAGCGAATGGTCCCCCGTAATGATCCATGTAAAGCCTTTCGCAATTACGACAGCGGTTCGGCTCTCGATTGGAAGGGACGAAGCGGCGCATCATCGCTTTCCAGTTCTCCAGCTCAGCCCGGATAGCGCGTACCTCGGCGATGAGGGTTCTGAGGGCGACCCTAGCTTCGCAGGGCGACTCATTGCGCATCGTCATAGGTAGCGCCTGCTTGATGACGCGCTCCAGCTCCTCGAGGTCCACCTTTACGGTGGGGGTAGAGTCTGCAGTCATGGCTTCTCTTGTGCGGAGCGAATGGCATCGGTTACGCGCTCGACTGCCCGCGCGATACTGAACCCTGGCTCCTCGAGGGCCATGTCAGTCAGCGCGGGGTCGCACTTCTTAGCCGCCACATACAGCTCCAGCAGCGCCTTGAGCAGCGGGTCCACCTTTACGGTGGGGGTTGAGTCGGTCATTTCAACTCTCCGTCTA
>Ga0207674_10000960_pt1 | contig 37672 bp, 34 predicted proteins | sample KBSCornC72_FD_184303 | JGI IMG/M metagenome (GOLD analysis project Ga0207674, IMG submission 184303) | Corn rhizosphere microbial communities from Kellogg Biological Station, Michigan, USA - KBS Corn C7-2 (SPAdes) (version 2) | ecosystem: Host-associated > Plants > Roots > Rhizosphere > Soil ... | reverse complement strand
GCGAGTCGATCCAGCGCGCGCTGGCCGGCGAGCCGAAGGTCGACGACGTCATCGCCCGCGCCCGTACCGCCAAACACCCGTTCGCCAGCAACGCGGAAGACAAGCAGTTTGCCGGCGCGAAGCGGTAACAGCAGGGACTGGGGACTGGGGACTCGGCTGGGATGCTCTTACTGCAGAGGAGGCCTTCCGGGTGGTAATACCTTCCTGGCCGAGTCCCCAGTCCCCAGTCCCCATTCCCACCTTCCCGCTCGTCGAAGAACTGACGCCCGCGCCCGATCCGCTCGAGTGTTGCGAGCGTCTCGCGCGGCGTCCCTTTCGGCTGCTCCTCGACAGCGCGGCGCGCGGGAATGCGCTCGGTCGTTATTCGTTCCTCGCCGCCGACCCGGCCCTAGTCGTGCGGAGCAAGGGCCACGTAACCGAATGCGTGACGCTACACGATGGCGCCTGCCGTCGGCTGGACGTCGATGCCCTCACGGCAGTGCGCGATCTCCTGGCGCAGCACCAGATGCCACACATCGCGGGACTTCCTTCGTTTCAGTGTGGTGCGGCGGGCTACATCGGTTACGACTGGGGAGCAACCCTCGAGCGATTGCCCGCGCCGCGTTACGACGACCTCGGCATCCCTGATGTCGTGCTTGGCATCTACGACTGCGTGATTGCCTGGGACCACGCCGAGGGACGCGCGTGGATCATGACGTCAGGGTTCCCGGAGCTCGGCGCGGCAAGGCGACGGCGGGCCGCAGACCGGCTCGCAAGCGTTAGGCAGGCGCTCGTGGAGTCTCAGCCGATCGCCGTCGACACCGGCGGAATGCTGGCGACGCTGATGCCGTCTCGATCTCCCGCGGCCCCATCGTTTCCGATGCCTGACGTCGACGCCGCCGATGAAATAGGACTTCGCTCCTCATTCACGCGCGCTGCGTATCGCGACGCAGTCTCGCGCGTGCGCGAGTATATCCTCGCGGGCGACATCTTTCAGGCCAACATCTCGCAGCGTCTCGAGGCGCCGCTCGCCGACACGCCGTGGCGTCTCTACCGACGCCTCCGCGCGATCAACCCCGCGGCGTTCGCGGCCTATCTGGACTTCGACGGCATCGTCGTGGCGAGCGCGTCGCCCGAGCGCTTCCTGAAAGTCGATGACACGCGTCGCGTCGAAACCCGTCCGATCAAGGGGACTCGCCCTCGCGGCATCGGTCCCGAGCACGATTTCGCGCTCGGCGTGGCGCTCACGGAGAGCCCGAAGGACCGGGCCGAAAACCTCATGATCGTGGATCTGCTCCGCAACGACCTGTCTCGTGTGTGCGCGCCCGGCAGCGTCCGCGTCCCGGAGCTATTCGGGCTGGAGCATCACGCGACCGTCCATCATCTCGTCTCGACCGTCACGGGTGAACTTGGCAGCGACGCTGATTCTTTCGACCTGCTTCGTGCCGCGTTTCCTGGCGGCTCCATCACCGGTGCACCGAAGATCCGCGCGATGGAAATCATCGCCGAGATCGAGCCATCGCGCCGAGGTGTGTACTGCGGCGCGATAGGCTATCTCAGCGCAACGGGCGCGCTCGATACGAGCATCGTGATTCGCACCTACCTCGCGCTCGGAAACCGAGTCTATTTCTCGGTCGGCGGCGGGATCGTCGCCGACTCGGACCCCGAGGACGAGTACCGAGAGACGCTGCACAAGGCTCGCGCGCTCATCGCGACGCTGGCTGCGGGCCATCGGGTCGAGGCAGCGGACGCATCACCGGACGCATGATACTGCTCATCGACAACTACGACTCGTTCGTCTACAACCTCGCGCGCTACGTGCGCGAGCTCGGCGAAACGCCGGTCGTCTGCCGAAACGATGGCCTGACGATGAGCGAGATCGAGCGAATCGCGCCGTCCCACATCATCATCTCACCGGGCCCCTGCTCACCTAACGAGGCAGGCATCTCGATCGAGGTAGTCCGTCGATTTGGCCCCACGATCCCCACACTCGGTGTGTGCCTCGGACATCAGGCGATCGGCGCCGCGTTTGGCGCCAGGATCGCCAGGGCGCGCCAACCTATGCACGGCAAGGTGTCGCCAATCCATCATGATGGGAGCGGGATTTTTGCCGGCCTCCCCTCCCCTTTCCATGCCACGCGCTACCACTCGTTGGCCGTGTCGCCGGAATCCCTCCCGCCCGCGCTCCGCGTGACGGCCACCGCCGACGACGGCGAGATCATGGCACTCGAACATCGCGAGCATCCCGTGGTCGGCGTCCAATTTCATCCGGAGTCCGCACTCTCCGAGCACGGATACCGATTGCTCGACCGCTTTCTGCATCGGGAGCGTTCACACATCGAAACGCTCCCGGATCGAGCAGATGGAACGTGGGCCGCGGTCTCACAATGATCTGGGTCAACGGGCACCGTATGCCCGCGGACGCCCCACATCTGTCCGCGCTCGACCGCGGGTTCACGCTCGCCGATGGCGTGTTCGAGACGATGCGCGTGTACGACGGACGCGTCTTCCGCCTCGATGCTCATATCCGCCGATTGAGGGGTGCGGCGTCGGCACTCGGAATCCCGCTTCCGACCGACATCGCAGACGTCGTAACGCACGCAGTCGTCGAGGCGAACGCGAGCGGACTCCGCGAAGCGAGCGTCCGTCTCACGGTGAGTCGCGGAGTCGGCTCGCCAGGACTCGCGCCGCCATCGTCACCCGAACCGACGATCGTCGTTGCCATCGCGCCTCCACCGGCGTTTTCACCGGAGATCTACGCGAACGGCATCACCGTTCACGTAGTGTCCGGCCGACGTAACGAGCGTGCGATGACCGCTGGTCTCAAGACGATCGCGTTCACCGACTCAGTGGCCGCGCTCGCTGGGGCGCGAGCCGCCGGCGCTGACGACGCGATCTTCCTCGATACCGAGGGCCACGTCTCGGAAGCCACGTCGAGCAATGTCTTCATCTCGGCCGCTGCCGGTGCCACTGTGCTCGTGACGCCACCGCTCTCGTGCGGCGCGCTGCCCGGGATCACCCGCGCCGCGGTGATCGAGCTCGCGAGCGTGCTCGGTCTCGATGTCGAGATGCGCCCGATCGAGTACGACGAGTTCCTCGCCTCGTCGGAGGTTTTCCTCACCAGCTCACTGCGCGCCATTGCGCCCGCGGTAAGGATCGACGGCCGCTCCGTCGGCGACGGGAAACCAGGATCGCTGACGCGACGTGCCATGGAGGCGTACGCGGCGCTCGTCAGCCGGGAATGCGGAGGCTGACCGGAACCGCTCGACGCGCTCGTCTCTTGCGTGCGGGACGTACCGAATTCTTGGGCACGGAGATAGCGACAGTCGGGAGCGGCAACACCCGACCGGCAGCGCATCGCGAGCGCGGCCGTCGGCCATTTGATTGGGAGACAAAAGACCATGGCACCCAGCGGGCGCGCTGACGAGCGTATGCGCTACCCGGAACGCGGCGTAGCGGTCCTGCGCGTCGTCACCGGCCTCTGGTTCCTGAAGGGCATCCTCACGAAGCTTGGGTTGGTGTTCGTTGGCGGCTTTTTTCCGCTGCCGGCGGCGTCCACTCGCTGGCTCGCGACGATGCCGAAGCTGCTCACGAAATACGCAGACGGAAATCCGATGGAGGGCTACAAGCAGTTTCTCATGGATACGGTGATCCCACACTCGCATCTCTTCGCCAATCTCACGGCGTTCGGTGAGGTCATCGTCGGGCTAGGCCTGACGTTCGGCTTTCTCACCGTGCTCGCGTCGCTCGTGGGGCTTTGCCTGGCCATCGCGTACGGCCTCGCGACCTTCTGGCAAACGCCGAATCAACAAGGGTTTCACATCCTGTTGTTTGCGTGCATGGTGGTGTTCATGACCGTGCGTGCCGGGCGCTATTGGGGCCTGGACGGCTGGGTACGCTCGCGACACCCGCGCTCCTGGCTCGCGAGGCTACCGCTCGGCTGAGTTACCGACGTGCATCGCGTCGCACACGGGGGTTACGGATCAGGAGGAGTCGTGGAAGAGATCGACGCACTGATTCGGCGTTCCGACGATGCCGACCGCGAGGCGATCGACAAGCTGTTCTCCATCCTCTATCACGAGCTCCACCGGTTGGCCGAGCACAATCTCCGGCGAGCCGGGTCCGGTCTGACGCTCGGGACGACGACGCTCCTGCACGAGACATATCTCAACATCGCAGGACGTGACCACGTCGGCTTTGCCGAGCGCCCCCGCTTCATGGCCTACGCTGCGCGGGCGATGCGTGGGCTGATCATCGACTACGCGCGCAGCCGTCGCGCGAAGAAGCGAGGCCGCCAATTCGAGATCACGCTCGACAACGACGCGCCCGCATCCGGTCAGCCGATGCCGAACGCGGACGAGTTGGAGCGACTCGGTGAGGCGCTCGGTGAGCTGGGGCAGGTCGAGCCCGCGCTTGCCGAGCTGGTGGATCTGCACTTCTTCTGCGGTTTTTCCCTGGTGGAGATCGCCGAGCTCCGCCGGGTCTCCGAACGCACGGTGCATCGCGACTGGCGCAAGGCCCGGCTGCTTCTTCACCAGGCACTGCTCGACGACGACAGCCATCCTGCCTAACGTGGCCACCGTTGGCCACTGTTGCGTGCTAGCGTGGGCGACCGCCCCTGGGCGAAGTCAGGAGTCGCTCATCGAGACCGTAGAGCCTCACGGCCGCCGCGAAGCGAGCGCTCCCGCGTACCGCGTCGAACATCGGATCCACGAGCGGGATGACCGGTGATTCCCCGGCACGAACCGACGCGTCGAGAGCGGTCAGGGCGCGCGCGGTGTCACCGAGCCCCAGGTAGGCATAGCTGAGAGCCCTCGCGACATGCCACTCGCCGCGTGGACGCGCCTCCAGCTCGCGAACGATGCCGGCTGCACCAGCGGTGTCGCCCGTGGCTCCTAACACGTACGCGGCGATCCCGTTGAACGGGAGCCCGAGCTTGGCCCGCGCGAGAGCACGTGCCTCCGCGGGTCGACCGTCAGCAAGCACGATGGCCGCCAGCACGGAGTGCATCACGGCGAGCGACGAGTCGAGCTCGTACGCGCGCCGACTCTCCGCCAACGATTCATCATACCGACCCTGGAGCGAGAGGACATACGCCAACATCTGCGACGCGTTCCCCGAGAGCGGGTCGGTGTTGCGCGCGCGCCGAATGGGCTCCTCCGCCTCGTTGATCCGGCCAACACGAAGGAGATAGAGCCCGTAGATGTATCCGCTGGGTGAGGAGCCCGGGTCGGCGGTGACAGCACGGTGGAACGCCTCGTCCGCCTGCCGCCAGCGATAGGCGTACATGTGCGTCATTCCGAGTGCCGTGTACGCCTCGCCTAACGCCGGATCGAGCGCCAGCGCACGGTGCGCCGCCTCCGTGGCGCGCCGCTCGACCTCGCGTGGCGGCGTGCCGGTGAAGTTCGGTGTCAGCTCGAGCGCAAAGGCGAGCCCCGCATACGCGCGCGCGAACGTACTGTCCTCCACAATCGCCCGCTCGAAGTATTCCACGGCCTTCGCCACGCCGCTGCCGCGCCGCTCGAGCAGGTAGGTCGCGCGGAGGAAGAGATCATACGCTTCAGGGTTGCTGGTTCCCGGAGACGACACGCGCCGGTCGTATGCGCCGGCGACCACGCCGGGTAGCCTCGCGCGCAGTGCACCAACGACGGCCTGGGCGACCTCATCCTGCACTCGGAAGACGTCTTTCACCTGGCGCTCATAGACCTCGCTCCACAGCGTCATGCCATCGCGGACGCTCGTGAGCTGCACGGCGAGTCGCATTCGGTCTCCGGCCCGGCCGATGCGGCCTTCGAGCACCGTGCTCACCCCGAGGCGCCGGCCGAGCTCGCGCACGTCCACAGCGTGATTCGCACGAAACGCCGCCGCCGAGGTCCGCGAGGCCACATGCAGCCCGTCGACCTTGCTCAAGGCGGCGGCAATCTCGTCGGCGATCCCCTCACCGAAGTAGGCATCGGTCGTGTCCCCGGCGACGTCATCGAACGGCAGGACGGCGAGCGCTGGCACGCTCGAGCGCGGGGTTGTCGCCGGACGGCGATCGCGTGCGATGGCGATGTAGCCGGCGAACCCTAACGCCAACACGAGGCTGCCGGCGAGCACTGTCATCCGGACCCGCTCATTTACGCGCCATCGTGCGACGCCTCTTCCTGGCTGCGTCACAATGGTCGCGAGTGCCTCGCTCAGCTCACGGGCGGACTGCGGGCGGCGGGTGCGGTCCTTTTCCAGACAGCGCATAACGAGCGCGCTGAGGGCAGGCGAGAGCTCCACGGCAACCTCGGACAGCGGCTGCGGCGTGGCACTGAGCTGCGCGGCGAGGAGGTCCGGGAGCGTGGTGCGGTCGGCGAACGGGTGCCGGCCTCCGAGCAGCTCGTACGCCAGGACGCCCCACGCGTACACGTCGACCCGATGATCGACGTGCGGATCGCCGCTGGCCTGCTCCGGCGCCATGTAGGCTGGCGTGCCGATTGTCGTGCCCACGGCACTGAGCGTCCCAAGGGCTGCCGCGCTTCCGAGCTCGGGACGTTCGTCACCGCCGGTCCCCGCAGCGACGACAGCCTTGGCGATGCCGAAGTCGGTCACCACCGCAGCATCGCCGGCGAGCAGCACGTTCTCCGGCTTCACGTCGCGGTGCACAACTCCCTGTTCATGGGCGAACGCGAGGGCGCGCGCGATGTCGCGGAGAATGGACAGTGCATCGGCGAGCGGCAGGCGTCCGGCTCGCGTTAGGCGCAGACGGAGGGACTCGTCCGACACGTACGGCATGACGTAGTACGGCAGCCCGCCGGCGTCGCCCGCGCTGAAGAGCGGGACGACGTTCGGATGCTGCATCGCGGCGGCCACACGAACCTCGCGCGCAAACCGCTCGGTTCGCATGCCGGCGGCGATGACGGGGAGCAGCACCTTGATGACCACATCTCGCCCGAGCGCGTGCTCGTGCGCGAGGAACACGCGGCTCATCCCGCCCCCACCAAGCTCGCGTTCGATCCGGTAGGTGGCGCCGAGCGCGGACTGCAAGTACGCAGTCAGGTCCGGGGCAACGATCGTGTCGCGCGGGTCGGGGCCGACGTGGCTGCGGAGGAAGCCCTTTCGATCCGCCTCGGCCTCGTTGGCGAGAAGCCCCGTCAGCTCAGCGGCCAGTCGCGGCGACCGCGCGCGCAACTCGACGAGCCATGCGGCTCGTTCGTCGTCGCCGAGCTCGAGCGCCTGGTCGAGCAGCGGCGAGAGCTCCCGCCAGCGATCGCGATCGATAACAGCCATTGGCAGTGTACTCCACGCACCGCTCTAGCATACGCCGGCCCGGGTGACTTGAACAGCGAGCCGAACTGGCGGCTCGCGCTTCACAGGGGCTCGCACCTCGCGTCAGGTTTCGCCTCTCGTTTTCGATTGATGGGAACGAGCGAGTGCGCTCGCCGGAAGTCGATGGCTCTGGCGCGATCCCGCGCATTGCATCCGCACGTCCACATCCGTTCCGCCGGAGGCTGTCGAATGAACGGGAGAACGTGGAGATCAATCGTGCAAGTAGGGCTCCTCCTAACGGTGGTGATCGGCTGCGATGTTCCGCGCCCCACAGCTCCGACTCGGGTGAAACCAAACGGAGAGATCGCAACTACCATCTCGGACGCGGAGCTCGTGCGGCAGCTCGCCGCAAACCGCGAGATCGTGCCCTTGCCGCCCAGGCCGTACGTACGGCCTGCGCTCTCGCGCCTCGGCCAGGCGCTCGCGTTCGACAAGATCCTGAGCGGTACGCGGGACATCTCGTGCATGACGTGTCACCTGCCTGCGTTCGCCACGGGCGACGACAGGAGCCTGTCGATCGGACAAGGCGGCGTCGGGCTCGGGCCAGGCCGCTCGCATCCTGGCGGCGTGTTCATTGCTCGCAATGCGCCGGCGCTCTTCAACATGAGCGCCATGCGGCATCTCTTCTGGGATGGACGCGTCGAGGTGGATGCGCGCGGCACCCTCCACACACCGGCGGGCGGGCAACTCACACCGGAGATGAGCCGCGTGTTCGAGTTCGGCGCGATTTCGGCGCTGCCAATGTTTCCCGTTACGAATCGCGATGAGATGCGCGGTTACAACGGCAACGAGCTCGCCGCGATTCCTGACACTGCCCTGAATAGCATGTGGGCGGGGATCATGAAGCGACTCGGCGCCATCCGCGAGTATCGCGGGCTGTTCGAGGCTGCGTACCCGGGAACGAAGTTCAGCGACATGACGTTCGCGCACGCATCGAACGCGATCGCGGGCTTCATTGTTGACCAGCTCACGTTCAACGATACCCCGTGGGACCAGTTCCTCGCCGGACGCGATGATGCCCTAACGAGTGGGCAGCTCGACGGCGCGAAGGCCTTCCTCACGCTCAAATGCTCGATTTGCCACAACGGGTCGACGTTGAGCGACGAACAATTTCACAACGTTGCCGTCGCGCAGATCGGACCTGGTGAGGGCGATGGTGCCTCACGGCGAGATGACTTCGGGCGAATGCGCGTGAGCGGGGCGGCGACCGATCGATATCGCTTCCGCACGTCGCCGCTGCGGAACGTCGAGCTCACCGGCCCGTACGGACATGACGGGTCGGTTACGTCACTCCGCGCATTCGTCGATCACTACAGCGAATCGGACAGGAAGCTGCTCGGATACGATCCCTCGCAGCTCGAGCCCGCGCTCCGAGGCACTGCGCTCGACAATGCCGCCGCCATTCTGGCGCAACGCGACACGCTCCTCGATGGCGTCGTGCTCTCTCCGGAGATCGTCGACAAGCTGATGCAGTACATCAGCGCCCTGACAGACCCCCGCGCGCGCAACCTCGCACGCGCCGTCCCGGTACGCGTGCCGAGCGGGTTACCGGTCGATCGGCCGTGAGGCGCGGGTAGGCCGCCCGCGAGGCGCTGCCTAACGACAAGGAGGAACAATGAGCGGAATGCCAACATGGCCGCGCGCGCTTGCGCTGTCGGCCGCAGCCACGCTTGCGTTCTCGATCGGCTGCACCGATCGGCTGACTGACCCGAGCCCTCAGGCGAACCTTCAGCTGTCGCGGGCGGGCACTGGCGCCGTTGGTGAGGCTACGGCGAGCGTCCGGTGGAGCACCATCGCGCGTGACTTCATCGCATCGAAGCCGTTGGTCGCTAAACCGAACCAGCAGGCTGCCTTTCGAGTGTTCGCGTACCTGTCACTGGCTCAATATCGCGCAGTGGCTGCAGCGCACGAGACGCGAGGCCATCCGCCGCATCCGTCGGCGAGTGGAGCTGCATCCGCGGCATCGGCTGTGCTGTTAGGCGCCTTGTTCCCAGCGGATGCGGGATTCTTCGACTCGCAGTTGATTGCGCAGGAAAGCGACATCACCGAACCGCCTGGCCAAGCGGGGGCATTCGGCGCGGGCGAAGTCGTCGGGCGCTCCATTGGAGCGCAGGTCGCCGAGCTCGCGCGGACGGACGGATTCGATGCGGTGTGGACGGGCACTGCGCCAACGGGTCCGGGCCTCTGGTCGAGCGACTTCGATCCTCCGAGGCCACCGCTCTTGCCTCTCCTCGGCCGCATGCGTCCGTTCTTCCTGACGTCGGGGGATCAGTTCCGCCCCGGGCCTCCCCCTGCCTTCGGTACCCCGGCATACCTCGCCGCACTCGCGGAGATTCGTCATTTCTCCGACACTCGCACGGCGGATCAACTTCGCATCGCGGAGTTCTGGGCAATGCCGACCGTTGCCGCGTTCTGGAACGAACAGGCGACGACACTGATCGTCCGCGATCGGCTCGACGAACGGCGCGCCGCGCACGTTCTCGCCTTGATGCACATGGCCACAATGGACGCCAACATCGCGTGTCACGACGCGAAGTACACGTACTGGCTGATTCGTCCATACCGCGCGGATCCAGCGATCATCACACCGATCGCGAGGCCACAGCACCCGTCGTATCCGTCCGATCACGCGTGCGCCTCAGGAACGTCGGCGTACGTGCTCGGCGGGCTTTTTCCTGCCGACGCCGAGCGACTCGCCGCGTTGGCGGACGAGGCGGGGGAGTCGCGGCTGTACGCGGGAATCCATTACCGCTTCGACAAGGACGCCGGCCTTCGCATTGCCCGACAGGTCGCCGCGCTCGCCCTGCACCACTGATCGTCCATCGCTACCCCTCCTGTCTCGACGCACCGGTACGGCTCGTGATGGTCCTGGGTCGCCCGGCCGTGTTCTTCAAAACGCGGCCGGGCGAGTGTCCATCGATTCACGACCACGTTGCAGCCAGTGAGGCATTGCATGGGCAGCGTCACGACACCACCGGGAGCTGACGCGACCAATCACTCGAAGCGCGCGCTCGATCGCGAGCGCTACAAGCTTGCGGTGAGGATCGGCAAGGCGCTCGCGACGCCCATGACCGTCCTCAGCTTCGTCTGGCTGATACTCCTCGTGCTGGATCTTACTCGCGGCCTGTCACCGCTCGTGTCGCGGCTGAACTACGCGATCTGGGGAGTGTTCGTGCTGCAGTTCCTGGTCGAGTTTGTGGTGACGCCGCACAAGCTCGCCTACCTCCGGCGCAATTGGCTCACTGCCGTGGCGCTCATACTCCCCGCGGCGCGGGTGTTCCGCGTCTTCCGCGCCGTGCGCGCACTCAGCGCGCTGCGTGGCGCGCGGCTCGTTGGTGTCGTGAGCCGCGCCAACCGCGGCATGCGTGCGCTGGGCCGCGTGATGGGGCGACGTGGGTTCGGCTACGTCGCGACACTCACGGTCCTCGTGACGGTCGCGGGCGCGGCGGGGATGTACGCATTCGAAAACGGCGTACCGGGGACCGGCATCGACAGCTTCGGCAGCGCGCTCTGGTGGACAGCCATGCTCCTGACGACCATGGGCAGCGACTACTTCCCCAAGACGCCCGAGGGGCGGCTCCTCTGCCTGCTGCTTGCCACCTACGGGTTCGCGATTTTCGGGTACGTCACGGCGACCGTCGCGAGCTACTTCGTGGCGCGCGACGCGGACACGGACGAGGGCGAGCTCGCGGGGGCGAAGCAGCTCGAGGGGCTACGCCGCGAGATCGAAGCGCTGCGACATGCAGTCGAAGCCCTTTCGTCGAGCAGCCGTACACCCTGATGTTTCCGCCTGACGCCATTCATGGAGCTGCATGCCGCTCACAGACCCTGCCGGCTCGGCACTCCTCACCGACCTGTACGAGCTCACGATGGCGCTCGGCTACTGGCGGGAGGGGCGCATGGAGCAGGAGGCCGCGTTTCACCTCTATTTCCGGACTGCCCCGTTTCGTGGCGGATACACGATCGCCTGCGGGCTCGAACCGGCGCTCGCGTATCTCGAGGGGCTCCGGTTCACGGCTGACGACCTCGCCTACCTTGCCACACTGCGCGGCGCGGACGACTTGCCGCTCTTCCCGCAGGAGTTCCTCGACACGTTAGGCTCGATACGGCTCACGCTCGACGTCGACATGGTGCCGGAGGGCACCGTCGTTTTTCCGAATGAGCCGCTCGTGCGCGTGCGAGGACCACTGCTGCAGGCGCAGCTCGTGGAGACCGCATTGCTCACTCACATCGGTTTCCCCACCCTCGTGGCCACGAAGGCGGCGCGCCTGTGCCTCGCGGCGGATGGAGACGAAGTGCTCGAGTTCGGGTTGCGCCGCGCGCAGGGACCCGACGGAGGACTCTCGGCAAGCCGGGCCGCGTACGTTGGCGGGTGTTCGTCCACGTCGAACGTGCTCGCCGGGCAGCGTTTCGGCATACCGGTCAAGGGGACGCACGCGCACAGCTGGGTCATGGTCTTCGACGACGAGCTGGAGGCGTTCACCGCATACGCCGACGCGATGCCGAACAACGTCGTCTTCCTGGTGGATACTTACGACACGATCGACGGCGTTAGGCACGCCATCGAGGTCGGGCGGAAGCTCCGGCAGCGGGGGCACCGACTGCTCGGGGTACGCCTCGACTCGGGCGATCTCGCGTATCTGAGCGTCGAGTCACGCCGGCTGCTCGATGCCGCCGGCTTCACCGACACTGCCATTCTTGCCACCAACGAGCTCGACGAGCAGGTGATTACCAGCCTGAAGATGCAGGGCGCTGCCATCACGGTCTGGGGAGTTGGCACTCGCCTCGCGACCGCGTATGACCAGCCCGCGCTCGGCGCGGTCTACAAACTGAGCGCCATCCGCGACGAGCGAGGAGACTGGACGCCTCGCGTGAAAGTATCCGAGCAAGCCGCGAAAACGACGACGCCAGGGCTCCTGCAGATCCGCCGCTATCTCGACACGCAAGGCGGCCCGTCTCGCGGCGCGTACGCCGGCGACATGGTGATCGACGAGCTGCACTCGCCAAACGGCGACTCGACGATGGTCGACCCACTGGACCTCACCCGACGAAAGCGCTTCGCGGCGGACGCGCCGTACTCACTGCTACTCCAGCCAGCTATGCGGGGCGGGAAACGAGTGCGTGCGGCGGAGCCGCTTTCTGCCGCCCGCGACCACGCGCAGAAGGAGCTGGCCGGATTCCACGCCGGCATCAAGCGACTCGTGAACCCACACCGGTACCCGGTGGGCCTCGAGCAGGAGCTGCATGACCGGAAGACGGCCCTGGTGTTGGCCGCGCGCGAGGAGACGAACGGGGCGGAGCCGGCCCGTTGATCAGAAGATCAGCGAGCGATGCACCGCGAGACCGGCCATGACGCCATCAGCGGCGGCGAACGTCACCGTGTGTGCGCCACGCGTGATGTCGCCGGCGGCGTACACACCCGGCACGGTAGTCATTTTCTCGGCGTCGGTCCGGACGATCGGACCGGGGTTGGCGTCATCCAACTCGCAACCGAGCCGCTGTGCGATCTCGCTATTGAGTCGCGTACGCGGTCCAACGTAGAGCGCGTCCGTGGCAGCGAGTCTTCCATCGGCAAGCTCGATCGCCGACAATCGCGAACCGTCACCATGCAGTGCTTTCACCGACGCTCGCTCGATGGCCACGCGCCGCTTCGTCAGCTCGGCCAACGACCCGTCGTCCGGCTCGAAACCGCCGTTGAGGTAGAATGTCGTCGGTCCCCATTCCGAGACCAGCATGGCTTGGTGAATCGATTTCGGCGACGTGTACAGCACGCCCAATCGCTGCCCGCTGAACTCGTAGCCATGACAATATGGGCAGTGCAGCACGGAGTCACCCCATCGCTCGGCCAGCCCCGGAATCGCCGGCAGTTCATCCGAGATGCCGAAGGCCAGGACGAGCCTAACGCCTTCCAGTACGTCGCCCGATTTCAGCGTCACGGCGAAGCCGTCCGGCGTCTTCGTTGCGGTCGCGGCTTCTTCGTCGACGAAGGTTACGGTGGGATACGCCGCGACCTGCGATCGTGCGGTGGCGAGCATGGCATGCGGCGCGCTGCCATCGTTTCCGAAAAAGCCGTGTGAGTGCTGCGCGAACCGGTTGCGCGGCAATCCGGTGTCTACGATGCACACCGATCGCCGTGCGCGCGCGATGTACAACGCGGCCGAGAGTCCAGCGAAGCTCCCGCCGATGATGATCGCATCATGACGCATGAGCAGTCTCCAGATCGTGCGACTTGCCGCGACGGGGGAGTCTGCCGCGCAGCGCGTTACTGAGCGAAGCCAGCGTCACCTCACCGAGGCGCGAGAGCAGCAACGCTTCCGCGTCGCGGAACGCCTCGCCGAGCGCCGCATTCACCTCCTGTTCGACGAGGCAGCCGGGTGACTCGGTTCGGTTGCCGATGGCGAGAAGAGGGGGACGCCCGATCGCGGTGTAGACGTCGCGAAGCGTCACCTGGGACAGGTCACGCGCGAGCGTCCAGCCGCCGCCGTGGCCCCTTTCGGACCGGACGTATCCCTGATCCCGGAGTCCGGCCATGATCCGTCGAATCACGACCGGGTTCGTGTCCATCGCCCGGGCCAGGACCTCGGAAGTCATGGGTCCATCCCGTTCTGCCATGTGCAGGAGGACGTGCAGGACGCCCGATAATTGGCTGTTGCGTTTCATGCAACCTAACATGTTGCATGATGTCATCGACGTCAAGGCCCCACACGGGCTGGTGCGGCGCTTACCGGTCAGGTGTCCCGTTGTTAGCAGCGCGTTAGCTCCGCGCGTGCAGTCTATCGGGAAGCAATCCGACCGCCGAGCGGTCTACTTGTCATTGTGAAGTCCGGTCACCCGGGCGAATCGACGCCGCAGGCTGGCCGCGAACGTCAACCCAGGACGGATCCATGTTTGGCGAGATCGGCATCGAGAAACTCCTGCTCATCTTCGGCATCGTGCTCGTGATTTTCGGCGCCAAGCGGCTCCCTGAGATCGGCTCGGGCCTCGGCAAGGGGATCCGGGAGTTCAAGCGCGCCACCACAGGCACGTTCGACGTGTCGAACCCGGGCGTGTTGGAGGGAGAGCGAAGCAGCGTGGCGGGGCTGCGCGAAGTTCCTTCCGCCAGCGACAGTGACGCGGACGGCCCTCGACGGCTCATCTCGTGAGTCGAGCGCCGGCCGGACACGTCGCCTACTCCGGCACCGAGGTCATGTGGGGGACGCGATGCGGCTGGCCGTCGGCGTGAAGCACCATGCCAAGATGCGCGAGCAGCTTCGGTAGCCACACCGTGTGACTGCGAGGTGAGCTCGCGAGATCACCTCGTAGCTCGTCGAGCGTGCACCACCGCCACGACGCGACCTCCAGCGGGTCTGGATGTGGCGGGCCGGACCACCGCCCGACATACACGTGGTCTACCTCGAACTCGATCAATGCGCCGAGCCCTTCGGCGCGGTACACGAACCACCCCACGAATTCGATCGGACAGTTCGCGATCCCCATCTCCTCTCGGAGACGGCGACACGCCGCATCGTGCGACGACTCGTTAGGCCGAGGGTGCCCGCAACAAGTGTTCGACCAAAGCGACGGCGAATGATACTTCCCGGCCGCGCGGCGTTGAAGTAGGACGCGCCCCGTGTCGTCGAAGAGAAGCACCGACACGGCACGGTGGAGGAGCCCGTCACGATGCGCCGCGAGCTTCGGCGCGAGCCCAATCGGCGTGTCCCGCTGGTCCACGAGCACCACGAGCTCGTCGCTGTCGACCATCAGCCCGCGTGACCGAAGGACCACCGCGGCGCCGAGCCCGCCGCGAGCGACCAGAGCGCCCCCGCCGCACGGACGACCTTCCGCGCCGTCGTCGTGACGGCGCGACGCCGGAGGTTGTCATACCCGTTCCGGCGCACGGCGTCATGAATCTCCTCGTACACCGCCGCGGCCACCGCCACGGCGCCGCGAAATCCGGCCGGCAGATACGGAATTGCCTCCCGCGCCGCGACGTACTCGCGAGTGGCGACGCTCATCAACTCCTCGAGAAGATTGCGGTAGTCATCGTCGAGCGGCCGAACGAACCGCCGCATCGCGCCGATGTCGCTCGCCGAAAGATTGTGCCGTTTGAGCAGCTCGAGCGGTATGTACAACCGGCCGTGGTCCCAGTCTTCCCCGATGTCACGGACGATGTTGGTGAGCTGCATCGCCTGGCCGAGGGCCGCCGCGCGCTCCAGCATCCAAGGATCGCGAACGCCGTGAAGCTCACTCAGCCACTGCCCTACCACGCCGGCGACTCGATAGGCGTAGAGGAGCAGCTCGTCGAGATCGCGGTGCGTCACGAAACGAAGATCGCTCCGGACACCGTGCGCGAGATGCGAAGGGTACGCGAACGGAACGCCGCGCTCGGCCATGTCACCCATGACCTGGTCGACCAACGGGATGCCTGACGACTGGCCGTCGTACGCGGCGCGCGAGCACTCGAGCCACCTGTCCAGCTGCGCTTCGGCAACCGCGGGGTTGCCGGTGGCATCGGCCAGGTCATCGGTGAACCGGCACCAGGCGTAGACGCGCGCGGTCCGCTCGCGCTCACCGCGCCGCATGAACGCCGCAGCGAAATGGAACGAGCGCGAGTTGCGCGCCATATACGAATCCAGCGCCGTGATCTCCGCGACCGCGGGCATCCCGAGGAGTGCGAGGTCGTGCGCGCCGCTCGCCGCCACGTTGAGTGGGTGCGTGGTCATCGGGTCACTCGTTAGGGGCCGGCAGTCGCCCCGCGACGAACCAGCAGAGGAGCATGGCGGCGACTGTCGCCGCGACCGCGCCCGACAATCCGGCGGCAGCGTTCATCCCGATCGGAAGCAGCAGATTCGCGCCGTAGAATCCGACCAGCCAGCGGAGCGGGAGTCGCGCGATCCAGCGGTCGGCGCGCAGCGCGCCCAACGCGATCATCAACGCGAGCCCCGTGACGTACCAGCCGACGAGGTTGAGAACAGGCATCCCGTAGTACGGACCGTTCACGCCCCACACCCAGTACTTCGTCACGAGGCTCATCGCCGGGTCGAGCGCGAGGTCCCAGCTCAGAAGAACGAGCGACCCGGCGACCACGCGTGCCGCGACGCTCCTCGGGAATCGCCAGCGCGCAATGGCGTACGACGGCAGTGCCATGAAGAACCACGAGAGCGGAATGAGCACCGGTACGTGACCGAGCCACTGTGCTCCTAGGCCGTCCGTGTAACGGTACGGGCCGAACGGAAGTCCGACGGTCGTTCCCGCCAGCTCGCTGAGCAGGGAGAGGAGGTAGACGGCGCCTAACGCGGTCAGCCATCGCCCGCCGGTGTGCCGCGTCAGGAGGAGCGCGAGCGAAGCGAACGCGACGAGGATCTGCGCGCGCGGAGCCCAGCGCAGCATCCAGCCATACACTTCGGCGGCACGGGGCGCGGCCGCGAGCCGTTCGGGGTGCAGCCCGAACCCGACGAAGCCGACGAGGCTGAGCGCGGACACGATGTACACGAGCGCGAGCGCGAGCCGATCGATCGACCCGCCTCGCTCGCGCTGAAGTTCCTGCGCGGGCTGCTTCGTCGTCGCTTTTGGATGAGCGACCGACGCGAAGCCGGCGATCCGGGTGTCAGGACTGGGTGACATAGTTAGACACAATCTTGACTATCGACGTACATTTGTCCAGCTTTAGTCCAACATGAATGCAAACAAAGCTGGACAGGCCGTCGTTGTCGGGGCTGGCTTGGGAGGGCTGGCGGCCGCGGTGCGGTTGCGCGCGGGTGGTTGGCGGGTCACGGTGCTCGAGGCGCTCGACCAGCCGGGCGGCCGCGCCCGGGTCTTCCGTCGGGATGGGTTCACCTTTGATGCCGGCCCGACCGTGATCACCGCGCCGCACCTCATTGCCGAACTATTCGAGCTCGTCGGCCGCGATCCCCGCGACTACTTCTCGCTGGTTCCCGTGGATCCGTTCTACCGCATCCACTTCGATGACGGGAGCACATTCGACTACACGGGCGACGACGAGCGCCTGCTCGCGCAGATCGAACGCTTCGAGCCGCGCGACGTCGACGGCTACCGATCGCTCGCTCGGCTCGCCGAGCGCATCTTCGAGACGGCGTTCACACAGTTGGCTGACCAACCATTCCACCGGCTCTCGGACATGCTTCGCATCATCCCCGCGATGCTGCGACTGCAGAGCTGGCGGAGCGTGCACGGACTGGTGGCGCGGCATATTCGCGACCCGCGACTTCGTCAGGCGCTGACGTTCGAGCCGTTGCTTGTCGGTGGCGACCCGTTCCGCTCACCCGCGATCTACCTGCTCATTCACTGGCTCGAGCGGAAGTGGGGCGTGCACTTCGCGCTCGGGGGGACGACGTCGGTCGTGCACGCGCTCGTCAGGCTCCTCGACGAGCTCGGCGTGGACGTCCGACTCGGTACGCCGGTCGAGGAGATCGTCGTCGAAGGCGGGCGGGCGGTCGCGGTTCGCACCGCGGCCGACGAGCGGCTGCCGGCGTCGCTCGTGGTCTGCAATGCGGACCCGTCGTTCGTCTACACACGCCTCATCGGCGCCGAGCATCGTGCGCGTCACACCGACCGCGCCGTGTCGCGCGTTAGGCAGTCGATGAGTCTGTTCGTCGGCTACTTCGGGGCCCGCCGCACCTGGCCCGCCCTCGCACACCACACGATCCTCCTCGGCCCTCGGTACCGCGGGCTGCTCGACGATGTGTTTCGCCGCGGCGTCCTCGCTGATGACTTCTCGCTCTACCTGCACGCGCCGACGCGTACGGACCCGTCGCTCGCGCCGCCCGGATGCGAGACGTGCTACGTGTTGTCGCCGGTGCCGAACACGCGGGCGCACATCGATTGGGAGCGAGAGGCCGAGCCGTACTTCGCGCGCATCCGTGATGCGCTCGAGCAGCGGCTGCTTCCCGGGCTCGGCGCGGGTCTCGCGACATCGTTCCACCTGACGCCGGTCGACTTCGAGCGTACGCTCCGGTCGGTGGATGGCGCGGCGTTCGGACCGGAGCCCGTGCTCACGCAGTCGGCGTGGTTCCGCTATCACAACCGGTCGCCGGACGTGAGCGGACTGTATTTCGTAGGCGCCGGCACGCATCCCGGCGGCGGGATCCCGGGCGTACTCTGCTCGGCGAAGGTGCTTGATCGCCTCGTCCCGCGGGCAGCCGTCGCCTAACGTCAACTCGCGGCGGCAACGGGAGCGGCTCGCCGCGCCATTCGCGAGGGGGATGCGTCATCGTTTCGACGACGTGCAATACTGTCGGCGCGTCGGCCAGCGGCGACAACCAGTACGCCAACCCGCGTCGCGCGAACGAGTGGGCCGTGGCGGCAGCGAACAGCATGCGCACGATGACCAGCGCTGCGTTCGCGGCGACGAGCACCAGCCCCCAGCCGCGGCGACCGTCGAACAGGCCGACGGCAAACCCGACGTGGGCGCCGGACGCGGCGCGCTGCCTAACGATGCTGATGTCGTCGCAGTACGAGCGCGCCGCGACGACGTAACCGCCGGCGCGCTCGAGCAGGTCGCGGCGGATGAGCAGGCACTGCCCCGTTGGCCATGGCCCGCTCCGGATCGGGAGGATCGACGCCCGGGGGTCCGAAGCGATACACGAGCGTTGCCAGAAACGCGGGCTGTAGCCATCGCGCCCCGGCGCCCGGCGCGACGATACGCGGCGCGAGCGAAACCACGTCGAGCGCGAGCCGACGCGCGGCCGCCACGGCGCCGCCAACCATGCCGGGCCGGGGTGCCGTGTCAGCGTCGACGATGAGCACCCATTCCCCACGGGCGACCGCGCATCCCGCCGCGATCGCCCAGGGCCGCCCAACGAATCCGCGTGGCTTCGGCGGCTCGTCGAGGCGGCGCACAGACGACGATCAGCGCAACCACCTGCGCCAGCGCCAGCAATCTCACCGCTCGGAGCCGACCGCGTCGTCGCCGGACCCTCCGCTGAGCCTCCGAAGCGCACGCCGCAACGCCGGGATATCGGGCAGAACCCGAACTCCCGCTTCCCGCAACGCCTCGGTGCTCGTGTCAATCGCTCGCCCGCCAGCGAACAGCGTCGTTCCGCGCGGCAGCGCGCGCGCGGTCCGCTTGACTTCGGCGAGCGTGCCGCCGCGGTTGCCGTAGACCGCACTCAGCGCGACCGCGCGCGCTCGTACCTGCTGCGCGGCAGCCACGATGTCCGCTGCAGGAAGGTTGGCGCCGAGGTACACGACGGCCCACCCTTCGGCGACCGCGGCGGCGGCACCGAGCATGGCGCCCAGCTCGTGATGTTCGCCGGCCGGAGTGGCTACGATGAGCCGCGGCGCTCGCGCCACCGGGACGTGTGCGTCGAGCAACCAATCCAGCACACGCCTCACGACGCTCGTCGCGAGGTGCTCGTGCGCCGGACTCAGCATCCCCTCGTGCCAGCGCTCGCCGACTGCCGTGAGGAACCGCGGCGCGATGCGGTCGACGAAGCCCGTGCCTAACGTCAAGGCGGCGCGCTTGAGCGTCCGTTCGAGCGCCGGCCCGTCGAGCCGCTCGGTAGCGGCGAGTGCGGCGCGCACGACGGCAGACTCCACGTCGGGCACGGCCCGCGACGCCTCTGCGTGCGGCTCATCGACCAGCGCTTCGAGTGCGTCCGTCCGAAGCCGCGCGACCTCGGCGATGCTGTGGCCAGCCAGCGTCGCACGACGCAGGAGCGTCAGGCGGGTGACGTCCTCCTCGGAGTAGAGGCGCTGCCGCCCTCCTGAGCGCTGCGGCCGCACCGCACCATACCGCCGCTCCCACGCTCGGAGGACGTCGGCCGTGAGTCCGGTGCGGGCGATGACGACGCGCACCGGATAGCGCGGCACGTCACCGTCAATCGTGCGGGCGGGCATGCGGTGAGGCTAACCCGCTGTCCAGGTATGGTCAATGTCCGAGCGTGAATATCTGGACGGCGCCTTCAACCGCGTCAGCGCTGGCCGCTGCCCGGACCGGGCCGCACCGACGCCTGCGTGACGAGCTTGCGAACCGCCGCAACCGCCGGGTCGCGGCCTTCAGCGATGTCCTTGGGCGTAACGCGCACGGTGACGTCGGGCGTCAACCCCGCATTGGGCCGGTCGTGTGGCGGAAAGAACCCGATCAGCGGAAGGTCCACCTCCACGCCGGAATTTGGCAACCCGGCGGAAGTAGAAGGCGCCGCCATTGGCGACTCCGCGACGCGGCGGTCCTTTGCGGCACGATCGCCAGCAACGAGCTCCGCGAGATCGCTCGTTGGCGGTGCAGCAACCCGCCCGAGCCTCCGTCCGGCGGCGACGGCCGCGTCGAGCAGTCGGAGTCGCTCGACGTCGGCGTCGGAGTAGAGACGCCTACTTCACGCGCCAAAGATGCCGCTGTGTCCAGCCTTTGTAAAGGCAAATATTGGTCAAACAGTTGACAACGAGTCGTTAAGTGTGCAGAATACTTCGACAAACGCTGGACAAATCGCCGGTTCCTTTCGTCCAAGTCGGGCTTCCGGCGCACCCGGGTTAGCCGACCGGCAACCCAAGTCTAAGGACACAACCATGCTGAAAAATCCAAGTTTCGCGCTGGCGCTGCTGGCAGCACTCGCCGCCTCGGCGTGTAGCGACGATAACAACGCGACCGCGCCGGCCTCCACCGCCCAGCTCCGCGTCGTGCACGCGTCACCCGACGCGCCTAACGTCGATGTGTTCGTCGACAACACCGCGGCGCTGACCAACGTCGCGTACGAGGCAGCGTCAGCCTACCTCGAGGTTCCGTCCGGGAGTCGAAATCTGAAGGTGCGAGCGACGGGCACGACGGCGGTCGTGATCGACCAAACGGCGACGCTCGACGCCGGCAAGGCCTACACCGTGATTGCAACCGGCCCGGTGGCATCGATCGAACCGCTGCTCCTCACCGATGACCAGACGAGCCCCGCCGCGGGGAATGTCCGGGTGCGACTCGTGCATGCATCGCCGACGGCCGGGAACGTCGACATCTACGTGACGTCGACAACCGCCGACATCACGAACGCCACGCCCACGCTCACGAACGTGGCGTTCCGTGCCGCCTCCGACTACCTGGAGGTTCCCGCCGGCACGTATCGCGTCCGCGTCACACCTGCCGGATCGAAAACGGCAGCGATCGACGTCAATAACGTCGCTCTCACGGCCGGCCAGGTGCGGACTGCCATTGCGGTCGACGCGCCCGGGGGCGGAGCGCCTCTCGGCGCGATTCTCCTCGCCGACAAAAACTGAGCGGTCGAGGCGGCGCTCGCCTGCGGCGCGGGCACTCATCCGAGTGCCCGCGCCGCACGCGTCAGGTGCGGACGAGCTTCTTGTAGGCGACCCGGTGCGGCTGGTCGGCATCAGGACCTTTCCGCTTCTTCAGGTCCTCGATGTACGACTGGTAGTTCCCCTCGTGCCACACGACTTCACTGTTCCCCTCGAAGGCGAGGATGTGCGTCGCAATGCGGTCGAGAAACCAACGATCGTGCGAGATCACGACGGCGCAGCCGGCGAAATCGAGCAGCGCGTCCTCGAGCGCGCGCAGCGTGTCGACGTCCAGGTCGTTCGTCGGCTCGTCGAGCAGCAGTAGGTTACCGCCGCTCATGATCGTCCTCGCGAGGTGCAGCCGATTGCGCTCACCGCCTGAGAGCGTGCCGACCTTCTTCTGCTGGTCGGTGCCCTTGAAGTTGAAGCTCGACAGGTACGCCCGGCTGTTGATCTCCTTCTTGCCAACCATGATCTGTTCCTGGCCGCCGGAAATCGTTTCCCACGCCGTCTTGTTCGGGTCGAGCGTGCGACTCTGGTCCACGTATGCTAGCTGCACCGTTTCGCCGACCTTGAGCGCGCCGTCGTCGGGCGTCTCATTGCCGACGATCATACGGAAAAGCGTGGTCTTCCCTGCCCCGTTAGGCCCGATCACGCCAACGAGACCACCGCGCGGCAGACTGAACGACAGACCATCAAACAAGAGCTTGTCGCCATACGCCTTCTTCAGGTTGTCGGCGATGACGACGTCGTTCCCCAGCCGCGGCGCCGGCGGAATGACGATCTCGTTCTGCGCGATCTTCTCGAACTGCGTGTCGCTCGCAAGCTCCTCGTACTTCTGGATGCGGGCCTTGCTCTTCGCCTGACGGGCGCGCGCCGACATGCGCACCCACTCCAGCTCGCGCTCGAGCGTGCGCTGCCGAGCGGATGCCTGCTTCTCCTCCTGGGCGAGCCGCGTGCGCTTCTGGTCGAGCCAACCGGAGTAGTTGCCCTCGTACGGCACACCGCGCCCGCGATCAAGCTCGAGAATCCACTTCGCGACGTTGTCGAGGAAGTAGCGGTCATGCGTGATCGCGACCACGGTTCCCGGAAACACTTCCAGGTGGTGCTCCAGCCACGCGACGCTCTCGGCGTCAAGGTGGTTCGTCGGCTCGTCCAGCAGCAACATGTCAGGCTCGGACAGGAGCACCCTGCATAACGCGACACGACGGCGCTCACCGCCGGACAGGTTCGTCACCTCGGCGTCGGCCGGCGGCAGGCGAAGCGCGTCCATTGCGACCTCGATCTTGTTGTCGAGGTTCCAGAGGTCATGGGCGTCGATCTGCTCCTGCACCCTCGCCTGACGGTCGAGGAGCTTCTGCATGGCGTCGTCGCCCATAGGCTCGGCGAACGCCATGGAGATCTCCTCGAACTCCTTGAGCAGGCCGCGTTGCGCGGCGACTGCTTCCTCGACGTTGCCCTGCACGGTCTTCGCGGGATCGAGCTGCGGCTCCTGCGGGAGATAGCCGATGCGCGTTCCAGCGTGTGGCCACGCCTCGCCCTGAAACTCCTGGTCGATGCCGGCCATGATCCGGAGCAGCGACGACTTCCCTGCACCGTTGGGTCCGAGGACGCCGATCTTGGCGCCGGGGTAGAACGAGAGCCAGATATCGTCGAGGATCACGCGCGAAGGTGGTACCACCTTGCGCAGGCCCTTCATGACATAGATGAACTGCGGCGCCATTCGTAGGGAGTCGGGAATAGGGAATCGGGAATCGGAGCGGGCACCGGGAAATGTACAGTGCCCGGGAGAAGGGAGACGGAGCGTACCAACGGGACCACGGAACCGGGAACAGAAGCTCCGTGGAGGCTCGGTTCCCCGTTCCCCGTATTCCCTATTCCCGATTCCCGGTCTTCTTCACGTGTCCCTTCTCGTCGAGCGTCGCCATCCCGCCCCGGATCTTCCGCACGTAGCCTAACGTCTCCCGGTATCGCCAGCGGGGGACGTTGGGGGCCACCGTCTCGACGTTTTGCCACGATCGCTGGTCCAGCGAGCGTTGAACGCACGCGCGCTGGGCGTTCATGATCGTGCCCTCGCCGGCGTTGTAGCTCGCGAACATGAACTCGCGACGGTCCACGTCGATGGAGTCACGCTCCCACCGACGCCACAGGGACCGGTCGTGCATGACGCCGGCGGCGATATTCCACTCCGGATCGTCGATCGATCCGAAGCCCGACGCGCGTGAGGCAATATCGTTGTACGTCGACGGCATGAGCTGCATGATCCCGCGCGCGCCCACCCAGCTCTTCGCGTTAGGGTTCATCTCGCTCTCGGCCATCGCCTGCGCCTTGAACACACGCCAGTCGTAGCCGACACCGAAGTACCGCTTGCTGTATTTGCGAAAGGTCTGGTCGTAGCGGTCGACGTCGCGCGGTCCCTGAGCATCGGCGACGCGGGCCACGCCGATCGCGAGCAGAAGCCCGACGCTCACGGACGCGCGGCCAATCAATTCAGCGCTCCGCCGATGATGATCGCGATGGCAAGGAACAGCGCGGCGATGAAGATCGCGACGGCGACGTTGCCGTTCTTGAGCTCCGCCTGAAAATCGACAGATGGAGTGAGGATGTCGATCAGCCGATAGGAAACGAACATGAGCACGACGCCGAGTCCCGCATAGAGGAAGTTCAGGCCGATGACGCGCAGTTCCATCGCTGATGGCTCCTGTGTAGAGGATGCTGCGGATAGCGACTAGTGATGGTCAGCCCAGACCTCGGGCTCGTACAAATTTGCGTGCACCATCCAGTTAAACACGACTGGCAGGAATTTTCCGTTCACTTTGTCGCACGCATCGCTCGTCGAGATCGCGCTCGCGGGACCGAACACCGGCCTGCCGTTGCTCACCTCTTTCCACCGGGCGGTCTGCGTCAACCTGGGCACGCACATGTTCGTGTGCAGATGCCACTGCGCGATGCCAAGGGGCACGCGCGCGTTCAGCTCCTCCGGCGTCGCGTCCTTGGGCGCCGTGTACATCGCGCCGACCAGCCGTAGCGATCCATCGGGATTGCTCTTGTAGAGCAGCGACGACGGCTGCGTGGGATCGAACTTGAACCGTTCACGGATCGCGAGGCGGAGATTCGTGAAGTGATACACGGGTTGGTTCTTGATGCCCGGAGCGAACATGCGGTAGCCATCGCGCTCCGCGACATGGACGTCCTTGTATTTCTCGAGCGCGCCGCGGGCCTGCTCCACGAGCTTTGCGGCGCGGGCCGAGTCCGCGCGTGAAGCGGCGCGCATGGGCGACATGCGCATATGCGGGTTCGCCATCATCATGCCCGTCATGGTCTCGTCCACTGCTCGAGACGGATCCGCGGCGGCTTCGTTGTCGGAGTGTTTGTGCGACGCGGCCTTTGACGAGGGCGCAGCGTCGTGATGGTGAGCGGTGCCTGCGGTTTGCGCCGACGCGCGCAAGGCGCCGAGTCCGAACGCGAGCGCGATGGCTGCGCTTCTACCGAGTGGGAGGCCCAACGTGCCGGCCATGGGATTGCTCCAGTAAGGTGCGTGGTATCCCTACGATCCCGAGCGGCGGCACGGTTTCGGACCGGCGGGGACGGGCGACGGGCGACGGAAAACCCTCGGGAAGCTCGTCTCGCATAAGACGCTTCCCGAGGGTTCTTCGTCTCTCGTCTCGGCTTCCGTCGCCCGTCGCCTGTCCCCCGTCGCCGGCTACTTTGGCAACGTCGTCACCGGTTCGATCTGCGCGCGAATTTCGCCATCGGGATTGGCTTCGGTGTGCACGTTCACGTAGGCCCGCCCGGTTCGCATGAGCACCAGCAGCGAGTCCATGGAGACGCCCGGCAGCTCGATTTTCGACGCGTCAAAGCTCCCGCTGGCGAGAGTGCCAGTGAGCGCTCCGCTGGGAGTGTCCGATGTGAACAGCGTCACAACCACCGGGCCCGCCGAATCCGCGACCGCCGTCTGTATGTGTGCCATTGTCACGCCGGTAATCCCGTCGACATTCACGTTGAACTTGATCGTCGAGTCGCTCTGCAGCTCGAACGTCGCCGACCCGGTCGCCGAAGTCTCCACGGGTGTGGGGCGTTCATTTCCACCGGAGAGCGCCGGGGCATCGAATCGATCGAGCGGGGGCTCCCCACCCTCGCCGATGAGCTGGCCGCGAACGAGTCCGGCCAGATTGCCCGTCGCGTGGATGTCCACATAGGCGGCGCCGGTGCTCATCAGCTTCGCGAGTGAATCCAGGCTGAAACTCAGTGCTCCTTCAGGAATCAGCCCGGTAACGAGAGTGGGGTCGGTCAGCACGCTGTCGGTCGGATTCGTATACAAGGTGACGAGTATGGGCCCGGACCCGATGGCAGCGCCGCCAAGGTGGATGTGCGCCGCGATCGCGGACGTGAGGTTCGTCCCGACAATGGCATAAGTCAGCTGGCGGCCCACCTCGCCAACATCCGGCTGACGGATGCTGATCGTCGCGATGGCCGCAGTCGACGTAATCACCGGGATCGGGCGAACCTGGAGCCCGGTCATTGTTGCGGTGAACACCTGTCGCTTGCTGTTGCTCAGGCCGAGGGTGTTGTCTGGATTACAGGCGGCGAGCGCGGGGAAAACCAACACGCTGAGTGCCGCGAGACGTGCAAGACCCATCAGTTGCTCCGGAAGCGTTTCTGTGTTGCTGGTATTACCCGTGGGATAGAACCCCCGCAAGAATCGGGCGGCCTGAAGCATTGACGCTCGGAGAGACTCATTCGTTCCGCAGCCTCCCGTCAGTCATATAGTTTTCACCCCCTCAATGAACTTTTCCAACATCGCGAGCACGCTCTCGGGGCGGCCCCTCGTGGCACTGCCCCTTTTGTTCGTTGCCGGGGTGCTAACGAGCCTCACGCCTTGCATTTACCCGATGATCCCGATCACGGCGGCGATCGTTGGCGGGCAGACCGCCAGCGGCGTCCGGGCCGACCGATGGCGTCCGCTGCTGCTGTCGCTCACGTACGTCATCGGGCTCGCAACCGTGTATTCGGCCCTGGGACTTTTTGCCGGGCTGACGGGTACCCTGTTTGGCAGCATCAGCACGAATCCGTGGCTTTACCTCGCCATGGCGAACTTTCTGATAATCGCCGCGCTGGCCATGCTCGACGTAGTACCGATCCGGGTACCAGCAGCGTTGGTCGAGCGGGCATCGTCGGCGGGGACGGGCGGGCGGTTTTCCGGGGCGTTCATAATGGGCGCGATGTCCGGCCTGGTCGCCGCCCCGTGCTCGGCGCCCGTCATGGCGGCGGTCCTGACGTGGGTCAGCACAACGAAAAGTGCAGTGCTCGGATTCGCATATTTGTTCGCCTTCTCGCTCGGAATGTGCGCCCTGCTGGTCGCCGTGGGGGTCTCGAGCGGCACGCTGAGCCGCATGCCGAGGGCGGGCATCTGGATGGTTCGGATCAAGCGGGTTTTCGCGTTCGTGATGCTGGGTGTCGCGGAGTACTACCTGATCAAGATGGGTCAATTGATCATATGATTAGCTATCTGCCATCGGCCATCGGCCATCAGCTCGAACGGCGCGGCTGGCTCGCGATCGGGGCGCTTGCCGCGATCGCGATTGCGCCGATCCTCTCTGTTCCCGATTCCCAGTTCTCGGTTCCGGCCCTCCAGGCGCAGGAAACCGGGCTTCCCGTCGGCGCCAAGGCGCCCGCGTCGACCGTCGTCGAGACACTCGACGGGAAACCGTTCGACATCGGGCAGTACGTGGGCAAAACGCCGGTGCTGATCGAGTTCTGGGCGACGTGGTGTCCGCTGTGCAAGCAGCTCGAGCCGACAATGGTCGACGTGGCCAAGCGGTACGGGAGCAAAGTCAAGTTCATCGGCGTTGCCGTATCGGTGAACCAGACACCGGAGCGAGTGAAGCTCTACGCCGAGAAGCACGGGTTGCCGCTGGAGGTGTACTACGACCGCAAAGGCGCCGCCGCGGACGGGTACGATGCTGCCGCCACGTCCTACGTCGTGATCCTCGACAAAGCCGGGACCGTGGTGTACACGGGACTCGGTGGCTCGCAGAACCTCGAGGCCGGGGTCAAGAAGGCGTTAGGCGCACCAGGCACACCGGGCGCCTGACGGTTTCGGCCTCCTCGTCAGGCGGGGCCGCGCGCGCCGACGACGTCAGCCGCCACACCGAGCAAACCGTCCACGAGCGCGCGAATGTGCGCGCGCGTCGATCGCGGGTTCATCATGGTCACGCGAAGCACGCGTCGGCCACCGAGCAGCGTTGCCGTGATCCAGCCCGCCCCTGATTTGTTGTACCGCTCGCGGATCTCGCGGTTGATCGCGTCCAGCGTCTCGTCGTCGGCTCGCCGGTCGCCGACGTAGCGGAAACAGAGAATGTTCGAGTCCGGCGCGTGAAGGATCTCGAACTCCGAATGCCGCACCAGTTCCTCGCGAACCTGCAGTGCCAAGTCACACAGATGATCGTGGAGAAGCGCGATGCCGCGACGCCCCAGCCGCTGGAGCACTACCCAGAGCTTGAGCACGTCGGCGCGTCGTGAGCACTGAAAGCTCCGAACGCCCTGGTCCCGGACGCGCGTCGCGTCGTCGCTGCCGTGGAACAGATACGGCGCGCGCTGCGCGAACGCCGCCTGTAGCTCGCGCTCGGAGCGAACCAGCAGCATCCCCGCGGGCAACGGCAGCAACATCATCTTGTGCGGGTCCCAGGCGATCGACCGTGCCCGCTCGATACCGCGCACCCGATGGCGATGCCGGTCCGACAGCACCGCGGTCGCGCCGTGTGCCCCGTCGATGTGCAGCCAGAGCCCCTCGCCGTCACACAGCGCACCGATCGCGTCGATGTCGTCGAAAGAGCCCGTTGCCGTGTGCCCCGCCGTGGCGACGATCGCCATGATCGGGATCTGCCGCTCGCGAAGCCGCGCGATCTCGCGCTCGAGTGCAGCGACATCCATGCGGTAGTTCACGGACGGTATCGCGATGGCACTCCGCATCCCGAGTCCGAGCTCCGCGACCGCGCGCGTAACGGCGTAATGGGTGTGCTCCCCACAAAGAACGACCGGTCGCGGTTCGCTCACGCCGTGCATCCAGGAATCGGGAAGCGCCGCCGCGCGCGCAGCGAGAAGTGCAGTGAACGTCGCCTCCGTTCCGCCTGACGTGAGCGTACCCCCGCTTCCGGCCGGGAAGCCGACGGCGCCGCACATCCATCGGATGACACGATGCTCGAGCGACGTGAGTGTCGGCGACATCTCCTCGACGGCCACCGACTGATTGAGCGCGGAGATCACCGCGTCGGTCCAGACGGCGGTCGACAGCGGAAACGACACCTGGTGACCCATGTACATCGGGTGCGCGAGACGATTCGCGTCCGCGAGAACGTCGCGCTCGATACGTGCGACGATCGTCGCGAGGTCGGTGCCGTCCTCGGGCATCGGGCCGTCGAACCGTGCCGCGATCTCGTTAGGAGACCGCCCGGATGACACCGGGCCTTCACCGCGGCGCGTAGTCTCGAAGTATGTCGTGGCCAGCGAGATGACCTGGGCCGCCGCGTCCGCGGTCGCATCGCCCTCGAGGGCGGCAATCACGTCGGCAACATCTTCCATCATGGACTTCTTGGGGGGGAGGGGGAGGGTCCTGTGAGTGGTAGCGTCAGCAGATGCCGCGCCGGCTGGGGATCGTTGCTGAGCGAGCACTCGATCTCGGTGACTTCGACCGGTTCATCGACGCGAAACGCCAGAAGCGCTCGCCGCTCGGCGGCACCGAGCTGGCGGTAGAAGCTCAGCGTGATGTGCGGCGTGAACGCGAAGCGAGGGCGCGCGTACGTCACGCCACTGTGTTTGATGCGTTCGTGCAGCTCGCGCAGCGGTCCGTGCGGATTCAGCTCGAGCACGATGATGTCGGTCTGCATGAACCTGACGGTGTGGGCTATCCGAAGCGTGAGCGGCGGCGTCGAGCGCGCGATTGGCTCGATCAGCGTCCGTAGCTCGTCGACGGGCGTTGCGGGAGCGATCGGACCGGCTCCGGACGACCCGATGATGGTGATGTGAGGCGGCATGAGCCGCGCGAGCTTGGGATCGAAGCGGGTTTGAACCTCACCAACCAGAGCAGCGAGCGACGCCTGGAGCGGGGCGACGACGTAAATGCCCGTCCCGGGCCGCCACCGTCGGGCCGTGTTTGCCGAGGACCCGCCTGGCTTTCCCGTCACCGTGTGCTCGGTACCATGGCTCGCATAATATCGACGTCGGAAAGGCCAGGCCGCCATGCGGCTTGGCGATGATGCCCGTTGACGGCATCATTCCTGGACCGTGACTACGACCCTCGATGCGTCGGCCGCCCTGCGCCGCGCGAATGAGATCTCGACCGTCGCGCTCGGCGCGCTTCCCTCGCCACTAGAAGAAGCGTCGCGCCTGCGAGCTGCGCTCGGCACCGGCGCACGCCTTTTCGTGAAACGGGACGACGCCATTCCGTTCGGGTTCGGCGGCAACAAGGTTCGGAAGCTCGCCGTCGTCGCAGCGCAGGCGCTCGCCGACGGTGCCGACACACTCATCACGGTTGGCGGCGTTCAATCGAATCACGCTCGTGCGACGGCGGCGACCGCGGCGAAGCTCGGCCTGCGCTGCCATCTGATCGCGAATGGCAACCGGCCCGACAAGCTCACCGGCAACGCGCTGCTCGACTCGCTGCTCGGCGCCGAGGTCGAATATGTCGCGGCGCGCACGGATCGAGTGCCGGCGATGAAGCGCGCGGCCGAGCGCATTCGCGCAGCCGGCGGGAATCCCGTCGAGGTGCCACTGGGTGCCTCGACTCCCTTCGGCGCGATCGGTTTCGTGCGGGCGGTCGGTGAGCTACTCGAGCAGGGCGTGCGACCGGACGTGATCGTTCACGCGACATCATCGGGCGGAACACAGGCCGGCCTCACCGCGGGGTGTGCGCTGCACGGATGGTCGACGCGCGTCATCGGCGTCAGCGCGGATGATCCTGCCGTCGACGTGGAGCATCAGGTTCGTTCGATCATCGACGGCATGAAGGGGCCGCTCGGATCGGTGATGGAGGCGGTCGCGCGCGACGCGCGGATCGAGGTCGATGACACGTTCGTCGGCGGTGGCTACGGCGTGCCGACGCCGGCGTCTATCGAGGCGCAGCGGCTCGCGGCTCGGACGGAAGCACTATTCGTGGACCACACGTACACCGCGAAGGCGCTCGCGGCGCTGGTACAATACGTGCGCGACGGGCGGATCCCGAGCGACGCGACAGTGGTGTTCTGGCACACTGGCGGGCAGGTGGGGTTGTTCGCCTAACGACTGGGGACTGGGGACTCGGCCAGGAGGTTCGTAGCGCCGAGGAGGCCTCCTCGAGCAGCGAGCTTGGATAGCCCAGTCCCCAGTCCCTACCAGCTTCCCCGCTCGCCCGTAGCCGTGACGACCGCGGCGAGGCGCTCGGCCGCATTGCGCCAGTTTGTTTCCACCGCCGCCTGGGCGGCCGGCGCGTCTCCGGCGCGAATCGCCCGGATGATCGCACGATGCTCTACCACGGATGTATGGAGCTCCGGCGTGAGCATGCTGACGTAGAGCCGCTCGTACCGCTCTGCCTGAGGCTTCACCGTGTCGTGCAGCGACCGCACGCGACGGCCGGCGGCCTGCATGTAACAGCGGTGGAAACGCTCATCGAGCTCGAAGATCCGGCCGTGATCTGGGCGCGAGGCGGTTGCCGCCGAGCGGAACGCGTCGTTGATCTCGGCCAGTTCGGTGGCGAGTGCCGTCCGCTCGGCCGGCGTGCCTAACGCTGCCCGGGCCGCCGCCAGCCCCTCGAGGGCGCCGACGAGCACGAACAGCTCGTGTGCGTCATCGCTCGTGAGCGGCGCCACCGTGGGGCGCGTCTGGCGGAGCGTCGGCGAGTCGACTACATACCCTTCCTGCTGCAGGCGCTGCAGCGCGCCCCGCACGGGCGTGCGACTCACCCCGAGCCGGCTCGCGATGTCGGTCTCGACGAGGCGGGTGCCGGGCGCGAGCCTTCCGTCAATGATCAGCGCGCGCAGCCGTTCGTAGACTTCCTGCGGACGGGCGTGCTTGCGCGGGGAGGAAGCGGTGCGCATAATTGTATCGTAATTTGTATACAAATTTCGCTCCATTTACCAGTCCCCCCGCAGTGCACGAGTCGTCACTCGCCCCCGCCCCACGTCCGCGCTACGAAGCGGACGGCATCGTCATCCGCACGCTGACCACCAACGACGAGTACGACGAAGCCGTCGCCCTCCAGGATGAGATCTGGGGCGCCGGGTTCACGGACCGCGTCCCCGCATCCATTCTCCGCGTCGGGCAGAAAGTCGGTGGCATCACCGCTGCCGCGTTCGACGCGCAGGGCCGAATGCTCGGATTCGTGTTTGGCCTCACGGGCCTGCGCGATGGTCGGCCGGTCCACTGGTCCGACATGCTCGCCGTCCGCGAAGACGCACGGGGCAAGCAGCTCGGCGAAAAGCTCAAGAACTATCAGCGCGACCTGGTGCGTGACGTCGGCGTCGAGACGATGTACTGGACGTTCGACCCGCTCGTCGCGCGCAACGCCCATTTCAATCTGAACAGACTCGGGGCGCGCATCGCCGAGTACATTCCGAACTTCTACGGCTCGAACACCGGAAGCATCCTGCACGGCGCACTCCCGACTGACCGTTTCGTCGCCGAATGGCACTTCGCGTCCGCCAATCGCCAAGCGCGCGACGCGGCACCTCCGCAGCGCGAGCAGCCTGCCGCGGACGTGGCGCGGACCGCCGTCGTCGAGAACGGACGCGTGCGGGTGGTCGAGCCGCTGCCGAAGGCAACCCGGGTGCTGGTTCCGGTCCCGCGCGACATCGAAGCCCTGCTCGGCGCCAATCAGGACGCGGCGCTCGCGTGGCGCCTCGCGACGCGCGAGGCGATCCTGCACTATCTGGCGTTAGGCTATCAGGTCACCGCGTTTGATCGAGGCAGCGAAACGGAGCTGCCCGCGTACGAGCTCACGCACTCCCCCTCCCGACCAGCATGACCACTCTTCGCCATATCCGCCTGCGCGAGATTCGTCTCCCGCTCAAGGAATCGTTCCGCATTTCGTCCGGCGTGATCTCCGACCGGCGCATCCTGCTCCTCGAGCTGACCGACGTGAACGGCGTGACGGCGTGGAGCGAGTGCGTCGCCGGCGAATCGCCGAACTACACGCCGGAGACCATCGATACGGCGTGGACGGCCATCACGCAGTGGGTCGCGCCACGCGTGCTGGGCAAGGAATACGCGCAGCCGGGTGACATCCACGTCGCGCTGGACAAGGACTTCCGAGGCCACAACATGGCGAAGGCGGCGGTCGAGATGGGCATGTGGGGATTGGCGGCCACGGCGGCCGGACTTCCGCTCGGCAAGTTCATCGGCGGGACCCGCACGTCGATCCCGACCGGAATCTCGCTCGGCATCGAGAAGACGCCGGCCGCGCTCGTGGACAAGGCGCGCGCTGCGGTGAAGCAGGGGTACCGCAAGGTCAAGATCAAGATCATGCCAGGATCCGACGTCGAGTTCGTGCGCGCGGCGCGCGAGGAGCTCGGCCCATCGGCGCCGCTCATGGCCGACGCGAACAACGCGTACACGCTGGATGACATCGACAGGCTCGCGGAGCTCGACACGCTCGACCTCATGATGATCGAGCAGCCACTTGCCTGGGACGACATCGTCCGGCACGCCGAGCTCCAGAAGCGTCTCGAGACCCCGGTCTGCCTCGACGAGTCGATCACATCGCTCGACCGCGCGATCGACATGCACACGTTAGGCAGCGGCCGGATCATCAACATCAAGCCGGGGCGCGTCGGCGGCTTCGGGCCGTCCCTCGCCATCCACGACTTCTGCGAGCAGCACGGGATCCCGGTGTGGTGTGGTGGCATGTTCGAGAGCGGCATCGGTCGCGCGTACAACGTCGCGCTCGCGTCGCTCTCGAACTTCACCAAGCCCGGCGACGTGTCCCCGAGTGCCCGCTACTGGGCGCGGGACATCGTCACGCCGGAGTGGACGATGGACGCGACGGGCATGGTCAAGGTGCCCTTGGATCGTCCCGGTCTCGGTGTCGACGTCGACGTCGATCGCGTGGACCAGCTCACGACCCGGAGCGCCGAGCTGGGGCTGTAACCGTGCCGGTCCTGCTCCCTTCCCTCCGTGGACTGTTCCGGGACGAGGATGTCGCGCTCCTCGTCGACCTGAGGCGTGATCTCCATCGACACCCGGAACTGTCGTGGAAGGAACATCGGACATCGGCGCGACTCGCGGACGCCGTCAAGTCGTTAGGCGCCGCCGACGTCCGGACTGTCGCGAACACGGGCGTCATCGCCCGGTTCGCGGGGCGTGATCGGCACGCGCCCCTCGTGGCAGTCCGGGGCGACATCGACGCGCTGCCGATCGAGGAAGCCACCGGCCTCCCGTTCACGTCGACGTCACCCGGAGTCATGCACGCCTGCGGGCACGACATCCACGGCACCTGGGCCATCGGCGCGGCGCTGCTACTCGCGCGACAGCCAGCCGCCGGTGACGTGCTCGTCGTACTCCAACCCGCCGAGGAACTCGGCGAAGGCGCGAAGGCTATTCTCGACACGGGCGCGCTCGACGACGTGAAAGCCATCTTCGGCGGACACGTGGATCGTCGCTTCACCGTCGGACAGGTCGTCGCCGACGCGGGGCCGCTCGCCGCGTCCGCCGACACGTTCGAGATCGAGCTGCTCGGCAAAGGGGCGCATGGCGCGCGCCCGCACGAATCCGCCGATCCCATCGTCGGCGCCGCCGCACTCATCTCGGCACTACAGACCATCGTGGCTCGGCGCATCGACCCGGCCGCGGCCGCCGTGGTAACCGTCGGGTCGATTCATGCAGGTACGGCGTCAAACATTATCCCCGAGCGCGCGACCCTCACTGGAACGCTGCGCGCAACGACACCGGAAACGCGTGCGACCATCGGAAATGAGGTGAAGCGCATCGCCGAATCGATCGCCGAATCGTATCGCCTAACGGCGCGCGTCACGGTCAACCTCGGCACTCCCCCCATCGTCAACCCTGTTGAAGGCGCAAGCTGGGCGCGTCAGGCAGCGTCCGCCGTGCTCGGCGAAGCCGCTGTGGTCCCGTTCGGCCTAACGAACATGGGGGGCGAGGACTTCGCGTTTTACCTCGAGCGCATTCCCGGTTGCTTCATGCGGATCGGTGCCCGCGAGGAAGGCGGCGAGCGAACTGCCGCGCACTCACCGCGATTCACCGCGGCTGAAGAGAGCATCTTCGTCGGCGCCGCCGTGCTCGCCGAGTCGGCACGAGTGGCATCGGCGGCCCTGGCAGGTTAAAGGCGCAACAGAACAGGTAATTGGTTACTGGAACTGGTTATAGGTAACCAGAACCCTGGGACGCTCTCTCAACAAGATGAGCATCCTGAGGTTTGAATCACCAATAACCAGCTCTAGTAACCGGTAACCTGTGCTGTTGCGCTGTATCGACCTAACGCGACTGGCGCCAGCGGGCGGCGTCGCGGCGCACCGCGGCGAGCAGCGCCTGGGGAAGCGCCACGCTCACCGGCTTCCGCTCGTTGGAGCCCACGACTTCCACAGTGTAGGCGCCGCTCTTGGCGAAGTCGTCGAGGCGGAAGATGAGCAGCCATTGGTCGCGGACGGGTCGCTTCTTGTCCTGGTAGTCCTTCGGGTTGACCACCGCCGCAATCCGCGCCGAGTCGAGCGCCAGGACCTGCTGGCCGTCGCGGAGCAGCTTCGCCGAGCGGAGGTCCACCTTGTCCTTCCCGGACTCGCTCAGCTCGGGGAACTTCCTGTACCGAAGCTCCGGCACTCCGTCCGGCACAACCGTGAGCACCACGACCGCGCGTCGGTCGTTGATCGTCGGCCGGAACCCGGCCCACGCCTGAATCGGATCGACCAGCTCGTAAGGATACTTGTTGAGCTGGAACGGCGAATCCCAGTATGCCTTCGTGCGAGCGATGGTCGAGTCACGCCATGCGAGCACGGGCGGTGTCATCGCGAGGATGCGATAGCCCTGACTAGCCGCGCGATACGGCACGAGGTCCAGCGTGTCCTTACGGCTCGCCTCACGCACGGCGTCGAGTGAATACGCGGGCGACGGCCACGTGGGAAGGACCGTGGCACTCGGTGCCGTGAATCCGTCCTTCGAAACACGAGCCTTTGCGGTGCGCAGGGCCGCGTCGACTGCCGGCGCCATCGCGAACGTGGACTGCCCACCTTTCTGCGTCGCTACCGCAACGACCGATGACGAGGCCGAGATCACGGGCCGGCCAGCGTCTGCGCGGGTGATAATGAGCGCCGGTCGCGCGGCCTTGCCGTCCTCGCTTGCCTTCGCCGCGCCACGCTTCGGCGCGGAGCCTGCGCCTAACGCGAGTAGCGAATCGCCACCCTTGACTGCGGAATCTCCGCCGACCTGCAGCACCCGGTAGCCGGACCATGGTTGCAGCGCGACAGCAACCACCGCGACGCCCGCACCACGATCGCTCGCGGCAACACGACCACGTACGCGTGTCGAGCCGTCCAGCTGGATGTCGACGACGCTGTCCGCCGGCACGAGCGTCGTCGATGTCACGATGAGGCCTGACCCCCGCGCCGTGTCAGCGAGGAAGCCGGTGCCGCGACCCTCGCTCGACGCGACGACGACGACGCCCGCGCGCATTTTCATCGCGGCCGAGTCCAGTGCCACGCCGCCGGAAGAGGTGGCAGCAATTGGGGCCGGCGCGGAATCGGGTGCCGGCGTTGGAACGGGTGCGACGGCGAGAGTCGAGTCGGGCTTCGGTCGGGCGCTGTCGGCGGCCGGCGCGACGGGGGGTGCGACCCGTTCGATGGCCGCCGATGACCCGCCACTCCTAACGAGGAGAACCGCGGCGATCCCTGCGACGAGAACCCCGCCCGCGATGATCGGGATGCGATTCTTGGCGTGAGGGGCCGAGCTAGTCACCAACTCGGCCGGCGTATCGCCACTGTCGTCTGCCGTACCGTCGATAGCGGTCCGTTCTGCTGTCGGCGTATCGATGCCAGCCACGTGGCCCGTCGTTGCACCGATGAGCGTCGGGATCGACTCCGTGGTGCGTTCACCCGACGGCGTCGTGACAGCGACCGCGGGGTCAGAGCCCGTCCACTCGGCCTTGGCGGCGGTTTGGGGACCTTCGCCTGTTCGCTCCCCGCGACCCGTCGAAACCTCGAGCGTCGGCATTCCGCGCGCGGGCGTGAATACACGCGGCGGCGTCAGGCGCCGAGCCGAGATCGCGCTGATGTAGTGCTCCTCGGTCGTCGTTATGGGCAGCTCGGCCATCGACTCCGTGAAGTCGTGCGCGAACTCGAGAACGTCCGAGTAACGCTGCGTCGGATCGGCGTTGAGCGCCTTGTCGAACACGGTCTGGAGAGCAGCCGGCCATGCGACGTCCGGCTTGATAGCGGAGAGTCGGCGCGGGGGCTGCGTGAGCCGCGCGAGCAGGTGATCCGTCGTGCTTCCCGACCCGAATGCGTGTGCACCCGTGATCGTGTGATAGCCTACCAGCGCGAGCGAGTAGATGTCGGTGCGCGCGTCGAGCTGGTCACCGGCAAACTGCTCGGGACTCATGTACTCGGGCGTGCCGACCGCAATGCCGGTGGACGTGAGGTTCTGTGACTCTTTCGCCATCACGCGCGCGATGCCGAAATCCACGATCTTCACGTGGTCGGTCCCGGCGCGCGATTTCGCCAGCATGATGTTGTCGGGCTTGAGATCCCGATGAAGGATTCCAAGCCCGTGCGCGGCACTCAGCGCATCCGCGGTCTGCGAGATGACGTCCGCCGCCCGGATAGGGCTCAAGACTTTCTCTTCCGCGAGCACCTTCGCGAGCGAATCGCCGTCGATGAACTCCATGGCCAGGTAAATCAGACCGGACGGAGTCTCGCCGAAGTCGTAGACGGCGCAGACGTTCGGGTGCGAGATCTGGCTCGCGTTTTCGGCTTCGCGATTGAAGCGGACGACGGCGACCGGGTCGCTCATCAACTGCGGGCGCATGATCTTGACCGCGCACCGCCGCTTCATTCGGACGTGCTCCGCCAGGTACACCTGGCCCATACCGCCGTCGCCGATCTTGGAGACGACGCGATAGCGATCGGCAATGATCGACCCGACGAGATCCGTCGAGTTCTGGGCCTGAATCAGGGCGGCGCCATCGAGGAAGCAGAACATGTGGTCC
>Ga0207674_10000958_pt1 | contig 37736 bp, 33 predicted proteins | sample KBSCornC72_FD_184303 | JGI IMG/M metagenome (GOLD analysis project Ga0207674, IMG submission 184303) | Corn rhizosphere microbial communities from Kellogg Biological Station, Michigan, USA - KBS Corn C7-2 (SPAdes) (version 2) | ecosystem: Host-associated > Plants > Roots > Rhizosphere > Soil ... | reverse complement strand
CGCAGGCGCTCGCGTCGGTCGCAGAGCAAAGCCATGCGCACGTCGATCTCGAGATCGTCGTCGTCGACGACGGCTCGACCGACGACACGACCGAGCGGGTCGGTGCGTTCGCCGCCGGGTGCGACATCCAGACGCGTTACGTGCGCCAGAACAACGCAGGCCCCGCCGCGGCGCGCAACCACGGCCTGCGCCTGGCGCGCGGCGACGCGATCGCGTTTCTCGACGCCGACGACTGGTGGCTGCCGGCGAAAATCGAACGCCAGGCCGCGCTGCTCGGCGGCGACGTGGGACTCGTCTATTGCGGCAACACGTTCGTCGACGCGGCCGGGCGTCCGCTCGACGGCTACGTGCGCCGCATCGGCGTGCATCGCGGCGACATCGTGCTGGCGCTGTTCTGCGATTTCTTCCTGCTGACGTCGGCCGTGGTGATGACGCGCGCAGCCGTGCATGCCGCCGGGCCGTTCAATGAGCATCTCGGTGTCGGCGAGGATTACGAGTTTTTCCTGCGCGCGGCTCGGCATTGTCGCGTCGATTACGTCGAGGAAAAGCTGCTAGTACGCTGCGTGCGAGCGGACAGCCTGAGTCGGCGCGACTACGTACTCGATGCGCGCGCCGACCTCGCCACTCTGCAGCGTTTCCTGCGCGAGAATCCGGAGTTCGCCCGCCAGCATCGTCGCACCGTCGATCAGCGCATTGCGCGTTATCGCTACGATTTCGCCTGGCGCCTGCTCGCCGACCGGCGGCGCGGCGCGGCGGCGCTGGAGTTGCTCAAGTCATTGCGCCGCAGCGCGAGCTTGCCCGCACTGCGTGCGCTCGCTCGCACTCTTGTACCCACGTCGGGCTGAAGCAATGCGCGTTCGGCTGTCCGCTGCGCTGCTCTCGATGCTCGCGGCGACGCCGGCCTGTGCGGAAACCTACTATGTGCGTGCGGACGGCGGCAGCCCCGAGCAGTGCACAGGTAGGGAGGATGCGCCGTACACCGGCGGCGGCGACCACCAGCCGTGCGCGTGGCAGCATCCTTTCCATGCATTGCCGCCGAGTGGGACCTCGAATTTCAAAGGCGGCGACACGCTGGTCATCGCCAACGGCGACTACATGATGGGTCTGGGCGCGCCGGGCACCGAGGCGTTGCCCAAATGCACAGGCGCCGCGTGGGACTGTCACGCGGCAGCGCTGCCGAGCGGGCCGTCGCCGGATCGGCCAACGCGTCTGCTGGGCGCCGAGTCGCAAAGCGGTTGCAAACACGCGCCGCAATTGTGGGGCACGCAGCGCGCGGCGACCGTGCTCGATTTGCGCGGCAGCTCCAACGTCGAGGTCGCATGCCTGGAAATCACCGATCATTCCAGTTGTATAGAATTCCACAATGGCACACCGCGTGAGCGCTGCGAGCGCGACCGTGCGCCGTACGGAGAATGGGCGGCGGTCGGAATCTCGGCGTCGGATTCGAACAACGTCAATCTGCGCGACCTGAACATCCACGGCCTCGCGCACGACGGCGTGCGCGCCGCGCGCCTGCGCGACTGGACACTGCAACGCGTGCGCATCAACGGCAACGGTTGGTCGGGCTGGAATGGCGATATCGGCGGCAACTCATCGAATGAGGGCAGGCTGGTGTTTCGCGATGTCGAAATCGCCTGGAACGGTTGCGGCGAACGTTTTCCTCGCGGCGAGCATTTCGGCTGCTGGGGACAAGAAGATGGCGGCTACGGTGATGGCCTGGGCACTGCCGAAACCGGCGGCGCGTGGCTGTTCGAGCGCGTAAGTGCGCACCACAACGCGCAAGACGGTCTGGACTTGCTGCACGCGAACGCCAAAGCGATCGTGGTTTTTCGCGATGTACATGCGCAGGCCAACGCCGGCAATCAGCTCAAGGCGTCAGGCACGGTAACGGTGGAGAATTCCAGTGTCATCGGCAGTTGCGCGGCGCTCGTCGAGCAAGGCGGCTTGAACGCAAGCGATGCGTGCCGCGCGCAGGGCAATGCGCTTTCCGTGCATCCGCCGGCGCGCGCGCGCGTGCAGATTCGCGACAACACGATCGAAGGCGAGGGCGACTGCCTGATCGATCTTGGTTGCGCCGGGCGCGCTTGTCAGGGCACGACGGTAAATATCGTTCACAACATTTTGCACGGATCGGAGCGAAAAAATTCCACCGGGCGTCTGCCATGTTCGGTGTGGGCCGACCCGAATTTGCATGCTGCAACGCTGAACTTCGAGAACAACGAGGTCAAGGACACACGCAATGCGAGTTGCCCTGAAAAGTTTACACACTGCACGCGACGTGACTGAGATGCGCGCAGCAACGCGCGCTGAATCGTCTTGCGCCGAAGTTTGGCGGCGCACAGAGGCGCGTATGCACCAAACGTTTTCATGCGTATCACAAAGCAGAAACGCAGACCTGATCGAAAATGTTCCGCCTGTTCCGACAACACTCGAGCCGCTGGATGGCAATCATCGCGCTCACCGACGCATTGTTGCTGCTGCTCTCGGTGGGCATGGCGATGCGTGTGCGCTATGCGTCCGATCCCGCCGCATACGCGCAGTTCTCCACTGGTTTGTTCTGGCGCGCCGCAGTATTCGCCGCGGTGATGTTGCTATGTCATTTCGCGCTGGGCTTGTACCAGGCGCAGTCGCGCGAGACTCCGGTTGGCGTGTTCGTGCGGCAGGCGGTCGGCTTCGCTATCGGCACTGTGCTTTTGACTATCCTCTACTACGTGCTGCCGCAGGCGTATATCGGGCGTGGCGTGCTTGGCCTCGCCGTCATGTGCGCGTTTGGCTGTGCGGTGATATGGCGTGTCCTCTTCTCGCATCTGATGAACGTAGAGATGCTCAAGCGGCGCATCCTCGTGTTCGGCGCCGGCGAATTGGCGACGATCTTCGCGCGGTCGGATTCGCGAACGTTCAGCGTCGTCGGCTTCGTGGCCGTGCCCGGCGAGGCGATCAAGGTGCCGCCCCAGCGCGTCGTCGAAACCGGCGAGGCCCTGCACGAGTGGGCACTGGCGCGGCAGATCGACGAGATCGTCGTCGTTCCCGACGATCGCCGCGGCACTCTGCCGATGAAGGAGCTGCTCGAATGCAAGCAGCGTGGCATCGAGATCACGGATCTGGTGCGCTTTCTCGAACGCGAGTCCGGCAAGGTCAGGCTAAGTGCGCCGCCATCATGGCTGGTGTTTTCCGACGGTTTCAAAGTGTCGCCGCTGCGCGTGGCGTCCAAGCGGATTTTCGACATCTTCGCCGCCGCATTGATATTGATGTTGAGCTGGCCGCTGATGTTGCTGACAGCACTGGCGATCCGCATCGAATCCGGTCCGCGGCAGCCGATACTGTATTTCCAGGATCGTGTCGGCGAGCGCGGGCGTGTCTTTCGCCTGGTCAAGTTCCGCAGCATGCGCACCGACGCCGAATGCGATGGCGTCGCGCGTTGGGCTAGCCAGAACGACGCACGCGTCACGCGCGTCGGCCGCGTCATCCGCAAGCTGCGGCTCGATGAACTGCCGCAGTTGTGGAATGTACTCAGCGGCACGATGAGTTTCATCGGTCCGCGTCCGGAGCGGCCGGAGTTCGTCGCCGCGCTCGCCAAGGAAATCCCATATTACACATTGCGGCATTGTGTAAAACCTGGACTGACGGGCTGGGCGCAATTGCGTTACCCGTACGGCTCCAGCGCCGAAGATGCCGCGGAAAAACTCACGTTCGACCTGTTCTATGTGAAGAACCACAATTTCCGTTTCGACGCGCTGATCTTTTTGCAGACCGTGGAAGTCGTGTTGTTCGGCCGCGGCGCCAGGTGAATTTTTCATGTTTTTCACGCTGTTGAACGGCGCGTCGATTGGCCCGGAACGTGAATCACACGCAGTCCAAACCGAATTCCGGAGCGGATTGCATGTACGCAAAATTGTTGATGGAGCCGGCGATCGTCGCGCCTGCGGGCAGGCCCACCGGTCTCGGAATAGAGCGGCGCCGCAACCTCGAGGCACCGGAGTTTGCGCGCTGCCATCTGCGGCCGCGCCGCCCGGTGGTGCTGACCGATGCCATGCGCGAGTGGCAGGCGCTACGCGTGTTCACGCCGAATTTTTTCCACCAGCGCTTCGGCAACGTGCCGGTCTGGCAGGAAGGGCACAGCATCGCCCTCGGTGAGGCCATCGATCAGCAGCTGGCGGCGTCCCGCGAAAAGCCCGGATATTATTCGTGCACTCTGGCAGATTGCACGGAATTGCTGGCCTTCGTAACGCCGCGCCCGGCGTGCAGCCTGCCGAGCCGGCACATGCAAATGCCGCAAGGCGCGTTCGCGGGCAGCCATCATGTGGAGATCCTGTTCGGTGCGCCGGGCGGCCTGTTCTCGTCTCCACGCCGCGACATGCTGCAACGGCATCTGTGGATGGCGCAGGTATATGGCGAACGGGAAATCATCTTGTATGAACCGGGCCAGGAACACCGGCTCTACGTCGATTCCCGATACCCATGGCAGTCGAATGCGCGCGACATCGAGGACCACGCCTCCTGTCCATCGCTGCGGCAGGCGCGCGGTCATCGCATTGTGCTGCGTCCGGGCGACGCGCTATTCGTACCGTGCGGCTTCTGGTACGCGGCACGTGACTTGAGCATGAACATCAGCGTCGTGTTCGACCAAATCGAAGCCGGCAATTGGAATGACTTCATCGAGGCGGCGGCGGCCGCGCAATATCGAAGTGATCACCGCCTACGCGCGCTGGCGTACAGCGCCGTTCTGCGCGCGCTGGGACCATTGCTGCGAACCGCCGAATGGCTCGGCGCCGGGCGCGCGCTGGATTGGGGCCACGACGGCAGCAGCGGATGGAAAGCGGCCAGGAGATGTACAGCGCACAGACTTTGAAGGTATCGAGGATTAACACACGAAGTAAGGAAACATGCCGTGCTGACCGAATCCTCCACTCTCATAGCCAATAGCGGGCATATCGCCGCGGATGCGTCGACGGGCGTCGCGCGCGTGCGCGTCGCCGACGCCGCAATGCTGATGCCGCTGCGGGTGCCGGTCATCTTCACCGACGCCAGCGATGCCTGGCCGATCCGTCGATATGCGACTCCCGAGTATTTCCGCCGCGTGCACGGAACGCACCCGGTGCATGTGCGTGACGAGCACTGCACGTTGGCGCAATTGATCGAGCGGCTCGAACGCGCCACGCGCGAAGACCCCGGCCCGTACCCGTGCAAATTCGAGATCGCCAAAACCTTGCGCGAACTGCTGGCTGACGTTTCGCCGCGCTTCGAGTGCAGCCTGCCGGATCGGCAAACCAATCCGCTGGTTGCGCAGCGGCTGTTCGCGGACGTGAACAATCTGGAGATCTTTTTTGGCGGCGCCGGTGGCGCGTTTCCATACCTGCATTACGACGTCATGCACCTCCACGCCTGGATCACGCAAGTATATGGCGACAAGGAGTTCACGCTGTACGCGCCGGATCAGGAGCCGTTCTTGTACGCCCGAGCGGAAGTGTCGTGGCAGTCGAGCGTGTGCAACCCACACGATCCGGATTTCGCGCGCTATCCGCTGCTGCGCCAGGCGCATGCGCAGCGCGTCGTGCTGCATGCCGGCGAAACGCTGTTCCTGCCCGCCGGGTGGTGGCACACCGCGCGCAATCTCACGTTCACGATTTCGGTTGCGTTCGACCAACTCGCCGCAGATAACTGGAACGCGTTTGTGGGCGATGTCGTCGCGCAACGCCGGCGCGATGGTAAACCGATGCGTGCACTCGTGCTCGACATCTATCTGCATCTGCTCGGCCCGCTGCTGACGGCCTATGAATTCCTCGGCGGCAATCGCCGCCGTCATTGGGGTTGGCGATGAAATTGCGCGAAGCGAATGTGTTGCTCGCGCCGTTTCTCGAGCATGCGCGCCAGGCGCCGCGGGACGTGGCCCTGCGTACGCGTGACACGCAGCTCTCATACGCCGAACTTGCCAACGAAGTCCTCCGGCTGGCAGCGGCGCTGGACGACCTCGCGATCGGGCCGGACGATATCGTCGCGCTCGGTACGGAACGCACGCCGAAAACCATCGCGCTGATCCTTGCGATTACCGCCAACGGCGCGGCTTACCTGCCGCTCGAAGCGACGCACCCGGAGACGCGGCTGGCGGCGATGATCGAGGACGCCCAACCGTTGCTGGCGATCGTGGAGCGGCCGCTGCAGGTGCGCCTGCCGCCGGGCGGCGTGTACGTCGAGCGCGCCGCTTTGGCCACTTCCCGCATCATTTCGAAAGTGAAGCGCTCCGGTGCGCTCGCCTATGTGCTGTTCACTTCCGGCTCGACCGGTCGACCCAAAGGCGTGGCGATGCGCACCACTGCCGTCGAAGCGCTGCTGCAGTGGCAATCTGCGCATGCGCGCCTCTGCAAGCCCGCGCGCACGCTGCAGTTTGCCCCGTTCGGGTTCGACGTATCGTTCCAGGAAATTTTCTCCACGCTCTGGACCGGCGGCACTCTGCTGCTTCCAAGCGCGGCTGAGCGCCGCGACCCGTGGGCGTTGCTCGAATTGTTGCGACGCGAGCGCATCGAGCGGTTGTTTCTGCCGTACGTGTCGCTGCAGGCATTGGCAGACGCAGCTGCTGGCACGCCGATGGCGGACAAGCTCGCCGACGTGATTACCGCGGGTGAACAGCTGCGCATCACGCCGGGGATACGCGCGTTTTTTTCCGCACGGCCAGGCTGCGTTCTGCACAATCAGTACGGACCGACGGAAACGCATGTCGTCACCGCGCATGAACTGCATGGCAACGCCGAGCTGTGGCCGGAGCTGCCGCCGATCGGCACGGCGTTGCCTCATGTGCGCACACGCATCGAACCGCTGATCGACGAAACCGGCGGTAGCGAAGGCGAATTGCTGCTTGGCGGCGCGTGCCTGGCGGAAGGCTATATCGGCCAACCGGAGCTGACCGCCGCGCGTTTCGTCCAGCTCGACGGCGAACGCTGGTATCGCAGCGGCGACCGCGTGCACTTGAACCCGAACGGAGAATTCGATTATCTCGGCCGCATCGACGAGCAGATCAAGATTGCCGGCCATCGCGTCGAACCCGCGGAAATCGAAAACGTGTTGTGTCGGCACTCAGCGGTTGCGCAGGTGGCGGTCGTCGCCGAGGAGCGGCGCAGCGGCCGGCGCCTTATCGCGCACGTGGTGCCGCACGGGCTTATCGAAGCGGAGGTCGTGCAAAAACTGCTCGCCGCCTATTGTGCGGCGGCGTTGCCGGAGTATCTGCAGCCACATGCGTTTCAGCTGCACGTCGCCTTGCCGACGACGGCCAGCGGCAAGATCGATCGTCTCGCGCTGACGAGCGCGGAACCCAGCGAAGTGCCCTGGGACGACGACCTTCCGTTGCGCGATCAACTTCTGCGCCTGTGGCAGTGTTTGCTCGGCGTCGACGGGCTGCAACTTTCAGCTAACGTATTCGACATCGGTGCTCGTTCGCTCGATGTGGTGCAGGCATTGACTGAGCTGCGGCGGCACGGGCATGGCATCACCGTCGCGCAGGTGTACGAGAATCCGACCATTGCCGCGCAGCTCGAATTGCTCGATGGGAAACCGCGCACCGACGTGCACGCGGATTCGCGCGCATCGCGTCAGCGCGCCGCATGGGCACGCTTTGCGGGAGCGCGTCGATGAGCACAGCCGACACTGCGGTCGCCATCGTCGGCATGGCCGGGCGCTTTCCGGGCGCGGCCTCGATCGATGAATTCTGGCGCAACCTGGCGAATGGCACGGAAAGCATCCGGCGTTTCGATGCGCAGCAGCTTTCGCCGCTGATCGCGCCCGAGCTGCGTGCGCACCCGCGCTACGTGCCCGCGCGCGGCGTGATCACCGGCGCGGAAAATTTCGACGCGGCATTCTTCGGCATCGCGCCCGGCGAGGCACAGCTGATGGATCCGCAGCAACGCGTGTTCCTGGAACTGTGCTGGAACGCGCTGGAGCACGCCGGCATCGGTGCGCCACGGCCCGGAGTCAACATCGGCGTGTACGCCGGCGTGTCGAATAATGGTTATCGCAGGCTGGTCGAAACACGCCCGGAGCTCATCAAAGCCAGCGGTGAGTTCGCGGCGATGCTGGCCAACGAGAAAGACTACGTCGCCACGCGCGTGGCGCATCGCATCGGCTTGCACGGGCCGGCGATCAGCCTGTACACGGCGTGTTCGACCTCACTCGTCGCCGTCGCCCAGGCCTGGTATGCGCTGATGAGCTGGCAATGCGACGCTGCCCTGGCCGGCGGCATCAACATCGTCGTGCCGCAGGAATCCGGCTACATACCGGTCGACGGCGGCATGGAATCGAGCGACGGTCATTGTCGTCCGTTCGATGCACAGGCCAGCGGCACAGTGTTTTCCTCCGGAGGCGGCGTCGTCGTGCTCAAGCGCCTGACCGACGCACTCGCCGATCGCGACCACATCTGGGCGGTCATTCGCGGCGTCGGCGTCAACAACGACGGCGGCGACAAGGCCAGCTTCACGGCGCCGAGCGCACGTGGTCAAGCCGAGGCGATCCGGTTGGCGTTGTCGACGGCCGACGTGAGCGCCGATTCGATCGGCTACGTTGAGGCGCACGGCACCGGCACCGCGCTCGGCGATCCGATCGAGGTCGAAGCATTGACTCGCGCGTATCGTGCGCAGACTGCGGCGCGGCAGTATTGCTGGCTCGGTTCAGTGAAGAGCAACATCGGCCATCTCGTGGCCGGTTCCGGCGTTGCCGGATTGATCAAGGCTGCGCTCGCGTTGCATTACGAGCGGATTCCGCCGACGCTGCATTACACGGCAGCGAACCCGGAAATCGATTTCGCCGAGACGCCGTTCAAGGTGCCGGATCATGCGGTGCCATGGCCGCGCACGCGGCGGCCGCGACGCGCCGGCGTCAGTTCGTTTGGCGTGGGCGGCACCAATGCGCACGTCATACTCGAAGAAGCGCCGGCGCTGCCGGTGCGTGCAGCATTGCCGTCGCGCCCGGTCGTGCTGACATTGTCGGCACGCGATGAACAACGCTTGCGTGACCGCGCCGCGGACCTCAGCGCTGCGCTTGCCAATCACACCGACGAAGATCTCGGTGATATCGGTTGGTCACTCGCCACCGGGCGTCGCCACATGCGTGTGCGCGGCGCCGTCGTCGCCGAAACCATCGCGCAGGCGCAGCAGCGCTTGGGCGAACTGCAGGCGCAAAACGCGATCGAGGCGCCGCGCATTGTGTTCATGTTCCCTGGCCAGGGTTCGCAGCACGCCGGCATGGCGCGCGAACTCGTGCACGCGCAACCCGCGTTCGGATCGGCATTCGAGCACTGCTGCGCACTTGCTTCGGATCTGCTCGGCTGCGACCTGCGCAAGTTGATTCTGCCGGAGTCCGGTGCGGCCGACGCGGCCGATCGCGAGCTCCAGCGCACGCGTTACGCGCAGCCGGCGTTGTTCGCAGTCGAGTATGCACTGGCACGGTTGTGGCAGTCGTGGGGCGTTGAGCCGGCAGCAATGATCGGACACAGCATCGGCGAATACGTGGCCGCGTGCATCGCCGGCGTGTTCTCGCTCGAGGACGCCATGCGCGTCGTTGTCGCGCGCGCCGTGGCGATGGACGAACAGCACGGCGGCGCCATGCTCGCGGTACGCGCGCGCGAGGACGCGCTCGCTCCGTACCTGCGCAAGAGCGTGGAAATTGCCGCAATCAATGCGCCGGACTCGACCGTCGTTTCCGGCAGCCGACGCGCCATCGACGCGCTCGCGCGCCGGCTCGAAGAGGCGAAGATCGCATGCAGCCGTCTGCGCGTGAGTCATGCGTTTCACTCCGCCGCAATGGATGGCGCGCTGCCGATCCTGCGCCGCGCTTTCGAATCGGTGCGTCTGTGCGCGCCAACGATCGCGTTTTATTCGTGCACGAGCGGCAAGTTGATCGATACCGCCGACGCGACATCGGCCGAGTACTGGTGCCGCCAGCTGCGCATGCCGGTGCGGTTTGCCGATGCGGCGGACGATGCGATGCGCGATTCCAATTGCATCGCGCTCGAAGTCGGACCCGGACAGGCACTGGGCAGCTTGCTGCGACGCAAATCCGCATGGCGTGAACGGGTCGTCACCTCGCTCGGCCGCGCCAGCGAAGGTTCCGCCGCGCAACAGCTCGCCGCTGCCGCGGGACGGATGTGGTGTCTCGGCGCCACGCTGGACTGGGACCGCTACGACGCCGGCGAGGAACACCGCCGCGTGCCGTTGCCGGGCTATCCGTTCCGCGGCCCGCGCTACTGGATCGATGCGCTGCCTGCTGGCGCAGGCACTGCCGCTTCCGAACGCCCCGCTCGGGCGGATGCCGTCGAGCCCGCCATGGATTTGCATGCGCAGCTGCGCGAACTCGTCGGCGCGCTCAGCGGAGAGTCGCTCTCGGCTGCAAACAACGCGACGCGTCTGCTTGACTTGGGTCTGGACTCGCTCGCGCTCACGCAAGCCGCGCTGGAAATCGAACGGCGCTTCGGCCTCAAACTCAAGCTGCGGCGCTTGATGGAAGACGTCGACAGCATCGACAAGCTCGCCGAGCTGCTCGAAAAGCGCTTCGGAAAAGAATCCGTTCGTGTTGAGCGTAGCGAAGCGCAGCTTCGCGGAGTCGAAACACCGGCTAGCCCTTCGACTCCGGCACTTCGTGCCTACGCTCAGGGTGAACGGGATATTGCCCCCGCGGCGTTTGGCGCTGCGGCGCGCATCACGCTCGCGGCGGACACGCCGTTGCAGCCTCGGCAACGCCGCTGGCTCGACGATTTCATCACGCGCTACACGAGTCAGACCGCACAATCCAAGGCGTTCAACGAACGCCACCGCGCAGTGATGGCGGATCCGCGTGTCGTCACCGGGTTCAATCCGCTGTGGAAGGAACTGGTGTATCCACTCGTCGTCGCGCGCTCGGAAGGCGCGCGCCTTTGGGACATCGACGGGCGCGAATACATCGACTTGCTCAATGCGTTCGGCGCTAATTTCCTCGGTTATCAGCCGGCATTCATCAAGCGCGCGCTCGCCGAACAACTAGAGACCGGTTTCGAAATCGGCCCGCAACATCCGCTGACGGCGGAAGTCGCGCAACTGATCAGCGAAATGACCGGCGTCGAACGCGTCGCGTTCTGCAATACCGGCTCGGAGGCAGTGATGGGTGCGATGCGCATCGCGCGCACCGTCACTGGGCGCAAGACCATCGTCATCTTCAAGGATTCCTACCATGGCATTTTCGACGAAGTGATCGTGCGCGGCACGCCGCAATTGCGCTCGATCGCCGCCGCGCCGGGCATCCTCGCCAACGCCGTGGAAAACGTGCTCGTGCTCGACTACGGCAGCGCGGCCGCGCTCGATGTGATCCGCGCACGCGGCGCGGAATTCGCTGCCGTGATGATCGAGCCGGTGCAAAGCCGCAATCCGTCCCTGCAGCCGCGTGAATTCGTGCGCGCGCTGCGAGAGCTGTGCAATGCCCACGGCTGCGCATTGATTTTCGACGAAGTCATTACCGGGTTCCGCGTGAGCCCGGGCGGTGCGCAGGAGTTTTATGGCGTGCGCGCCGATATTGCGACGTACGGCAAGATCATCGGCGGCGGCCTGCCGTTCGCAGCGATCGGCGGCGACGCGCGCTGGATGGATGCGCTTGACGGCGGCGGCTGGCACTTTGGCGACGCGAGCCGTCCGGAAGCGGGCGTCACCTATTTCGCCGGCACGTTCGTGCGCCATCCGCTGGCGCTGGCCGCGGCCAAGGCGGCGCTGTTGCATTTGCGGGAAAACGGCGCCGCGCTGCAACGTGCGCTTAATGCGCGGACCGCAGCGCTGGCCGCGCGGCTCAATGCGTTTTTCGAGCAACAACGCGCGCCGATGCGCGTGGACTGGTTCAGCTCGCTCTGGCGCATCCGCATCGACGCCGACCAGCCGCTCGCCGACCTCTTTCACTATGCGCTGCGCGAGCGCGGCTTGCATGTGTACGCACAGTTCGGTTTTTTCCTCAGCACGGCGCATGGCGATGCCGAAGTCGACGAGATCGCGACGCGCATCGAAGCGGCGACACTCGAGTTGCTCGACGCCGGCATTCTCAACCGCCGCGCGCAAGTCGCTGCGCCGCAGCCGGAAGCGGCGCCTCCGCCGCACGCGCGACTGACGCCGGGGCAGGCGGAACGTTGGGCAGCATGCCAGTTCGGCGAACAGGCCAATGTCGCATTCAACGAATCGATGTTGCTGTATCTGCACGGAGAACTGAACCGCTCCGCATTGGAGACCAGCATCGCGCGTGTGTGCGCGCGCCACGAAGCGTTCGCGATGTCGTTCGCGCCGGACGGCACGGCGTTGCGCATCGCTGGCCGCAACGCGATTGCGCCGACATATGTCGATCTGGCCGCGACCGGCGAGACGGTGCATGCGCACTGCACACCGGTGTTGCGCCGGCCGTTCGACCTGGCCCGGGCGCCGCTGGCGCGCATCGAATTGCTGCATATCAGCGACCATTGCCACGCGTTACTCGTCGTCGCGCATCATCTGGTCCTCGACGGCTGGTCGGCAGCGGTATTCCTGGACGAAATCGCACGCGGTTATCGTGCGCTGGCGAGTGGGTGCGAACCGGATTGGCCGCAAGCCGAATCATTCCGCGAATTCGCGGTCGCGCAGGAGCAACGCGGCGCCGCGGCTTCCGCGCAACTCGAATACTGGAAACGCATCTATTCGACCTTGCCCGAGGCGCTCGCGTTGCCAACGGATCGCCCGCCGCCGGCGCAGCGCGAATATGCGGCGGACACGATTTTTCATGATTTTGCGCCGGAATTCAGCGCCGCCTTGCGCAACTACGCGCGCCAGCATGCGCAGACCACCTACAGTGTCCTGCTCGCTGCGCTCGGCGTGCTGCTTGCGCGTCTGTCGGGGCAATCGGATTTCGTGATCGATATTCCGTTCGCCGCGCAAGCGGTCGCGGGCAATCGCTGCCTGATCGGCGATGGGGTCAACACGCTGCCGGTACGACTGCTGATATCCGCGGACGAAACATTCCTGGCCTTGAGCCAACGCTGCCAGCAGCTTCTGCTCGACGCGGCGGAAAATCAGGACGTCACCGTGCACGCGTTGCAGAACGCCCTCGGCCAAAACGCGCGCAGTGGAGTGTTCAACTCGCTGGTGTTCAATCTCAATCCACGCATGCCGGCGCTCGACTTCGGCAACCTCGAATACAGTCTGCGCGACGGCGCGAAGACAGCCCTGATCAGCGACTTGTTCTTCAATTTCAACGACAGCGAGAATCAGCTCAACCTGGATCTGCATTACAGCACCGCGCTGTTCGACGCAGCTACCGTGCGGCGCTGGATCGATCACTTCCAGATCCTGCTCGGCGCCGCCATGGGTGACGCGTACTCAACGGTGGCGACGCTGCCGCTGCTCGAAGACGCGCAGCGCACCCGTATCGTCCACGAATGCGATGCCAGCGCACGCAACTACAATCTGGATGTCGCGCTGACCGACCTCATCCGCGAGCAAGCATTGCGCACGCCGCGGCGCACGGCCATCGAATGCGATGGGCGATCCGTTTCGTATGAGGGGCTCGCCAGCCGCGCGCACGCGCTCGCGCGCACGCTGCGCGCGCGCAGCGTCGGCCAGGGCGATGTCGTCGGCATCTGCATGCCGCGCGGAATCGAGATGGTCGTCGGTTTGCTCGGCATCATGGCCAGCGGCGCCGCATACCTGCCGTTGGACCCTGCTTATCCGGCCGAGCGTCTGCGCCTGGTTGCCGACGATGCGGCCGTGCAGCATCTGCTCGTGTTGACGCGGGAACAGATTCCGCCGGCAATCGCGCACGGGCGCAAGGTGCACGCGTTCGACGAGTTTGCAGCGCCACCGGCCGTGGAGTTGCCGCACGTCAGCGGCAGCGCGCCGGCGTACGTGCTGTATACGTCCGGCTCGAGCGGCACGCCCAAGGGCGTACGCGTACTGCATCGAAACCTCGTCAACTGCCTGCTCAGCATGTCCGAGGAACCCGGACTGACCGCGAGCGACGTACTGTGCGCGATCGCTCCGCTCACTTTCGACATCGCCGCACTGGAGTTGTATCTGCCGTTGCTCGTCGGCGCCAAGGTGCTGCTGGCCAGCGACACCGAACGTCGCGATCCCGACATGCTGCTGGCCTTGATGCAGCAACGCGCCGTGACCGTGTTGCAGGCGACGCCATCGTGGCTGCGCGCGCTGACGGCGAACGAACGGCGACAGCGCCTGCCGCGCATGAAATTGCTGATTGGCGGCGAGGAGTTGCCGCGCGATCTCGCCGAGCGCGTGCTGCCGCAGTGCCGCGAATTGTGGAATCTCTACGGTCCGACCGAAACCACGATCTGGTGTACGCGTTGTCGGGTGGAATCGGGTGCGGGCGCCGTGCCGATCGGCCGGCCCGTCGCCAACACCTATATATATGTAGTCGATCAACACGGACAGATCGCCGCGCCCGGCGCCCGCGGCGAAATATGGATCGGCGGCGCCGGCATTGCCGACGGCTATCTGCGGCCGGGCTTGACCGAAGAACGCTTCATCAACGACCCGTTCCGCGCCGGGGCGCCGCGCGTGTATCGAACCGGCGATATCGGTTCGTGGCGGGATGGACGATTGCATTTTCACGGCCGGCGCGACGCGCAGTTCAAGCTGCGCGGTTTTCGCATCGAGCCGGCCGAGATCGAACGAGCGGCGCTGGCAATGCCGGGTGTGCGCGCTGCCGTCGCCACGTTGTTTGCGCGCAGCACGGAAGACAAGCGCCTCGTGTTGTATGTCGCTGCGTCCGCGACGACGCCGGAATTCTCCGCGCAGCTGCGCGATCGGCTGCGCCGCAGCCTGCCGCCGCACATGGTGCCGCAATACATCGAATTGCTGAACACGTTGCCGCAGACCGCGCACGGCAAGATCGATCGCAAGGCGCTGCCGCCGCCTCGTCCTGCGCCGGCGCCGGTGGAAGAAACAGCCGCCGAGCCGGTGCTGCTGGACGGCGTGACCCGCGCACTGCTGCAGATATGGAAAGACCTGCTCGGTACCGATCAGGTCACGCTCGACGCGAACTTCTTCGACGCCGGCGGAGATTCACTGCTCGGGGTGCAGTTGTTCCAGCGCGCGCAAAAGATCACCGGCGTCAATTTGCCATTGTCGACGCTGCTCACCGCGCAAACGGTGCGCGAACAGGCGCGCGCATTCCGCGAAGCGGGCGCGCATCGTGGTGATCGGCACAACGCGCCACAGCGCAGCGGCAATCGCGGCAAGTGGTCGCCGCTCGTGCCGATCCAGGAAAGCGGTTCGCGGCCGCCGCTGTTCTGCGTGCACGCGCTGGGCGGCAACGTGCTCAATTACGTGCCGTTGGCGCGAGCGCTCGGCCCGGATCAGCCGGTGTATGGCCTGCAGGCGATCGGGCTCGACGGAATTTCGCCGCCGCTGACGACGATCGAGCAGATGGCGGCGCGCTACCTGCCGGAAATCCGCGGACGTTGCCCGCACGGACCGTATTACCTGTGCGGCGGTTCAATGGGAGGACTGATTGCGTACGAACTGGCGCAAATGCTCGGCGCACAAGGCGAGCAGGTGGCATTGCTCGGCATGTTCGACACCTACGGCCCCGGCTGCATGATCGCGTCGGCGACTGCACTCGGCCACTGGCGCGAACGCTGGATGCAGTTGCGCCAGCTCGACGCCGGCGAGCGTCGCATCGCGCTCGTCAACGCCTGCGCACGGCGTTTCGAGCGCAGCCGCGATGCTCTTCAGCACGCCTGGTGTCGCTGGCGCGGCACCGCGTTGCCGCACGATGCACGTTATCGCACGCTGGAACGCATTCATTGGCGTGCCGATTTCGCCTATCGCGCGCGTGCCTACTCGGGCATGGTGAATCTGTTCCGTGCGCGCGAGCAGCCGCAAGCGTTCGCTGGCATGCATGCGCTGGGCTGGGAAACCGTCGCCCTCGGCGGCGTGCGCGTGATCGACTTGCCGGGCACGCACGAAACCCTCATCGAACAGCCCGAGCTTGCCACCGCGTTGCGCGCCGTGCTCGAGGGAGCGCAGCACTCGGCGGCCGACGCTGAAATCGTTCCGAGCTTTCGGCTCGCCGGATGATCGCATGCTGGTCAGCGTCATAATGCCTCTCTACAACTGCGAACGCTTCGTCGCGCAGGCGCTCGACAGCGCTCTCGCGCAGACCTGGCGCGATTGGGAGGTCGTCATCGTCGATGATGGCTCGACGGATAACAGTGCCGCGATTGCCGATCGTTACGCGCGTGCTTATCCCGACAGGATTCGCGTTATCCATCAATACAACGAAGGCGTATGTCACGCGCGCAATACGGCAATGGCTGCTGCGGGCGGTGACTGCTTCGCGTTGCTCGACGCCGACGACGTCTGGCTGCCGCACCATTTGCAGGCGTGTGTCGCCGAATTGCAGCGCCGGCCGGAAGCGGCACTCGTGCATGCAGACGTCGAGCGCATCGACGTCGACGGCAATTCGCTGGGGCGCTCGCCGCGCATGTGGCATCGCGTCGGCAACGACACATTCCGCGTGCTGTATTTGCGTAGCGAACATGTGTGCTGCTCGACTGCGGTGTTCCGGCGCGATGCCATCGACAGCATCGGCGACTTCGACGTGCAATTCAACGGACTCGGTTGCGAGGATCGCGATCTGTGGCTGCGCATGACCGGTATTGCGCGCTTCGTGTACATCGACGACGTGCATACGCGTTACCGCATGCACGGAAACAACATGAGCGCGAACTTCGCGAAGATGATGCAGGCACGCATCCGTCTCGTCGACAAGCACGCCGCGACCGTGCGCGGCCACCCTCTGCGCAGGCGCGCATTGGCGGCGGCGCACTGCAATCTCGGCGACGAACTCGTCGACGCAGCACAGCGCAGCGCCGCATTGCGCGCGTACGCGCAAGCTTTCGGCCTCTGGCCGGTACAGCAAAAAGCGCTACGCGGAATGTTGCGCTGCCTGGTGAAGAAGCAATTGTCCCGGCGTCCCCGAATCGCCAAGGTCAACGCGTGATCTAGACGCCCATTTTCTAGCCCCGAGGATGCGGGCCAGACTAGAACCCGAATCCATCCTGAAAAATCGTGTCGTAAAGAATCGGATCGGCGTTGGTGGCAATGACGCGATCGGTCGTGAACTTGAAGAACGACGAATAGGCGGCCGCGGCAAGGCAAGTCGAAAGGGTAACGACAGTGTTGTTCTTGTCCCTGCAGGTCGTGACTTGGTGCTGCGAGTTCTCGGACAGCTGGTACGGGCCGCCGGCGCCGGCAACCGGCATGGCGGGATCCACCTGATCCGGCTGTGTAGGCGTGATCACGACAAAAAAACCAAGGACCGTGCAGCCGCCCACGAGCACATCCAGCATCGAATTCGAGCTCGCCGAATAGTTTTGCGAGCAAGCCGTCGAACCTCCTGCCGCCAGTGATGCCGGAACGGAGACCAGCGAAAGCGACTGGGCGCTGATATTCCCGCACATCTTGCCGGCCCCGGTGGTGGTTGGCTGGCCCATGCTCTCGAAGCTTTGCAGCAATGGGTCGAGGTTCTCGGCGTATAGATGGCCACGATCCGTGTCGCTGCCATAGACGTAGGTCATCGGGGTCGAACTGGTTCCGATGCTGGTCTGCAGCCGTGCGGACGATATCGATAGCACGGCCGGGGCGCCCGCCAGAATGAGGTTCAACGTAACTGTTCCCGGCCCGGCCGATAGCTCCTGGGCGGCGATGCTCGCGGACAGCGTTTCGAGCGGATTGCGGGACGCGTCGATCGTCAACGGGTCGACCGCGTACCACCAATCAAGATCACTGGTGCCGTCGTAGCTTGCGTTTGGCGATTGCGGTGTCGCGTTCAACACGCCGAGCTGCAGATTCGCGTCCGACGTGCCGGAAAGGTCGTCGAGGCCGAGGAATTCCAGCAGGAGGGACTGCGAGCCGTCGGCCAACGCAGAGTCGATGGAAGCTTGAAACGAGCTCAAGCCCGTACTGGTGATGGCACCGCCAAAGGCGTTGCTGGTGCAGAACGTGTCCGATGCAGTTTGCAACTTGAAATAATTGATGCGCTGAATCTGCTCGAACGAACACGTGGCACTGCAGCCGTCCAGATTGGTGTTGTTGGGGTCATCGCATTGTTCGCCGGCCTCGCGGATGTGGTTGCCGCAGATCTGGGCACGGGCCGTGCCCGCGGTTATCAGTCCCGCTACCGTGAACACGCCGATGGCCAGAAAACGAATCAGGCGAGTTTGTGCAAGCGAAATGGCAAAGGATTGCATGAGATTGCCCCTCGGATCCTTTTCACTGTTGGCCGTACAGCAAGCGCGAACCAGCGTAGTACTTGCAAGGCGCGCACTCAAGTCCAGTGCCGAATTCGCCCGCGCTGGCCATGCGCTGGCACAAAAAAAACTGCAGACAACACAGGCGGTCGTGCACGCACCGCGCGAGGCGGTTTTGCTGAACTAGCCGTTGTGTCCCCACTTGGAATGGTCGGGGTGTTCGAGCATCTGCCAGGCTGGCGGTTGCGTTTTGCGCAGCTGCTTTTCCTTGAGCAATGCCTGGAAATGCCTGGTCGCAAGCTTCTTCTGCGCGGCGGGCGACATGGTGCGGCTCGACTGCTTTGCCGTGGCCGTCTTGGCCGTTGCGCCGTCGCGGCTGCGTTTCGGCGTCACCGTTGCACGTTTGCTCGCCGCTTTTTTCGGCGCTGCCGCACGCTTTCTCGGCGCGGCCCGTTTCGTTGCAGCCGCCTTGGATTGGGTTGCACGGGCATTCTTGCTCGTGCGCTTGGCGGCGCGCGCGGGCGCGCGCTTCGATGTCGATGATTTGGCGGATTTGTTTTTCATATCGCGATGCCTCCTCGCAGGTACGTTGTCCGAAGCTGCACGCGCTGTGCCAATCAAACCGTCAGTAACGCGCTCGCGAGAACAACACATCTGTTTGCGCAGTGATTCGCTCGTCAGTCAGTTTTACAGGTGGTTTGACCCGGTCCTGATGCAGATAGGAGTCCACAGCGTAGTCGTTGTCCAGGGCGTAGGCGGAAAATCCGTGTGCGTGCATGATCGCGAAAATTTCCTCGCGCGCCTGTTCGGCATCGGGCATCCAGGCCGGAGAAATCTCCATGATGATTTCCACGTCATGGCGCAGCAGCGGCAGTGCGGGCGCGAGACCGCGCAATACATCCAGCTCCGCGCCTTCGACGTCGATCTTGATGATGCGCGCCATCTTGCACTCGCTCGCTTGCAGCATTTCGGCGAGCGGCCGCGCCGGTACCTCGGTGCACGCGCCGGGTCCGGCGACTGTGCTGGTCTTGCCGATGTTGCCGGCGTTGCCGGCATACAGCTTGATCACGCCCGCTGTCGCCGCCGCGGCCGCGGCCACGGTGCGCACGTTGTGCAGACGATTCATTTTCACGTGTTGGTCCAGGCGAGCGTGGATCCACGGCGCGGCTTCGATCGCGACCACGCTGCCGCGCGCGCCGACGAGGCGCGAGGCGAGCAGGCTGTAGTGGCCGATATTGGCGCCGACGTCGACGAAGCAGTCGCCGGGCTTGAGCGTTGCCGCAATCCAGGCACTGATACTCGGTTCCCAGTTGCCGAAGAAATAGATGTGGCGCTGAATCAGGTCCTGCGTGTTGCCGGCCATGCGGCCGCCGTAACGCGTGCGGCAGACGAACTCGCGTTCGCGCCAATGGAAGGTTTGCCACAACCACGGCTTCGCGGCGTGCACCGGCACGTAGCGAATCCAGGCTCGTGCCGCGGGAGTCAGCGCATTGCCGACCAGGGCGCGCATGCGCCGGGCGAAATCCTGGCGCGCGGGGTTTTCATCGATCGTGATCATGCGCTGACTGTGGCGCATGCGATCGCGATTGAATGTTCGTCAACGTACAGAGTTCCCTGTATCCACACCGCAGCATCGCGAACTACGAACATTTGACTGAGGGAACAGTCGTCATGACCAAACAGGAACGGATTTCGCCGAAAAACTTTCTCGCCATCGCACGTGCGTTCGCTTTCGTTGGCGCCATGCTGCCTGCAGGTGCTGCCATGGCCGACGGCTTCACGCTTACCAGTTCGATGACCGAAGCGCGTTATGGCGCCAGCGACGTTCTGCTCGCCAGCGGAGCGATGAGTGGACGCGTGCTGCTCGCAGGCGGATTCAACGGATCCACCAATCTCGCCACTGCCGTGATCTGGAATCCGGCCGATGGCACGTTTTCGCCAGGAGCGAACAATCTCTCGGCCGCGCGCGGGTTCATGACGACGACACAGCTTGCGGGCGCCACGGCGAAAATCCTGTTCGCCGACGGCGGCAACGGCAGTGACGAAGACGGCGCGTTCTCGAACACCGACTTGTACGATCCGGCCACCGGCTTCTTTTCCGTCGGACCTTCGACACACGACCCACGCCACAATGCGACGGCGACGCGGCTCGGCAATGGCAAAGTGCTGATTGCCGGCGGCATCACCAATGATGTCGCGCATACGCGGCTTGCGACCGCCGAACTGTATGACCCGGTGGCGAACACCTTCACTTACACCGGCTCCATGCATCACATTCGCGATTTCCAGGTCGCCGTGCTGTTGCCGAGTGGTGATGTGCTCATTGCCGGCGGCGGCGACGGCAGTGGCATCGCGCTGAACGAAGCCGAGATCTACAGCGTGAGTAACGGCACGTTCACGCAGCTCGCGAACACGATGGTCGAACGCCGCGATGACGCGACCGCGACACTGCTCAACAACGGCAAGGTGCTGATTGTCGGCGGCGTCAACCAGGATATTTCGACTGGTACAGCCGAATTGTTCGACTACACGAACAATACGTTTACGAGCATCGCATCCACCATTCCGCCACGCCACTTTCACACCGCAACGCTGCTCAACGATGGCAAGGTGTTGATCGCCGGCGGTCTCGGCGCGGCAACCGATACCACGTACTCATTGACCGACGCCCAACTGTTCGACCCGGCGACCAACACGTTCACCTCGACCGGCGCCCTGCACGTGGCGCGCTTCTATCACACCGCAACGAAATTGGGCGACGGCCGCGTGCTCGTCGCTGGCGGATACAACGCCAATGGTGCGACGGCCACGGCGGAAGTGTACGGCTCGCTGCCCGACGCGATCTTCGCCAACGGGTTCGAATAGTTCAAACACGCACATTGTGCCGGAGCGTACGGAAAGCAGCTTGCCGCCGCGCAATTGTGCATCCGCATCCTGACCTGGGAGACAGAACATGTGCGGAATAGTGGCGGCAGCGGCACGGCGTGATGTGACCTCGACGCTGATCGCCGGCCTCAAGGCACTGGAATATCGCGGTTACGATTCTGCCGGCGTGGCGTTGCTCACCGAGCATGGACTCGAACGCGTGCGCACGCGCGGCAAGGTGCAGGAACTGGAACGCTTGCACGCGAGCGCGCCGATCAGCGGATTCACCGGCATTGCGCATACGCGTTGGGCGACGCATGGCGCGCCGAACACCGACAACGCACATCCGATTACGTCGCGGGACAGCGTTGCCGTCGTCCATAACGGCATCATCGAAAATCACGCGGAGCTGCGCGCCGAACTCGCGGCACTGGGTTATGACTTCACCAGTCAGACCGATACCGAAGTCATCGCGCACCTGATCGAGCATTATCATTCCGCGGGCGCGAGCCTGCTGCAATCGGTGCAGATGTCGGCCAAGCGCCTGCATGGCGCCTACGCGATCGCGGCGATCTCGCGACGCGAACCCGGGCGTGTCGTCGGCGCACGCCGCGGCAGCCCGATGGTTGTCGGGCTCGCCGATAACGAGCAGTTCATCGCCTCGGACATCCACGCGCTGCTCGCGGTGACGCACAAGTTCATTTATCTGGAAGACGGTTGCTTCGCGGAAGCCACGGTCGACGGCGTGCGCATCTACGATGAAGGCGGCAACCGCGTCGATACGCCCGTGAAAGTGGCGCAATTCAACGCCGATGCCGTAGGGCGCGGTCGGTATCGCCATTACATGCTCAAGGAAATCCACGAGCAGCCGCAGGCGATCGCCGACACTTTGGAAGGGCGCATCTGCGGCGACCACATCCTGACCGAAATCTTCGGCGTGGTCGCGCGCGGCTTGCTGGCGCAGACACGAAGCGTGCATCTGGTCGCGTGCGGATCGAGCCATCACGCCGCTCTCGTGGCACGGCACTGGATCGAAAACTTCGCGCGGATTCCGTGCAGTGTCGAGATCGCTTCGGAATATCGCTACCGCGACGCCGTCGTGCCGGGCGATGCCTTGTTCGTCGTGATCAGCCAGTCGGGTGAAACCGCCGATTCGCTGGCCGCCCTGCGTCTTGCAAAACAGCGCGGATACCTGGCGACACTGGCCATCTGCAATGTGCCGGAGTCCTCGATCGTGCGCGAATGCTCGCTGGTCCTGATGACGCGAGCAGGCCCGGAAATCGGCGTGGCGTCGACCAAGGCATTCCTCACGCAACTCGCCGCGCTGGCCCTGCTTGCGATCGAACTCGGCAAACATCATGGCCTGGACTCCGGGCGCTACACCAAGCTCGTGCGCGAACTCGCCAGCTTGCCCGACGTTTTGCGCGATGTCCTCGCATTCGATACGCGCATCCAGCAGCTCGCCGAGAAATTCATCGCCAAGGATCACGCGCTGTTCCTCGGTCGCGGCGTGCAATACCCGATCGCGATGGAAGGCGCACTCAAGCTCAAGGAAATTTCCTACATCCACGCCGAAGCGTATCCGGCCGGCGAGCTCAAACACGGTCCACTCGCGCTGGTCGACGAGAACATGCCGGTGATCGCGGTGGCGCCGAACGATCACCTGCTGGAAAAACTCAAGTCGAATCTGGAAGAAGTGCGCGCACGCGGCGGCGAGCTGTTCGTGTTGGCCGACGCCGACGTAGCCCGGCACCTGCCGCAGCGCAATCACCATGTCATCGCTTTGCCGCCATGCGGTGAGCTGATCGCGCCGCTCGCATTCACGTTGCCGTTGCAATTGCTCGCATACCACGTTGCGGTATTGCGCGGCACCGACGTTGACCAACCGCGGAACCTCGCCAAGAGCGTGACGGTCGAATAACCACAACGACAAGGAGATCCAGTCATGATCGTCGATCAGCAACAAACCAAGTGTGCGCACGAGGGATGCAAGTGTCAGGTGCCGTCAGGGCAAGCGTATTGTTCGCCGCATTGCGCCGAGGCGGCGGCGAGCGTGGAGATGCGCGGCGAAGAGAGTTGCCAATGCGGCCACGCGTCCTGCAAGACACCGATTTCCTGATCCTGGAATTTTGCCTGATCCCGAAATTTCAGATCACGGGCGGATCAAGACGATCCACGCGTTCGATATCGCCGAGCCAGACGTATGCCTGCCATGGCGGAGCCTGGGGATCATCGAGGCGCAGTTCCGCGTTGAAGCCTTCGACGCCGCGCGCATCCTCGTACAACTGCAGCGCTGGGCGTTCGGTGACGGTGCCGCTGATCGCGTCGCCGTTGCGCAGAATCACACGCACGCGCGCCTGGCTCGGCAACTGCATGACCAGTTGCTCGATGCGGGCGATTTCGCCCGGTTCCACATAGACATCAGTTGCGTTCCTGCCCATGCCGATTACGAAGATCCATTGTTCATCTTGCGATACCGAATTCGTCGATGCACGCAGCGAAGTGCGCGCCGGTGATGAAGCGACCTGTCCTCATTGCGGCGCACGCCACATGTTCGAAGCCTGGGTCCCTCGCGCCGATGAATTCGCCATGCCAGCACGCGTCATCGGCGCATCGGCGAGCGATCGCGAGGAATGAGCCGCGCTTCATGCGCGCTTCCGTCGTGCGGTTCGATGGGCGAGGGCGCGCAGCTCGTCCTTCGCCGACTCGAGCACGCGGCGGCGCCGCGCCGGCAGCTGCTTGCCGGCGCGGTTGATGTAGAACGTCAGCATCGACATCGCCGAGCGGTACGGCGAACTCTTGCGTCGCTTGCTGCGTTGCGCGGAGCGCGCCAGCGAACGCGCGATCTTTCTTGGATCGTCTTGCGCAAACACGCCACTTTGCAGATCCAGCGCGTTGCTTTGCCGCGTCACCCGCTGCGACCAACGCTTCGTGCGCGTCGCCGTGCGCGTGCTCATCCGGCGCGCCGCGTGCGCGCGGCCTTCTTCGCCGCGGCAGAACGTAGCGCCGGACCTTTCGTGCGCGCAGCCTTTTTGGCCGATGCCGAGCGGCTCGCGGCGCTGCGCTTACTCGCTGCTGCATGCGCCTGGCGCGCCAGTGCGCGCGGCGAAGCGGCGCCATGACCTTCGCGCTTGAGCGCCCGCGTGACCGCGCGCGAGCGCCGGGCTGACGGCTTGTGCGGATGCCTTGCGGCTGCGGTATCGCGCGCTGCCTGCCTGCGTGTGCGAGTCGAGGTGGAACCTTTCGGCGCCGGCAGTTTCACGCCGGCGCGGCGCGCTTTCGACAGGCCAATCGCAATCGCCTGTTTGGTCGAGCGCGCGCCGTGCTTGCCTTCGCGAATGTGTTCCATCTCCTCACGCACGAATTCACCGGCTTGCGTGCTCGGTGCCTTGCCTTCGCGCCGATCTTCCTCGGCGCGTTCGAGGGTGGCTTTCTCAGGCATGTCGCTCACTCCTTGAGCTTGTCGGCCTCGCGCATATGCGCTTCGACCGCCGCGGTGGTCTTCTTGATATAGGTCTTCAATTCTGCCGAGGTCACCGTGCCTTCGGAGGATTTGAGCAACTCTTCCATCTTCTGATGATCGGTGCGCATCGCATCGATGTAGGCCTTGTCGAATTTCTCGTCCTTGAGGCTGGCGAGCCTGTCGCGGATCGCGGCATGGTCGCTGTCCAGCTCTTTTGGCAGCGCGACATTTTCCTTGGTCGCGATTTTTTCCAGTTCGCGATTGTTGGAGGTGTGATCGCGCACCATGTGCTCGGCGAATTTCTTCACGTCGCCGGACTTGGCGTTCTGTTCGGCAAGCTTGCTGAATTCGACTTCGGCAACGCCGCCCTGTGCTGCCTTCTGGATGAACGTGGCGTCCGCGCCGGCAGTTTCGGACGGCTGTTTCGCCGTACTTGAACCGCCTGTGGTCTGCGCCAAGGCGACGCCTGTAAATACGACGGCGCCGGCAAGAAACACTCTGGAAGTGATGGTCATGGGATTGCTCCTGGATGGAAAAATGGTTGCGCGCAGCGCGACAAACCGTCTGCATGGCATGTGCCATATTCCATCCCGCCTGGCAGTGCGAAGTGCGCTCCCGGCGACCGTGCAACTCGCATGCTCCGCGCCGACGCTACTTGCAGCTTGCATGCGTTTCAGCGAGCGGCCGCCGAATCCGGCGCGTTCGCGATCCGCCGCAGATCGGCGACGAATTCGGCATACACGCGCTCGCGGTCCGTCGGACTTACGCGCAGCACATACGCAGGGTGCACTGTTGCCATGATCCACGCACCGGAGCGGTGCTCGATCCAGCGGCCGCGTTGCCGCAATAGCGCGAACGATGCGCCGAACATCGCTTTCGCCGCTGTTGCACCAAGGCAGACGATCAGGCGTGGATCGAGGCGCGCGAATTCCGCATCAAGCCATTGCCGGCACGCCGCCTGTTCAGCGGCGTTCGCGCGCTGGTGCAGGCGGCGCTTGCCGCGCAATACGAACTTGAAATGCTTGACCACGTTGGTCATGTATACGTTTTTCCAGTCGACGCCAACTTCGCTGAGCGCGCGCTTGAGCAATTGCCCGGCAGGGCCGACGAATGGATGGCCTTGACGGTCTTCCGCATCGCCGGGCTCCTCGCCGAGCAGCACCAGCCGCGCATCGTCGGGGCCCTCGCCGAACACCGTCTGCGTGGCCGGCTTCCACAGATCACAGGCGCGGCAGTCGCGAGCGCGGGTGCGTAGCGCACGGATGCTCGGCGCGCGCTTCATCGGCTCTCCTGGCCCGCGTGACGGCCGACAATGAGAAAACTGGCGAACGGTGTGTGCCCCCACAGCGGCTTGGTCGTCACGTGCATGCCGAGTTCCTGCAGCGTCGATTCGATTTCCATTCGTTGCGGGAAATACAGTGCCGGCATTTGCATCCAGCCGCAGCCATGCAGCAGCCACTCTTCGCAGAGCGTGGCGCGATACCGCCACGTCGGCTCCTGCAGCGCCGTGCGAATGATGAGTGTTGCGTTTCCGGCGACACGCCGTGCTGCAGAACGCAAGACCGCACGCTGGCGCTCGCGATCCATGTAGTGCAGTACATCGAGCAGCACGACGCTGCCGGAGAACGGCGGCAGGACCACGGCGTCGCGCGCCTCGAACGTCAGCGGCGCCGCGCATTCGTTCGCACTGCGGCGCGCCCGGGAAATCTTTTCGGCATCGCAATCGATGCCGTGGTAACGGTTGCGGAATCCGCGTTCGTACAGATACAGGCCGAGCAGGCCGATGCCGCTGCCGATGTCGAGTACGGGCGCATCGGCTGCGATAAGACGTTCGGCGACTTCCGAATAGACCGGGTCGTAGCGCAATTTCAGCCGAGCATACCGGCGCAAGCCGCCGTGATAGCTGGTGGCGACATTTCTGTCGCGCTCGTCGAGCGAATGGCTGACATGGAACATTCCTTTGCTCCCTGATCCCTTCCCGCCAACTCGCAGGAAGATTCGTGCCAAAGCTGGCACATGGATTGCTGCGCGAGTGTCAGTCACCGCGGAGCAAACGTCATGCCCGAAAAAAAGACAGTGCAGCGCGTTCGCCACGCTCGCAGGGCGGCCTGAGCTTCGATCTCATGCATCGCACGCAATTGCATTTCGTCGCCGCCTTTCACGTCGCGTTGAGCAATGCGCACGCACAGATCGCGGAAATGACCATCGCGCCCGGTGCTTCCGAAGGTGGGCCGGGCAATCTCCACTCCGGCGCGGACCAATGGCTGTTCGTACAGTCCGGCTTCGGCATCGCCGAGGTCGCGGGCAAGCGCTTGTCGTTGCGGCGCGGCACGGTACTGCTGATCGAGCGCGGCGAGCAGCACCAGATTCGCAATACCGGCCGCGCGCCGCTGCGCACCTTGAACTTCTACACGCCGCCGGCCTATCAGGCCGATGCGCAACCTCTGCCTGCGGGCCGGCCGACGCGATGAATGTCTAGACCTTGCGCCGTGCGACGGATTGTCGCTGCGACGCGGGATTGGATTTGCGCTTGCCGGCGGCACGGCGTTTGGCCGGGCGCGCACGGGCGCGCGGCGCATTCGCTGTCTTGCGTACCATCGTGTTCTTGCGCGCGGTACGTTTGGACCCGGTCTCGCGCCGGCCGCGAGCAGTCGTGGTCTCCGGCTCGATACCGGGGACCTGCACGCGCTTGCCGGACGGCGCGCTCTGCGCGGACTCCGCCTGTTCGAGCAGATCCTGCTTGCGTTGCGCAATGCTGTCACCGAGCGCGTCGAGATTGATTACCGTGCGCCGCAGTGCCGGCATCAGCCGCATTTCCTCTTCGCGCACGTGGTGCTGCACGTATTCCTTGAGCACCTGCATGCGCGCGGTGAACATCTCGCTGTCGACTGAGCTGCCGTTGATTTCGCCGATCAGCTGCTTGAGGCTCGCATGCTCGACGTTTGCTTCGTACACCAGACCGGCGTCGTCGTGCCCGAGCGCATCGCGCGCCGCCGGATAAAACAATTCCTCCTCGACGCGGGCGTGGATCGATAGTTCGCTGCAGATACGCTGCGCGAGCTCGATGCGCTTGCTGTCGTCCTCGGCCTTGGCAAATTCGGTGAACAGGTTCTCCACCTCGCGGTGGTCGCGTTTCAACAGATCGATTGCATCATCTTTTTGTTCGAACATGGCTCTTCTACTCCTGGTCAGGCGACGCGCACGACGGCGTGTTCCGGTGTGACCGGCCAGGCGGGTGCGCGCCTCTGATAGACGTTATTGCCGGGTGGGCTGGTTTTGACTTTTCAAATCCGACGCGTCGACGCGCTGCACGCCCTTGACGCCTTTCGCCGTGGCGACGGCTTTCTTCACGGCCGTCTCGTTGGGCTGCGTGCCGCTCAGGTGAACGACGCCGTCGATCGTCTTCACGCTGATGTCCATGCTTTTCACTTCCTTGGTCGTGGCCAGTTCCGATTTCACCTTGGTGGTGATCCAGGTATCGGCAACGGGTTGATCGGATGTCTTCGACGTCTGCTCCGATTCCGGCGCTTTGCTGTGCGACGGCACTGCGGTCGGATTGCGTGTGCTGGATGGCTGCTGCTGGTTTTCCGGTGTGTTCGGGCGCGCCGGCGAGTTCGCGTCGGATTGCGCGAAAGCCGTGGCGGTGGCGAACACCGCGCTGGCAAGAATCAGCGTGAATCGTTGTGAACTATTCATGATGAGAACTCCTTTGTGGATGAAACGCGCCTTGCCTTTGCATGAAGTGCACCAACGCAGCTGTTGTAGCTCGAAGTGGCACGAGCCTTGGATCAGCGTTCGGATATGCGTCCCGATACTCTGGTTTACTCGAGCGACGAACAGCCTGGCTACCAGCGCAGGCGCCAGCGCGGGCAGTTCGCCTATTTCACTCCGTCCGGGAAGCGCGTGCGGGCCGCGCGTACGCTTGCACGCATACGCCGGCTGGCGATTCCTCCGGCCTACATCGATGTGTGGATCTGCCGCGACGCGCGCGGGCATCTGCAAGCCAGCGGCCGCGACGCGCGTGGACGCAAACAATATCGCTATCACCCGCAGTGGCGTTCCGAGCGCGACGCCTCCAAGTACGGACGGCTGATCGAATTCGCTGCACATCTGCCCGCTTTGCGCGCCAGCGTGAGTCGCGATATCGCCTCGCCCGGTTTGTCGCGTCGCAAGGTACTGGCGCTCGTCGTGCGCCTGCTCGAGACGACGCTGATCCGCATCGGCAACGAGGAATATTCCAGGCACAATCACTCGTACGGCCTGACGACGCTCAAGGATCGTCACGTGGATTTTCGCGGACCCCGCGTGCGCTTTCGTTTCCGCGGCAAAAACGGCAAGGACCACGACGTATTGCTCGAGGACGAACGGCTCGCGCGCGTGGTACGCCGGGTTCAGGAGTTGCCGGGCCAGGATCTGTTCCAGTACATCGACGACGCTGGCGAAGTGCAGCGCGTTGGATCGGCCGACGTGAATGCCTACATTCGCGAACACACCGCACAGGATTTCAGTGCGAAAGATTTTCGCACCTGGCATGCAACCGTTCGCACTGCGCGCGAATTGTCGGCCGCAGGTTTTGCCGAAAACGAGGGCGAGACGAAGCGGCGCATCAACGCGGCAATCGCCGCGGTGGCACGTCGCCTGGGCAACACGGTGGCAGTGTGCCGCGCCAGCTACGTGCACCCGGCGGTACTCGATGCTTATCGCGCCCGGCGCTTGCGCCTGCCGCGCGCGGCGCGGAGCGCGCCGCCGTCACGCGGTTTGTCAGCGCAAGAACGCGCGGTGTTGCGCCTGCTGCAACGTTCATGCTGACAGTACTCACGTGTCGTTCGCGGCGCGCGTGTTTTTCGGCAACACGGTGATCTTGCCGTTCGGCTCGAGGCGTGCGGCGTCGACGCCTTCGACCGACGCAATGCCGTGATGGCGCAACTCGCGCGCAAAGCTTTCGGCGGAGATGCCTTGCCGCCGCAATTCGCGATGCAGCGTCACGCCGTCCCGCGCGAGCAATACCGCCTTGCCTTCAATCCAGCGATCAGCGCGCGGACTGAACGCGCAAACCCATGTGATCACACGGTCCAGCGCAATGATCGTCGCCACGGCGATGGCTGGACCGAGCAGCGATTCATCGTGCCCGACCAGGGCGGTGCGCAATGCGCCGCCGACCAGGATCAGCACGATCACGTCGAACGGCGAGAGTTCTCCGAACGAACGCTTGCCGGCCAGGCGCAACAGCAGCAACAACGTCAGGTAGCTGAGCGCGCCGCGCACGACGAAATGCCACCACGGCATCGACAGAGTCAGCAGGGTATCCATGGCGCCTCCGAAAAAATTTCACGACGATCGATGCGTGCAGATGCCGCGCCAGCGTGGCATGCAACCTGCACCCGTTGCCGCGCTGCCGATCGTGACTCGACACGCGTGATGCGTCATCGGCAGCCGCATCAACGCGCGTGTTGCGTCGGAACGAAGGAGATCTCATGACGACCATCAACCCAACTGACGCGCATGATCCCAGCGATGAGCCAAGCGCGCACGCAGCCGAAGTTGCCGGCGGCCGCTCGCCGTCGAAGCAAGGTCCCGGACAAATGAACGAGGATGACACCCAGCGCAAACGCGGTGGCGGTGATGTCGAACGCGACATTCCCGAAGAGCAGGATGATCGCGGCGACACGCGTCGCGGCGGGCACTCGCAAACGGAAACAGACGAAGAGGAAACCGGCGGGCGCTCGCGCACGGGACCTGGCGGCTCGCGCAACATGTGAAGAAGTTGTACGCGGTCTTGCAGCTTGCAAAGACAACCGTGCGACCAGTGGCAAATTGCGCTGGGAGTACTCGCGGCGCAGCCGGAAAATCACTGGATTTGCGCGCGGACACTCTGGCACGACCGTTGCGAGGAATCACTGCGATGCTTCCCGCAAGGCGCGGGAGCGCAGCAACAGGAACGAGGCGGTGACACTTCAGCGAGGCAGAAGTCGCATCGAGCGAATCGGTCTCGAAGTTGATGTTGCGTACCACATGGCCAAGGACGGCTTTTCTTCCGCGCGATACCAGATCGTCTGCTGAAGCGGGTTCTAAAAAGCGTGGATCAATCAATCATCGAGGCAGGAGAAATCATCATGCGTTATCAAGGCACCAAAATCATTACGCTCCTCTGCGCCACCGGCATGTGCTGTGGCGCATTCGCGCAGACTTCTTCGTCTGACCAGAGCACGTCGTCGACCCCGTCGTCTTCTGCGACGCAGAGCAGCTCGCAATATCCATCGAGCACGTCGCCATCGTCGACTTCGCCGTCCTCGACTTCTTCGTCTTCGATGAGCACCTCGTCGACGCTGCAGAACAATCCGCGTCAGGTACTGGCGCGCCTGGATACCAGCCGCAAAGGCTATCTGAGCCAGACCGACGTGGCGTCCAACAGCTATCTGTCGAGCCACTTCGCGCAGTGCGATACCAACGGCGACGGCAAACTCACTGAAAGCGAACTGTCCACCTGCATCCAGGGTGCGCCGTCGGGTACTACTTTCGAATGAGTTTTGCGATACAGACGTTGATGCAGAGTTGTAGTGATGGGTGCTGAAGCGACAGTTGCAAAAGTGCTGACGCCGATGCCGGCGGCGTATTCCACCGCCCGCCATCGCGTGCTCATGACTACGGATACCGTCAGCGATGTGTGGCCGTACGCAATCGAACTGAGCAAGGCATTGATCGCGCGCGGCCACGCGGTGGCGCTCGCGGCGATGGGCGGGATGCCCAGCCGCGAGCAACAGCACGAAGTCGCCGCGGTTCCGGGCTTGGCGCTTCACGCCAGCGCGTACAAGCTGGCGTGGATGGACGAACCTTGGGATGACATGCGTGCGGCCAGCAGGTGGCTGTTGAATCTGGCGCGCGATCTGCGGCCGACGGTTGTGCACTTGAATGATTTCGGACATGCCGATCTGCCGTGGCCCGCGCCGGTGCTTAGCGTGGCGCATTCGTGCGTGCTGTCGTGGTGGCGCGCCGTGCACGCTGCGCCGCCGCCGCCGGCATGGATGCGCTATCGGCATTGCGTGCAAGCGTCGTTGCGCGCTTCGGATCTGCTCGTGGCGCCCACGAATGCCGCATTGCGCAGTCTCGAGCGCTACTACGGCATGCATTGCGAGGCACGTGTCATCGCGCACGGTCGCAGTCCGTCCACCGAGCAAAGTGCAGCGAAAGGACCCTGGATTTTTTCTTCGGCGCGCATGGACGATGCGGGTGGAAACGGACAGGCGCTCGCCAGCGTGGCCGGCCGTCTGTCCTGGCCTGTCTACTTTGGCGGCGGCATGTCACGTCACGACAGCTCCGCTGCTGCGGTCATCGACAATGTGCGTGCGCTCGGTCAGCTCGGCAATGCGCAGTGGCGCCGCTGGCTGGCGCATACGTCGATCTACGCGGCCCCGGCGCGTTACGAGCCGTACGGTCTTTGCATACTCGACGCGGCACTGGCGCGCTGTGCGCTCGTGCTTGGCGACATCGACAGCTTGCGTGAACTCTGGGACGGCGCTGCATTGTTTGTTGCGCCCGACGACGAAGATGCGCTCGCGCGCACTTTGCAGCAGCTGATCGACGATGAAATGCTGCGCGAGCGTTATGCCGCGCTGGCCGCGCGCCGCGCACAGACGTACACGCCCGCGGGGATGACCGAAGCTTACCTGCGCGCGTACAACGATATCGCGGAGCCGCGTGGAATCACGGCTTCCTGGGCGCAGCCGGCGCGTGCCACGCTGGTGGAGATATCGACAACCGGCGCTCGCCAGGAGGAACGGCATGGCAACCTTGCGTTTCCGCATGTTTGGAACCGACAACCAGATCGGCACCATGATCACGTCATTGCATGGCATGGACGAAATCGATCGCATCGAGGAAGTCGCCGACCAGATCCATGAGATGCGCGACGACTCCAGCTCGGCAGATCTCCCCGACGACGCCGGGCCGGATTTTCACAATGTCGAAGCGCATACGCGCGGCAAATCCGTCGAGCGGGTACGCAGCCTGATCGAAGTCACTGCGCGGGATCTCAACGCGGCGGTCGAGTTTGTCGACCAGTTTTGATCTCCGCAAAGCGAAGTTCGCTTTCTTCTCAAGGCCTCGCCCGCATCGCGCGCCTGTGCATCGCGTCGGCGCGCGTGCGTGCCGACGGTGCCCGCGGCGGTTCCGGCGATGGCGGCTGCGGCAGCGGTGGCACTTCGGTGGGCCGCGGCGGCGGCTGATCCGGATGCGGCGGAGAATTCGGCGGCGGCGGTGATGGCCGGTCCGGCGGCTCGACGTGCGCCACCGGCTCATGGTCTTCATCCTCGTCGGGCGCGCCGATGCGGGAATTGTCGATGAGGCCGAGTTCGCGATAACGCAGCAGGCGGTTGTAAATCGTCTTCGTGGTAATGCCGAGCGTGCGCGCGGCCTGACGCTTGTTGTTGTCGTGATAGTCGAGCGTCTTCAGCAACATCTCGCGTTCGATATCGTCGAAGGTCATGCCGACCTGGAAGCGTACAGAACCGTCGTTGCTTTCCACCGACCTGAACAGCTGCTCCGCCCGCGGTTCGAGCGTATCGCCGCTGGCCAGGATGTACAGGCGTTGCACGGCATGGCGCAGTTCGCGCACGTTGCCAGGCCAGGGCCGCGACATCAGCTGGCGCAGCGCATCCGGCGAGAACGCGCGTTGCGTCTGGTAGTGTTCGTTGAGACGGTGGAGGAAGTGCCGCGCGAGCAGGGGGATGTCCTCGCGCCGCTCGCACAACGCCGGTACCGTAAGCGGAAAACCGACCAGACGGTAGTACAGATCCGCTCGCAGCATGCCGTCGGCAACCGATTGCTGCGGATTGCGATTCGTCGCGGCGATCACGCGTACGTTGATCGGTATCTCGCGCGAGCCGCCGACGCGCGTGAGCGTGTTGTTTTCGAGCACACGCAGCAGATACACCTGCAGCGACGCCGGCATCTCGGTGATCTCGTCGAGGAACAGCGTGCCGCCTTCGGCTTGTTCGAAGAAACCGGCGTGCAACTGCAGCGCGCCGGTGAACGAGCCGCGTTCATGGCCGAACAGGTGGCTGCTCATGAGTTCCGGCGCGATCGCGCCGCAGTTGACCGGCACGAAGCGTCCGGGGCGTCCGCTCAAATCGTGTACGGCGCGCGCGACCAATTCCTTGCCGGTGCCGCTTTCGCCATATACGAACACGCTGACGTCGAGCGGCGCGACCTTGCGCATGCGTTCGTACAGATCGCGCATTGGCAGTGCCTGACCGATCAGTCCGCCGAACTCGTCTGGCGGCGCCGGACGATACGTCTGCGCCCGCAGGTGCGCGCGCTCGAACAGCGCACGCAGCGACTCGGCGCCGATCGGCTTGAGCAAATAGTCGATCACCGGCGAGCGCACTGCGCGCACGGCGGATTCAACGCTCGGATAGCCGGTGACGACGGCAATCTGTCCGTGTGCGGTCAAATCGATCTCGTCGAGCAGATCCAGGCCGTTGCCATCCGGCAGGTTCAGGTCGATCATGATCAGGTCGAGCCGCTCGCTGGCGGTGAGCTTGCGCGCTTCGGCCAGCGTTTCGGCACGCTTGGCGACGCAACGGGAAAGAGTCGCCAGCTGCGCCGCGAGCGTCTGGAATTCCTTGTTGTCGTCGACGACAAGAATCTTGCCGGTTGCTTCTGCCGATGTCATTCGCAGCGTCCTTGTGGAATGTCCATCGGTCGAGTATGCCGTGCCCGGCAAAAACGCAACGTTGGCTGACGCACCTATGTTCGCTTTTCATTCAGTCAGCAAAACGGCGGGGACTGGCGAGGATCGGAACGTCACGGTCGAGCAGGGTGTTCAGCCAGCGCGAGGCAAGCAGTTGTCATGCCACGAGCACGGTATGCCGTGAAAAATGACTTGTTCAGGACCTTCCCGGCGAGGAGGTGCTCTCTGGAACATGCGACCTGCAACTTCGGCGTCGCCGCTGATGTCGAATTCAAGCGCGGCTGCGGCATGACCGGCAGCCGTGGATTTCCCACCAGGAGCACTGCATGAACAAGATCAGCGAAGTAATGACGCGCGGCATCCAGATCGCCAATCCGGATCAAACCATACGCGAAGCCGCCATGACGATGGCGCGCGAGGATATCGGCAGTTTGCCGGTCGGCGAAAACGATCGTCTGATCGGCATGATCACCGATCGCGACATCGCCTTGCGCGCTGTCGCGGAAGGACGCAGCCCGAACACGCCGGTCCGCGACGTGATGACCGACGACATCAAGTACTGTTTCGAGGACGACGACGTCGCGCAGGTCGCACAGAACATGGCGGAGCTGCAGGTACGTCGATTACCCGTGGTCAATCGCGACAAGCGTCTCGTCGGCATCGTTGCGTTGAGCAACGTCGCACAATGCGGGAACAAGAAGGCAACGAGCGAAATGCTGCGCGGCGTGGCGACGCCGCACTAGCTTTTGCTAGCGGCGATGGCGCTGTTCCAGCACCGCCTCCACATCGCGCACTGACAGGCCGCGCGCTCGCAGCAGGACGATGAGGTGATAAATCAGATCGGCGCCTTCGCCGAGCAATTGCGCATCGTCGCCGGTGACGGCGGCGAGCGCGACTTCCACGCCCTCTTCGCCGACCTTCTGCGCGATGCGCGCGATGCCTGAGTCGAGCAGTTTCGTCGTGTAGCTGTCTTCGGGCCGCTCGCGTGCGCGCGCGGCGACGAGCGCGTCGAGTTCGCCGATCATGCTCGACGCGGTGTGTGCGGAAAAACAGCTTGGCGTGCCGAGGTGACACGTCGGCCCGCGCGGATGCGCGAGTACGAGCAAGGTGTCGCGATCGCAATCGGCGGCGACGCTGACGACGCCGAGGGAATTGCCGGAAGTTTCGCCCTTGGTCCAAAGCTTCGCGCGAGTGCGGCTGTAAAACGTGGCGTTGCGCGTTTGCAGCGTCAAGCGCAGCGCTTCGCGATCCATGTAGCCGAGCATCAGCACGCGCAATGTCGTGGCGTCCTGCACGATCGCCGGCAGCAGGCCGTCTTGTTTGTCCCACGCCAGTTCGTCGAGCGTGCAGTTTTCGATGGTCAGTTCAACCACGGCGCACCTCGATGCCTTGCCCATGCAGATAATTCTTGAGGTCCGGAATGGCGATTGCGCCGGAATGAAATACGCTCGCCGCCAGCGCAGCGTCCACATCCGCGGCGCGGAACACATCGGCGAAATGCGCAGCCGCACCCGCGCCGCCGGAGGCGACGAGCGGCACCGTGCAAACTTCGCGCGCAGCGGCCAGCTGCTCAACGTCATAACCGTTGCGCACGCCGTCGCTGCCCATGCAATTGAGCACGATCTCGCCGGCGCCGCGTTGCTGCGCTTCGCCGATCCAGTCGAGTGTGGCCCGTGCATGCGCACGCATGCGCCGTGCGTCGCCGGTATGACTGCGCACGCGCCATTGCCCATCGGCATCGCGCAAGCTGTCGATGCCCACGACGACGCATTGCACGCCGAACGCGTCGGCAAGTTCCGAGATCAGCTCCGGCCGTTCGAGCGCCGGCGTATTGATTGAAATCTTGTCGACGCCGGCCGCGAGCACCGCGCGCGCGTCCGCGACGCTGCGAATGCCGCCGGCGACGCAGAACGGGATATCGAGCAGCGCCGCCACGCGCGAGATCCAGTCGCGATCGACGCCACGACCCTGCGGACTGGCGCTGATGTCGTAGAACACGAGCTCGTCGGCGCCTTCGTCGCGATAGCGCGCGGCGAGTTCGAGGATGCTGCCCATGTCGACGTGATCGCGGAAACGCACGCCTTTGACGACGCGTCCGTCGCGCACGTCAAGACACGCGATGATGCGCTTCGCTAACATGCGAGCGCTTCTTCGATTTTCAGTGCGCCGTCGAGCAGCGCCTTGCCGGTGATCGCGCCCGCGCAGCCGATCTTGCGCAACGCAGCGAGATCGTCTGCATCGCGGATGCCGCCGGAAGCTTGCACGGCGAGCATCGGATAGCGCGCGCAAAGCGATGTGTACAAATCCACATTGGGTCCGGAGAGCATGCCGTCGCGGGCAATATCGGTACACAGCAGATGGCGTGCGCCCGCATCGACATAGCGGTCGAGCAGGGCAAAAAGCTCGGCGCCACTGGCTTGCGTCCAGCCGCGTACCGGCAGGCGCCAAACACCGTCATTTTCGCGTCGCGCGTCGAGCGCGAGCACGAGCCGCTCGGCGCCAAAGTGTTGCAACCAGCCGCATGCCGCATCGGGGTCGGCAATCGCCACCGAACCGACGACGACGCGCTGCGCGCCGGCGTCGAGCAGCATCTGCACATCACTGGCACTGCGCACGCCGCCGCCGGTTTGCACGGCCAGACGTCCATCGCTGGAAAATTCGCGCAGCAGCACTGCAAGTGTGTAGCCGCCGTTGCGGGCCGCGTCGAGATCGACCAGGTGCAGCCAGCGCGCGCCTGCGTCGGCGTAGCGCATCGCAAGCGCGAGTGGGTTTTCGCGATAACGCGTTTCCTGCGTGTAGTCGCCCTGACGCAACCGTACGACGCGGCCGCCGCGCACGTCGATCGCCGGATAGATGACGAAGCTCATGGCTGCCACGCGAGGAAATTGCGCAACAGGCGCGCACCGGGTTGCGCGGAGCGCTCCGGGTGAAACTGCGCACCGACAATATGCCGACGCTGCACGAGCGCCGCGTAGCTGGCGCCGTGCTCGACGCTGGCGATGCACGCGTCATCGACCGGTGCGGCGTAGCTATGCACGAAGTAGGCGTAATCTGCGTTATCGATGCCATCGAGCAACGGCGACTCGCGTTCGCGATGCAGGCGATTCCAGCCCATGTGCGGTACGCGCACGCCGGGCCGTTGCGCGATCTTTTCGATCGCGCCCTCGAGCAGGCCAAGGCAAGCCGTATCGCCCTCGGCGGACCGCTCGAACAACACCTGCATGCCGACGCAGATGCCGAGCAACGGCTGACGCAGCTCGCGCAACAGATCGGCGACGCCGGATTCGCGCAAACGCTGCATGATCGGCGCAGCCGCGCCAACGCCCGGCAGAATCAGACGATCGGCGGCGCGAATCGTTGCCTTGTCGCGTGTCACCGGCGCATCGACGCCCAGACGCTGCAGCGCATGGCGCACCGAGCCCAGGTTGGCACCGCCCGAATCGATGATAACGAGGCCGCTCACAGCACGCCTTTCGTGCTCGGCAGCTCGG
>Ga0207674_10000956_pt1 | contig 37766 bp, 34 predicted proteins | sample KBSCornC72_FD_184303 | JGI IMG/M metagenome (GOLD analysis project Ga0207674, IMG submission 184303) | Corn rhizosphere microbial communities from Kellogg Biological Station, Michigan, USA - KBS Corn C7-2 (SPAdes) (version 2) | ecosystem: Host-associated > Plants > Roots > Rhizosphere > Soil ... | reverse complement strand
ACCGGCCTCGCATGGTCGGGGCGCGGCAGCATCCGCCGCGTCGACGTCTCGACCGACGGCGGACGCACGTGGCGCGCGGCGTCGCTGCAGGGCCCCGTGCTGCCGATCTGCCACACGCGCTTCCGCTTTCCATGGACGTGGGACGGCCGCGAGGCGATCCTGCAAAGCCGCTGCGTCGACGACACCGGCTACGTGCAACCGACGCTCGGACAGCTCATCGCGGTGCGCGGACTGAACGGGTCCCTCGGTTCCGTCTATCACCTCAATGCGATCCAGAGCTGGCGCGTTGCAAACGACGGCAAGGTGTCGAATGTCCATCACTACTGAAATCATCTTCGCGCTGGCGCTCGCCGCACTCGGCGCACCGGCGGCCGCGGCGGGCGTCGACGAGGCGCAGTACGGATTCGGCACGCGACCCTCCGAGGCCGAGCTCGGCCATTTCGTGTCGCCGCTGCCCGATGGACGGGGGCTGCCGCAAGGCTCGGGGTCGGTGCTCGAAGGCAAGTCGGTCTACCAGCAGCAATGCGCGTCGTGCCACGGCGAGAAGCTGCAGGGCGGCCTCGGCGATCGGCTGATCGGCGGGCGCGGCACGCTCGTCAACGACAGTCCCGCGAAGGCGCCGGTCAAGACAGTGGAAAGCTACTGGCCGTGGCCGACGACGCTGTTCGATTACACCAAGCGTGCGATGCCGATGAACGCGCCGGGCAGCCTGACCGACGACCAGGTGTACGCGCTGACCGCGTACATTCTTTCGCAGGCGAACATCGTGTCCGAAGACGCGATCATGAGCGCGGACACGCTGCCGAAGGTCGTGATGCCCAATCGAGACGGCTTCATTGCCGACCATCGTCCCGAGCACTTCCCTCCGGTGGCGCGCACGGCCCACCAGACGCTCGCCATTGCACCGGCCGCGAAGTGACGACGCGACCGAAGACGCACCGTTTCGACACGCTGTCGCTGCACGCCGGATCGCGTCCGGATCCGGCCACCGGCGCGCGGGCGACGCCGATCTACCAGACGACGTCGTTCGTCTTTCCCGACACCGATCACGCGGCGGCGCTCTTCAACATGGAGCGCCCGGGACACGTCTATTCGCGGCTGTCCAATCCGACCTGCGCCGTGCTCGAAGAGCGCATCGCAGCACTCGAAGGTGGCATCGGCGCGATCGCGACCGCCAGCGGCCAGGCGGCGCTGCACCTCGCCATCGTCACGCTGATGTCCGCCGGCTCGCACATCGTCGCGTCGCGCTCGCTCTACGGCGGCTCGCACAACCTGCTCGACTACACGCTGCCGCGCTTCGGCATCGAAACGACATTCGTCGATCCGCGCGACCTCGACGCGTGGGCCGGCGCCATCCGGCCGAACACCCGGCTGCTGTTCGGCGAAACGCTCGGCAATCCGGGACTCGAAGTGCTGGACATTGCGCGTGTCGCGGCCCTGGCGCACGCCAACGGGTTGCCGCTGCTCGTCGACTCGACATTCACCACCCCGTGGCTGATCCGTCCATTCGAGCACGGCGCGGATCTCGTCGTGCATTCCGCGACGAAGTTCCTGTCCGGACACGGCACCGTGATCGGCGGCCTGATCGTCGACGCGGGGACCTTCGACTGGAACGCCGACGGCGTGCGCGAGAAGTTCCCGACGCTGACACAGCCGTACGCCGGATTCCACGACATGGTGTTCGCCGAGGAATCGTCGACCGGCGCCTTCCTGCTGCGCGCCCGCCGCGAGGGCGTGCGCGACTTCGGCGCCTGCATGGCGCCGATGACGGCATTCCATATCCTGCAGGGCATCGAGACGCTGCCGGTGCGCATGGCTCGCCACGTCGAGAACGCGCGCGCGATCGTCGCCTTCCTGCGCGAGCATCCGTTCGTGTCCGACGTCGGCTACCCCGAGCTCGCCACGCATCCCGACAACGCGCTCGCGGCGCGGCTGCTGCCGCGCGGCGCGGGGGCCGTGTTCAGCTTCAACCTGCGCGGCACGCGCGAGCAGGGACGCCGGTTCATCGAGGCGCTGCGGCTCTTCTCGCATCTTGCCAACGTCGGCGACGCAAAATCGCTCGTGATCCACCCGGCCTCGACGACGCACTTCCGCATGTCCGGCGATGACCTGCGCCGCGCCGGGATCACCGAGGGGACGATCCGGCTGTCGATCGGGCTCGAGGATCGCGCCGACCTGATCGACGATCTGTCCCGGGCGCTGAACGCGGCGAGCAAGGCCTGATGCGATTCGACGTCGCGGGAAAGTCCGTCTACGCGTACAGCGGCACGCGTGCGTTCGTGCGCGAGCGGCCCACGGTCGTGTTCGTGCACGGGGCGGCGAACGACCACGGCGTCTTCGCGTACCAGTCGCGCTACTTCGCGTGGCATGGGACGAATTGCGTGGCGGTCGATCTTCCCGGTCATGGACGCTCGGGCGGCGATGCGCTCGAAAGTGTCGAGGCGCTCGCCGACTGGCTGCGCGACGTGTTCGATGCGCTCGACGTGCCGGAGGTCCACCTCGTCGGCCATTCGCTCGGCTCGCTCGCGGCACTCGAATGCGCGTCGCGCCATGGCGAGCGCGTGCGCCGGCTCGCGCTGCTCGGTCCTTCGGTACCGATGCCCGTCAGCGACGATCTGCTGGGCGCCGCGGCGCGCAACGACCACGTCGCCTACGAGCTCATCAACGCGTGGTCGTTTGCAGCGGGCAGCCAGATCGGCGGCAACCCCGTGCCCGGCATGTGGATGACCGGCAATGCGATGCGGCTCATGGAGCGCACGCACGACGGCGTGCTGTCGACCGATCTCGTCGCATGCAACCGGTACGCGAACGGCCTCGAGGCGGCGGCACGCGTCCGCTGTCCGACGCTCGTCATCCTCGGTGCACGCGACATCATGGCGCCGACGCGCAACGCCAAGGCACTGATCGATGCGCTACCCGACGTGACCACCGTGACACTGCCGGAGACCGGCCATTCGCTGATGGCCGAGCGGCCTGATCAGGTGCTCGATGCGCTGCGCCGGTTTCTGCCGGTCAACCCCGCCATTTGATCGAGCATCCGATCGCCGGCGTCTGCTCCACCGGTGCGCGCCCGGTGCGCGCGACCTGTGCCATCGCTTCGTAGAGCTCGCGCCGGGCAGCGGGATTCGCCGAGCGGCCCGAGGCGTCGAGGCGTCCCCGGTAGGCGAGCGTCAGGTCGGCGTCGAAACCGAAGAACTCGGGCGTGCACACCGCGTCGTACGCGCGTGCAACATCCTGCGATTCGTCGACCACGTACGGAAAATTGAATGCGTGCTCCGCCGCGAACAGCTTCATGTTGTCGAACGAGTCTTCGGGATAGGTCGCCGCATCGTTGCTCATGATCGCGATGCTGCCGATGCCGAGTGGAGCGAGCGCGTCGGCATCGCGCGCGATCTTCGTCGCAATCGCCCGCACGTACGGACAATGGTTCGCAAGAAACATCACGAGCAGGCCCTTCGGCCCGCGCGCCGTATCGGGCGTGTGGCGCCGTCCGTCGATGCCGGGCAGATCGAAGAACGCGGCCGGCCAGCCGAGCGCGACCGGCGTCGTCATCGCAGCACCCTGGCGGCCGCAACGCGGCTCATCGGGCTTCGCACGGCGCTTCCTCCTTCATCGGCGACGGGACCATGGGAGAATCGTAGCACCGTGTGATCGAGCGCTTCGCGAGTGACGCCACGCATCTATGTCGGTGACGACGTTGGAGCCCTCGCACCAGGCGTCGACTGCGTGCTGCCGCAGGCCGCCGCACGCCACGTCGCGCAGGCGCTGCGCATGCGTGTCGGGGAGCCGCTGACGCTCTTCACCGGCAGCGGCGGTGAATACGCGACGACCCTCGCGCGCATCGACCGCCGCCAGGTGGTCACGCACGTCGAGCGCCACGATGCCATCGAGCGCGAGAGCCCGCATGCGGTGGCGCTCGTGCAGTCGCTGATCGCCGCCGAGATGATGGATTTCGTCGTGCGCAAGGCGGTCGAGCTCGGCGCTGCTGCCATCGTGCCGCTGCTTGCCGCGCGAAGCCAGGCGCTCCCTGCCGAGCGGGCCGAGCGCCGCGTCGCGCACTGGCGGCAGGTGGCCATCGCCGCATGCGAGCAGTGCGGACGCAACCGCGTGCCGGAGGTGCGCAATGTCGTTGCATTCGGCGAATGGTGCGAAGCGCCGGACGGCTGCGCGGGCAGCGCGATCCTCGATTTCGATGCGCGTCGCTCGCTCGCTGCACACGCATCTGCGGAGCCGCCGCACACCGTGGCCGTTGGCCCCGAAGGCGGATTTACGCCGGATGAGCTACGCTACGCGAACGCCCGCGGCGCCGTATCCGTCCATCTTGGCCGGCGCGTGCTGCGCGCCGAGACGGCGGCCATTGCGGCGCTCGCGACGCTCGACGCCATAGCCGGCGATGCGCGTTAGCGCACGATTCTCCAACTCGTCGCTGCGATGAGTCTTCGTGCAGTGCCGCGAACTTCGCCGCGAGAAAACCGACCAACGCCCGCACCGACGGCAGCAATGCCGGGCGCGGCCCCGATCAGGAGGCGACGATGAAAGAGATAGCTGGTCTCCATAGCGCACCCAGGCAGCATTGGGTGGCGATGGCGCGCTTCGGCAGGATCGCCGCCTGAACTCAACGGAGAAAGTCAATGTCGAGCGAACCCATTCGTGATCCGGTCGAAGATCAGCTTCTGACCCCGCAGAATTGCGCCTTCATCATCATCGACTACCAGCCGGTGCAGGTGAACTCGATCGCATCGATGGAGCGCCAGCGTCTGGTCAGCAATATCGTGCGCGCGGCGAAGGTCGCGGTGGCGTATGGCCTGCCGGTCGTGCACTCCACGGTCAACGTCAAGACCGGCAAGAACAAGCCACCGATCGCAGCGTTGCGGAAGATCCTCGGCGAGTTCCCCACCTATGATCGTACGACGATCAATGCCTGGGAGGACATCGAGTTCCGCAAGGCGGTCGAAGCCACCGGGCGCAGGAAGCTGATCATGACGGCGCTCTGGACCGAGGCCTGCCTGACCTTCCCCGCGCTCGATGCATTGAAGGCAGGCTACGAGGTCTATGTCGTGGCCGACGCGATTGGCGGCACGTCGGTTACCGCCCACGAAATGGCGCTGCGCCGCGTCGAGCAGGCGGGCGCGAAGATGACCAGCGTCACCCAGCTGTTCTGCGAGTTGCAGCGAGACTGGCAGCGAAAGGAAACGCTGCCCGGATTCATGACCCTGTTTTTCGACATGGGAGGCAGCGCCGGCGTCGTGGCCGCCGCTGAAGATTGACCGACGGTTGCAGCGGCTCGGCGCCTGGCCTGTCGGGGCGAATCGCTGCCGCGGCCCTGCTGGATCGCATGTGCGAAGCCTGGAACGCCAGGCCGCATCGTTATTGCGCCGCCGCCGCCGCCACCGGCCGGTCGCCCGCGACGAGGATGCTGCAATGCACGCGCTCGACGAGCATCGAGTCGACCGAGCCGCGCCACCAGCGCAGCGCGAACGTCTTGCTGCGCCGGTGACCGACGATGACGAGATCGATGCCGAGCGACTCGACCATCCGCGAGATCACGTCGACCGGCTCGCCGTCCTGAAGGTGCGTGGTGACCGAGAAGCCGCGGCCGCTGAGCCGCGCCGCCGCCTCGTCGAGATCGGCCTGCATGCGCGACCGGTCGATCGCCAGTGCGGGCTCGGGGACGAACTCGCCGGCCAGAAGGTACGGCGACGGATCATGCAGCACGCACACGAGATGGATCTGCCGCCCGGCGAGCTGCATCAGGTTCGAGCATTCGTCGACGGCGAGGCGGCTTTCGGGCGAGCCGTCGAATGCGACCAGGATCTTCCGGTACATGGCTATCTCCGTTGACTGCGAATGAACCACGCGGGCACGATGGCGAACGCAAACGCCAGCGTAACAATCACGAAGCATTCGTGGAAGGCCCTCGCCGGCCCGACGCCCGGCGCGTCGAGGCGCCATTCGAGCACCACGGCGAGCAGATTGACGCCGATGGCGCCGCCGAGCTGGCGCACGAAATTCACGGCGGCGGACGCGTAGGCGAGCTCGGCGCCCGACAGCGACTGGACCGCGGCGACGTTCAGCGCCGGAATCAGCATGCCGAGGCCGACGCGGCCGATGACGAGCCACAGCGCGAGCAGCGCGAAGCCGGTGGCCGCGCCCGAGAAGGCGAGCAGCAGGCTCGACAGCGCGAACAGCGCCAGCCCGGCGATGATGATCGGCGCGGGCTGCATGCGGTCGGACAGGCGCCCGCCGATCGCGATCGCAAAGGCCAGCGCGATGCCGGGCGGCATCAGCAGGTAGCCGGCCTCGGAGGCATCGTAGCTCGCGATCTGCTGCGCGAACACCGGCACGAGATACGTGCTGCCGAAGAGACCGATCCCGTAGGCGAAGGCGACGATCGTCGCGCCGGCGAACGGGCGATGACGAAACAGGCGAATCGGCAGCAGCGGCACGCTCGCGCGCATTTCCCAGCCGATGAAAGCTGCGGCGAGCACGAGGCCGCCGCCCAGCAGCGCCACCGCCTGCAGCGATGCGAAGCCCAGCCGGTGCCCCGCGACGGGCACGTTCATCAGCGCGATCAGCGATGCCGTCAGCAGCAGCCATCCGACCGCGTCGAAGCGCACCGGCTGCAGGGACGAGCGCGCTTGCAGCGAGCGCACGCCGAGCACCAGTCCCGCGATACTGGACGGCACGGTCAACAGGAAGATCGAGCGCCACCCGAAGGCGTCGAGCAGCGTGCCGCCGACGGCCGGTCCGATGGCGGGTGCGAGGACGATGCCGAAGCCGTAGAGCGCCATCGCACGCCCGCGCTCCTCGACCGGAAATACGCGGAACAGCACGATCATCGACAACGGCTGCAAAACGCCTGCGGCCGCGCCCTGCAGCACACGCGCGCCGATCAGCGCGTCGGTGCTCGAGCTTGCCGCGGCGAGCAGCGAAGCCGCGAGGAAGAGGCCGAGCATCCCGACGAACGCGTTGCGCTCGCCGAAGGTCTGCACGAGCCACGCGGTGGTGAGCATCGTCGCGGTCATGGCGGCGAGATAGCCGGCCGCGACCCACTGCAGCGTGTCGTGCCCGACGTGGAACTCGTCGATCAGCGCCGGAAACGCGACGTTGACGATCGTTGCCGAGAGGATGGTCGAGATCGTCCCGAGCATCACCGTCGTGACGACCAGTGCGCGGGAAGGGGCCGCGGCGGCGCGTGTGTTCAGGGGGCGACGGGCACCGGCTGTTCGCAAAGCGCCAGCGCGATGGCGACGAGCGCATCCCACGGGTCGCCCCGCCCCAGGCCCTTGGCGAGCGCGTCGAGCTTCGCAAGCGACGCGAGAAGGGGCAGCACGCGGCTCGCGTCGACGCGCCGCGCGGCGCGCTCGAGCGCCGGCTGGCGCTTGCCCCACACGCGGACGCTGCGCATGGCGCTCGACAGCGACTGTCCGAGCGCCATCATTTCATGCACGGCCGCGAGCGCATGCAGGTCTTCGCCGAGCTGCCAGGCGACGAGCGTGATCGGCTCGCCTTCGTTCTGCAAGCCGTCGATGATGCGAAGCGTGCGCACCGCTTCACCGCGCAACCAGGCTTCGGACAATTCCTGGATGTCGTAACGGGCGACGTTCGCGACCGCGCGCTCGACGTCGTCGTGCGCGAGCTGCCCCGCGGGGAGCAGCAGCGCGAGCTTTTCGATCTCCTGCTTCGCGGCAAGCAGGTTCCCCTCGCAGCGCTCGGCGAGGTACGCGAGCGTTTCGCGCGTGACGCGCTGGTCGTTGCGTGCGAGGCGCTCGGCGATCCATGCCGGCAGTGCGGCGCGCTCGACCGGCGTCACGCCGACCATCACGCCGTGCTCGCCGAGGGCCGCGAACCAGGCCGACGCCTGCATGGTGCGATCGACGCGCGGCAGCGAGATCAGCGTGATGTTGTCGGCGGGGAGGTTGCGCGCATGCCGCTCGAGCACGGCAGCGCCTTCCGTGCCGGGCTTGCCGGACGCGATCCGCACGTCGATGAGCTTGCGCGACGCGAAGAGCCCAAGGTTGGCGTTGGCCGCGACGAAGGCATCCCAGCGGAAGTGCTGCTCGACGATGAAGAGCTCGCGCTCGTCGCAACCGGCGCGTCGCGCGGCGACGCGGATTGCGTCGGCTGCCTCGATCGCCGCCAGCGGCTCGTCGCCGTGAACGACATAGAGGGGTGCCAACTTGCGCGAAAGGTGCGCGTCGAGCTCGTGGGGGCGAAGCTGCATGGCTACGGGTCCCCCCATGCTTGCAGCTTCGCTGCCGCGCTCACGCGGGCTTCTTCGCCGCCTGCAGCCGGCGAATCAGCTGCTGCACCGCGTCGGTCTGCATCTCTTTCAGCAGCCTCTCTTCCTGCGTGCCGCGTGCGAGCACCTCGCTTTCGCTGAACGTATAGCTCCTGCGCAGCGAGATCTCGGCCGGCGGCAGCCAATCGTTGCCGTCGGCATCGTGCAGCCTGAATCCGACCCGCTTGATCAGCGCATATTCCTCGACGGCGCCTGCGCCGGAGATCGACAGCACTTCCTTGTCGTCGGCGACGAGCGGGATGTCGAGCGTCACCTGCGCATTCTTCGGGTCATCGACGACTTTCGCGCTCCCCGTCGCGTTCAGCGCGCGCTTCAGTTCGATTGCGAGCACCGGCGCGCCGGGCGCGTTCACGTAGATCGTGGCGAACGTGTACGTGGCCTCGCCACGCAGGTGAAAGCCGCAGGCGGCCAGCGCCAGCACGGCGACGGCCGCAGCCACCATCGCACGCGCAGCAGTCGAGCGCGTTCGTTTCATCGTGATGTTCCTCGCCCCTCGCGCCTAGACCACCACATTGACGAGCCGACCGGGGACGACGATCACCTTCCGGATACCGCCGTCGCCGCCGTGCCGCGCAACCTCGGGCGCGCCGCGCGCGGCCGCTTCGATCACGCTGCGGTCGGCACCGGCGGGCACGACCAGCTTGCCGCGAAGCTTGCCGTTCACCTGCAGAACGAGCTCGATCTCGTCACGCACGAGCGCCGACTCGTCGACGGCGGGCCATGGTGCATCGACAAGGTCACCATACGCGTCGGTGAACCGCAGCTCGCGCCACAGCACCCATGTCGTGTGCGGCACCACCGGGTACAGCACGCGCAGCACGATCGACAGCCCCTCGCGCGCCAGTGCCGCCGCGCCCGGCGCGCCGGCCGGCACGTCCTCGAGCGTGTTGAGCATTTTCATTCCGGCCGACACCACCGTGTTGTACTGGATGCGCTCGTAGTCGTAATCGGCCTGCTTCAACGCGAGATGGATGTCGCGGCGCGCGGCACGCACCGTTTCCGCGGCATCGCGCCAATCGAATGCGCCGTCCGCCGCCGCAACGACGTCGCGTTGCGTTTGCGCGTGGTTCCACAGCCGCTTCAGGAACCGGTGCGCTCCGTCGACACCGGTGTCGGACCATTCGATCGTGTGCTCGGGCGGGCTTGCGAACATCACGAACAGGCGCGCGGCGTCGGCGCCGTAACGGTCGATCATGTCCTGCGGATCGACGCCGTTGAGCTTCGACTTCGACATCGTGCCGAGCCCGTCGTAGTCGACCGGCTGCCCGTCGATCTTCGACATGCCGCCGGTGATCGTGCCGTTCGCGTCGCGCACCACGTCGACGTCGGACGGCGGCACGTATTCGAGGCCGCCCTTGTCGTTGCGCCGGTAGAACGCCTGCGCGAGGACCATGCCCTGGGTGAGCAGCCGCGTGAAGGGCTCGTTGTAGGCGACCATGCCGAAGTCGCGCATCACCTTGGTCCAGAACCGGGCGTAGAGAAGGTGCAGGATCGCGTGCGTGATGCCGCCGATGTACTGGTCCATCGGCATCCAGTAGCGGTCGCGCTCGTCGATCATCGTTGCCGCACCGGGTGACGTGTAGCGCATGAAGTACCACGACGAGTCGACGAACGTGTCCATCGTGTCGGTCTCGCGACGCGCGGGCGCATTGCAGCTCGGGCAGGCGACGTTCAGGAAATCCTCGCGGCGGTTCAGCGGATTGCCGCTGCCGTCGGGGACGCAATCCTCGGGCAGGACGACCGGAAGATCCGCCTCGGGCACCGGCACTTCACCGCAATGCGCGCAATGGATGATCGGGATCGGCGTGCCCCAATAGCGCTGGCGCGAGATGCCCCAGTCGCGAAGCCGGTACGTCGTGCGCTTCTCGCCGAGCCCGCGCGCTGCGAGGTCGGTCGCGATCGCGTCGACGGCCGCCGGGTAGGCAAGGCCATCGTATCTTCCGGAATGGACGCAGACGCCGATCGTCTTGTCGGCGTACCACGGCTGCCAGTGCTCGGTCGTGAACGCGGGCAGTGCCGATGGCTCGGCCGGCGCGATCACCTGGCGGATCGCCAGTCCGTACTTTTTCGCGAACTCGAAGTCGCGCTCGTCGTGGCCCGGCACGCCCATCACCGCACCGTCGCCGTAGCTCATGAGCACGTAGTTGCCGACCCATACGTCGACCGGTGCGCCGGTCAGCGGATGGGTCACCGTCAATCCGGTCGGCATTCCCTTCTTTTCCATCGTCGCGAGATCGGCCTCCATCACCGATCCGCGTTTGCATTCGTCGATGAACGCGGCCAGCGCCGGGTTCGTGCCTGCGGCGTGCGTGGCCAGCGGATGCTCGGCAGCCACCGCGCAGAACGTGACCCCCATGATCGTGTCGGCGCGCGTCGTGAACACGTACAGGCGGCCGTCGTTGACCGGGCTGCCCGACGCGTCGCGAATGTCATGCGTGAACGCGAAGCGCACGCCCTCGCTCCTGCCGATCCAGTTCGCCTGCATCGTCTTCACGCGCTCGGGCCAGCCGGGCATGCGATCGAGCTCGGCCAGCAGCTCGTCGGCGTATTCGGTGATGCGCAGGTAGTACATCGGGATCTCGCGCTTCTCCACCGGCGCGCCCGAGCGCCAGCCGCGCCCGTCGATCACCTGCTCGTTCGCGAGCACCGTCTGGTCGACGGGATCCCAGTTCACGGTGCCGTTCTTCCGGTACGCAATGCCCGCCTCGCGCATCCTGAGGAAGAACCACTGGTTCCAGCGATAGTAGCCGGGGTCGCACGTGGCGATCTCGCGCGACCAGTCGATCGCAAAACCCATCGCCTGCAGCTGCTTCTTCATGTACGCAATGTTGTCGCGGGTCCAGCGCGCGGGGGCCTGGCGGCTTTTCATCGCCGCATTTTCGGCGGGCAGGCCGAACGCGTCCCAGCCCATCGGCATCAGCACGTTGTAGCCGCGCATGCGCAGCTGCCGGTACATCATGTCGTTGATCGTGTAGTTGCGCACGTGCCCCATGTGCAGCTTCCCCGACGGATAGGGCAGCATCGACACGCAATAGAACTTGCCGCGGCGAAAGCGCGGGTCGTTCTCCACGGCGCGGTAGACGTCGCCCGCTTTCCAGGCGTCCTGCGCGGTGCTTTCGATGGCGGCGGGCTCGAACGGCTTCATGGCGCGAAAATACGGAATGCGCGGGCGGTGCGCGCTGTTGATGTGTAAGTAATTGATTATACCGGCGACCACGCTGAAAACCGGGGGACGCTCCCTTGCGGTGGCACAATAACGGGTTGCGCAAAAGCGCGCCCGTGCCAGGCTGCTCGGTCGCCTGCGTCGCGATATCGACCCCTTCGATGCCCATGCGCGTGATTCGCCCGATCCGTCAGTTGCTCGCAGCGCTCGTTGCCGCGCTGGCGATGCTCGGCGGCGCGCATGCGGCGCCGGTGCGCACCGGCCACGTGACCGCCGAGCTCGTCTCCGATGGCGCGGCGCTCGTGCCGGGAACGACGACGACGCTCGCATTGCGCCTCGCGATCGACCGCGGCTGGCATACCTACTGGCGCAATCCGGGTGAATCGGGACTGCCGACCACGCTCGACTGGCATCTGCCGCCCGGCTACGCCGCGGGCGACATCGCCTGGCCCGCGCCGCGCGCGCTGCCCGCGGGACCGCTGATGAATTACGGTTACGAAGGCGAGGTGTTCCACCTCGTGCCCGTCACCGTCCCCGCAAGCGCCGCTCCCGGCAGCCGCGTCGCGCTCGCCGCGCGCGCCGACTGGCTGGTCTGCAAGGAAACCTGCATTCCCGAGGGCGCCGATCTGACGCTCGAGCTGCCGGTGGCCGCCGTTGCGGAGCCGTCGCGCTGGCACGATGCAATCGCCGCGACGCGCGCCGCGCTGCCCGCGCCATTGCCTTCGGGCTGGCAGGCGCATGCGAGCGCTTCCGGCGCCGTCATCACGCTGACGCTCGATGCGCCGGCGAACGCGGGCGATCCCGGCCGCCTGCAGTTCTTCGCGGTGGACGAGCGGCGCATCGAGCCGTCGGCGGCACAAAAGCGCGTTACCTCGGCCAACGGCACCTATGCGCTGCAGTTGCCGGTGTCGCATGAGTTGAGCGGCGATTTCACGCGTTTGCAGGGGGTGCTTCGCGCCGAGAAAGGCATCGCAAGCGAAGGCCGCCTCGTGAGCGCGGTCGCGCTCGACGTTCCGCTCGCCGGCACGCCGGCCGCCGGACCGAAGCCGGTGCAGGCCGCGGCACCAGACCTCGCGCTGCCTGCGCCGTCCGGCGTCACCGCCTTGTCGTTGCCGCTGGCGCTCGCATTTGCATTCGGCGGCGGCCTGCTTCTCAACCTGATGCCGTGCGTGTTCCCGATCCTGTCCCTCAAGGCGCTCGGGCTCGCGACATCGGCTGCCGACGACGCGCGTGCATCGCGGCGCGACGGCGTTGCGTTCGCGGCCGGTGTCGTCCTCGCGTTCGCCGCACTCGGCATTGCGCTGGCGGCGCTGCGCGCGGCGGGTGACGAGCTTGGCTGGGGCTTCCAGTTGCAGTCGCCGGGCGTGGTGACGTCGCTTGCGATCCTGTTCTTCGTGATGGCGCTCAACCTGTCGGGCGTGTTCGAGTTCGGCTCGCTCGTGCCGTCGCGCGTTGCAAGCTGGTCGCACGCGAACCGGCATGTGAACGCCTTTGCGTCCGGCGTTCTCGCGGTGGCCATCGCGTCGCCGTGCACGGCGCCGTTCATGGGAGCAGCGCTTGGCTACGCGCTCGGCGAGCGCACGCAAGTCACGCTCGGCGTGTTCGTGATGCTCGGCCTCGGCATGGCGCTGCCGTACGCGGTACTTGCCTGGTTTCCGCAGTGGCGGCGCGTGCTGCCGCGACCGGGCGCATGGATGCAGCGGCTGAAGCAGCTGCTCGCTTTCCCGCTCTACGCCACCGTGGCGTGGCTCGTGTGGGTACTGGCGGCACAGGTGGGCATCGACGCGGTGATCCGCATCGGTGTGGTCCTCGTCCTCACTGCGTTTGCGCTATGGGCATGGCGCGCCTGGCGCGCGGCGGCGCACCGGGCCTGGAGCGTCGTGGCACTCGCCGGTGCACTAGCAGGTCTGCTCGTCGCATGGCCGCTGTTTGCCGGAGGACCTGCCACGCCCGACGTGCCGTCCGCTCGAGCAGCCAACGGCTGGCAGGCGTACTCGCCGGCAGCCATTGCCGAACTGACCGCCGAAGGCCGGCCGGTATTCGTCGATTTCACCGCCGCGTGGTGCATCACGTGCCAGGTGAACGAGCGCTTCGTGCTGAACGACGCGCGCGTGCGCGAAGCGTTCGCGCGCGGCAACGTGGCGCTGGTGCGCGCCGACTGGACGCGGCGCGACGCTGACATCACCGAAGCGCTGGCAGCGCTCGGCCGCAGCGGTGTGCCGGCCTACGTGATCTACCGCAAGGGCCGCGAGCCGCAGCTCCTGCCCGAGGTGCTGCAGCGGCAGACGGTCATCGACGCGCTCGCGTCGTAGCTTCGTAGCGACATGGCGTCGCCGATCGCATCGCGCTCGCGCGTACGTCTCATGGGCGCGCAGCGCGACGCGGCCGGCCGCTACGGCATGCCCGACTCGCGCGCGAGTTTTTGCACGAATCCGGTGAGCTCGTCGGCGTTCACGTCCGAAACCGCCAGCCAGTCCATCCCCGAGCCGGTCGCATGGGCGACGTTGAAGCCGCGGATCGTGCGCAATGCCGACGGCGCCACGCGCGTCGCGGTTTCGGGACGCACGTACACGTCGATCGTGTGATTGCGGACGCGATAGACGAGCGTCGCCACCGGATGCCGATCGAGATAGTCGATGCGCCCGCCGACCAACGGGAATCCGTCCTGCGCGAAGTCGCGCACCGGCGGCGAATAGTCGAGGCGGGCGGAAAGCCAGGGCTTCACCGTGTGCCGATCGGACGATGCGACCTGGATCTGCTGATTGCCGAGCGTTGCGTGCACGTGCATCGTCACGGCCTCGACCGCGAGATCCTCGTTGGCCCGCCAGTCGATCACCGCCGTGCCGACGAACCACGCGAGCGCGGTGGCTGCGCATCCGGCCAGTGCACCGCCCGAGAGCCAGCGCCAGCGTTCGCTGCGAACACGCAGTCGCGCCGGCGGCGGCGTGGAAGCGCGTACCGCATCCAGCGTCGCGAGCACGCGAGCACGCAGTTCCGGCGGGGCGGCATGGCGCGGCGCTTCCGTGCGCAGCCGCGCGCGCAATGCGAGCATGTCGTCGTAGGCGGCGGCGCAGTTCGGACAGGCCGCAAGGTGCCGCTTGACCCAATGGCCCTGCAGCATCGTGGTTTCGCCGTCGGTGTACGCCGAAAGCAGCGTCGACGCATCAGCGCAGTTCATCGTTCGCTCCCGGTAGCCTGCCCGCCGATCGCCTGCAACATCGGCGAGCGCTGCAGCAGCGCCCGCGCCCGTGCGAGGCGCGACATGACGGTGCCGATCGGTATGTCGGCGACCCGCGCGATTTCCTTGTACGACATTTCTTCGAGCTCACGCAGCACGAGCACTTCGCGATATTGCAGCGGCAGCGCCTCGATGGCGTCCGACAGCGAGTGCATCTCCGCGCGCCGCAGCGCCTCGTGCTCGGGATTGGGCGACGACGGGTCGATGCGGGCGGCGATCTTGTCGTCGTCCTCATGCACGATTTCCGCCGGCCGATTGCGGCCGAGCCAGTCGTAGAACGCGTTGCGCACGATCGTGAGGAACCAGGCGCGCGCATCGTTGCCGTGCAGCGAGCCCGCGTACTTGAGCGCGCGGATGCAGGCGTCCTGCACCACGTCCTCGGCGTCGTGCGTGTCGCGGGCCAGCCAGCGCGCGAGGTTGTACGCGGCATCGAGGTGCGGCAAAACCAGCTGCTCGAACGTCGTGTGATCCGGCAAGCGCGCCTCCGTATTGCCTTGACATACCGGGAATCCGCCCGGCTTATTCCCGCCCGGCGACGCGCTCGCGCGAGGCGCAGCGGTGCAGGGCAGGTGGTTCATGGCGATCAGAACGCGTACTTCGCCGACGCCTGGAAGCGGTTCAGACGTCCCTTGAGGCCATCCTCGGTCTCGCGGTCGGCGTGAATATATTCGACGCCGAGGTCGGCATTTGCAATCGGGCTCCAGATCAGGTTGGCGTGCAGCGAATGGGTGCTCCTGTTGGTGCTGCCCGGCGTGCCGGCGGGAGCGGTCTCGCCGGCGCCCGACAGCACGAGGCTCGATCGCAGATCCTGCCTCCAGAAGTGCCTGTATCCGGCGTACCAGCCCCATTGCCGGGGTAGCGCGAGCCTGCCGTCGGCATCGACGATGCCATCCGGGAAGAACCCGTTCGAGTAACGTCCGATCGCATTACCGGCGGTCGCGACGAACCGCAAGTCGTCGTTGCCGATCACCGGAATGACGCCGGCGACGCTGAGCGCGCCGCCCGCGTGCCGATCGACAACGGCCGGTGTGCGGGAATCGGCGCGAACCTCGCGCACGATGGCGGATACGGCGAATTTGCCGCGCGGCGTGCCGAAGACCACCTGACCGGTGAGATCGGGAACGTGGTCGTCGTCGGCGCGGAAGCTCGCGCCACCGGGAACGGTCACCACCGATTCGGGATTTTCGAGCGCTATCGACCATTGGCCGGCGCCCAGCGTGCGGCCGGCGTCGAATGCCTGCGTCCAGCGCAGTTGCGCCTGGCGATCGAAGACCTGGCCGACGGGGCCGCCGAAGTCGAGCGTTTCGGGAAGCGACGGCACGTACATGAAGTTGGTCCACGTCTGTCCGCCGAGCAGGTGACCGAGCGCGCCGTACGCGTGACGCAACCGGGGGCCGTTCGAATTGCTGACGCTTTCATTGCCGTCGGCGCCGTAAAAATCGCCTTCGACGTACGTCGTGAGGTCGCCCCACGCGGTCGGCGTGCTCGTCTTCACGAAAAGCCGCGACTCGCGTGCGCCGAACTTGACCTGATCGTGCTCGTTGTCGCCGGCGCCCGGGCCGACGGGAATCGCATTCGGCTGCAGAAAGAGGTCGGCCGTGCTGTTGACGCCTGCGCTCGGGTTGCCGAACACCGCGTCGAGCTTCACGTAGCCACCGACGGTGACCGACGTGTTCGAACCGGGAAGCCGCAACGAGCCCTTCGTGGCACCCGCCGTGACGGCGCTGGCCGCGACGGCGTCCTGCTTGCGTTGCGAAGCCTGCTGCTGCTGCTCGAGCTCGCTGACCTTTCCCTGCAGAAGCTTCATTTGAGCCTGCACGTCTTCCAGCGTGTCGGCGTGGGCCGCAACGCCGGGAACGCCGGCTCCCACTGCGATCGCTACGAAGAGCGCGTATTTTTCCGAACCGTTGCGGCGCCGCATGGCGGTTTTCTCCTCGATGGGACGGCCGCAGCCGTCCGTCGGGTTGTCGAAGCCGGCGCTTACGCGCCCGTGTTGTCGCGAAACGGCGAGAGCAGCGTGATTCCCTTCGGCGGCGCCGCCAGCATCAGCGGGCGCTCGGCGCGCGTCGGCTCGCGTTTCGGCGTCGTCGCGACCGGGTCCTGCGGCTTGGCCTGTGCGGCGCGCGCGACGTTGAAGTGACCTGCGCTGTAGTCGAGCTGGTTGAAGTACGCGTACGACTCGCCGGTCAATACGCTCATGCTGTTGTCGTCGGCGAAGGCGGTGCTTGAGACGCCGAGAGCGAGCGTCACCAGTGCTGCGAGTCGTGCCGGGGAATGCGAATGCTTGCGTGCCATGTTGAGCTCCTTCGTGGGATGGCGATCGAATGCGATCGCGTACCGTGCAAGACCGGGCACGCGGGCGTGTTATTCGAGTTGGAATAACGAAGGCGGCGATCGGGTCGTGGCGGCGGGATTGCCACGGAACGGCGCAAAACACGCCGGCGCCCCGGAACGAACGACGCAAAGGCGCGATGGCGTGCGCGCAGCCGGCGACAAAAACTACGCCATCGCGTGCGCACGCGTGGCACGCCGGATTTGCCGTGAGTTGTGCCAGCGGGCCCGGGGTGTCCGGGCCGGCTGGCGATGGCGAAGAATGGCGCCCGACGCGCGGACGCGTCAGGCGATGGTGCCCGCGGACGGAGGGCGAAGCGGGTTCCGCGCGGTCGCGGCGCGGCGTGCCGTTACTTGCGGACGTGCACGACGCCGGTCATGAACGGATGCACGGTGCAGATGTAATTGAAGTCGCCTTCGCTCGCAAACACGTGCTCGAACCGGTCGTCGGTGTCGAGGCCTTTCGAGCCGAAGCTCTTGTCGCTGGCGCCGACGCTATGCGGCGTGTCGTCGTGATTGGTCCAGACGACCTTCGTGCCCGGCGCGATCGTGATTTCCTTTGGTGCGAAGGCGAACTTCGTGATGTCCACGTCCATGCTCTTCGCGGCCGGCGCCGCCGTCGCATGGATTGCCGAAGCCGAGAAGAGGGCGGCGCCGACCAACGCGGCGACCACGCCGCGGATCGGATGGGTGACGGCGTGCGCAAGTGCGTATCTCATGGAAGCCTCGTACGTAATGGGTTCGGAATGCGCATCAATGATCGAGCGGCGTGTCGATCAGCGCGAGGTCGTGCCGTCCGCGCACGACGTTCACCTGCCGTATGCCAAGCAGCTTGCCGAGCTCGCCCGCGGGCACCGTGACCGGGCCCGGCTCGCCGATTCCCGCCTGTCCTGGCGTGGGCAGCGGATAGGCGAGCGACTTCGCCGTATGAAGCGCGACGTTGCCTTCGACCTTCTGCAGCACCTGATGGATGTGTCCATTGAGCACGGTGACCGAGCCATACGGACGCAGCAATGCCATCGCCTGCGCCGAATCGGCCGTGCCCCAGCCCCACGGTTCCCAGATCGTCCATAGCGGGATGTGGCCGAGCACGACGATCGGCGTCGAGTGCGATACGTTGGCGAGATCCGCTTTCAGCCAGCCGATCTGATCGTCGCCGAGTGCTGCCATCGTGCCGAGCTTGAAGTTCAGCACGTTGTTGAGCCCGACGAAATGCACGCCGGCGTGATCGAAGCTGTACCAGGACCTGCCTTTCCCGTCGTGGTCGAAATAGCGCAGATAGCCGGTCGCGCCGTCGTCGATCGTGTCGTGCTCGCCCGGGATCGTATGCACGCGATCGACGCGGATTTCCTGCAGCACCTCGCGCGCCTTGCCGAATTCCTCGGGCTTCGACAAGTGACTGACGTCGCCGGTGTGCACGACGAACGCCGGCGTTTGCGGCAGGCCGTTGATGTCGGCGATCGCGCGGCGAAGGCTGCCGACGACGTCGGGATTGGCATCCTTGCGAAAGCCGATGTGCGTGTCGCTGATCTGCACGAACGTGAGGTCGCTGCTGGCTGCGGCCGCCGGCGTGCCGCTGCCTGTTGCGCCGAGCGCGCGGGGCACGCCGCCGGAAACCGTCCAGACGACCGCGGCGCCGGTCCAGGTGGCGAGGCAGCTCAACGCCTGGCGACGGGTGATGCGGGTTTCTTTGGTGCTCATGGACGCTCCTTGTCGTGTCGGCGGGATTGCCTGTACTCGTCATATCGACGAGCGCGACGATTTATTCCCGGCACGCGGTGCGGACGCGATGAACGGCGCCCGCGGGAGCGGACACTGGCTACGCTCGCAACGCGAGCGCGACGCCGAGCGGAACGAACGCGATCGCCATCAGGTTGCCGATGAGCACGATCGACGCGACCTTGCCCGGCTCCTGGCGAAACTGCTCGGCGACCATGAAATTCAGGACGGCGGGCGGCAGGCTGCCGAACAGGATCAGCAGTCCGCGCTGCGTGGCATCGAGGTGCAGTGCGGGAGCGAGGAGCAACGCCATGACGATGCCCGTGAGCGGGCAGACGAGCCCGCCGACGACACCGAGGCGCCAGTCGGCGAAGCTCGCGTCGTAAAGACGCACGCCGAGCGACAGCAGCATCATCGGGATCAGCGCGTCGCCGACGAGCTTGATGGCGACCGACAGCCATTCGGGCAGCGGTGGATGCACCAGCGCAAATGCGAAGCCGGCGGCAGTGGCGATCACCATCGGGTTACGTACGAGGTTGCCGAAGCGCGCGTGGTGATCGATGATCCACACGCCCAGCGTGAACTGCAGCAGGTTCGAGATCGTGAAGAGCGCGACCATCGGCGAGAAACCGGCGGCGCCGTAGGCGAGCACGGCGAGCGGCAGTCCCATGTTGCCGCAGTTGTTGAACATCATCGGCGGCACGAACGTGCGCATGTTCGCGTGCATCATCCGCGCAACCGGCCACGCGAGCAGTCCCGAGCCGAGCACCACGCCGACGCTGCCGGCAATCAGCGGCTTGTTCGCCACCACGTCGAAATTCTTGCTGGCAAGCGCCGAGAACACGAGCGCCGGTGCGAGCACGTTCATGCTGATGCGGTTCGTCACGGCCATGTCGGGCTTGACGCGCCATGCGTAGAGCCAGCCGAGCGCGATGATCGAGAACACCGGCAGGATGATGCCGGCGAGGCGGGGAAGCACTCCCCCGGCCCTACAGGATGTACTGCGCCAGGTTGTCGTCGCCCGCGATGCCGGCCAGGCGCTCGTCGACGAACGCCGCGTCGATCGCGATCGTCTCGCCGGTTCGCCGCGCGGCATGGAACGACACGTCCTCGAGCAGCCGCTCCATCACCGTGTAGAGGCGTCGCGCGCCGATGTTCTCCTGCCGCTCGTTCACCGCGTGCGCGATTTCCGCGATGCGGCGGATGCCGTCGGCCGCGAAATCGAGGTGCACCTGCTCGGTGCCTAGCAGCGCCTCGTACTGGCGTGTGAGGCACGCATCGGTCGACGTCAGGATGCGCTCGAAATCCTCGATGGACAGCGGGGCGAGCTCGACGCGGATCGGCAGTCGTCCCTGCAGCTCGGGAATCAGGTCGGACGGTTTCGACAGATGGAATGCGCCCGACGCGATGAACAGGATGTGATCGGTCTTGATCATCCCGTACTTGGTCGTGACCGTGGTGCCTTCGACCAGCGGCAGGAGGTCGCGCTGCACGCCCTGGCGCGAGACGTCGGCGCCATGCGTGTCGGTGCGTGCGGCGATCTTGTCGATCTCGTCGATGAACACGATTCCGTTCTGCTCGGCGGCCGCGAGCGCGCGCGTCTTGATGTCGTCGTCGTTGACGAGTTTCCCGGCCTCTTCCTCGGTGAGCTGCTTCAGCGCCTCCGGCACCTTCGTGCGCTTCACCTTGCGCCGCCCGCCGCCGATCTGCTGGAACATGCCCTGGATCTGCGAGGTGAGGTCCTCCATGCCGGGTGGCGCCATGATGTCCATCTGTGGCGGCAGCACCGAAATCTCGATGTCGATGTCCTTGTCGTCGAGCTGGCCCTCGCGCAGCATCTTGCGGAATTTCTGCCGCGTCGCCGAATCGGTCGGCTTCATGTCCTCGAAATTCACTTCGCGCGCGGGCGGCAGCAGCACGTCGAGCACGCGCTCCTCCGCGGCATCGGCCGCGCGGTCGCGCACCCGGCGCGTTTCCGCTTCGCGCGTCTGCTTGATCGACACTTCGACGAGATCGCGCACGATCGTGTCCACGTCGCGTCCCACGTAGCCGACTTCGGTGAATTTCGTCGCCTCGACCTTGACGAACGGGGCGTCGGCGAGGCGCGCGAGCCGGCGTGCAATCTCGGTCTTGCCCACGCCGGTCGGGCCGATGAGGAGAATGTTCTTCGGCGTGATTTCCTGGCGCAGCGGGTCGGGCACCTGCTGCCGGCGCCAGCGGTTGCGAAGCGCGATCGCGACGGCGCGCTTCGCCGCATCCTGCCCGACGATGTGCTTGTCGAGCTCGGACACGATTTCCTCGGGCATCATCGGCAACGGCATCGCTTTCCTCAAATGAAACGGCCGCCGAAACATCGGCGGCCGCTCCATTTTACCGCGCGACCTTGCGCGGGATGGCGTACGTCTCTTACGGCGCGAGCAATTGCGCGCAGTTCCCCGGCTCCGATGGGTTGGGGGAGATCGCCCCGCCCTTCGGAATGCATTGCGACGGCGGCAGCGGTGCATTGTCCTCGACGTGCGCGACGAGCAGGTCGAACGCCTTCTGCGCGTGCGGCTGGATCTCGACGAGCTCGGGGAACGGTGTCACGTAGGCTTCGATGTGGTTGCCGTTCTGCACCTCGTACAGTCGATACTGTGCATTGCGCTTGTCGTTGTTGCCCTTCCGCGACGCGTCGACGGCCGCCTCGTACGCTCGCGCCTGGTGCTTGATCGGCAACAGCGCATCCATCGTTCCTGCCACCGTGATCAGCGGCTTCTTGATCTTGCCGGTGGTGGTTATCGCCGTGATGCTATCCAGTACGCCGGGGAGTGCGAGACGCGACAGAAAGTCATAGTTGCCAAGCCCTGCCGTGTACGTCTGATAGGTCGGGTCGAAACGCTGCTGCCACTGGCAGGCGGTGACCTCCCAGAAATCGTTGTAATAGCTTCCCCACAGCGACGTCACCTTGCCGTTCGCGTCCGTGTGGACGATGTCCGGCGGATAGCCCGCGGCCCGGATGTTCTGCGCGGCGACACTGTCGGCACTGTAGCCCGACGCCACGTAGTCCGGATAATTCTTCACCCCCACAGGCAGGTCGACGAGAATGTTCTCCGTCGGTGCGACGTACGTGCCTTCCCAGTCGACGCCGCCGTCGAACAGGTTCGGTGCTTCCTCCATGGCTCGGCGTACCTGGTATCCGCCGTTCGAGGTCCCGACCGCGTAGATCCTGCGCGGGAACTTGCTGTAATTGGCCTTCGCGGCGCTTTGCGCGAGCTGCGCGGTTTGCAGCATGTATTGGGTCCACTGCGTAAAGGGCTTGTCGGGATCGACATCGTAGAAGTGCACCCAGAATTGCGAAAGCAATCCGCCCGGCGGGTTGACTCGGCAGGTGTCGGGCGCCGGTTGCGTCGGCGACGCCGTGCTTACGATGTAGAAATTGAGCACGCCCTTGTTCTGCGACGCGTACGCGTACCCCTTCGGCAGAACGTAATCGCTCCACGCGAAGTCGCCGTTATATTCGCTGCGGGTTCCGGATGCGCCGGCGACGACGAGCCCGCCATTCCAGTCGTCGGGGAAGCGCAGGACGAAACGCGCCTGCTTCGTCGCGTCGTCGGCGAACCATCCTTCGACCTGGATGCCGGGGACGGGTCCGGACGAGGGCGCGGCTCCGTTCGAAATGACGCCACGGTCCTTGGTCGGCGTGTACGACCCGGCTCCTTTCGCCAATCCGGGCAGCGGCGTGCCATCGGCAAACGTCGTGATCGAATTGTCCGCCGGTGTGACCGGATTCGTGGTCGACGTGTTCGCCGTGCGCAGATCGTCGGTGTGGAAGCAGGTGACCCCCGTCGCCTTGCCGACGAGGAACTGCTCGATTGACGCGCATCCGGGCGCCGCGCTGGCGACGAGCGGCAGTGGCGCCAGCGCCAGAACGGCAGCGAGCCGCTTCAATGCTCTTCCGTGCATGGAGAATCTCCTGTCTTCGTGATCAGCGAGCGTGGGCGCAATCGCATTCGACGGCTCGACCGTGGCCACGGCATCGCGCTGGGTTGTAGCGCACATGGCATCGGCGCAGTCCTGCGCGATTCGTGTGCGGATCGAGATGCTAACCGCAATTGAAGAGTGACGCGACACGTCACTTTTTCAGCCGGACGGACGGTATGCGCAAAACACGGTCCGGGGAGCGACTGCGGCACATGCGACAATTGCGACCGCGCGCCGCCGATGCGCGCGGGAGAACGCAGTTGATCCTGGTACGTCCGTTCAATGCACTGGCCGCCGCCGTCGTTGCGCTGTGCGTCGCGGCCTGTTCTGGCGTTCATATCGGCATGGCGCATGACACCGACACCGACGCGAAGCCCGATACCACCGATTACGGGCAAGTCGCTACGCTGCGTGCCATCGGCGGCTCCGCGATATCGGGGAAGATCCGCGTCATCGACCGCGACAGCGGGGCCAACGTCCTCGTGTCGATGATGAACGTGCCGCCGGGCGACTACCGCATTGCGTTCCACGACACGCCGAACTGCTCGTCGCCGAACGGCTTTTCGGCGGGCCCCGCGTGGGCGCCTGCCGGTAACGATCCGCGGAAGCTCGTTCCGATCCAGCACGTGAACAGCGAAGATCGTGTCGAATTGTCATTGCGCGTGCCGGGGCTGCGTGCGAAAGGCGCGGCCGGCGTCGCCGGACACAGCGTCGTGGTCTACGCCGGCCCCCGCGTAACGGACGCGCTCCCGAGCGTGCCGAACGAGCGGATGGCGTGCGGCGTGTTCGAGCCCGCGCACGCGCTCGCGTTCTGAGCGCAATTCCCTTCCGCACGTTCTCACTTCGGCGATGGCGATGGGCCTGCTGGACGACCGCAAGATCCTGATCACCGGCGTGCTGTCGGACCGGTCGATCGCGTATGGCGTGGCGAAGGCTTGCGAGCGCGAGGGCGCAACGCTCGCGTTCACTTACGCGAGCGAGGAGCTCAAGCCGCGCGTCGTCAAGCTCGCGGCGGCCTTCGGCACGTGTCCGGTGCTCGCGTGCGACGTCACATCCGATGAACAGATTGCATCGCTTTTCGACGCGGTGCGCAGCGAATGGGGCGGCCTCGACGGCCTGCTGCATTCGATCGCCTTTGCGCCGCGCGAGGCGCTGTCGGGCGATTATCTCGATGCCGTGACGCGCTCGGCGTTCGCCATTGCGCACGACGTGTCGAGCTACAGCCTCGCCGCGCTCGCCAAGGGCGCGCGGCCGCTCCTTGCCGGGCGCAATGCGTCGCTCGTCACGCTCACCTACCTCGGTGCGCTGCGCGCAGTCGCGAACTACAACGTGATGGGACTCGCCAAGGCGAGTCTCGAAGCCAACGTGCGTTATCTCGCCGCTGCGATGGGGCCGGAGGGCACGCGCGTGAACGCGATCTCGGCGGGACCGATCAAGACGCTCGCAGCGGCGGGCATCGGCGGGTTCTCGAAGATTCTCCGTTTCGTCGAGCAGACCGCGCCGTTGCGGCGCAACGTCACGATCGACGAGGTGGGCAACGTGGCCGCGTTCTACTTCTCGTCGATGTCGAGCGCGATCACGGGCGAGGTCACGTACGTCGACGCCGGATTCTCGCAGGTGGCCGCCGGGCTCGCCGAGTAGTGCCGCGCGCGCCGCGAAACAAGGATGGACCGTATGACGCGGTGATCGTCGGCGGCGGCCACAACGGGCTCGTGTGCGCCGCGTATCTTGCGAGCGCGGGCATGTCGGTTTGCGTGCTCGAGCGTCGCGATGTCGCCGGCGGTGCCGCGGTGACCGAGGAGTTCCATCCCGGCTTTCGCAACTCGCTCGCAAGCTACACGGTGAGCCTGCTGGCGCCGCAGGTGATCCGCGATCTCGATCTTGCGGCTTACGGCCTGGTAATCGTCAAGCGGCCGCTCGCGAATTTCCTGCCGCTGCCGGACGGCACGTACCTCGCGGTCGGCGGAAGCCTCGCTGCGACACAGGAGGAAGTGGCGAAGTTCTCCGCCCGCGACGCCGAGCGCTTGCCGGCGTATCACGCGATGCTTTCGCGCGTGGCCGGCGTGCTGCGCGCCCTTTTGCACGTGACGCCGCCCAATGTCGGCGCGCATCGCGGCGGGCGCATCGCGCTGGCGCTGGACTTCTGGAAGACGGCCAAGCCGTTCCGCGCGCTCGATCGCACGGGCCAGCGCGACGTGCTCGACCTCTTCACGAAAAGCGCCGGCGAGATTCTCGATCGCTGGTTCGAATCGGCGCCGATCAAGGCGGCGTTCGGCTTCGACGCGGTCGTCGGCAACTTCCAGAGCCCGTACGCGCCCGGTTCGGCGTACGTGCTGCTGCACCACGTCTTCGGCGAAGTCAACGGCGAGCCGGGGCAGTGGGGCCATGCGATCGGCGGGATGGGTGCGATCACGCAGGCGATGGCGAAGGCCTGCGTGGCGCGTGGCGTCACGATCCGCACGTCGGCGCCGGTGCGCCGCGTGCATGTCGAGCGCGGCCGTGCCACCGCCGTCGTGCTGGAAAGCGGCGAGACGATCGCGGCGCGGCGCGTCGTCGCGAACGTGAATCCGAAGCTCCTGTTCCAGCAACTGGTGGCGCCCGAGCATCTCGACGACGATTTCCGCGCGCGCATCGACGGCTACCGCTGCGCTTCCGGAACGTTCCGGATGAACGTCGCCCTTGCGGCACTCCCCGATTTCACCTGCCTGCCGGGCAACGGGGAGGCGCGGCTGCACCACGGCAGCGGAATCATCGTCGCACCGTCGCTCGCATACATGGAGCGCGCGTATTTCGACGCGAAGACGCTCGGCTGGTCGCGCGCGCCGATCGTCGAGATGCTGATCCCGTCGGTGCTCGATTCGTCACTGTCACCCGAGGGCATGCATGTTGCAAGCTTGTTCTGCCAGCATGCGAATCCGCGCCTCGGCGACGTATTGCCCGGCCACACGTGGGACGACCATCGTGACGAAGTGGCCGACCTGATGATCGCCACCGTCGACGCCATGGCGCCGAACTTTGCGCGCAGCGTCCTCGGTCGCCGCGTGCTGTCGCCGCTCGACCTCGAGCGCGAGCTGGGTCTCGTCGGCGGCGACATCTTTCACGGCGCGCTCGCGCTCGACCAGCTTTTTTCCGCCCGCCCGGTGCTCGGCAATGCCGATTACCGGATGCCGGTCGACCGACTGTATTTATGCGGCTCGGGCGCGCATCCGGGCGGCGGCGTGACCGGCATCCCGGGACGTAACGCGGCGCGGGAAATCATCGGCGACGCGAAGCGGAAGCGATAGGTGGCTCCTGTCGAATATTCACCCGGTTCCGTGCCGAATAATCCGCTCGACGGTTCAAGCCATCTCCGCCGACAGTGTCGGTGTGCGGCTCATCGCATGTGTCGGACGAGGAGATTGTCATGCTTGACTACGACGAGCGAATGGCTCGACCGGAAAAGCGGCGCCTGCGTGGAGCGAATCGCGATCGGGCGGACGCGCATGCGCGCCGAGCCAAAATGGCGGTCATTGCGCCGAACGGGCGGGCCATCATCGCGCCCAACGGGCGTCTGTCGATCGTCGACGAGCAAGCAGATGACCTCGCGTGCGAGCTTCTGATGGAACGGCTCGACGCATGGGTCGACGGGCGCTTCGTGCCGGAGATCGTCTGACGAGCAACAGCCGCGCGACTACGCGAGGCGCGCGTAACCGGCTTGCCACGGCCGGGCGTTCTCGAATGCGCGCGCCACGCGCAACACGAGGCGGTCGTCGTGCATCGGTCCGACGATCTGCAGGCCTACCGGCATTCCGTCTCGCGTGAAGCCGCACGGGACCGATGCGGCCGGCTGCTGCGTCAGGTTGAACGGATACGAAAAGGGCGCCCAGACGGTCCAGTCGCCGTCGACGTCGCCATATTGCGGCGGCGCCAGTCGTCCTGCGTCGAAGGCCGGGATCGGCAGCGTCGGCGTCAGCAGGATCGAATAGCTTGCGTGGAACTGGCGCAATGCTGCGCCGATCGCGCCACGCGCCTCGACCGCTTCGAGATAGTCGGCGAGCGTGAACCCGCTGCCTTTCTCGGCGATGCGCAACAGCCCGGGGTCGGCCAATGCGCGTCGTTCCGGGGCCATCGAGTGCACCACGCGCGTCGCGCCGGCCCACCAGTGCGTGCGCTCCACGTTCGCGACGTCACCAAGATCGGGTGCGGCCTCGACGACGTGGGCGCCAAGCTCACCGAAGGCCGCCACCGCGCGCTCGACGATCCCGGCGACCTCCGCATTGACGCGGGCACCGCCAAGCGTCGGCGCAAATGCGATGCGCAGGCCGGCGATGCCGTCGTTCAATCCATCGAGATAATGCCGATCGTCGTGCGGCAGCGCGAACCAGTCGCGAACGTCGGGCTCGCTGATGACGTCGAGCATCAGCGCCGCGTCCTCGACGGTGCGCGTCATCGGCCCGACATGCGAAACGGTGCCGAACAGGCTGAGCGGCCACGCGGGAACCCGCCCGAAGCTCGGCTTGAGCCCGAAGATCCCGGTGAACGACGCCGGGATCCGGATCGATCCGGCGCCGTCGGTTCCTACGGCGAGCGCGCCCATGCCGGTGGCGACCGCGACTGCGGCACCCCCGCTGCTGCCGCCGGGTGTCTTCGCAGGATTCCATGGATTGCGCGTGATCCCGGTGAGCGGGCTGTCGGTGACGGCTTTCCAGCCGAACTCGGGTGTCGTGGTCTTGCCGAGCAGGATCGCGTGATGCTCGCGCAGGCGCGCCACGGCCGGCGCGTCCTGATCCCACCGCTGATTCGCATCGACGGTGCGCGAGCCGCGCAAGGTCGGCCAGCCGGACGTGAGCAGCAGATCCTTGATCGACACCGGGATGCCGTCCAGCAATCCTTGCGGCGCGCCGCGCATCCAGCGCGCTTCCGATTCGCCCGCCGCGCGCAGCGCGCCTTCGGCGTCGACGATGCAAAACGCATTGAGTTGCGGATTCAGCGCTTCGATGCGGGCAAGACACGCGCGGGTCACATCGACCGGCGAAACACGCTTCGCGCGATAAAGCGCGATCAGTTCGGTTGCGGAGCGATAGGCGAGATCGGCGGACATTGCCATTGATGATAATGCCTTTGAGCTTTACATGATCGCGTGATGTCGGGCTCCCGAAGGGATCGCGAGACGTCGGGCTCCCGAAGGCATCGCGTGACGCCAGGCTCCCGAAGACATCGCGTGACGTCGGGCTCCCGAAGCGATCGCGGGACGTCGGGCTCCCGAAGGGATCGCGGGACGTCGGGCTCCCGAAGGGATCGCGTGACGTCGGGCTCCCGAAGGGATCGCGTGACGTCGGGCTCCCTAAGGGATCGCGTGACGCCGGGCTCCCGAAGGGATCGCGTGACGTCGGGCTCCCGAAGGGATCGCGGGACGTCGGGCTCCCTAAGGGATCGCGTGACGCCGGGCTCCCGAAGGCATCGCGTGACGCCGGGCTCCCGAAGGCATCGCGGGACGTCGGGCTCCCGAAGGGATCGCGTGACGTCGGGCTCCCGAAGGGATCGCGTGACGCCGGGCTCCCGAAGGGATCGCGTGACGTCGGGCTCCCTAAGGTTCGTCGTCCCCGCGAAGGCGGGGACCCAGTGGCGCGTTCCAGCGATCGTCGCTGGCTTCCCGCTTCCGCGCGAACGACGCAGTTTTGCAAATTGTCATGGAGCTCCGTGATGCTCAATGAATGCCGACGCCGAACCGGCCGCGACCGAGCGAGCGGCCGAGGCCTGCCAGTGCCGCCCGGGGACGGCGGCCAGCAGTGCCCGCGTATACGCGTGCTGCGGATCGGCGTAGACGCGTGCCGTCTCGCCCTGCTCGACGATTTCGCCGTCACGCATCACGGCGATCCGATCGCACACCTGCGCCGCGACGCGCAGATCGTGCGTAATGAAAAGCATCGCGAGATTGAAGCGATCGCGGATGTCGGCGAGCAGCCGCAATACCTGCGCCTGCACCGACACATCGAGTGCCGACACCGGCTCGTCGGCGACGAGGATCGCCGGGTCGAGCGCGAGGGCCCGCGCAATGCCGATGCGCTGCCGCTGACCGCCCGAAAATTCGTGCGGATAACGGTCGGCGGCGCGCCGGTCGAGACCGACCAGTTCCAGCAATGAATACGCACGGGCCAGCGCATCGGCCTGCGGCACGCCGCACACGATCGGCCCCTCGGCAATCAGGCTGCCCACGTTGCAGCGCGGGTCGAGCGAGCCGAACGGATCCTGGAACACGATCTGGACGTAGCGGCGATGCGCGCGCAATTGCCGTCGCGAAAGCCGCATCCAGTCGACATCGCGCACGACGACGGACCCGTTGTCGGCGTGGACGAGCCGCACGATGCAGCGCGCGAGCGTCGATTTGCCCGAGCCCGATTCGCCCACGACGCCGAGCGTTTCCCCGCGCCGGATCGTAAGCTCGACCGACTTCAGGGCGCGCACCACGCGATCACGGCCCCCACGGCTGCCGCTTGCGCGATAGGTCTTGTCGAGCGCGCGCACGGCAAGCACGAGCGGCGCTGTTTCGTTGGCCGGGCGCGTCACTGGCGTCAGCCCGGGAATCGCTGCGATCAGCGCCTGCGTATACGCATGCGAGGGCGCGTTCAGCACCTGCGCCGCGTCGCCGAACTCGACCAGCCGGCCGTGCTGCATCACGGCGACGCGATCGGCAATCTCCGAGACCACGCCGAAATCGTGCGTGATGAACACGACACCCATGTGCCGCGATCGCTGCACGTCGCGGATCAGCGCCAGGATTCCCGCCTGCGTCGTCACGTCGAGGGCGGTGGTCGGCTCGTCGGCGATCAGCACCGAAGGCTCGAGGATCAGCGCCATCGCGATCATCGCGCGCTGGCGCTGGCCGCCGGAGATTTCGTGCGGATAGGCGCGCATCAGGTGCTGCGTGTCGGACAGGCGCACCGATTGCAGCATCACCGCGATCCGTTCGGTGCGCTCACGCCGCGGAAGATCGGTGTGGACCGCAAGCACCTCGTCGATCTGCGCGCCGATCGTCTTGACCGGATTCAGCGCGGTCATCGGCTCCTGGAAGATCATCGAGATGCGCCGGCAGCGGATCGCACGCATGCGCGCCGCGTCGGCCTGCAGCAGATCCTCGCCGTCGAGCAGAACGCGACCGGCGCTCGCGCGCAAATGCGGCGCCGGAAGCAATCCCATGATCGCGCGTGCCATCACGGATTTGCCCGATCCCGATTCGCCGACGACGCACAGGATCTCGTTGCGGCGCAACGCAAGGCTCACATCGGTCACGGCTTGCGCACGATCGGCCCAGGCCGGCAGGTCGACGCTCAGCCGCTCGATGTCGAGGATCGTCTCTGACACGGGTTACAGATGGCGAAGCCGCGGGTTCAGCGCATCGTTGAGCCCGTCGCCGACCAGGTTGATCGCGAGCACGGTGACGAGGATCGCGACGCCGGGGATCGCGCACAGCCACCACGCGCGCTGCAGGAAGTCGCGGGCGGCTCCCACCATGAATCCCCAGCTCATCACGTTGGGGTCCGACAGGCCGAGGAACGACAGCGCCGATTCGGTCAGGATGGCGGTGGCCACGAGCAGCGATCCGGTGACGATGATCGACGACAGGCAGTTGGGCAGGATATGCAGCGCGATCACGCGCAGGTCGCTCATGCCCATCGAGACGCACGCCTGCACGAACTCGCGGTCCGCGAGCGAGCGGAATTCGCCGCGCACGAGGCGCGCCATCGGCGGCCAGGAAACGACGGCGATCGCGATGATGACGCTCTCGATCGACGGGCTCAGGATCGCGACGACCAGGATTGCGAACAGGAACGACGGAATCGTCTGGAAGATCTCGGTCAGCCGCATCAGCGCCTCGTCGGCGCCGCCGCCGTAATACCCGGCAATGCCGCCCAGCAGCACGCCGAGCAGCGTCGCGAACAACGTTGCGGCGAGCCCGATCACGAGCGACGTGCGCGCACCGTAGACGAGCCCGACGAGCTCGTCGCGGCCGAGCATGTCGGTGCCGAGCGCAAAACGGCCGAACGGCGGCTGGAACGGTGGACCGGCCAGCTCGAACGGACCGCCCTGGCGCAACAGGTGCGGGCCGGCGATCGCAACGGCGACGATGGCGACCAGAACGCCGAGCGCGACCAGCGCCGCGCGATTGCGCGCGTAGCGTTGGCAGAAGCCGAGGACGTCGGCCTTCGTCATCGCAGCCGGATGCGCGGATCGAGCACGGAATAGATCACGTCGACGATGATGTTGACGGCGATGACGAGGCAGGCCGCGACGAAAAAGATGCCGAGCAGCAGATTGAGGTCGCGCGCGAACAGCGCGCGGAACGCGAGGAGCCCGATGCCCGGCCAGCCGAACACCGTCTCGACGACGACCGATCCGCCGAGCAGGTTGCCGACCTGCACACCCGCCATCGTCACCACGGGCAGGCACGCATTGCGCAGCACGTGCCGCCAGGTGATGGCGCGCTCGGTCAAGCCCTTCGACCGTGCTGTGACGACATAGTCCATCCCGCTCTGCTCGAGCATCGACGAGCGCATCAGCCGCACGTAGAGCGCCATGTAGAACAGCGACAGCGTGAGCGCGGGCAGCACCAGATGGCGCGCGACATCGGCCACCTTGCGCCAGCCCGTGTAGAACGCCGCGATGTTCGTCATGCCGCTCGTGGGCAGCCACCCGAGCTCGATCGAGAACAGCAGGATGAACATGAGCCCCACCCAGAACAGCGGCGTGGCGTACGCGACGAGCGCGAAAATCGAGATCGCGCTATCGCGCAGCGAATTCGGGCGCCCGGCGGCGACGAGCCCGAGCAGCATGCCGACGCCGATCGACAGCACGATCGTCGTGCCCATCAGCAGCAACGTGGGGCCCAGTCGCTGCAGGATCAGGTCGCGCACCGCCATGCCCTCGCGAAACGAGTAGCCGAGCTCGAGCGTGACGACGTTCTTCAGGTAATCGAGGTATTGGACGTAGAGCGGCTGATCGAGCCCGAACTGGTGGCGGAGGTACGCCATGTATTGCGGCGTGGCCGACCCCGATTCGCCGGCCAGCACGTCGGCCGCGTTGCCGGGGGCCAGATGCACGAGCAGGAAATTGATCGTGACGATGACAAGGATCGTCGGCACCGCCTGCACGAGCCGGCGACCGATGTAGCGCGCGCGCCCTCGGGCAACTTGCATGGGCCTTGGCGAGGGCTTGCGAGGTGAGGGCGGCTACGCGAGCGACGCCTTGTTGAACGCCGAGTACGTACCGAGCGGACTGACGGTCAGATCCTTGAACTTGCTGTCGTAGACCGTCACGAAATTGAGCTCCATCACCCACACGATGGGCGCCGCTTCCACGGTCAGCTTCTGGAACTGGTGATAGAGCGCGCCGCGCTTCTTCGGGTCGGTCTCGATCGCCGCCTCCTTCATCAGCCGGTCGGTCTCGGGCGTGCTCCAGCCGGAATCGTTGACGAACACCGTGCCCTTCTTGATCGACCACGACGAATACTGTCTGTCGATGCCGATCACGGGATCCGCCAGGTTCTGGAGCCAGTTCGACGTGAACTGGAAGTCGTAGTCGGTGTAGATGCGGCGCAGCCACGTCGGGACGTCTTCGTAGCGCAACGTCGCCTTGATGCCGATCTTCGCCAGCGCCTGCTTGACGTACTCGCCGTAGCGCTGCCACTCGTCGCCGTAGGGCGTGATGTCGTGCACGATCTCGAAGCGGGTGCCGTCGGCCTTGCGCTTGTACCCGGCCTCGTCGAGCATTTTGTTCGCGACATCCGCGCCGTTGGGCACGTTGTAGTTCTTGACGTCCGGCGTATAGATGCCGCTCGGCGCGAAATTCGAGCTGATCGGACCGGTCGCCGGCTTGCCGAAGCCGAACCAGACGTTGTCGATCACGAACTTCCGATCGATCGCATAGGAGATCGCCTGGCGCACCCGCACGTCGTCGAACGGCTTCACGCGCGTGTTGAAGTCCAGCATGACGATCGGCGACTGCATCTCGTAGCCCTTCGTCGTCGACGCGATGCCCTTGACCTTCGTGAGCCGCGCGACGTCGAAATAGGGGATTGCGCCGAATGCGCCGTAATTGATTTCGCCCGTCTGCATCGCGGCGCTGCGCGTCTGCGCATCGCCGATGAAGCGCGCGACGATGCGTTCGAGATACGGCTCGCCCTTGCGCCAGTAGTCGGGATTGCGATCGAAGCGCATGTACTGGCCGCGCTGCCATTCGACGAACTTGAACGGGCCCGAGCCGACCGGGTTGTTCGCGTACTTGCTGTTCTGGATGTCGGTGCCGGCGAAGAGGTGCTTCGGCACGATCGGCGATTCGTACCCGGAGAGCGCCATCATCATGTACGGCGCAGGCGTGTCGAGCTTGAACACCACCGTATGAGGATCCGGCGTGTCCACCGACTGCAGCGCGCGGAACGTGTTGATGCCGCGCGGATGGAATTTGCGCAGCACCTCCATGATCGTGAACTGCACGTCGGCGCTGGTAAGCGGCTTGCCGTCGTGGAACTTGACGTCGTCGCGCAGCTTGAACGTGATCGTCTTGCCGTCGGCGCTTTCGCTCCACGAGGTGGCGAGGCTGGCGACCGGCTTCAGGTTGAAGTCGTATTCGAAAAGCCCGTCGTAGACCTTGGCCGAGACCTGCCCGATCGGGCCCGACGTGCTGAGGTAGGACGCGAGCGTAGGCGGCTCGGGCTGCACGGCCATCACCAGCGTCCCGCCCGGCTTGGGGCTGCCCTGCGCGAAAACCTCTCCCGGCAGCAGGACGGCGCCGGACGACGCCGCGAGGGCCTGCAGAAAATCACGACGGCTCACACTCGACATCGGGGCTCCTCCTCGGTGGCGGGCCTCTTTGTATTGTTGGCCCGTGGCGATGTTACGTGGTCGCGGCGGCGTTGTCTTCCACGAATTCCTCGACCGGCCGCGGGAACAGGAAGCCGCGTTCGCCGAGTTCGCTGTTGAAGGCGAGCGTGGACAGATCGGTCATGCGCATCGGATAGAGAATCCCGTCGAGGTGATCGCATTCATGCTGCAGCAGCATCGCATGAAAGCCGCGCGTGATGCGCTCGATGGGACGACCGTCCAGCGACGTCGCCGTGCACCGCACCCGCGTATGGCGCGGCACGATGCCGTGCAGCCCGGGAATGGACAGGCAGCGTTCCCAGATCGGCTTCTTCTCGTCGGTGAGCGGCTCGATGACCGGGTTCACCAGCACGGTCCACGGCAGCGGCTTGAAATCGGCGCCCGCGGGAATCTGGTGCGCTGCGATGCGATAGACGACGAGGCGCTTGCTGACGTGCACCTGCGGCGCCGCGAGCCCGTTGCCGCCGACGTCCTCGAGGGTCTCGATCATGTCGGCGGCGAGCTTCGCGATTTGCGGATCGGTCGGATCGGCGATCGGATCGGCGATCTTCTTCAGGACGGGGTTGCCCATGCGGGCGATTTTGAGGAGAGCCATCGCGAACGAAGATGGTTGCGGTTCGTGGAAGACCGGCCCCGGCGCACCGAGCAATTCAGCGGTCGGGCGATCATTGTAGCCAGCATGACGACGATCGCGAAAGCGATGCTGCGCGGCCGGACGTCGAAAGTCACGAGCCCGAAGGCCGGGCGCTTCGGAAATAGGCACTGGCCCCGCTTGCGAGGATCGCCGGCAGATGCGTGTAGATGTAGCGCACGCCGCTCGCCAGCGCGCCGTGGACGGCCGCGGCCGCGGCGGGCATCCCGGGCGTCTTGCCCGCCGCCACGATCTTCGCCAGCGCCACCTCGATCGCCTGGGCCACGACCGGCGCCTTCGGGTTGCCCGGGTGGCCCATCGACTGCGACAGATCGGACGGACCGATGAAGAACACGTCGACGCCGTCCACACGCAGGATGTCGTCGAGGTTCGGCAGTGCTTCTGCATCCTCGATCTGGACGCACACCAGTGTCTGGCGGTTCGCTTCCACGACGAACTCCGCGGAGGAGCCGCGAAAGCCGTAGCCGGAAGCGCGTGTTCCTGCAGCGAGGCTGCGCCGCCCCTGCGGATGGAACTTGACGGCTTCGACCGCGGCGCGCGCCTCGGCTGCGGTGTTCACATGTGGCACCTGCACCCCCTGGGCGCCCCGATCCATCGCCTGCAGGATGTCCTCGGCCGCATGCGTCCGCGGACGCACGATCGGCGTCACCCCCGACGCTTCGGCGGCCATCACCATGAGCTCCATGCTCTCCAGCCCGACCGTGCCGTGCTCGCAATCGATCAGCACCCAATCGAAGCCCATCCCGGCGGCCGACTCGACGATCTGCGGCGAAGGAATCATTACCGAAAGGCCGAATGCCGGCTCACCGGCGGCGAGTTTCGCCTTCATGCGATTGGTCTGCATCATTGTCCCTGCGTGTGTTTCATCAGTCGGTCGATGCGTGCATCGAGTGCGGCGATCACCTCGGCCGCGCTCGCCGGCGGCGCCGGGAATGCGTCCTTCAACGCGATTCGCGTCGATCGCTCGAACAGGGCCAGCGTGGCGGCCGTCATCGGCGCGTCGACGCGCAATTCGCGCAAGACGTCCGCGACCTGCCGCATTTCATGCGAGCGGCGAGCGTGTGCCGTCGCGTGCGTGCGCACCCAGTTACCGCCGACGTCGTCGAACGATGCCGCGTCCATCGTGGCGACGATTTCCTCCCACAACGCCTGCTCGATGCCGGCGCGGCGCCCGGCGAGAAGACATTCGATCAGCAGCGCCTCGATCCCTTTCGAAAAGACGCTGCGCAGCATCTTGAAGCTCGACGCCTTGCCGATTTCACTCCCGTAGGCGTGGGCATTGAGCCCCAGCTGCGACAGTTCCGCGGCGAGCTCGCCGGCGCGTGCGCCGCACAGCAGCACCTTGGCGTCGGCCCCCGCGACGCCGATCGCCGAGAGGATCGCCCCTTCGACGAAATCGGCGCCCGAGGGTGCGATGACCGACGCCGCTTCGCGCTTGACCGAGGGCGAGGTGGCGTTGAGGTCGACATAGAACTGACCGGCGCGCAGCAGCGGCACGCAGGCCGTCGCGGCGGACAGTGCAACATCCGTTGTCACCGTCGATAGCACGATATCCGCTTGCGCCGTCAACTCCGGCAGCGCCAGGAAGTCGGGGGCCGGGCCTATGGCTCTCGACACGAGCACGTCGCGTCCGCCCGGGCGGTCCAGCAGCACGTCATAGGCGAGCACGCGCGCACCGCGTTCGTGCAAGCGCTGCGCGAAGCGTGACGCAACTTCACCGAAACCGAGGAAACCGCAGATCGTCAAATGAGGGTCCTGCTCGCACGCCGCGAGCGCACGGGGTCAGGCGCGTGCGCCGAACCCGTTGAACAGCCGGTCGTCGAGCGCGAGCTCGATGCCGCTCGACGCACAACGAATCGCGGTCAACGGGCCATAATAGCTTTCCCCCGTTTCGTCCTCGACGCAAGGAAATCGTCGACGAAGCGCTTCGACACGGCCTGGGCCAAGACGCGTTGTTTCGCAACTGACGCGCATGTGATCCTCTGCATGGATCCGTCCCGCGCTCACCGCCTGCTGCAAACCGTACCCGGCCAGCCGATGCCACGCCAGCGCAATCGCGATGTTGGAAGGGATCCGACGCGCACCGGGACATCCGAGCGCGAAGCGGCTGCCTTCGGCGTCGACCGCGAGGGTGGGCGTCATGTTGCTGACGCCGAACCAGCGTCCGTGGCGCTCGACGAGCGCCGACGACGTGAAGTTGTGCATGCCGGCGTTCATGATCACGCCCGACCCGGGAATAGCCCAGCGACCGCCGAACGGCACATGGCCGTGGGTGAACGTGAGTGCGACCATCGTTCCCTCGGCGTCGACGGCGTTGAGATGCGCCGTGTGCGAGCGATCCGGCAGGACCGGCGTTGCGCGATCGTGCGCCAGCGCGGCGTCCACCCATTCGGCGACATCGACCTTCGAGAAGTCGTTTCGAGGCGCCACTGCAAACCGGTATTGCCAGACGGATGCGATTGCGCCGGCGAGTTCCGCGATCGCCTTTCCGTCCGTCAAGTCCATGCGCGCAGCGATCCGGGAAGCCGCCGTATACATCGCGAAGAGACATGCCGAACCGGTGAGGTCCAGCGGCGCAGCGGAGATGCACAAGCCATCGCATTCGAGCGTCGGAGCGACGACTGCGTCAACCGTTTCCTCCTGGCGGAGCCAGTCGTCGCGCATCGTGTTCCCGGTCGCCGACTGCCAGGCCTGCTGCGCGGCGCGGCCGAGCGGGCCCTCATAGAACCAGGCCGGCCCGCGAGCCGCGAGGGATTCGAGCGTCGCGGCAAGCGCAGGTTGACGGAAGGTGAGCCGCGTGTCGCGGCCGGCAGGCTGCTCGTGCAGCACGAAGCATTCGCTGACGAACGCCGCTCCGCGACACGCTTCGAGCGCACGCCGCGTGGGCGCATTGGCGACGACACCGTTTCGCGCGAGATCGATCGCAGGCTGTACCAGCGTCGCCCACGGCAGCGTAGCGAATTCACGTGCTGCACGCGCGAGCCCGCCCACGACATTGGGTACCGAGGAGCACCCGGGTCCGGAGCCGGGATGCTCGCGCGCAAGCATCTCGGGCGACGCATGCGACGGAGCACACAGCGGAAACTGGATGCAAAGCGCGGGTTCGTCGCGTCGCTTGACCAGCATGAAGCCGCCGTAACCGCCGAGTCCCGCATTGGAGGGGTCGGCGACACACGTGGCAAGGGCCGCCGCAATGGCGCCGTCGACCGCGTTGCCGCCTGCGCGGAGCACGTGCACACCGGCGTCCGCAGCTTCCTGGCTGCTCGCCGTGATCGCGCCGCCCGGGTTCACGCTTGCATCAGTCATCGCGGACGTCGCGGCCCATGATCCGGACTCGCTGCCCGGACGCAGAAAATCGTGCGAAGCCCCCCGATAAGCCGGGTTCTGTTACGGCGTACGGAATCCGCACGCTATGACCGTCATTCCTCTAGGCCCGTCGTTGCCGGCGGGCTCGAGCCGCCTACCCGCGGACTCGGCGAGCAGCGTCGTCGTCCGCCTATTTGGCGTTGCTCCGGATGGAGGTTGCCGCGTTTCACCCGCTTCCC
>Ga0207674_10000953_pt1 | contig 37790 bp, 35 predicted proteins | sample KBSCornC72_FD_184303 | JGI IMG/M metagenome (GOLD analysis project Ga0207674, IMG submission 184303) | Corn rhizosphere microbial communities from Kellogg Biological Station, Michigan, USA - KBS Corn C7-2 (SPAdes) (version 2) | ecosystem: Host-associated > Plants > Roots > Rhizosphere > Soil ... | reverse complement strand
CCGTTGTCCGGGTGGGCGCGGGCGTAGTTCTGGTGGTAGTCCTCGGCCTCGTAAAACGCCTTGAACGGCTCGAGCGTGGTGACGATCGGGTTGGGGAACGCCTTGGCGTCGTTGAGCTGCTTGATGTACGCCTCGGCGACGCGCTTCTCGTCGTCGGTCTGGTAGAAAATGGCCGAGCGATACTGCGTGCCGCGGTCGGCGCCCTGGCGGTTCTTCGTCGTCGGGTCGTGGGCGGTGAAGAAGACTTGGAGCAGCTTGCCGTAGGTGATCTTGGACGGGTCATACGTGATGCGGATCGACTCGGCGTGACCGGTGTCGCCACGGCAGACGGCGTCGTAGTTCGCGGTCTCCTTCGCGCCACCCGAGTAACCGGAGACCACGTCCTTCACGCCGTCGAGGATCTCGAACGACGCCTCGGTGCACCAGAAGCAACCGCCCGCCAGCACGATGGTCTGGTCGGCGTTGTCCTTGGGGGCGGGCAGGTCTACCGCGGGTTTGGGCAGGTGGCCGGTGGCGGCATGGGCGGGACGCTCGCACGCGAGCCCGAATAGGCTGGTGAGGGCCATGATGAACACTCCGGGAAAGAGACGTCGATGGTTCGTCGAGGTCACGTGTTTCTCCAATGAGAGATTGAGGTGAGAACGCCCGCATTATAGCGGGGGAATTGCGGCCTGTCCGCCACGGCGCGGCCACCGGCCGTGCGCCGCGCGCAAGTCCGGCGGTCGCAGCGCCATGCGAGCTAAACCCCCAAACAGGTCATCGGGTCAGGATCGGATGGGCGATTCGGCGTCGGCTTCGAGGTCGATGACGGAATACGCGACTAAATCATTCGGATTGGTCGGCGCGTCCGTGCCAGCGGCCGGCGTCATCGTTTCCGCCAGCGCGGAGATGGCCTCCCACACGTCGTCGGCCTCGTGGGATTGGAACCGGAACGGGCTGGCGAGCCCGGCGAGAAAGACGTGCAGCACGCCGTCGCGCATCTCGGCGGCGACGACGCTTTCGAGGTCGATGATACGGCTTTGGAATCTTCGCAGTTTTGGCATAAACAACACCCTGTGGAAGTCTTATCGGTCGGATAACACCGTAAGACAAATGCGGGGGTGTGATTATGTGCGTGGGCTGATAATTGCGTTTCAGTCGCTGGGCGCAAAGCCGTTGCGGTTAATCGGGCTGGCTTGGCTCAATTCAATGCCGCGCGTGTCGAGCTTGCGGGGGTGCTTTTTGGCGCAATTGATGCAGGTTGTCACACCGGGCAGGGCCTCGAGACGGGCCGGCGCGATCGGCTGGTCACAGAGCGCGCAAAGCTTGCGGCGGGCCGGCGGTTCATTTGCCGGATGAGTTGAAGTCGAGGGGTGGTTCACACACTAAAAGTACGTAATGGGCATGACAAGGTTCCCTCGCTCACGCGCGGATCGTTGCCCGGATAACATGGACCGCGGATGAAGCGCGACGTTCGACATGTCTCGGTGCTGCTGGGGCCCGTGCTGAAGACGCTTGACCCAAAGCCGGACCAGGTAATCGTCGATTGTACGCTTGGTCTCGGCGGACATTCGTCGGCCATTCTCGAACGTATCGGTCCGGACGGCTTGTTGATCGGGATCGATTTCGACCCGGCCAACATCGAGATCGCGCGGGCACGACTGGCGACGGTTATCGGTGGGGGGCGGTTCGAGCTCTTTCACAACAATTTCGCCGCACTTCCCACCGTGCTCGGCCAGGCGGGGGTCGTGCGCGTGGACGGCGTATTGGCGGACCTCGGCGTCGCCAGCCCGCAGATTGACGACCCGAACCGCGGCTTCTCCTACCGACGGCCGGGCCCGCTGGACATGCGCATGGACCCGACGCGCGGCCGGCCGGCGTCGGACCTGATCAACCGCATCGACGAGCGTGAACTGGCTTCGGCCCTCCTGGAACTCGGTGACGAGACCGACGCCAAGGCCATCGCCCGACTGGTCATCGAACGACGGGCCGAGCAGCCGATCACGACGACGGAAGACCTGATGGCCATCGTCTGCGAGGCCCGCGACTTCACCATCGCCCGCGCCGCCGGCGCCAAACTTCATCCCGCGGCGCGGACGTTCCAGGCCCTTCGCATCCTCGTCAACCGCGAGCTGGCCAACCTCGACCGCCTGCTGACCGTGCTGCCGGACTGCCTCAAGCCCGGCGGCGTCGCGGCGATCATCAGCTTCCACAGCGGGGAAGACCGGCGCGTGAAGAAGGCGTTTCAGGAAGGGCGGCGCCGGGGAGTCTATTCGCAGGTCAGCCCGGAGCCGGTCGTGGCCGATGAGACCGAGCAACGGGAGAATCCCCGGGCGCGGTCAGCCAAAATGCGATGGGCGCGGCGGGCGGTATAAGTGGTAGATCAGCGCTTGCCGGCGGACTTCAGAAGTTGCTCCGCCCAATCCGCATCTTCGGGGTGCAGGGGGGGATCGAGTGGGATCGTGTAATCAATCGTTTGATCGTACCGGCCGTCTTCATACACGCCGTTGAATAAGGACTGCAATGGAAACTGAACCGGCGGCTCGCCAGGCCGCAGGGGAATTGGAATATCCGGCAGGCTTTGGCGAATGCTGATGGGAAAAAGATATGCGCCAGGCTTGGCGCCCGACGTGCGGACGACGGCGCGATAGGTTGTGATCGCCTCGGGTGGGCAGCGCTGCGGCTGCATTACTGCGCGCCAGCTCCCGGCGCGGACCAGGTCGATCTCGACGACGTGGACACCGCCGGTGAGCAGGTCGTTTCGCTTGGTGAGATAATCAGCCGCGCCGGGCTGGCGCTTATTCCAGGGACTGAGAAACTCGATCACGGTGATGAGCGTGCCGCCCGCATCGATAATCCGGATCGAGCGTTCGAAGATCGGGTCGAGTTCGACGACGAGCTTGAAGGGGGCTTGGATGACGACGCCGCCTTTGCCCTCATTGGGATCAGAGGTTGAAGGGGAGAACACGCGGACGTCCGGGCCGATCCCGTGAGCGTAGTCATCGCCTGTTTCGACGGCAACGCGCTCCTCGACCCGCGCGATGAGCCCCGGTGGCAGCGAGCGATTAAGAACACGCCGGGCATCCCCCATCAAAGTCGTATGGATGTCCCGCCAGTTTGGTTCGACGTACGGATCCATGCCCGGGAAGGGACTCTTCATGCCGATCTATTATATCGGGTGCGTGAAGGAATGACGCGGATTCATATTGCGCGAATTCAGTGGGATTTATGAGGGGAGGCCTGAAAGGCGAATTCGCCCGCGTTCCGATACCAGGGCACCGTTAACCAATGATCGTTGTACCACCACCATGTGTAGTAAACATGCGAGAAGCCGCCAGCGGCCCAGTATTCCTTCGTCGCGATGTCCACGGAATACTGGTAGCGGCAAAACGTGGCATCAGCGGCAAACGAGCTGACCGATCCAAGGAAGAGAACCGCCAGCCAAACCGTGACGCGACGATAGCCACAGAGGGTTTTGAGCAAACCGATTGCCGCGACGATAAGCAGCACCGCGCATTGCAGCGCAGGTGCGAACACATCGACCCAGAATTGGCCATATCCGCCAAGCGACGCCATGTAATCTCGGTCAGACCGGATCGATTGCGCCCAGATATTTGCGCCCGCGCTGTAATGTAAAACCAGCACGACAAATGTCACCGCGTATAGATAGCGGGGAATCGTCCATCGCGCCTGCGGTGAGAGCACCTTCGACGGCATTGCGACATTGTTCAGCGTGTCCAGCGGACGCCACATTCGCGGTCGACAAAACTGCTCCTGCACATAGATGAAAAAACCCCGCCCGAAACCAGGCGGGGTTTTGCTCATTTGGTTGGCGCGCCGATCAGTCCAGATTCATCGACATCAGGAACTGCGCATTGCTCGGGACCTTTTCCAGGCGGCCCTTGAGCAGTTCCACTGCCTCGACCGGGTTCATGTCGCTTAGCACGCGCCGCAGGCGGTAGGTCAGCTCCATTTCCTTGGGGTCCAGCAGCAGTTCCTCGCGGCGGGTGCCGCTGGCGTTGATGTCGATCGCCGGGTAGACGCGGCGATCCACGAGCCGGCGGTCCAGGTGCAGTTCGGCGTTGCCGGTGCCCTTGAATTCTTCGAAGATCACTTCGTCCATCTTCGAGCCGGTGTCGATCAGCGCCGTCGCCAGGATCGTCAGCGAGCCGCCCTCTTCGATGCTCCGGGCCGCCCCGAAGAACCGCTTGGGCTTCTGCAGCGCGTTGGCGTCCACGCCGCCGGTCAGGATCTTGCCGCTGTGCGGGATTTCCGTGTTGTACGCGCGGGCCAGACGCGTGATCGAGTCGAGCAGGATCACCACGTCCTTGCCGAACTCCACGTACCGCTTGGCCTTCTCGATCACCATCTCGGCCACCTGCACGTGGCGGCTGGACGGTTCGTCGAAGGTCGAGCTGACGACCTCGGCCTTGGTCTGCCGCTCCATGTCGGTGACTTCTTCCGGGCGCTCGTCCACCAGCAGGATAATCAGCACCACCTCGGGGTGGTTCTTCGAGATCGAGTTGGCGATCTTCTGCATCAGCACCGTCTTGCCCGTGCGCGGCGGGGCGACGATCAGCATGCGCTGGCCCTTGCCCACCGGCGTCACGAGGTCCACGATCCGCATGTTCAGATCCTTCGGATCGGCCTCGAGCACCAGGCGCTTATTCGGGTGCAGCGGCGTCAGGTCCTCGAAGTTCGAGGTGTCCATGATCCGCTCGGGGTCTTCGCCATTGATCGCCTCGACGCGCAGCAGCGCGAAGTAACGTTCGCTCTCCTTCGGCGGACGGATCTGGCCCTGCACCACGTGACCGTTGCGCAGGCCGAACCGGCGAATCTGGCTCGGGCTGATGTAAATATCGTCCGGGCAGGGGAGGTAGTTGTATTCCGGACTTCGGAGGAACCCGAAGCCGTCGGGGAGGATTTCCAGTACCCCTTCGCCGTACATCAGGCCGTTCTGGCGGATGCGGCTGCGGAGGATCTGGAAAATCAGATCCTGTTTCTTGAGGCCGACGAAGTCCTGGATGTTCTCGTGCTTGGCGATCTCGTGGAGGGCCTGCACGTCCATCTGCTGCAGGTCCTTGATGTACAGCTTGCCGCCCTTGACCTGCTCGTACTTGGCGTTGGTCTCGGCGTCGAGCGAGGCGACGTCTTCGCCCAGGTTACCCGCGGGCTGATCGGCCTTCTGCGGGGGCTGAGGTTTTTCGGCCGCGGGTGGGGCAGGGGGTGCGGGGGGCGCTTCGACCGCGACTGCGGCCTCACTGCCGCCGTCGTCAGTTACTTCGATTTCCGCACGTTCTGGTTTTGCCTTGTCCGATGGGCGTCTTCGTTTTGCCATTTGGCGTGTGCCTCCGAGGATATGGGGTGTGCTGTTTAAGAGATTCGGCGGGTGAGAACGGGGTGCCGTCCTTCCGACTAAGTGGTGCGGGCGAGCTTGATACGGTCTCGAAGAATCGCGTCAGGCTGGGCCGCACGACTCGGTGTGCAAATCGCGGCGGATATCGTATTCGTTGGAATTGCCGCTTGCGCGGGGGGCGCGTCGCAGGTTCGCGGGAAGGGGGGCCTTTCTCAATCGCTCTACAGATGCTGGTGGGCCTCAATCAACCAATGACGGGGGCCCGGAAAACACCAGGGGGGTGAAACAGTGATCACGGCGTAGACGCGTGGGCTATGAGTTCTGACTCGGCGGGTCTGCCTTACGCTGCGCGGCACGCGTGCCGCCTGCTAAAATCCGGGAAAGTATCTCTTGGACTTGTTTTGCGGCAAACCCCACGTCTGCGGTGTTCTGTAGGATATAATTAGACATCCGGCGCTTGTTGTCCAGTGGCCATTGTAATTTTTCTCGCCGGAGTAGTTCGGTTTCTTCCCATTTTCGCGTTTTCAACACCCGATCGAGTCGGCTCTCGATGGACGATTCGACGAACACGATCGCGTCGCATTCGGGGGCGTGACCGGCCTCGAAGAGGAGCGGCGTATCCCACACGTAGGCCACGACTTGCGGGTCAGTGGCGTGGGCCGCCATGACCGCCTGGCGCATGGCCACAACTCTTGGGTGGAGCAGGGCTTCCAGGCGCTGTTTTTCGGCCGGATCGGCGAAGACCCTTTGGGCGATGAACCGTTTGTCGACTTCGCCGAGGCTGTTGAAAACGCCATCACCCCACCACGACCGCAAGATTTCTCGCACGTCGGGGTCGGCATAGAGCGCACGCACTTGTTCGTCGGCGGCAATCACCAGGCACCCCGCGGCGGCAAAGAGTGCGGCGATGAAGCTCTTGCCGCTGCCGATCCCCCCCACGATGCCGATGATGGGCTTGCCTGCGAACACAGTGTTAAACCGGGCGGGATTCGGTGAGGGAGATCCAGTTGCCCGCCGGGTCCTGGAGAAGGATCGAATCGTGACCGGGGAGCAGGCCTTTCTGGCGGATGTGCTCGATCTGGCGGTCGATCAAGGCTGCGGCAAGCTCGGCGAGCGAGCGCACCTCGATGCCCAGCGGACGCATCGTGTCACGTTCCAGCGGCGGTTCGAGGACGTCGAACGCGAGGTCGAAGTTTTCGGCGCGGTAGACGAGACTTTCCAGCGGCGGCTTGCGTTCGAAGCCGAGCAGGCCGACGTAGAACTCGTCGAGCTGCGGTTCGCGACCGGCGGCGGCGGGGAGGTGGGCGTGCTCGATTGTGACCAGCTTCACGGGAAGTGGCTCGGGCATGCGCGGGCGCGTGTCCGGGGCCGACTTGAACGGCCCCGTCGGGTCGGCAAGTTCGATCGGCGGATTGGCGGGCGGTTGCGGCGTCGTCGTCATTTGCCCTCCTGCCAGTTCTTGCCCCAATTAATCTCGACCTTCAGCGGGACGCGAAGCTTCATCGCGCCGGTCATCTCCTCGCGGATCCACTGGGCCTCGCGCTCGGCCGCGTCGGCGGGGGTTTCGAAGACCAACTCGTCGTGAACCTGCAACAGCAGCTTACTCTTCCACCCCTCCCTTTTCATACGCCGGTAGACGTTCACCATGGCGATTTTGATCAGGTCCGCGGCCGAGCCCTGGACGACGCTGTTGATCGCCATCCGCTCGGCGGCGTTGCGCAGCGCGATCACGCCGCTGGTGATGTCCGGGAGCGGCCGGCGGCGGCCGAGGATGGTCTCGACGTACCCCATCGTCTGGGCCTGCATCACGCACTGTTCCAAGAACAGCTTGATGCTGGGGAACCGCTTGTTGTACGCGTTGATCAGATCCTGCGCGCCGCGCTGGTCGAGGCCTTCGATCCGGCGGGCCAGGCCGTAGGCGGAAACGCCGTAAATGATGCCGAAGTTGATCGTCTTCGCCTGCCCGCGCTGGTCCTTGGTGACCTGATCGGGGGCGACGTGGAAGACTTCGGCGGCGACGGTGCGGTGAACGTCCTCGTCCGCGTCGAACGCCCGCAGCAACGCCGGCTCCTGCGTGAAGTGGGCGAGCAGGCGCAGCTCGATCTGCGAGTAGTCGGCGGCCAGCAGCACGTTTCGCTCGCGGTCGCGGGGGACGAACGCCAGGCGGATGCGCCGGCCTTCGTCCGTACGGATCGGAATGTTTTGGAGATTTGGGTCGGACATCGACAGCCGGCCCGTCGCCGCCCCGGTCTGGTTGAAGCTGCCGTGGATCAGCTTGGTCTTGGGGTCGAGGTAGGTCGTCAGGTTGTCGAGGTACGTGTTCTTGAGCTTCACCAGGCTGCGGTATTCGACGATCAGCTTCGGGACGACGTGGACGTCGGCGAGTTTTTCGAGCACCTCGATGTCGGTGCTCGGGCCGGTCTTCCCGCGCTTGATGACGCGCAGGTTGAGTTTCTTGAAGAGCACGTCGGCCAGTTGCTTGGTGGAGTCGGGGTTAAAATCGACGCCGGCCTCGTCGATGATGCGCTTACGCAACTCGTCGGCGCGGGCGCCGAGCACTTCGCTCTGTTCCTTGAGGATCTGCGGGTCGATGGCGACGCCGTTGAACTCCATCTCCGCCAGGACGTCGATGAGCGGGTTCTCGACGTCGTCGTGGAGCTTGCGAAGCGCCGGCACCGCGTCGAGCCGCGCGGCCATGTGATCCGCCAGGCGGAGGGCGATGTCCGCGTCTTCGGCGGCGTAGCGCGTGATCAAATCCAGGGCCACGCGATCCATCGTGAGCTGGTTTTTCCCCTTCTTCCCGATCAATTCGACCGTCGCGACCTTCTTGAAGTTGAGGAACTGCAGCGCCAGGGCGTCGATGCCGTATTGCATGCGGCCGGCGTCCACGAGGAAGGTCGCCACCATCGAGTCCATCTCGACGCCGCGCAATTCGATCCCGGCGCTGCGCATGACCAACAGATCGAACTTGATGTTGTGACCGACCTTCTTAATCGTCGGGTCTTCGAGGATCGGTTTAAGCCCGGCGAGCGCGCGATCGCAACCGATCGCCATCGACCCCTCCGGGCAGCGGACGGGGATGTAGTAGCCGGTGCCCGCCTGCCAACTGACGCTGATGCCGACCAGGTTGGCGGAGATCGGACTGAGGCTGTCGGTCTCGGTATCGAAGGCAAAACGCTTCTGCTTTTTCAGTTCCTTGAGGAAGTCGGCGAACGCTTCTTCCGTGTTGATCAGGGTGTAGTTCAGGTCTTTGGAGGTCTCGACGCCCGGGGGCGGTGTCTCGCCGTCGCCGTCCGTTTCGGCGGCGCCTTGCACGTCGCCTCCGAATAGACTCTCCGAAAAAATCGCGGGCTTGGAGGTGACCGGCGCGTTCGCCGCCACCGTTTGCGGCTTCGCACTCTCGATCCCCTCATACCGCTTCAACAGACTATGGAAGCCGCATTCCGCGAGGTGTTTTCGCAGCGCCTCGACGTTGAGTCCGCGGAACTTACATGCGGCGGCGTCAAATTCGAACTCGACGTCGGTCTTGAGCGTGACGAGCTGGCGGGCGACGGGGATTCGGTCGCCGAACTTCTCGAAGTTCTCCTTCATCTTCCCCTTGAGCTCGCCGACGTGCGCCAGGACGTTTTCCGCCGTGCCGTACTGCTTGATGAGCTTGAGGGCGGTCTTGTCGCCGACGCCAGGGATGCCGGGGACGTTGTCGATGTTGTCCCCCATCAGGGTCTGGATTTCGAGCGCCTCGGCGGGGGTGAAGCCGTACTTTTCCTCGAGCCGCGCGGGGCCGATCTCCTCGTCGGTGTAGGCGTCGTACATCCGCGTGCAGTCGTCCACGACCTGCCGCAGGTCCTTGTCGGACGAGACCATGTAGACGTCGAAATCCTGCCCGCAGAGGCGCTTGGCCATCGTGGCGATCAGGTCGTCGGCCTCGAACCCGCGCTTGACGAAGATCGGGATGCCGATGTCCTTGACGATCGAGAGGATCCGCTGTTCCTGCGGGTGGAAATCGTCGGGGCGGGATTTCCGATTGGCCTTGTATTCCGGGTAGATCTCCTTGCGGAAGACGGTTTCGTCCCCAGCGTCGATGACCATGGCAAGGTAATCGGGCTTACGCTGGTCGATCAGGTTCAGGAGGCGCTGCGTGAAGACGAACGTCGCTTTGGTGGGTTCGCCGGTCGGGCCCTGCAGGTCACGAAAGGGCGCGAAATACGCGCGGTAAATGTGGGCGTGTCCGTCGATGATGTAGAACGATTTTCGGGGCATGAATAGTTGGTCTTACCTCGCGCGCCCGCGCGTGCGTAGCATGGTAGGGCGATGGAGGGGTAGCGTCCAACCCCCCCCACAAGCGTTCCACCGTTCGAGCCATGCGCGGCTATTACGGGTTCATCATCGGGTGGTATTCGCGGTGCTCGCCCTTGAGGAAGAAGACCTGGTAACTGGCGTCGGGATGCAGCGCGGGCGTTTTCACGGTCCGGCCGGCGACCGTGACGCGCTGGGCGTTTGAGTCAACCTGCAACTGGTCACCCGGCGACATCCGGCCGCTGTAGATGATCCGGTCGGCGCCCTGGTCGCGGACGTAAACGGCGCCGGGATCGGTGGCGGTGTAGGTGAAGGCGCTGCCGCCTTCCTGGACGAGCATGGCGTCGCCGGGGACCGACTTCAGGCCGTTGGACGCACACCCGGGCGCGAACGACAGAAACAGGATGGCGATCGCAAGAGCGGCTGGCGTGAGGCGCATGGTTTTCTCCATTCTTCGAATCAGAATCCGGCCCAAACGGAACGGACGGGCAAGCGCACGCGGCGCTTGCCCGTCACAGAATCGACCTCGACATGTAGTACCGCGGGACGCGGGCGAATGGCAACGCGCGGTCGCGCGTTACCGCGACGGTTCTTCGACGACGCGATACCGAACAGTCCGCTCCTTGCTCGTGGGTTCGAAGAAGATCTTGTAGTCGTGGGTGTCGTCCATCGCGCGCTCGGAGACGGTGCGGCCGGCGACCAGGATGCGGTCGTCCTTGGCGTTCAGCTCGACCATGTCGCCTTTATCCACGTCACCTTGATACAGGATGCGGTGATCGGTCTCATCGCTGATGTAGACGCGGCCGAACTCGTTCGCCCGGAAACTGATCTGGTTGCTCCCTTCGGTCATCAGGTTGGCCGAAGCGGGAACGGCCGGCGTCCGGTCGGCACACCCCGACAGAATGGCTGCGAACCCTACGGTTGCGCCTGCGGCGAATTGACGGAATCGGGTCATAAGTCACCTCTTTCGGTATCCGCGCCGGGCGACATGCCGGGCACAACCGCTGTTTTGCAAGGCGAGTGCCATTGGCGATCGGCTGGCTCACACGGTCGGACAATCTCGGAATTCTGTGGTAAAAGTCGGCCGCAGAAAGACCGTTGATCCGGCCGCGCGAGCGCGAGACGACCGTTATGCATGCGACTGAGTTAGTTCTGGGGCTGTTCGTAGCCGTCGCGGCGCTGGCGTACCTGGCGTCGCGGCTGCGGTTGCCTTATCCGATCTTCCTGGTCATCGGCGGACTGACCCTGGGGTTCATTCCGAACCTGCCGCACGTCGCGCTGGACCCGGGCCTGGTCTTCCTGCTATTCCTGCCCCCGATCCTCTACCACGCGGCGCTGATGACGTCGTGGCGGGATTTCAAGGCGAACATCCGGCCGATCGGCCTGCTGGCGTTCGGCCTGGTGCTGTTCACGACGGCGCTGGTGGGTGTGGCCGCGCATTACTGGGCGGGGATGGCTTGGGGGCCTGCGTTCGTGCTGGGGGCGATCGTGTCGCCACCGGACGCGGTGGCGGCGACGGCGATCATGTCGCGGATGCGCATGCCCAAGCGCATTATCGTCGTGCTCGAAGGCGAGTCGCTGGTGAACGACGCCACCGCGCTGGTCGCCTATCGCCTGGCCGTCGCCGGGGTGATTGCCGGATCGACTTTCTCGGCGTGGCAGGCGACGTGGCAGTTCCTCTACGTCGCCGCGGGCGGCATCGCCGTGGGGCTGGTCGTGGGCGTTATCGTCGCGTGGGTGCGCAAGCGGCTGGACGACGACGGCATCGAGGGGATCGTCTCACTGTTGACGCCGTATATCGCCTACCTGCCCGCCGAGCACCTCGGGTTTTCCGGCGTGCTGTCGGCGGTGACGGTCGGGATCTACATGTCGCGGCGCCTGCCGACGATTACGGCGAGCCACACGCGGCTGAAGCTGTACGCGGTGTGGGACACGTTCATCTTCCTGCTCAACGGCCTGGTTTTCATTCTGATCGGCCTGCAACTGCCCGTGGTGCTGGAGCGGATTCGCGACGGCAGCCTGCGGGCCGCCATCGGCGACGCGCTGCTGATCAGCGGGATCGTGATCGTGCTGCGGATTCTCTGGGTTTTCCCCGCGACGTACGTGCCCAGGCGGCTGTTCAAGTCGATCGCGGCGCGCGACCCGGCGCCGCCCCTGGGGCCGGTCTTCGTCGTCGCGTGGACCGGGCTGCGCGGGATCGTCTCACTCGCGGCCGCCCTGGCGCTGCCGGTGAAACTGGGGGATCGCTTCACGCCCTTCCCGCACCGCGACCAGATCATCTTCATCACGTTCGTCGTCATCCTGGTCACGCTGGTCGTCCAGGGCCTGACGCTGCCGGCGATTATCCGCTGGCTCAAACTCGGCGACGACGGGGTCGAGGAGCGCGAGGAAACCCGCGCCCGCTTCGAGGGCGTCCACGCCGCGATGTCCCGCCTCGACGCGATGGTCCTCCTCGGGGAGGCCAAGCCCGAGGCGATCGAGGCGGTCCGATCGCACCTCCAGCAACAGGCCCGCTACCTTTCGTCGCGACTGGGCGACCCGGGCGGCGTCGAAGAAGTGGAACTCGTCTGTGAAACGCAAATGCAGGCCGAGCGCGAAGCCCTGACCGCCCAGCAGCAGATGATCCTCAAGCTCCGCGACGACGGGGTCATCGGCGACGAGGTGCTTCGGCGCATCCAGGCCGAGCTGGACCACGAGGAGTCGCGATTGGAAAACGCATAGCGCCGTCCCGGAGGCCTAGCCACTTCAGTGGCTAGGGGCCATCGGTCCTCAACAAATCCACCCAAATCGATTATCACTGTCGGGCACGCTCACACACACACGAAGGAGAGAACCATGAAACGCTCGCGCGCTTGGGTCACGTCCGGTCTGCTCGCCGCCGCAACACTTTCGCTCGCCACCGTGACGTTCGCCCACGACGGCGGCGACGCCTCGCAGATTGCCCCGAAGGACGCCCGCTCCGTCACCGACCTGGTGATCGCGGGTGAAGGCGCCAACACCTACCAGAGCGTCCCCAACTGGTGCCAGATCCCCGCCGGCCGCACCAACCTCGGTCCCACGCACGGCGGCGTCGTCGTCGATAAAAAGGGGCAGATCTACTTCAGCATGAACTCCGGCAACGACGCCATCCTCGTCTACGGCCCCGACGGCAAGATGATCAAGGGGATCGGCGGCAAGGAGCACGTCGGCATCCACGGCCTGTGCCTCAACGAGGAGAACGGCGAAGAGTTCCTCTACGGCGCCCTCAACGACCACGCCCGCGTCGTGAAGCTCAAGCTCGACGGCACCGAGGTCTGGTCCATCGGCGTGCCGATGGAATCCGGAAAGTACAAGGACGCCAAACAGTACCACCCGACCGGCGTGGCCGTCGCCCCCGACGGCAGCGTCTTCGTCGCCGACGGCTACGGCCAGAATTGGGTCCACAAGTTCGACGCGAACCAGAAGTACGTGAAGAGCTTCGGCGGCAAGGGCACCGCCCCCGGGCAGTTCCAAACTTGTCACGGCATCTCGCTCGACCGGCGCGGCGGGAAGAACCTGCTCCTCGTATCCGACCGCGAGAACAAGCGATTGCAGCATTTCGACCTCGACGGCAACTTCGTCGCCGTCATCGCCGAAAACTTGCGCCGCCCGTGCTGCGTGTCGTTTTACGGCGACCACGTCGTGATCGCCGAACTCGCCGGCCGCGTCGCCATCCTCGACGGCGACAACAAGCTCGTCGCCGCGCTCGGCGATAACCCGAATGAGAAACAGCGGGCGAATTACAACGTCCCGCCCAAGGACTGGACCGAAGGGATCTTCAACGCCCCCCACGGCGTCTCCTACGATCACGACGGCAACATCTACGTCGAAGACTGGAACGCCTCCGGCCGCATCAGCCGGTTCAACAAAGTGGGCGAAAAACCCCAGGCCCGCGCCGACTAACCAAGCGCGTTTAGCGGCGTCGCCCGAAGGGCCGCCCTCCGCATGAGAAGGCACCAGAATCACTGATGCACAAGTCAGTGATTCTTTTCCTTTTGCGGCCGCAATTTCATTGAAAAAGTCACCGCGGCCGCGCATGATGTTTCCAGTAAATCTGGACATTCAAATGGTTTAGGAAGGATGGTCGTCATGCGGCGTCTTTTGCCAGTCTTTGTGGGTTGCCTCGTCCTCGTCCTGTTCGCCGGTTGCAAGAGCGAGTCGGAATCGGCGATTTCAGACATGGTCGACAAACAGAAAGAGGTCGTAAAGATCCTCAAGACTGTCAAGGACAAGGACTCAGCCCTCGCCGCCAAGGCCAAACTCGATGCCATGCAAAAGGACATGAAAGACCTTGAGACGCGCATGTCGAAGGCGAAACCGAGCGACGCTGAGCAAAAGTCGCTGGAAAAGAAATACGCACCCGAACTCGAACAGGCGACGAAGGACATGATGGCCGAGATGCAGCGCATCATGATGAATCCCGAACTCGCGCCGGCATTGGCTGGCGGCGGCTTCGGAGGGTTCGGGGGCGGCGGGATGATGCGCTAGCTAGAGCAACTGCACGTCGGGCGGCACCAGCTTGGAACTGCCCGACACGGTGATCGCCATCTCAAACCCCGGCCGCAGCGCGCCGGACGCGACCTTGCCGTCGGGCGCGAGCGCGATCAGCGCGCACTGGTCGTTTTCGCCAAGATCGGGATAGCTCTCGACGACTCGGTTGAGCACGTACCGCACCGCGTCGATCGGACGCTCGCCGCACCGCAGTCGCTCGACCACGAGGAACGACGCGGCCACGCCGATCATCAGTTCGCCCGTACCGGTCGCCACCGCGGCGCCGGCTTTCGGATCGCAATAAAGCCCGTGCCCGATCAGCGGCGAATCGCCTACGCGCCCGGGGAGTTTGAACGCGCGGCCGGAGGTAGAACAGGCCGCCCCGATCGCGCCCGAACCGTCTATCGCCAACACGCCGATCGTGTCGTGTGGCTTGTTGCCTCCGCCATCGACCAGCACGGGGTGCTGATAGTAAGGCGTGCCGGTGCGACGCCACTCTTCCCATTTCGCGCGCGCCTTTTCTGTCAACAGTTGCGCGGGCGCGAACCCCTCGGCGGCGGCGAAACGCTCGGCCCCATCGCCAACGAGCAACTTATGCGGCGTCTTCTCCATCGCCCGCCGCGCGATCGATACCGGATGCGGGTATTTGCGAACGTAAGCCACCCCCGCGCTCCGCGCGGGGCTGAGCATGATCGCGCCATCCAGCGACACCTCCCCCGACGAATCGGGCAACCCCCCGACGCCGACGCTGTCCACTGAAAGGTCCAGCTCGCACGCGATGCAGGTCCGTTCCAAGCCATCGAGCAGGCCGTTGGGCTTAGCGATGTACGGCCAGCCGCTGTTATTGGCGGGCAGTCCGAAACGCCAGGTCGAAACGAGTATCGGATCGGGCATGGGCGAGAACCTTAACCGATCGGTGCCGTTCCCTGCCACCGGCCCGGGCGTTCCGCTACAATTGGCGGCATGAGTACCGCCGCCACCGCCCCCATCCATACCACCGACGAGATCAACGCCCGCATCCTGGCGGTGTCCGAAGATCGCATCCAAGGCTTTCAAACCGATCCGCTGGGCGAGATCTCCCGCCAGAGCGGCGTGGACGTGCCGACCGTCATCGAGCGCATCCGCGCCATGCTCCGCGCCGGCACCATCCGCCGGGTGCGCCAGACCCTGATGTCGATCAACCTGGCGGCCGGCGGTCTGATCGCCTGGGTCATCCCCGAAGATCGTCTCAACGCCGGCTTCGAATTCATGTTCCACGACGACCCGTTCTCCGGCCACATCGTCATCCGCTCGACCGACAAGGAAACCACGGGCTCGAAATACCGCCTCTGGACGACACTGAAAGTCCCGCGCGGCTACTCGATGGAAAAGCACTGCCGACTGCTCTGCACCAAGACTGGCGCGACGGCGTTCAAGATCATGCCGGCGCATAAAGTCTTCGCCCTGGGCGTCGGTCACGTCCGCCGCAAGGCGATGGAGCCCGGCAGCAAGGCCGACGTCCCCGCCGAGCCGCACTCGTCGGTGCAGGTGGAATTGACGGACCTGGAGTGGCGCGTGCTGACCCCGCTCAAGCGCGAATTCGAGCCCGACGAGGTCGTCGAAGACATCTGGTCCGACCGCGCCAAGGAGGCCGGCGTCTCCCTCGACGAGTTCTACCGCGTCGCCACGGACCTGAACCGCCGCGGCGTCATCGGCCGCTTCTCCACCTTCCTCGAACACGCCAAGCCCCTCGCCAGCGGCGAGCGCGTCACCAAGTTCAACGCCCTCTTCCACTGGGCCGTCCCCAAGGGCCGCGAGATGGAAGCCGGCAAGGAGGTCGGCCGCCACCACATCATGACCCACTGCTACTGGCGCGAGGGGGGCGAGGAGTTCGCCAACGTCAACATCATGGGCGTCATCCATGGCACCAGCAAGGACATGGTCCTCGCCCACAAGCACGCGATCGACGACCACCTCAAGGCCATCGGCATGCCCGTCCTCTACACCAACGTCTTCTGGGGCGGCCGCAGCGAGATCAAACCCAGCGAGATCTCCCCGTACGTGTACCGCGACTGGTGTCACAAGATGGGCGTGGACCCGGAGACGATGAAGGAGTAGCCGCCGTGGACATCAAGCCCAGGCCGAACCACCAGGAGTATCTCGCGGCTCTCGCCCGCATGACGCCGGAACAAAGGCTGAAGACGGCCTTTGATCTCTCTGATTTCACGCGGAAGCTGTTCATGACCGGTCTGCGCAAACGCTTCCCCGACGCCAGCGAACAGGAACTTCACCGAATCGCGATCGCGAGGCTGGCCGAATGCCACAACAGGAATTACTAACGCGGGTCGTCGCGGCGCTCGAACGCGCCGGAGTCGACTACATGTTGACCGGCTCGCTGGCATCGAGCCTTCAAGGATACCCGCGCGCGACGCACGACATTGACTTGGTGGTGTCGATGGCGGAGGCGGACGCGAAATTGCTCGTCGGCGATTTTCCGCCGCCGCGTTACTATCTGGACGAGTCGTCCGTGCGACAGGCGATCGCCCGTCGGGATATGTTCAACTTGCTCGACGCCGACACCGGCAACAAGGTCGATTTCTGGCTGCTCACCGAGGACGAATTTGATCAATGCCGGTTCTCCCGGAAGGGCGTGGAAAGTTTGGACGGAGCGCCGATCAAGGTTTCGAGACCGGAAGACACAATTCTTATGAAGCTCAGGTGGTCACAACAGTCCGGCGGAAGTGAAAAGCAGTTTCAAGACGCCCGGGGCGTTTATGAGTTGCAGCGGGCACGCCTGGACCAGGCGTATCTCAGATCGTGGGGCATTCGGCTCGGAGTGACGGACGATCTCGAGCGACTCATCCGCGAGGCGAAACCGTTGTGAGCCCTGCCTTGATCTGTTGTCCTATTCGCTGTTAAGCGCAGTTCCATAGCATGCCGATGTAACCCTGCCCGCCCGCTCGCGTGCGGGCTCCCCTTACCGCGGAGATTTCGAAAAATGTTTGGGATCAAGACCCGCCTCCAGCGCTACTACCGCTCGAAACGGGCGGTCGGCACCAACTGCCGGATTCTCCGGGACGACTACGGCCAGTGGAAATCCTTCTGGAACTCCAAGTGTCTCGATCGGGACGGCAACGTCGTCCCCTGGTTCACCTACCCCGCCATCGAATACATCAAGCAGCTCGACCTGTCCGATAAACGCGTGCTGGAATACGGGTCGGGGTTCTCCACCATCTTCTGGGCCAAGCGCACCAAAGCCGTCGTCTCGATCGAGGACGACAAGTCCTGGTACGAAACGCTCAAGCCGCAGTTGCCCGCCAACGTGAATTACATCCGGGTTGAAAACCAGGAGGAGTACGTCGCCGCCGCGACCAAGCTCGACGGTCAGTTCGACATCATCATCAACGACGGCATCTACCGCACGAGCTGCGCCAAGGCGTCGCGCCCCAAGCTCGCCGATGGCGGCATCGTCATCGTCGATAACTCCGACTGGTGCGCCGAGGCCTGCCGGTTCTACCGCGATTCCGACCTGATCGAAGTGGACATGGCCGGCTTCACGCCGCTTAACGCCTACACCATGACCACGTCGTTCTTCTTCTCCCGCACCGTCAAGCTCAAGCCCGCCCACCCCGATCAGCCCGTTTTGGCGGTCGGCGGCGAACACATCTCCGACGACGACCTGTCGCTCGTCCGCGGATAAGAAACTCGTCGTATCCGATGAGAATGGGTGCCACAGGTCGCGGTACTCCGAGACCTGTGCTTGTCACCGTAGAAAAGACACAGGCCTGCGAGTACGCCGACCTGTGGCGCCCGACCGATTCTCCCTATTTCCCGCCCGCCGCGGGCGTCGCCGCCGGTTGCTCGGCGCCCGGCGCGTTGATCGGCCGCACCCAGATATTCCGGAAGCTCAGCGGCGCGCTCTTGTCCCCGTGCGCCTGCAGCTTGATCGGCGCCGTGTCGTACGGCCGGTACTTCGGCTGGCCGATGTAGAGCGTTTCCCCCTTGAGCTCGAAGTGGTTCTCCACCAGCACGCCGTTGAAGATCACCGTCACGTACGCCGGGCTTTCCAGCGATCCGTCCGCCTTGAACCGCGGCGCCGTCCACATCACGTCGTACGATTGCCACTCCCCCGGCTTGCGGCAGGCGTTGGCGAGTGGGATCGCCTGCTTGTAAATGCTGCCCGCCATCCCGTTCACGTACGTCTTGTTGTTGTAGTTGTCGAGGATCTGCAACTCGTACCCCGCGTCCCCCTTGCCCGTCGAGGCGAGGAACACGCCGCTGTTCCCGCGGCCCTGCCCGTTGCCCGCGATGTCGGCGGGGATACGGTATTCGAGGTGAAGCTGGTAATCCTTGAACCGCTGCTTCGTCTCGATGTTCCCACCCTTCTTGTTCACCTCCATGACGCCGTCGTTCACCGTCCACGTCGCCGGCGTGTCCGTGCCGACGATCACCCACTGGTCGACGTTCTTCCCGTCGAACAGCACCACTGCATCCGACGGCGGCTCCTCACTGACGGCCGGCCCCGGTGTCACCACCGGCGGCTCGGGCTTCCAGACCTCCGTATCCTCCGGCTTGGGCTTGGCGGCCTGCTCCTGGGCGAGCAGCGGAATGGCGAAACCGGCGAGCACGAGCGCGAGCAGCGACAGACGCGTTGAGTTCATGGCGAATAACCTCTTGTTCTGGTGACCTTGATACGGGAGACGAATGTTTACCGTTGAACGGCATTCGCGGCAACGCCGGTCGCGCTCACGGCTTCGAAGTGGACGGTTGCCCCGCAGGTGACGGTGGCGGTGGCGGCACGGCAGGTCGGGCGACCGGTCGCGTCCCGAGCGCAAACGTCGCCATCCCCACGACCGTGACGATCGCGACATTGAGAACCACGCCGACGATAGCCGGCGTGAGGATCCCGCGCCGCCCTTTCACATTACAAAGCGCGACGATACCGCACACCAGTCCCCCGACGATCAGCAGGACGTACGCCAAGCCCACCATCAGCGAGACGACGCGCCCGTCGGCGCCCGCGCCCCTGATCGCGATCGACATGTAACTGAGGAATATCGCGATCAGCGGTGCCACCCACGCCGCCTTGGCGCACCGGTGCGCCGGCGAATCCGCCCGATCCAGTGCCGGTGGCATCGGGCCAGCATATTCCAATCGCAGTTCATCCGGAGGCAGGATCGGCCTCACCGCCTGCGTGTTCATCGGATACCGTTCTTCTTGCATGTGTCATCCCTCTTGCTTGCCCCCGAGGTCGCGGACGAGAACGTGTCACTACCGCCGCGCCCGCCGGTTGATGTCCCGCTCCAAGAGTTCCAGCGACCGCAGGATGTCTTTCGCCGACTTATGGCTCGTGTCCTTCGGGTCGCCCGGCCGCAGCACCGTCTTGCTCAACTCCGCAATCTGCCGCGCCATCTCGCTTTGCGGATCGTAATGAATCAAGCCCGCCAGGTCCGGGTTGGCGTGCGGCGTCGTGAATTGCAGCGACAGGTAGAACACGTCGATCCCCTTGTCCGCCTTCCCCTGCTGCTTGCAGAAGTGCTCCGCCGTCACTTGCCCACTCGTCGTCATGTGGAAGAGCATCCGCTGGATGTGGCTGGTGCGCATCAGCTCGTCGAAGAGCTGGTCGAGCATCGGGTTGGTCGAGAGGTTTTCCGTCACCCGCATCGACGACCCGAAATCGACGAAGCCGACGCCGTGATCCGTGATCACCATGTTGTCCAGGCGCAGGTCCAGGTGCAGCACGCCCGCATTGTCGTGCACCGCCCGCAGCAGGTCCGCCGCCTGAATCGCGAACTCGAGCTGGCTCAGGCGTCGTCCGCCGTTGCGCAGCCAGTTCATCTTCAGCGACGTGACGAACCCGCGGATGTCCTTCTCCAGGTCGATTACCCGCGGCACGCGGTGGGCGTAGCGGCTGGGCAAATGCTCCTGGAGGATCAGCAGGATCGCCGCCTCGCGCGTGAGGAACGTCGGGAAGATCTTTTCGGTGAACTTGCGGGCCCGCTTCTCGATCGCCTCGACGGGCGTGTCCGGAAACTTCTTGCGCAGCTTGGCGACCAGCGATTCGACGCTCGGCACGCGTTTGAGCACCACCAGCTCGTCGTCCCCCGCGCGGTGGTGTCGCGTGAGCTCGACGTGATACGTGAAACGCTCGGTGAACTCGCCCGGGCGGATCAGCAGCACCTTGCGGGCGGCAAAGTAATGAACGCGCGGGGCGAGGAGCGAGAGGAACGGCCAGGCCCGTCTGCGGACCGACGCCGGGTCGCGCTCCAGGCAAAAGCCGTCGCGGTCGAACTGCCGGGCGAGCTGCGCCACCCGCCGGGCGCTGCGCGAGACGAAGACGAACTGCCCGCCCCACCGCAGCCGCGCGAAGACCGACGCCGGATCCGTGTCGTCGCCGTCGGCGGCGAAGATGTAATCCTGCAGCGCCCGCGGGTCGGCGGTGACCGGCGTGTGGGCGTAGTGGCGGTATTCGCGGTCGTCGGCGAAGACCTGCTGGATCACCGGCGTGAGCAGCGGGTGGGCGTGACCGTTGGCGCCGGGTGCGTGGGAATCGCCGGTGTCGCGGGAACCGGCGGCGACGGAAGACGGGATGGGCGGGGCGGAGGCTGACATATCACCCGACGCGCGATAGTTGAACCGCGCGACCGGGCCAAGTCTAGCCGACCGAGTGGGAAATTGTCAGCGCAAACGTGTCGCGGGATCGTCCGTTCGCCGGACGATCCCGCGTGGGAATCAGGAACCAGGAGTTCGTTGTGTTTGCTTGTGCGGGTTATCGGGCGGCGGTGCCGCGGCGGCGGCGACCGAGCACCAGTCCGCCCATCAGCGCCAAGCCGCCGGTGGCGACGCCCGGCAGGGGGGTCGCGATCTGCGGCGGGGCGTCGAGGATCACGAGCTGATCCTGCGCCCGGTGGTCCCAATCCTGATGGGTCGCGTCGGTCCACAGGTTCAGGATGCGGACGTTGCCGATGCCCATGCCGTCCCACTCGCCCCCGACGGCGACGGCCGTGTTCGCCAGCGACACCCAGCTCAGGGCGAGCGTGTCACCGGCGTCGAGCGAGGGGATTTCCTGCTCGAGATACCAGATGGCCTTCTGCAACTGACCGGCGGTCGCCGAGCGCCCGGCGCCCGACGTGTAGTTGTAGCCGGCGAGGTTGCCCTGCGAGAACTTGGTGTAGAGGAACGCCGTGCGGGCGTCGAGCGGGTCGAAGGTCATGCCGGGGTGAGCGGGGTCGGGCATGGCGCCACCGGCGCCACCGAAGCGGCTGGCCGTGTTGATCTGGGCGTAGAGCGTCTGCGAGTCGTTGAACTCTTCGCTGTATTCGACGCAGAACGTCTGGAACGTGTTGGCGGCGAGCTGGACGTTTGCCGCCTGGTTGGCGAACGGCAGGCCGCCGCTGATGGAGTACGCCTTGAATTCGCCACCGTCGTTGTTCGAAAAGTGGGACGGGTCGTACGCGAGTTTCAGCGTGATGTCGAGCGTGTCGGCGAAGCTCGCACCGCCCTGAATGGCGACACCGACGACGGCCCCCGCAAATAGTTTCGACCAGATTTTCATTGTTGTTGCCTCTCCTGCACCAACTCTATCCCGCACTCGGGGGCGCGGCGGAGAGCGCAAGCTTTTTCCGTGACGATTCGGCGACCGCGGACGTGAAGCTGAGCAGGATGAATTACCTGCGCGAGAGCCTTCTCTCGTTCCCGGCGCATCTAAATACATCCGCGCGTGCGCGCCGCGTGGAATCTGGCGGAAATGACGCGACGTCCGATAATGTTGCGAGAAGGAGTGCGAACGCATGGTGGTCAGGCCGGAACTGAAAAACGAGCCGTACTGCGGCAACTGCGGGTATCGCCTGACCGGGGCAACCGAGTCGTCGAAGTGCCCGGAGTGCGGCCGGCCGCTCGTCGAGGTGCTGACGCGCAACTCGCAAATGCGGATGACGGGCAAGCGGTACCGGTCGAAGGCGCGGCTGTTCGGCCTGCCGGTGGTCGACGTGGCGGTGGGCCCGGCCAACGGGCAGACTCGCGGCGTGGCACGCGGGATCATCGCGGTCGGGGACATCGCCATCGGCGGGATCGCGCTGGGCGGCATCTCGATTGGCGTCGTTCCGGTCGGCGGCCTGGCGCTGGGGTTGTGCTCGTTCGGCGGATCGTCGATCGGCTTGCTGACGGCGATGGGCGGGCTGGCGGTCGGCGGCATGGCCGTGGGGGGAGCGGCGTTCGGCGTGCTGGCAGTTGGCGGTGGCGCGGTCGGCATCTTCGCCCAAGGGGCCGGCGCGCAGGGCATGTTCACGCGGCAAGCGCGAATGATGAGACGCGCGCCCGGCGGCCCTGACCCGTTCGAGGCGGTCTCCTGGTTCTTCGGCTCGGGAGCGGCGACTCCGCAAGGCCTGATCCTGCCGGTGCTGATCGTCGCCGGCATCACGCTGGCGGTGGCGGCGGTGATCGGGCTGGTGGCGTGGGTAACGATCCTGCGCACGCCGGACGGCATGAAGGACGCGACGAACGCACCTGTGTAAATGGCGACCACGTTGCCCCCTTTCAGCGTGAATCACACTACGCCCGCCATACCGGTTTCGATCTTCGTTTGGATGTAGTCGCGCGGGTCGGTCACCTTGCCGGTCAGGGCGCTGGCGGCGACGGTCAGCGGGGACGCGAGGTAGACGGCGGCCTTTTTGCTGCCCATGCGGCCGGGGAAGTTGCGATTTGTCGTGCTGATGCAGACTTCTTCCTTCATCAGGCGGCCGAAGGTGTCTTCGGGGCCGCCCAGGCAGGCGCCACAGCCGCTGGCGAAGAGGTCGCAGCCGGCGTCCAGCAGCACGTCCTCGATGCTCTTCTCGTTCCCCTCGCGCGGCGCGCCGCGGAGGTTGAGGCGCTTCATGTCGGCGTGAACTTCGGTGCTGCCGGGGACGACCTTCGTGGGGATCTTGACCTTGTTTCCCTTGAGGATGTTGGCTGCGAAGATCATGTCGGTGATCTTGCCGCCCGTGCACGAGCCGATGTAGGCCTGGTCGAGGCGGACGTCGCGACAGTTGTAGGCGGTGTCCTTGTTGTCGGGGCTGTGGGGCTTGGCGACCATCGGCTCCATGGTGGTCAGGTCCCATTCCTTTTCGAAGAAGTAGGACGCGCCCGGATCGTCGGTGACGACTTCCCAGGTGGGGATGTTGGAACGGGCGCGGACGTATTGCAGCGTCTTCTCGTCCACGTCACAGATGCCGTTCTTGCCGCCGGCCTCGATGGCCATGTTCGTCAGGGTCATGCGGTCTTCGAGGGTGAGGCTGGAGATGCCGTCGCCGGCGAAGTACATCGAGCGGTAGGTGGCGCCGTCCACGCCGATCTCACCGATGACGGCGAGGATCAGGTCCTTGGCGGTGAGGTACGACGGGATCTCGCCCTTGAAGGCGAACTTCATGGTGGGCGGGACCTTGAGCCAGAGCTTGCCGGTGCCCATGACGAAGCCGGCGTCGGTGTTGCCGATGCCGGAGGCGAACTGGCCGAACGCGCCGGCGGTGCAGGTGTGACTGTCGGTGCCGAGCAGGATTTCGCCCGGGCGGACGTGGCCTTCCTCGGGGAGGGCCTTATGGCAGACGCCCTTGTAGTTGGTCTTGGTCGGATCCTTGTACGGGCTGGGCATGGACGGATCCATGGTCACGAACTCGGGATCGTAGTAGTAGCGCAGGCCCTGTTGCTTCACGAAGTCGCGCAGGATCTGGATGTTGCGGTGGCAGATCAGCTCTTTGGTGAAGATGTAATGATCGGGGATGACCACGACGCGGTCCTTGTCCCAGACCTTGGCGTCCTTGCCGAAGTTCTCGTAGAAGACGCCGATGGTCCCCGGACCGCAGACGTCGTGGGTCATGAGGATGTCGACGTCAACCCAGATGTTCTCGCCGGGCGCGACGGCGGACTTTTTGGCGTGCTTGGCGAGGATCTTTTCCGTCATGGTCATGCGCGACATCGGGGCAACTCCTTGGGAGGTTACGAGTGAACGGGTGAGTATAGCAGGGGGGTGGGGGGTGTCGAGCGAGTTTGATCGTCTGGTGGCGTTGCGGTGGCTTCGTTTTGCGCCGGCGCGTTTCTTGTTGCGCCTTGTTGCGCCGTGTGGCGCACGCCGAGGTCGGTCTGGCGGCGGAGCTCGGCCTGGAAGCGGGGATCTTTCTTCCAGCGGGAGACGGTGTAGGGGTGTAGGTCAAGGAACTCGGCGATCAGGCGAACCTGATAGCCGTGCAGGAGCAGACGGGCGGCGGTGAGCTGGTTGGGGTTGAGCGGACGCGGGTTCACGGTTTCCCTCCTTTATTGACACGGTCCCATTGTACCTAACTTAGCGCGAACATGAAAGGGAAAAGTGGAAGCGTTCAGAGGGCTTTTTTCGCGAGGCTTCATTGGGCGGTGGGGCGCGGTTGGCTTTTTGTCGCAAAGAAGCAAAGGGGCAAAGAAGCAAAGGGATGGATGATGGGTGGATTTCCGGCGGGGAAGAATCGGCGGGCGGAAGCCCACGGCGAATGACTGGAGGGTTTGGAATCACTCTTGCCGAGTTCGTGGGTATCTGGCGCTAGGCCGAATGACCGCGGTTGAAAGCACAAAGAGGGGATTGGGGCGAGTTGTCCGAGGGGGCAAGATTCGGTATCGTCCTGCGCCGTTCGCTGGGCAATTCCCCTCTATGGCGTTTGATCGGAAACAGTTTCGCGAGATGGCGATGGCGGAACTGCCGACCGTTTATCGCATGGCGTTCCATTGGACGCTGAACGCGGCGGACGCGGAGGATCTGGTTCAGGAGACGTATCTGCGGGCGCTGCGGGCGGAGGAGACGTTTCGACTTGGGGAACTGGGCGTGCGGCCGTGGTTGTTGCGGATTCTGCACAATGCGTTTCTGACGCGGGTGAAGCGGGCGCGGCTGGAGCCGGTGGCGACGGGGTTTGCGGAGGAGATTGCACAGCGGCAGGCGGGCGAGGGGGAGTTGTCGGGGCAGGCGTTGGCGGACCTGGACTGGGAGCAGGTGGACGAGCGGCTGAAACGCGCGATCCACGACTTGCCGCTGACGTATCGAACGGTGTTCCTGTTGTCGTCGATCGAGGGGATGAAATACCGTGAGATCGCGGAGGTGCTGGAAATGCCGATCGGGACGGTGATGAGCCGACTGTTCCGGGCTCGGACGATGCTGGTTGAGCAATTATCGGACTTTGGGAATGAGATAAGGGCCAAGGCTCCGAGTGACGGGGCGGCGGATGAAAGCAGTCGATGAAGGTGTTGTATAGATGATGCGAGAGGTTCCGGGCGAACTCGAGTTGATGGCGTACGCGGACGGCGAATTGGACGCCGGGGCATTGGAGCGGGTGCGCCAGTACGTCGCGGAGAATCCGTCGGCGGCGGGTAAGGTGAATTTGCATCGGAAGTTGCGCGAGACGGGGCGGCGCGTGGTGGCGGGAACGGCGGTGCCGGCGGGGTTGTTGGGGCGGATTGAGGGGTTGGTGGATGAGGCGGCGTCGGCGCCGATGAGGCCGCAGCGGGGCTGGCGGATCGGCGGCTGGGCGATGGCGGCGGCGGCGGTGCTGGTGGTCGGTATTGGGTCGGTGGTGATCTGGTCAACTTTGGGCGGGCGGGGCGTTGAGGTGGTGCGGGGAAGCGACCTGGTGCCGGTGGGGTGGGTGGAGTCGGCGTCGAAAGTGCACATTGAGTGCTCGAAGCATGCGGCGCATTTCGCGCCGCCATTCGCGCGGGTGCTGACGGAGTTGCCGGAATCGTTGCGGGGGTATTTGGGGCAGACGGCGCAGTGTCCGGACTTGTCGCGGATGGGGTATCAGTTCGCGGGGTGTGGGCCGTGCCGTATTCCCGGGGGGAAGACGGCTCACCTGTTGTACCGGCCTGCTGATGGGCAGGGGCGCGGGACGCTGAGCTTGTTCGTGCAGCGGGACGAGGGGCAGTTGAAGGTGGATGGGGGGAAGGTGTATTTATCGCGGGACGCGTCGGACGGGACGGAGATGATCGTGTGGCGGGAGGGCGGGGTGGTGTATTACCTGGTGGGGGAGAACGACGGGCAGTTGCGGTCGGCCGCGGGGGCGATGGGGATGCGGGTTCGGATTTAGGCGAAGAGGGGAGCACCTCCGATGAACTCAACTTCCCGAGGGACCGGTGCGGGCGAGGAAGGCGGCGGATTCACTGGATTGGGAGCGTTGCCAGTTCAGGAGCGCTTCGCTGGTGCGGCGGGGTAGGAACGCGTAGGCGGCCGCGGACCAAATGCCCCAGACGACGGCGGCGCCCAGGGTGACTGAAAGGGCGGTGACGACCAGACAGATCACGAAGTCAAGCGTGAAGGGGAGTGGGAGGCGCAGTCGCTCGGTTTCCCAGCGGTCCCAGCGGCGCCACAGTGCGCCGCCGGCGATGGCGGCGCACGTCAGGGTTGCGAGGACCATGCCGACGAGATACCCGCGGCGCCATCGGAGCAGGAGCATTCGCCCGAGCAAGCCGAAACCGAGGCCGAACAGGAGGAACGCGACGAGCTGTTCGAATTCGAGGTCGCGCGGGGTCAATTGATTCTGGCCGTACGTCCTGCCCATTCGCACCGAGCCGTAGCCGTAACTCCACTCGAAGCCCATGGCGACCCAGGCGACGAGGAGCCAGCCGAAGAAGTTGAGTCGGAACAGGACGGCGAGCGTGACGATGGCGGCGCGGATGCGGCCGAGGATTTTCTGGAAGGCGGGGCGGAGGGTGTTGATGGGCTGGTGGTGGCCGCACTCGGGGCAGTGGAACTGGCGGACGGTGCACGATTCGCAGACGTGCTGTGCGACGCCGTGGAGGCAGTAGCCGCAGCGTTCGCAGAAGATGGGGAGTTCTTCGCCGAGGGGGACCTTCGTCGTCGCGAGGTTGGCGCCGGCGGAGCGTGTGTGTTGCCATTCGCCGGTGGTGGTGGCGGGGGCGGCGTCGGCGGGGTCGAGTGTGGACATGGGGCCTCCCTGTTTCAGTGCTTGAGTTTGAGGCGGTAGAGGGATTTGCTGGCGGTCATGTAGAGCTGGTCGTGGTTTTTTCCGCCGAAGGCGAGGTTGGCACAGGATTCGGGGAGGAGGATCTTGCCGATGAGGTCGCCCTTGTCGGAGAAGATATGGACGCCGTCGGCGGCGCTGGAGAAGAGCAGGCCGGTGGGGTGGACGCGGATGCCGTCGGGGGCGCCTTTGTCGATGGTGCAGAAGACTTGGCCGCCGGTGAGGGTGTTTTCGGCGGAGACGTCGAAGACGCGGATGTGCTTGGGCTTGCCGGAATCGGCGACGTAGAGTTTCTTCTCGTCGGGTGAGAAGGCGAGGCCGTTGGGCATGTCGCAGTCGGCGGCGACGGGGGTGACGGATTTCGTTTTCGGGTCGAGGCGGAAGACGTAGTTTTTGTCGAGCTCTTTCTTCTCACCTTTTGGCAGGCCGTAGGGCGGGTCGGTGAACCAGACGGTGCCGTCGGATTTGACGGCGACGTCGTTGGGGGAGTTGAAGCGCTTGCCGTCGAAGCGGTCGGCGAGGACGGTGATCGAGCCGTCTTTCTCGGTGCGGGTGACGCGGCGGGTGGCGTGCTCGCAGGAGACGAGGCGGCCTTGCGAGTCGCGGGTGTTGCCGTTGGTGTTGTTGGAGGCGTCGCGGAAGATCGTGAGGCCGGCCTTGTCGTCCCAGCGGCGGATGTGGTTGTTGGGGATGTCGGAGAAGAGGAGATAACCGTCGCCCGAGACGTCGTCGAACCAGACGGGGCCTTCGGTGAACTTCATATCGCTGGCGAGTTTTTCGATTTTCGCGTCGTTCGCGATGAGCTTGTCGAATTCGGTTTTGTTTTTGACGTCGAAGGGTTCGGCGGCGGCGACGAGGGGGAGGACAAGGGTGAACGACAACAGCAGGGGGGAGATGAAGCGCATCGTGATTCCTCTCTTCCTTTTCCGAGTTGCGAGTCGAACTGTGGGGAAATGGCGCTGCAAAATGTGTTGTCGCTTTGGGCGTGGGGTTTGTAATCCAATAAGGGGTTGTCTCCCATCACGCACCTCGCCTATTGCTCGAGCGCCAATATCCTACCGCGGGTTTGTTCCGCAACGTAGCCGAACAGGCGAGCGAGCGCCACCGTGAAGGCAACCTTGGATTTCGCTGGAGTGCGGGGTGGCAGTGGGTAACATAATCCTGCAATTAAATCTAAGGAGATCTGATGTCTGAGAAGACTCAAGCTTGGGTGGCCGCAATCACTATTCGATTGTGCGTCGCCGCGATGTTGTCTCTCCTGGCATTTGCTTCGGGCGCGTTCGCACAGCCGGTGCAACCCGTTAAGCCGGCTTCCATCGATGGCGTCTACAACGGCAGCTATACCGGTGATAAGGGGCCGGTCAAATTCAAACTGACGCTGACGCAGGTGCGGAACGGAACGCTCGGCGGGGCGTGCACGTTGTACCTGCCGGATGGGGCGGACACCAAGGAGTATACCTGCGACGTCCGGGGGCAGTACATCGCGGCCAACCGGATGGTGATCGTGCTGCGCGGCAAATGGGAAACCGCGCCACCGGCTGGCATCGACTTGCCGGCGATGAACGGCGTGTTCGATCCGGATGGCGGTAAGGGGGCCGGACAGATCTCGGGCAAGATGCGGCTTCGTCCCAGCCCATCGTTCGAGGCGATTCGCGATGCGGATGAATCGGCGAAGCTGGCCGCGGCGAACGCCGAGAAAAAGGCGGCCGAACCGGGACCGGCTGTTGCCACTGCGGCAAACCGGGGCAGGACAACCCCGGCGGTGGCGCCGCGGGCGCAACCGACCGCTCGGCCACCGGGCCAGTATCTCCGGCGATCGGAAGTTGACGGGGTCTATACCGGCACGTACGGATCCAATCCCGACGACAAGGTCGCGGCCAAGCTTTACGTGAAGTTCATCGACGACGGGTCGGTGATGGGAAAACTGGACGGCTTGTTCACGATCGAAGTCCCGCCCGCCGCCGACGCCAAGCCGATCACCTACACCTACAAGCTCGCTGGGACGAACGAGACGGGGACGCTGCGCTTCTATTCGGCCAAGGCGATCGGACCGGCGGCGCCGGAGGCTTACGCGGTGAAGCAACTCAGCGCGGAATTCGTCAAGACTCCCCCCGTTAAGGTTGGTGATCGCCAATACTCCTATGACTACGATCCCGATCAGATTTCCGGAAGGGTGATCGGCAACGATGTGCGCCGCAGCTTCAATAAGCTTGAGGCGAAGCGCGATAAGGAGGAGTCGGCGCAAGTCGATAAGGCGATGGCGGCCCAGACCGATGCCGCAGGGAAGGCGGAGGCGAGCGCGACCGCACCAACCGCAGCACCCGCCGCCGCGGCCGTTCGACCGAGCATCGTCGGCGTTTTCAACGGGACCTATACCAGAACCGATGAGCAGCCAACCAAATTCAAGCTGAGCGTCACGCAAGTGCCCTACACCGGCAACGCCAGGGGCGTCGTTAGCCTGGCGGGGCTGGCGACGGTTTATTTGCCATCAGATCCGGGGACGAAGGCGTACAGCTATAGCCTCAAGGGAACGCTGGACGGCAACGGGAAGTTCCACCTGTTCGCCAACGAATGGGAGACGATCCCGCCCAAGAACTTCAAGGATTTTCGGGGGATGGGATTCACCGGCACGTTTTTTTCCAACGTGAATCAGAACACCGGGCGGATCGTCAGCGGAGAGGAGAGCGGTCCCAACGCGCAGTTTTTCCTGCCCAAGTTTGAAGCCAAGTGGGACGCTACGGAATCGGCGGACATCAGAGGCACCATGGCGGCTCAGAAAAAGGTCGGCGACGCCGACCAAGTGGCCGCCCTGAAGGTGCAGGCCGACGCGATCAAAAATGCCAAACCGAAGCAACTGGCGTCGAAGGATCTGGTCCGCAAGTCGCAGGCGTACTGGGACAAGTACGGCGGGGACCTCATCCGCGAAGTCTTCGACGGTGGCTTTGCCACCGCCATCGATGAGGAATCCACGTTCCAACTGATGTTTACCAACTATGTAGAGCTGTACTCGGAGAAATGCGGCGCGTTTCTGCCGCCCGATCATAAAACTGTGACCATCACGACCACCACCACGTTCCGCGGGGCCGTGGTCGGCACCAGCACGAGGACCCTGGAAATCGATTCACGGTTCGTTGAGAAATACGCGGAATTCATCGGCGTCCCCCCGGCTCCGGGGTCGGACAAGGAGAAGGAGCAGACGGCCAAAACGCTTGCGATTGCCGGCCGGATGTTGTTGAACCGGGGAGGCCCGTCGCACGGCACCAGCCCGGCTGATGCTGCTGTATTGCTTCGGAGATTCGCTGCGCGGGGACTTGGCGGCGCACGGGACATGGACAAGTTCTTCGAGACGGAAGTGAAGGCGAACGGCCCCAGCGCTGCCATGCGGCAGATGGGTGAGAACCTGCTGCGCGCGGCGACCGGCGAGCCCTCTTTGCAAGAGGCCGGCGCCAAGATCGACGGCGCCGAGGCCGAGACGGACAAGGATCTTCCCCCCGGGCGCTTCGCGCGGTTCATCGACGGCGCCAACGCGTATTATCGCGCGCGGGCCAAGGCTGATCCGATTCGATATGGACATCGTGAAACGCACGACGCCGCGTTCTGTGAAATCCTGGCGGCGAAGTACCAGAACGTGATGACGCGCGAGGAGGAATACTATTACGCCAACGATTTCGAAAATCGTTTTGCGAACCAGATCATGCAGCCGCGGCAAAGTTCCAGCGATCCGGCTTGGCCGCGGCTTCATCCCGCGGTTGAGAAGACCATTGAGGAGATTCAATGAGTCAAGGGTAGGTGTTCAGGGTTGGTCCATTCGCCAGCGGTAATCGGGGTATTTCTGCAGCGTGGTGAGACTGTTGAACGGACTGCTGCCGCCGGCGTTGGGGCCGAGTCCGCCGGGGAGCGAACGGGTGGGGACGTTGGCGGCGTGGCCGTCGAAGAAGAGGAGGTTGGTGGTGGTGCGGTTGTTGTGGCGGGCGCTGATGCGGTCGGCCTCGTAGTAGAGGTTGAGGAACGTGCCGTCGAAGAGGAAGACGGTGTCGGCGTTGCGCTTGATCTGGCTGACGCGGGTGAGACTGTGATCGGTGCGGTTGGCGTCGTCGGGGAGGCGGCGACAGGGGTGGGGGTGGGCGGTGAAGCCGTCGCGGACGGCGTTGATGCCGTACCAACTGTCGATGATGACGCCGGTGCTCATGGATTTCACGCGCCACGGTTCCTGCGCGAGGGCGGCCTGGCGGGTCTGCGGGAAGGGGGAGGAGACGCCGGGCTGCAGGTGCATCGAGACCTGGTCGTCCATGCCCGAGGGGCAGAAGAAGACGGACGCCTGGTTGCTGGGTCGGTCGGCCAAATTGCGGATCGGCGGCGCGGTGACGCACTGCGTGTTGACGAGGACGGTGGCGAAGTTCTCGGCGTCGAGGGGGACGCCGTTGCTGGTGGTCGCGCTGTAATCGGAATAGCCGGGGACGGTGTAGTTGTGATTCTGGGCGGCGTAGATGGAGGCGGCTTGCCCGAGTTGGCGGAGGTTGGAGAGACAGGCGACGGTGCGGGATTGCTCGCGGGCCCGCGTCAGCGACGGCAAGAGGATCGAGATCAACAGGGCGATGACGCCGATCACGACGAGCAGCTCGACGAGCGTGAACCCGCGGGTGGGCGGCCGCGATGGGAACCGTGAATAACGCATGGCGCGGAGCGAGGACGTGACGCGACCAAGTATGCCCGGCCGGGGACGCCGCGGTCAATTGTTTTATGGACGACTTTGGAGGCCCGCTCATGCGAGCGTAGAATTCGCCCTTGCGCTTGGGTGTTTACGAGAAAGGATACGTTCCATGGATCTGCAATTGTCGGGCAAGCGGGCACTGGTGACGGGGTCGACGGCGGGGATTGGGCTGGCGATCGTGACGGCACTGGCGCGCGAGGGGGCGCGGGTGTGGTTGAACGGGCGGACCGACGGGCGTGTCGAGCAGGCGCTGGCGAGCGTGCGGCGCGACGTTCCGAACGCGGCGGTGGAGGGTATTGCGGCGGACCTGGGGACGGCGGCCGGGGCGCAAAAGGTCATCGCTGCGCTGCCCGACGTGGACGTGCTGGTGAACAACCTGGGCATTTACCAGGCGAAGGCGTTTGCGGAACTGACGGACGAAGATTGGGAGAACATCCTGCGGGTGAACGTGATCAGCGGCGTGCGGCTGTCGCGGCATTACTTCCCGCGGATGCTGGCGCGCAAGGCCGGTCGGGTGATCTTCATCTCGAGCGAATCGGCGGTGCAGATCCCGGCGGAGATGATCCACTACGGGACGACCAAGTCGGCACAGGTGGCGATCGCGCGCGGGATGGCGGAGCTGACGGCGGGGACGGACGTGACGGTGAACTCGGTGCTGGTCGGGCCGACGCGATCGGAGGGGGTGGAGGGTTTCGTGTCGGGACTGGCGCGGGATCGGAAGGTCAGTGAGAAGCAGATCGAGGAGGAGTTTTTCAAGTCGATCCGGCCGACGTCGCTGATCAAGCGGTTCGAGCGCCCGGACGAGGTGGCGGCGGTGGTGGCGTTCCTGTGCGGCGGAGTCGCGTCGGGGATCAACGGGGCCGCGGTGCGGGCGGAAGGGGGGTTGTTGAAGGGGATGTTGTAGGAAGCGGTGGTCGCACGCTTTCGCGATTGCAATGGGCTCAATGTTAGGGTCAAATACCTCTCAGAACGCGGGTGATCATTTCTGGACAAGATGGCGAGGGAGGTTGGGATGGCGAGGTTCTTCCGTTTCGCGGTGGCTGTGAGCGCGTCATTAGTGGTGGCGCTGTCGGCGGACGCGGCGTTTGTTTCCCTGAACGTGACAAATCGATCGGATTACGCGTTCGACCGGCAGGGAATCTTGTACATCACCGCTGGCGCACAGGTGCTCCGGTATGACACGCGCACCGCCAGTTACCTGGCGCCATTTGACGTTGGCGGTAGTCTGGTGGGGATCGATTTGTCTCCCGATGGGACGACGCTGGCGGTTGCGGACGGCAGCACTCAGGGGGCAAATAACCGTGTCCACCTGTTGAACCGCCTGACCGGAGCCGACACGCCGGTGAGCTTTTCGCGCGAGTCACTGGAGACGGGCACCTTCATGGTCGCGTGGGGCGCGGATGGGCGATTGCTGACCACAAGTTCTTTCGGAGGTTCCGGGTGGGTGCCACTGCGGCGATACGATCCTGCGACGGGACAGGTGCAGTCGATCGCATCGGTGCGACAGAGCAGCATGCTGACCCCGAGCGGCGATCGGCAGACGATCGGCTTGGCCGAGAGCAACATTAGCAGCGGCCCGGTTAGCGCGTATTCGGTTGGGTCGGGCGGCTTGACGGGGACGGTGGAGACAAACTGGTTCACGTTCGAGGTCGCCGTATCGCGGGATGGATCGCGGTTCATCGTGCCGACCTACGGAGGTGCATTGGCTTACGATCGGTCGGGGGCGACGTTTACGCCCAAGGGTACGCTTGGTGTCTACGCAGACCACGGACCGCTCGCTGCCGTGTTCGCGCCAAACGCGGACGTGCTGTTCACCTCGGAATACGACTGGAACAATAAGCTGAGCGGTGTAAAGGTGTACGACGCCACCACGCTAACTCAGCTTGCGGTAATTGATCCTTACCGATTCGGATGGGGCGGGAACGGGTCAATGGGGCCGGGGCGGATGGAGATATCGCCGGACGGCCACTGGCTCGCGGTCTCGGTGGCGAATGGGGCACGGTTATATGACGTGAGTGCTTGGACGCCCGAGCCTGGTGGGATGGCGCTGATCGGCGCTGGGGGGGTGACAATGCTGTTGCGTCGCCGTCGACGCGGGGGCCTTGGATTGGATTGAGTCGCCTCGAAACGCGACGTCGGCCGCCCCTCGGATGTGCATCCGGTGCTACGGGGTGACCGTTGACGCGTCGCGATCGTCGTCGGTCTGTTCGTCGACCCGCGACGCATCTGCGATGGCGGTGCCGTCGAAATTGATGGTGGCGGGGTCTTGATCTTTCTCCAGGCGGATGACGTGGGTGCCGGGGCTTTCGAGACGGACGTGGGTCATATCGCCGCGGAAGATGACGACTTTGACCGACGGGTGGACGACGAGGATCGTGTTGACGAACTCGTTGTCGAGCAGTTCGAGACGGTCGATGTTGGCGAACTCGGTCGTGGGGGGCGAGGTGCGCCAGGGGTCGGCGGCGTAAATCCGCTTGAGGAACGAATCGGTCGTGCGGAACTTGCACCGCTGGAACGTGACGGTGCCGAAGGCGCCTTCGCGCAGGCAGAGGAGTTGGTGCTGGGCGTCTTCGAAGGCGGTGTCGGTGGCGGTGAAGGTGTTGACGATCGCGCCCTGGGCCTCGGCGGCGACGGCCTTGCCGTTGATCCCGGTCCAGATGTTGGAAAAGATGCAGTGGGCGAGGGTGACGGAGTTGATGCGGCCGGTGAGCGTGAGGGCGGCGACGTCGGTGAGGCCGGAGATGTAGACCTTTTGCAGGACGTAGTCTTCGTTCTGATCGAGGACTAACGGCTGGTTGATGGTGCGGTCTTTAATGACGACGTTGGCGTCGGCGCGGTTGACGGCGGCGGCGGCGCTAAAGACGAGTGCGAAAACGACGTTGACGGCGAGGGACAGACGCATCGAATATCCTCCCTGATCACGCGGGACACGACATGCGCGTTGGCATACCGGCAGTGACTCTAGCAAGGGCAGGAATACAACGCCACTTGAAAATGACCTGAGGTTTTCGACGCGCACGCGCGCCCTCGGACTCCGCGGGAGTCGCGGCGTGGCGAAGATTAGAACGGTACAGGAATTGTGGCGCGAGGTTAGAGTGGCATGAGCGGTGGCTTGTTACCAGCGCGTTACACGAGCGATGGAGCGAACGGACTTGGAACTGACGCAGAGGGAAATCGCTAAGCGGGGGGCGGCACGCGGCCGGCGTCCGCGGCGCCGGCGGTTGTACTGGGGGTTGGGGGTGGTGGCGGGGGTGGTGCTGCTGCTCTACTTCGTCGCGCCGATGGTGGTGACGCCGATCCTGCGCGAGCGGCTTCAACGGATGGTCTCGGCGCACCTGAACGCCGACCTGACGATGGATGGGTTGAGCTACCACTTTCCCTATGGGCTAAGTGCCCACAACGCGGCGCTGGTGGCGCGGGACGAGCGGGGGGAGCGCGTCGACCTGCTGCGGGTGAAGGAACTTGACCTTCACCTGGCCAAATTGCCTCTTGGGAAGGGACCGCTGGTGTTCAAGCGGGTCATCATTAAGGAGCCGTCGGCGCGTTTGATCGTGAACGACAATGGGCTGGTGGGGGCGCGGGCGCTGCTGCGGAGCGAACTGGACCAGACGACGTGGATCGAGATGCCGGACGGCGAGCGTCGACCGGCAAGGCCGTCGGATTATTTTCGCCTGCGCCGCTTTGAGATTCAGGGCGGGCAGATCGTGTACGAAGATCGTCGGGGCGGGCAGACGCGACCGCCGGTGGTGTGGAAGAACCTGCAACTGGGGTTAGACACGACGCCGTCGTCCGGGTCGCTGTACGCGTATGACCTGTCGGCGAAGAACGCGCCACTGGCGCAGTTGAACGCCCACGGGGGGTTCGACGTCGATACGCTGCGGCTCGACGTCGAGCGGTTCGTGCTGGGCCTGCAAGTGGAACGGGGGAAGCGGCAGGAACAGTTGCCGCCGGAGTGGCAGGAGATCCTGCGGCGGTACGAGGTGGCGGGGTCGCTGACGTTCAGCGGGAGCGCGACCGTGCCGCTGCGCAACCGGGAGGCGAGCACCTATCAAGCCATGGTCGAACTGCCGACGGGGAGTGCGCGGATCGGGGAGGGGCCCGGGCGGGTGGATCGGCTGGCGCTGCGCGTGCGCCTGTCGAGCGGCGACCAGGCGCAGGCCGACCGGGAGGTGACGAGGCCGGTCGTGCTGTCGGACACGGCGGTGGCGGCGACGCAGCCGTCCACGCGCGCGGTGGCGCTGGCGCCGGCGGTGACGCAGCCGCCGACGGTCGTGCACCTGGACCTGCTGGACGTCGGCGCGCCGGGGGCGAGCTTCCACGTCGAGAAGGGGGTGGCGACGATCGACCCGGCAAGCGGCCAGTGGCGGGTAACGGATTTGCTGTGCCGGTTGGAGCTGGGGACGGATCGCTCGGGACTACCGACGCGGGTCGAGGAGCTGCTCAACAAGTTCGAGCTTTCGGGGAAAGTGAGGATGACCGCGACGGCCGCGGGCCCGCTGCGGCCGGCGTCGGGGGCGCGGGTGATGGATCAGGTGGATTACCAGGTGATCGCCTACCCGCGGGACGTGGTGGTGAAGTCGCCGAAGTGGCAGACGCCGTTTACCGGCATCTCGGGCACGGTTCGGGCGAATCGCGACACGATCGTCGTGGAGAACGTGGAGGCGCGGTTCCACGACGACAAGTTTTTCGTGACCGGCGCGCGGATCCCGATTGCGGACATCGACAAGGAACTGCGGATTCACGAGATCGTCGGATCGGCGCAACTCACCGGGAACGTGACGGATTACGGCAAGCCGTTCGAGTTCCTGGCGCGGGAGGTGCGGCCGGCGGGGACGTTCTTCGTGCTGGGCAGCTTCGCGCGGCGGAAGGGGCTCAAGCCGGGCGAGCGGCCGGAGTTTCACTTCGACATCCGAAGCGACGATGCCGCCGCGACGCTGGGCAAGAAGCAGATCCCGGTGACGGAGCTGAAGTCGGAGGTGGTCGCGACCGATCAATTGATCGACTTCAAGCGCCTCGACGGGAACGTGCTGGGGGGCAGCGTCACCGGCGACGGGCAGATCGTGCCCGGCAAGGGAACGGCGATGCTCTACCAGGGGAACGTCTGGGTGCGCGACGTGGACCTCAAGGCGCTGGGCGAGCTGCTGGCGGCTCAGTCGCACAAGCCGTCGCGGCTGTCGGGCAAGGGGAACGCGAACGCGCGGGTGGAGGGGACGGGATCGGACGTGCCGGGGCGCGGGCTCGACTTCTTCAAGGCCGAGGGGCAGTTCGAGGTGCTGGAGGGGGATTTCTGGTCGCTGCCGGCGCTGGACGAGGTCGCCCGCGGGGCGAAGGTGTCGAACGACGCGCTGACGGTGGGGCAGGCGGCGGGGACGTTCAAAGTACACGACAAGACGGTGGAACTGACGAATGCGGCATTGAGCTCGCCGGTGCTGGGCGTGCAGGGGTCGGGAACGGTCGGGTTCGACGGCGCGATGGATTTGCGGGTTGTGGCGGCGCCGCTGGCGGACTGGAAGGACCAGATCAAGCGGACGAAGATCCCGATCCTCAGCGACGTCGCGGGGGAGGTGTTCGGGGGGCTGCAAAAAATGATCAATACCGCAACCAAGACGCTGCTTTACGAGTTCCGGGTGACCGGCACGGCGCGGCGGCCGAAGGTCGATGCCGTGCCGGCGCCGGTGCTGAGCGACGGACTGGCGAAGGTGTTCGGGGGGATGGTGAAGGGGCAGAAGTTGTCGGACGTGGTGGGCGTCACGACGGGGCGGCCGGGGAAGTAGACCCGGCGACGTCGGGAGATGGGTCATCCTGAGCTTGCGAAGGATCTGGCTTCGATTTTCGAGGCCGGATGTTTCGCTGCGCTCACATGACGGTTGACGGTGCGGGCGACGGATTCCGCTCGCTGAACAACATTGCGCGTCATGCGACTCGCGTCGCGTCGCAAATCATTGTCAGGCCGCGAGAACCGTCATCCTGAGCTTGCGAAGGATCTGGC
>Ga0207674_10000950_pt1 | contig 37810 bp, 12 predicted proteins | sample KBSCornC72_FD_184303 | JGI IMG/M metagenome (GOLD analysis project Ga0207674, IMG submission 184303) | Corn rhizosphere microbial communities from Kellogg Biological Station, Michigan, USA - KBS Corn C7-2 (SPAdes) (version 2) | ecosystem: Host-associated > Plants > Roots > Rhizosphere > Soil ... | reverse complement strand
AGCGGGCGTCGTCCTTTTCGGCGACGGTCACCCTGGTGCGCGTCGCCTGGTTGCTCGACACCGCCAGCGCGTCCACGTACGAAGCCACGACCGACGCGATCGAGGCGGCCTGCGCGGGGGACAACATGAACAGGGCCGGGTTCGCCGAAATGCCGGCGGAGAACGATTCGGCCCAGGATCGGAACTGGGCGTCCTCGGCGGGAATGTAGTCTTCGGTGGCCATGCGTGCGGCTCCCGTATTGTGTGTGTCGTGTGACTCTGTGGGGCGCGGGCGGTTCGCCGCCCGCGCGCGCGGACAACCCATGGATCGGCCGACGCGCGGCGCGGCTTAACGACAAATCTAGATTTCACGCCGCGCCCCCCCGCGGTGCGCGCGGCACGTCCGGGTAAGACTCGGAGAATGTTTCCCTTAGCTAAATGAAACGTTCCCCTGGCGAAGCGAATGCTTCCCGTAGCGAAGGGAAACGTTCCCCTAGCGAAGAGAAACGTTACCTTCGCTAAATGAGGGATTCTCTTGACTAAATGAAGGGTCCCCTTAGCGAAGACAATCTGTGACCGAGCGAAGCGGGGCCGCCATTTACCTTCGACCGGCCCGCCCCCCCTTGCGGGTCGCTCGGGGCCCGAGGGCGGAAGCCGCCCCCCTATGATCAGTGCGGGGTGAATGCGGCTCCGCCGCAGAATTCTAAGGACTCTCGACTTCCGCCCTCACCCTTCCGCCCCGCCGGGCCTCGCCAGTTTTGCATGCTCACGGTTCGGAAAACCGAGCCGGCAGGCCGACGGGGCGGCCCCCCCTTGGTGAGATGCCGGGGCGACTGAAAGTCCTTTCATCCGCGTCGCGCAGCGACTATCTCCCCTACGGACGTGCAGGGGGGCAGTCGCCCCGGCTGAGCCTCACCGAGGGGGGGCGACCCGGCGGCCGGAATCGCGCGTCGGGCGTGGGAAATCGGGCGTGCTCGATCTCCGCGGATTTCGCCCGGTTCGGGGGAGTTGAATCCGGCGGCGGCGTCGAGAAGCGCGCGCGGCAACGGAAATGACCGGCCCGCCGCGCTCGTCGTTTGCGCGGCGTCGGCCGCAAGCGGAACGAGGGCGCGGTCGCCCCCCCCACGCGCGCGCGCCCGTGCGCGGGGGTTCGTCACTCAGGGGGCGTCGGATTCGAGCGCGGCGGGGGGGGCTTCGCGTTCGCGGCGGGGGTTGAGGGTGATGGTGGCGCGGGTGCCCCGGCCGGGTTGGGATTCGAATTCCAGGGCGCCGCCGAGGTAGTTCATGCGTTCGCGGAGGTTGAAGAGGCCGAAGCTGTTGTTGCGTTTGGAGGGGGTGGCGGAGAGGCCGACGCCGTCGTCGATGACGGCGACGACGAACCGGTCGTTCTCGTCGCGGGTGATGCGGACGACGGCCTGGTCGGCGTGGGCGTGCTTGACGACGTTGGTGAGCAGCTCGCGGGCGCCCTGGTAGATGGCGACCTTGAGTTCCTGGGGGAGGGATTCGATCGAGCCGTCCCCCTCGACGGTCATGCGCAGGCCGTGGCGGAGGAAGAGCTGATCGCCCAGCCAGCGGAGGGCGGCCTCGAGGCCGGCCTCGTAGAGCAGCGGGGGGCTGAGCTCACAGGTGAGGGATCGGGTGTGCTTGATCGCCTGTTCGAGGTCGCCGACGACGTCGGGCAGGGTGCGGCGGGCGCTGTCGGCGAACTGCTCGCGGCTGGACTCGTCGATGGTGGTTTCGAGCAATTGCAGGCGGATCTGGGCGGCGGCGAGGGTGCTGCCGATCTGATCGTGCAGGGCGGCGGCGATCTGGCGGCGCTCGCGCTCCTCGGTGGCCGACGCGTTGGCGGAGAGGGCGCGGAGCTTTTCCTGGTAGGCGATGAGCTCCTGCTCGGCCTGCCGGCGGTCGGTGATGTCGATGGCGACGGCGCCGGTGAGCGGGGGGCTGCCCTCGCGGTAGCGGATGGGGAACCAGTTGAAGACGAAGAACCGCTTGCCGTCCCTGCCGGGCAAGACCTCGGTCGATTGGAGGGAGCGGCCCAGGGCGGTGACGAGGAGCTCGCTGGCGACGAAGCGGTCGGCGACCTCGGGGTCGTGGACCTCGTTGCCGCGCTTGAGGCTCCAGGCGCGGTGCCCGATGCCGAGGCATTCCTCGCAGGCGCGGTTCATGAAGACGTAGCGGCCGGCGTCGTCCTTGATGAAGGCCAGGCCCGGCAGGTGTTCCATGAAGAGGGAGAAGCGCTCCTCGCTGGCGCGGAGGGCTTCGGCGGCGCGGCGGCCTTCGGTGACGTCGGTGGTGACGCCGAACAGGCGCCAGCGGCCGGGGGCGAGGGTCTGGATGCGGACGTCTTCGGAGAGCCAGCGGAGTTCGCCGTGGCGGTCGAGGCAGCGGTACTCGTGGGAGTAACTGGCGCGGCCGCCCAGGACGGCGTCGAGGCAGCGGCGGCTGATGGCCAGGGAGTCTTCGGGGTGGCGGGCGCGGGTCCAGGCGCGGTAGTAGGAGGAGTTGGGTTCGACCTGGAGGGGGAGCACCTCCTGGGCGGCGTTCTCGTCCTGGACGTGGACGACCCAGGCGGGGAGGCGGCCCTGGTTGCCGGCGTCGGCGGTGCTGGAGAGCTCGGCCCGCCAGAGGATGCAGCGGCTGTGGGCGGCGACGTTGCGGATCTCCTCCTCGGTGCTCTTGCGGCGGTGGATCTCCTGCCGCATGCGGGCGACGACGGCGGCGAGGTCGGCGGTGCGGCGCTGGACGCGGTCTTCGAGGTCCTGCTTGGCCTCGCGCAAAAGCTCGTTGGTCCGGCTGCTGCGGGCGCTGAACCAACTCGCCAAAAGCGCCATCGGGAGGAAGCGGAAGACCAGCGACCATCCGGACTGCGACAAGGGCCCGTGGAGCGTGAGCAGGTCGTGGGTGATCGGGATGCCGATGAGCGCGCCGGAAAGGAGCCAGGCGGTCAGGCCGCCGGTCCACCCGCCGAAGAACGCGCTGACGACGATGGCGGAGAGGAAGAGGAACTCGACGGTGAGTCCGTTGACGCCGACGGCGGCGAGGAGGAGCGCGCAGCAGTCGGCGACGACGGCGATGGCGGCGCCGCGGACGCGTCCGCGGAGGAGGCGCGGGCCGTGGCGTTGGATTTCGCGGACGCCGCGCTGCATCCAACGGTCGATGGCGGCGCCGAATCGCCAGAAGGTGTCGTTGATCGCGCTCATGTGGGTTACGAGAATCGCTCGGCCCGGTCCGGCAGGCGAGCGCGCGGCGCGGATGCGTGGGCCGGACGTATTGTAGGGTCTGGCGGGGGATATGGTAGCGTGTTTGGTGTTGGGGCGCGTGAAAGACCCGCCGCAAAGGGCGAGCGATCGGGGGCGCGGGGTCGCGCGCGCCCCGCGGTAGTCGTGGGCAACTGTTCGTTCGGGCGGTTACTTGGAGGCGGTTGCGCGATCGAGGACGGCGTTGACGAGGGGATCGGTGGGAAGGTCGATGCTGCGGAAGAGGGCGGAGGCGGTGTTGACGGGTGCGTCGGCGTCTTCGGCCTCGTCGTTCAGCACTTCCATGACGGTAAACTCAGGCTGTTCATGGACTTCGCCGTCGCCGTCGCCGTCGTCATTGGCCATGGCGAGTGGCGGATCGCCCGATTCGGCGCGGCCGGCGATGAAGGCCCAGACGACCTGGGATTCGCCGCCGATGAATTGAAGGGGGGTAGTGACGCCGGCGAGGTAAACCTCGAGCGTCCCTGCTCGCTGTTCGGCGGCGATGACGGCGTCCAAATCGAAGACGCGCCGCCCCACTCGAATGAGTTTGGCCAAGTTCTTCCGTCCTTTCGGCCTGCCGTCGAGTTCGCACGACCCACGCGCGCGCCATCCCACATCGCCCATCTCGACCGCGGCACACTAACTCTTTGTTAAACATATCAGGCGTTGGCAAGAAATTGAAGTGGAATCCGCCGCCGGCGGCGAAAATTCGGCGGGGGCTTGCAAGCGGTCCCCGGAAGGCCTGATGATCGTCGCCGTGGTTTGACGACGAAACGGATGAGGTTACCTGATGAAAATATGGATTGCCGTAATTGTGTTGTGTCCGCTGCTGCTGCCGCTGGCGGGTGGGTGCAGCAAGTACAAGATGGACGTTCAGATCAAGAACGGGGCGCCGAACCTGGGGCGCGACGTGATGACGGTGTGCGACACGTGCGGGGAGCACAGCAAGTGCGGCGGGCGGGATGACGGGTTGGTTTGGGCGACGGATCACTCGCGGGCGCGGCCGGGTCATAACAAGTTTACGCGGCAGGCCTGCTCGACGGGCCTGACGGTCGTGCCTCGTTACGAGGGCGCGGACGACCGCTCGACGAATCCGGAACTTGCGAACATCCGGCGGAACGTGCTGAGCGCGGGGATGACGGTCTCGGAGGCGCGCAAGGCGATCAACGACACGGGCGTTATCGAGAGCGAAAGCGGGCGGCTGCAGACGATCCGGTTCCTGCAGACGGTTGACACGGCGCGGGGCAAGAACACGCGGGACGTGTGGGGTGATTTCGAGGACGGAAAGCTGGTGACGGCGCGGTACGGGTTCTGGAAATAACGCAAAGCAGGATTGAACCGCAGAACGCAGAGAAGAGGGTGGAAGAGTGGCGCCGCGCGGTGCATGCCGGCCGGGTTCACTGGATTTTGTGATTTCGCGTGTTTATTCGAACAGGGGGTTTTTCTCCCGTTTCTGCGTTTGGGGTTGAGCGGGCTTGGGCGCGACCGCGGCGGGGGCGGCCGTCTTCTTCGTCGTCTGCGACGTCATGACGGGTGACTTGGCGAAGGACGCAACCGATTTGGCCGAGGCGGCGGCTGGCGTGGTTGTGAGGACGTCCTGGTTGGTGGCGGCGAGGGCTCGGGCCCGGGGCTTGGTGGCGGATGCGGTGAGGCGGTCGTTGACGATGCGGGTTTGACCGAAGGGGGTGGGGGACGGCTGCCTGGTTGCGGTGGGCTTGGCGACCGGCGCCGGTTTCGTGACGGGTTTGGTGTTTGTGACCGGGGTTTTTTGGGTGACCGGGGTCGTCGTCGTCGTCGTCGTCGGTTTCACGGCGGAGGCGGGGGCGAGGGATTCGGCCAGGGAGACGACGTCGAGCGGGGCGGCGCCGGCGGGGAGGTTCTGGTTGTAATTCTGGGCGAGGAGCACGAGGTCGTTGAAGTTGGCTTGGCCGTCGAAGTTGAAGTCGGCGGCGGTCCAGGTGGGGGCGGGCTGGTTGTAGTGCTGGGCGAGGGCGACGAGGTCGGTGAAGTCGACCTTGGCGTCGAGGTTGGCGTCGGCGGTCAGGGTGAAGCGGGCGAGGATGGCGTTGGCGGGTGCGGACTGGCCGCCGAAGGTCGCGTTGATCGCGCCGCCGGCGCCGTTGTTGTTATTGAGGTATCCGATGGCGCGGCCGGAGACGATGCCGGTGCTGGTGATGCCGGCGCCGGCCCAGTTGCCGTTGTTGTAGCCGGACTTGATGAGGCCGGCGATGAGCGTCTGTGCGGCGGCGCCTTGGCCGGGCTGGTAGTTGTAGATGAGGAAGCCGAGGCCGAGGTCGAGCTTGGCGGAGCCGGTAAGGGTCAAGGCATTGAGGGTCAGCGTGGCGCCGTTGAGGACGTGGGCGATGGCGCCGGTGGCGAGGGAGAGGCTCGCGATCTGCTGGGTGCCGTCGAGGAGGAGGGTGGCGTTTGGGGAGACGTTGACGGTGAGGTTGGGGTGGGCGACGTAGAAGAGGGGCGAGACGGTGATCGCGCCGGTGAGGACGTTGAGGATCGGGGCGGTGGGCGTGCCGGTAAGAGAATAAGTGGAACCGGAGCCGGCGGTGAGGCCGGCGGGATCGCCGCTGACGGTGTAGACGACGGAGTCGACGTAGACGTGGTTGCCGTCGTCCAGGTCGGTGAGGGTGAGGGTGACGGTGTAGGTGCCGGGACTCGACGGGGTGAAGGAGAAGTTGGTCGTCGTGGCGCTGGGGATGGACTGGCCATTGGTGGCGACGGCGCTCCAGGCATAGGAGAAGTGGGAGCCGTTGGACGGGTCCGGGTCGCTGACGACGGGTGTGATGTTCACGGGGTCGCCGGTGGTGACGGTCTGATCGGGACCGGCATTGGCGACCATGAGGCCGCCGAAATCGATGCCGGTGGCGGACTGGCCGGCGCCGAGGGTGACGGTGGTTTGCGTGCCCAGCGTGACGCGGGGGTCGTCGATGTACCAGCCTTCGGCGTTGAGGTTGGCGTCGGCGATGAAGCGGTACTGGACCTGGATCTGCTGGCCGTTGAAGGAGGAAAGGTCGAGAGTGACGGGGACGAAGCCGCCGGTGGAATCGGGGAGGTTGCCGAGCGCGCCGTTGTTGGCCAGGGGGGTGAAAACGCCGTTGGACAGGACGCCGACGGTTGCGACGTCGGCGGCGGCGGCGTTGACGGTGACGTCGTCGATGTACCAGCCTTCGGCGTTGTTGGAGGCGTCGGCGGCGAAGCCGAACTCGAGTTGGATCTGCTGGCCGGCGAATTGGGAGAGGTTGAGGGAGAGGGGGGTCCAAGTAGAGGTGTTGACGAGGCGAGCCTTGGCGCTGCTGTTGTTGGCGATGACGGTGCGGGCGCCGCCCGGGCCGATTACGGTGATGACGGCGGCGTCGGTGGAGGGTGGGAAAAACGTCGAGGCGGCGCCGAGGACGTAGTTGAGGTTGAGCGTAACGGCGCCGGTGGCATTCGTCAGGTCGATGATTGGCGAGGTGGCAGTGCCGACGGCGTTGGCGGCGTAAGTGCCACCGCCCGCCGCCCCCTCACCGCTGCCGAAGTAGAGGCTAAAGGAGCGGGAGTGTCCGGCCTGGGTGCCGCGGCCGGCGGAGACGTGCCACTGGCTGGTCGCGCCGCGGAGGACGTAGCCGTCGAGGCTGCCGGTGGTGCCGGCGGTGGTGGTGCTGAAGTCGGTGGAACTGACGGGGGCGACACTGTCGATGGCTGACAGGAAGTGATTGAAGTCGAGGCGGACGGGGCCGGCGTTCTGGCGAAGGTCGATCACGGGGGAGGTGAGGATGCCGTTGCTGCCATTGTCGTAGAGGCCGGTCGTCTCGTTGCCGAAGTAGAAGCTGCTGGTGGCGGAGTGACCGGCGTCGTTGCCGCGGCGGGTGGTGATATGCCAAGGGTCGGACGCGCCCGACGTGGTGAAGCCCTGGGTGGCGCCGCCGGTGAAGTTGGCGGTGAAGAGCTGGCGGGGTGTGGTGGGGAACCAGGCGGTGCGGTTGACCTCGGCGACGGTGTAGGCGCCCGGTTGCAGGCCGGTGAAGGCGTAGTTGCCGTCGGCGTCGGTGGTGGTGGAGGTTTCGCCGGCGTCGAGCGTGCCGTTGTTGTTGGTGTCGAGGAAGAGGATCCAGTCGGGGACGCCGACCTCGCCGGTGTCGCGGACGCCGTTGTTGTTGGCGTCGGTGTACTTCATACCGGAGATGGCGGCGAGTCCGACGGAGACGTCGAAGGTGCGGGTGGTGGTGCGGCCGCGCCAGTCGAGCGCGCCACTGGCGCCGTCGACGGCGGTGACGGTGACGTGGGCGACGCCGGTGAAGCCGGCGGCGGTGTTGATGCTGATCTGCGTGCCGTTGACGACGGCGACGGTGACGTTGGGGTTGTCGCTGGCGGCGGTGATGAAGGCGGTGTCGCCGGCGTCGGGGTCGGTGGTGACGACGTTGACGGCCGTGGCGACACCGCTGGGGACGGCGACGGGGGCGATGGGCTGGATGACCGGGGCGTGGTTGTCGTCGAAGGTGAAGGTGCTGAGTTTCGAGGTGAGCGCGGGGACCGTGGAGGTGAAGGTGGTGTTGTCGAGCGGGTTGCGGTTGACCGAGAGGCTTTGCAGGCCGGTGAGCGTGGTCAGGGGCGTGAGGTTGCCGGTGATCTGGTTGGACTGGAGATTGAGGCTTTGCAGGTTGGTCAGGCCGCCCAGCCCGGCGATGGTGGTGAGGCGCTGATCGGCGATGCTGAGGGACTTGAGGTTGGTGAGGGCGGCTAGCGCGGAGGCGTCGGTCACGCGCGGGCCCTTGACGAGGGTTGCGGAGCCGACGACGAGGCCACCGACCTGGTCGCCGGGGATGCCGATGAGGATGTCGCCGTTAACGACGGCGACGGACGAGCCGAAGAGGGTGGCGACGGAGTCGCTGGTCTGGGTTTGCAGTGACGCGCCGGTCGAGGCGTCGATGACGTAGACCTTACCGGTGCCGAAAATCGTCGAGGGGGCGCCGACGACGATGCGGTTGTTGTCGTAGGCGGCGAGGGCGGAGCCGAAGCGGTCGGCGGTGCCGGGCGTGCCGGGGACGTCGATGGTGCGGACGAGGGCGGCGGTGTCGGGGTTGAAGAGTTGGACGACGCCGGCCCCGCCTTTGGCGAGTGGGACGCCGACGGCGACGGTGTTGCCCAGGCCGGCAAGCTCGGAGCCGAAGTTGGTGCCGGCGACGGGGAGGGGATTGTTGATGGCGGTGGGAAGGATGGTGCGGGTGTCGGGGTCGATGGCGTAGACGATGCCGACGTCGGCGGTGGCGCCGACGTCGCGGCCTGGCGCGCCGGCGTAGACGCGGCTGCCGACGACGGTGATGGCGGCGCCGAAGTGGTCGCCGGCGGCGGCGCCGTTGACGTTGAGCTGGGCGGTGTTGTTGTGGGTGAGGAGGTCGAAGCGGTAGACGGAGCCGCCGCCGGTGATGCCGTTCTGGTTGGTGTCGTTGGGGGCGCCGACGTAGACGTCGTTTCCGAGGACGGCGAGGGACGTGCCGAACGCGTCGTTGGTGGGGATGAAGTTGGGGTTGGGCATGAAGAGGTTGCCGACGAAGCGTCCGGAGGAGACGTCGTAGATGTAGACGAGGCCGGAGTTGGGGGCGGCGGGATCGGCGTAGGACTTGGCGGACGGGGCGCCGATGATGAGGAAGTTGCCGGAGGCGGCGAGGGCGTAGCCGAACTGGTCACCGGCGGCGCCGCCGCGGAGCGTGTATTTGAGTTGGCCGGACGCGCCGTCGTAGATGTAGACGGCGCCGGCGTTGACGCCGACCGTTCCGTCGGTCGGGTCGGAAATGGCGATGTACTGACCGACCTGCGTTACGGCAAAGCCCATCTGCTCGCCGTTGGCGGGACTGGGGTTGGCGAACCTGGCGAGGAGATCGTTGCCGCGGGTGGGGCCGGGGAGGAGTGCGAAGGGGCTGGTCGGGCCGTCGACGCTGAGGAAGGTCAGGCCGGTCAGCGGCGCGAGGCCGCCGACGGTGCGGAGCGGGTTGCTGTCGAGGATCAGGCGGCGGAGCGACGTGAGGGGCGCGAGTGTCGCCAGCGCCGCGTCGGACAGGTGGTTGTATCCGAGGTCGAGGTTGGTCAGGTGGGTGAGGCCGAGCAGCCCGTGGTGGAAATTGTTGCCGTCGGTGAAGTCGAGGGCGGTGAGGTTGTTGCCCGAGAGGTCGAGAGACTCGAGGTTGATGAGCTGTTCGAGGCCGGTGAGGTCGGTGATCTGGCGGCCGGAGGCGTCGAGCTCGCGGATCTCGGCCAGGTCGCTGGCGAGGAAGGGGCGGGTGAGGCCGGTGGAGGCGGCGGTGTGCCCGATGCCCAGGGCGTCGGCGATGACGGCGCGGAGGCCGGGATCGGGAATGTTGACGACGGGGTCGGCGACGGGGACGGGGATGTTGCTGGCGTCGGACGCGGGCGGGGTGATGGGGGCGGGTTCGCCGGGCTGCTGGTCGATGGCTTCGACGTCTTCGCCGACGGTGGTGTCGTTACCGCTGTTGCCGTTGAGGCGGTCGAGGCCACCGCTCCCGGCGAGGATGTCGTCGCCGTCACCGCCGGAGATCTGGTCGCGGTCGGCGTCGGCGTGTGAATCGCCGGCGGCGGGGACGGTCATCTCGACCGAGAAGGGGATGGCGGTGGGCGCCGCGCCGAAGGGGTCGTAGAGGCGGAGGAAGTACGTGCCGGCCTTGAACGGGCGGAGCGAGATGACGGAGAGCCCGCGGGCGAGGACGGTGCCATCGGGCGTGAGCAGATCGCCCAGCACGCCGTGCTGCCGCGCGGTGGTGACGACCAAACCGGTCTGTCGATCGGTGGAGGTGGTGCTCTGGACGTCCATCGACACCTGGGTGCCGGACGAGACGACGCGGAGCATGATGCGGGTCTTGCCGGCGGCGAGGGCGGCGCGGACGGCGGCGGTGATGTCGATCTGGAGGACGCCCGACGCGCCGTCGGCGGCGGTGAAGACGCGCTCGCCGGCGAGGGTCGCCGCCGCGGTGAGGTCGGCGGGGCTGACGTAGCCGTCGGACTCGGCCTTGCCGATGAAGACGCTGAGCTTCTGGCCGGCGACGATGTTGGCGTTCTGGTAGTCGAGTTGCAGCGCGACGTTCTGCAGGAGATTGGGCTGATCGACGTAGGCGAGGTACTGCGAGAGGTCGAACTCGAACGCCTGCGCAGTGTTGGACGGTCCGCCGATTTTCAGCGTGCTGACGTCGGTCAGGAGCTGGACGTCGCCGATCTGCATACCGGTGGCGGTGGAGAAGTTCTTCAGGTTGCCGAAGGTGACGCGGTAGGACTTGTAGGACGTGTTGTTGGCGAAGAAGACGGCCTGGTTGAAGAGGGCGCTGGGGTCGTCGGCGAGACCGGCGGCGTTGCGGCCGTCGGGCAGGGCGAGGCCGCCGCCGGCGATGACGGTCCAGTTGGCGGGGCCTTGTGACGGATCGTCGTTGGTGCCTTCGAGGGTGTAGTTGGCGGGGTCGCGCTCGGGGGCGTCGTCGCCGGTGTAGAAGCGGATGCCGCGGACGATGGTTCCGCTTCCGCCGTTGGCGCGGGGGGTGATGATGCCGCCGGAGTTGAAGTCGAGCGGGTTGAAGTATTTCGACGTGGTGCCGTCGAACATGCGGTTGACGTCGAAGCCGAGGGGCGGGTTGCCGGTGGTGGTGTCGCCGTCGTTGCTGCCGCTGACGCGGATGGTCGGGTCGCTGGCGCCGGTGGCCGACGCCGAGCCGACGACGCCGGCGTCCTTGCCGCGGAGCAGCGCGGTCGCCTGCTCGCGGGCCTGCTGGGTGATGCGGATGGAGCTGGTCGCCTGGCCGTCGCCGAGGGTGGTGAAGCTGTACCAGCGTTCGGTCTGGCCGGCGGGGAGGGTGAAGTTGGTGGAACCGCCGGTGTCTTTGAAGACGATGGGCTGGTGGGTGCCGAGGTCGGAGATGAAGTCGCCGTCGCCGGTGACGGTCTGGTTGGAGAGGGTGACGACGTTGCTGCCGGGCGGTGCGGTGGGCGCGACGAAGCCGTCGTAGACGACGTAGACCTTGCCGCCGCCGGGGATGAGCGAAGGCGCCGTGACGTCGGCGCCGGGCGCGCCGATGAGGAGGTCGGCGACGTGGTCGCGGTCGAGGTCGATCGGGCCGGTCTGGGAGAGGACGCCGAACTGGTCGAACTCACCCTGGCCGGCGATGAGGCGGTCGGGGGTGGTGAGGGAGAGGCCGGTCGGGCGGCTGCCGATGGAGAAGTAGACGTAGACGCGGCCGCGTTTGTCGATGTCGAGGACGGTGTTCTGCGCGTTGAGCGTGGTGCGTACGGGCTCGCCGACGGCGAGGTCGAGCTTGCCGTCGCCGTTGAAGTCGCCGGTGGTGGCCCAGAGGGCGCCGTCGAGGTAGATGGAGCTGGAGAGGCCGGGGAACTTGGCGAGGGACTGGTTGGCGGCGGTGTCGGCGTTGACGACGGCGCCGGCGATGGTGGGGCGGCCGTAGTAGAAGAGGAGGCTCGCGGGGGCGAAGGGGCCGCCCTCGCGGGAGCGGCCGACGGCGAAGTCGGCATAGCCGTCGCCGTTCACGTCGCCGGTGGCGGCGACGTTGTTGCCGAAGTAGGCGCCCTGGTAGATGCGGCTCGCGCCGTCGAGCGAGCGGAAGGGGGTACGCTCGGGGACGGAGTTGTCGCGCGTGCCGAGGATGAGGTAGGCGCGGCCGATCGGCGCGGCGCCTTGGCTGTCGACGGCGAACCCCTTGTCGGCGATGACGACGTCTTCGAGGCCGTCGCCGTTGACGTCACCGGCGACGACCGCCGACAGGTCCTGGAGCGTACTGCCGGTGTACCCGCCGTTGCGCGCGCCGAAGAACTGCTGCTGGATCTGGTCGCGGTTGGTGGTGCCGTCGCGGCCGATCGTGAGGTACGGCAGGAGCGGACCGAAGGGCGTCGATTCGCCCAGGCGGACGGTGCCGTCGGGGTCGTTGGTGATGTCCTTGCCGGAGACGACGTACCCCGCCGCGTCGCCCAGTCCGCGCGGGACGATGAGCAGGTCGGCGAACTTGTCGTCGTTGAATTTGACGGCCGAGACGGTGAACTGCCGCAGGTCGAGCGTGGTCGTCGAGTCGAACCGGAAGCCGTTGTTGAAGACGACGGCGCGGTTGGTGGCGGCAAGCGTGGGGCGGTGCGGGAGCGCCGAGCCGCCGAAGATGACGTTGACGCTCAGGTCGTAGAGGGTCGGGTCGGCGGCGTTGGGTTTGCTGCGGACGAAGATCAGGTCATTGACGCCGTCGCCGTTGACGTCGCCCATGCGCTGCGCGAGGGAGAGCGAGTCGGAGCGGTCGAGGATGATGTTGGCGCGGGCGAGGACGTCGATGCGGCCGTTGATGTCGGCGGGGCCGAAGATGACGTAGCTGTGGAGGTTGCCGTCAACGATGAGATCGTCGATGCCGTCGCCGTTAATGTCGCCGGCGGAGCGCGGGGCGGAGAGGTGCTCGGTGGCTTGCGAGCCGTGGATTTCGAAGGCGTTGCCGAGGTCGGGGTTGGGGCCGGAGGAGGCGAGGTTGAGCCCGGGCGGGTTGGCGGGGGGCGGGCCGGCGCTGGGGTCGCCGAGCGGGAGCTGGAAGTCTTCGGAGGGGAGCGTGTTGCCGCCGCCACCGCCGCCGATGACGGCGGGGAGCAGGGACTGTCCGAGGTAGACGCGCGAGAACCCGCCGAACGCGTCGGCGAGGACGACGTCGGCCTTGCCGTCCTTATTGATGTCGCCGGGGGAGTTGAAGACGTTGGGGCGGAAGCCGGGCGCGTCGTAGTTGGGTTTGCCCGGTTCGATGACGAGGTCGGCGACGTCGAGCGACATCGTGTTGCGCGCGTTGGCGCGGCCGAAGAAGACCTCGCCGACGCTGTGGCGGATCTGGGCGAGGGACGAGGTGTTTTCCGAAAGCGGGGAGGTGACGCGCGTGGAATTCGCGCCCAGGTCCGCGAAGCCGTCGCCGTTCACGTCGCCCAGCGCGACCCACCCGCTGTCGCGGCTGGTGCGCAGGACGCTGGGGAGGGTGGAGAGGAGATTCACACCGGTGAGGCCGGCGCGGCCGAAGACGAGGCTGACGGGGGGGGGCGGCTGGCCGAAGCCGGAGACGAAGGAGGTGTTGCCCGGCGTGAGCAGGAATTCGGCGAAGCCGTCGCCGTCAACGTCGCCGGCGGGCTTGATGCCGTAGCCGTTGAAGCTGTTGTCGCCGCGGAGGGTGAAATTGGCGGCGTTGCTGACGGGGGCGGAGGTGAAGGCGGCGTCGCTGGTGCCGCGGCCGAAGATCACGTACGCCTGGCCGGGCGTGGTCGCGTCGATGCCGGTGCGCATGATCGCGAAGTCCTTCTTGCCGTCATGATTGAAGTCGCCGATGCCCGAGACGGCCGAGCCGACCTGCTCGGTGGCGGTCGTCCCGGTGTACGTGACGTTGGCGCTCGCCGGGGAGAGGACGGCGCCGCTGACGGTGACGTCGTCGACGTACCAACCCTCGTAGGCGTTGTTCGCCGTGTTATTCAGCCAATCGAACTGCAAGCGGACGGACTGGCCGGCGTAGGCGCTGAGGTCGAACGTGGCGTTGGTCCAGCCGGTGGTGGGATCGGTGAGGAAGCCGGGTTGGAACAGCTTACCGCCGTTGACGGAGACGCGGTTGGCGGCGCCGGCGTCGCGGAGGGTGCCGTCGGCGTTCTTGACCTGGAGCGGGCCGAACGCGCCGCCGTTCACCGAGATCAGCACGCGGGCGCGGTCGAGCGACGAGCCGACGAGCGGCTCGGTGGCGAGCAGGTAGTTGAAGTTCAGCGTCGCACTGGAGAGACCGGCGAGGCTGATCGCGGGCGAGGTGATGCGGCCGGCCTTGTCGACGCCGTCATAGTTGCCGGGGGTGGTGGCGGTTTCACCCGTCCCAAAATACATGGCGCCGCCGGCGGTGTGACCGGGCAGGGTGTTTTCGCCGGTGGAGACGTGCCAGAGGCCGGCGGTGGTGACGCCGGTGTTGTCGATCGTAAAGCCGTCGGCCGAGGGGTTGCCGGACGTGTCGTTGAAGTCGGCGCTAAAGACGACGCGGTTGGTGGAGGCGTTCCAGTTGGCCTTGGAGCGGCCGAGGAAGACGTAGGCTGCGCCCTGTTGGCTCGTGCCGGCGGCGCGGTTGCCGACGACGATGTCGTCGAAGCCGTCGTTGTTGACGTCGGTGGCGGCGATCGCCAGGCGCGAGTCGCCGATGTTGTTGGACGCGGGGGCAAAGCCGCGGATGGTGACGTCGGCGTCGCGGAGGACGTCGATGGTGCCGCTGAAGCCGGTCGTGCGGCCGAAGATGATGTAGACGCCTTCGCTGGCGAAGGGGGCTTCGTTGGCGAAATACTTGCTCGTCATGGTGACGGCGACGGCGATGTCGGCGATACCGTCGCCGTTGTAATCGCCGGGGTTGGCGAAGATCGTCTGCGAGCCGAAGTAGCTGGGCGCGCCGACCGGAGCGGGGAGCTTCAGCGTGACGGCGTTGAGCGGCAACGTCGTGTTGCCGACGCCGGTGCCGCCGAAGTAGATGCGGGCGAAGCTGGGTTTCAGGAGGTCCGCCGAGTTGCCCGGGTAATCGAAGAAGTTACTGACGTTTCTGTAATCGCCCAGGCCACCTGAATAATCCTGGACGGCACCGACGAAATCGACGCGTCCGTCGCCGTTGATGTCGCCGAGGGGGATGACGGCGGGCTGGTCGCCGGGGTTGGCGGAGTTGATGGTGAAGTCGGCCTGGGTGGGAGGGACGTGGACGGTCTTGCCCAGGTTGGGGGAGAAGGTGATCGAGTAGGTTCCGGGGACTTCGGCGGGGGTGGTGCCGTCGGGGGCGACGGCGCGGACGACGTGGATCATGTAGTAGAGCGGGACGCCGGTGGGGCGTTCGACGGGGAGGATGGAGTTTGGGTCGGACGGGTCGACCTGTTTTGCGGCGAAGAGGGAGAACTTGATCTGGCCGCCGTCGCTGCGGGTGACGGAGATCAGGTCGGACGTGAGATAGGCGGATTGCGAGGCGCCCAGGCGAAGGAGGGCGTCGGGGGTGGGGAGGACGTACCAGTCGCCGGCGTCGCCGAGGTTGAGGGTGAGGCCGGAGATGACCTGTCCCGGCGTGACCTTGCCGAGGTTGGCGGCGAAGGCGGGATCGTCGTTGTGGGCGGAGGTTCCGTTGCGGGTGACGGACTCGAAGCGGTCGGGGGCGACGGCGACGTTGCCGATGAGGACGTCGTTGTCGGCGCCGCCGGTGACGGTGTCGTTACCGCCGCCGCCGGAGATGTAATCGAGGCCCGCGCCGCCGTCGATGAGGTCGCCGAACGCGCCACCGAAGAGGCGGTCGTTGCCGTCGCCGCCGAGGATCTGGAGGGCGGCGATGGTGGCGTTCTGCTGGAGGTCACCGGGGTTGATGCCGTAGGTGACGCCGCCGAGGACGTAGCCGGGATCGGCGTGGACCTCGTCGTCGCCGGCGCGGGTGTCGATGACGGTGCGTTCGACGTTGTGGGCCTGGTAGAAGGCGAAGAGCTGCTTGAGCGCGCCGCTGGTCGCGTCGGTCTCGTACCGCTGGTTGGCGATGTCCCAGATGAGGCTGGTGAGCTCGTAGCGATGGAGGATGGTGTTGTACTTGATGGCGATGGTGTCGGGGACGGGCTTGGAGTTGCGGTCCTTGTCGCCGCCGAGGAAGAGGACGCGATCGTTGCCGGCGCCGCCGTCGAAGCTGTCGGTGAGGGTGGGGACGATGGTGCGGTCGCTGCCGGGGATGGTGGGGAGCTGGTCGGGGATGATTTGGAAGGTGTCGTCACCGCCCTCGCCGAAGAGGAGGTCGCTGGCCTGGCGGTCGAGGCCGCCGGAGAGGACGTCGTTGCCGTCGCCGCCGAGCACCCAGTCTTCGCCACTGCCGCCGGAGAGGACGTCGTCCCCGGCGCCGCCGAGGATGATGTCGCGACGGAGGATGGGGATCTGGCCGGCGAGGTTGACGGTCGTCGGGCTTGCCGCCGCGGCGAACGCGAGCTGATAGATGGTCGGCGCGAGGTTGGAGTTGATGCGGAGGAAGAAGTCGGTGCCCGCCGCCAGGTTATTGAGGCTGACGACGCCGTTGACGGAGGTGCGCAGCAGGTTGCCGTTGGCGTCGAGGATCTGGACGGTCAGGCCGTCGGTCGCCGAGAGGCCGGAGACGACCAGGTTGCCGGCGATGGCGCTGGCGAGGCGGACGCGGTAGAAATCGACGTCGGTCGGGCTGTCGATCGTCATGCCGGTCAGCACCTTGTTGGCGGTGATCGGGCCGACGCGGGCGTCGGTGGTGAGGTTGTAGGCGTTGGCGCGGGTGTCGTTGCGGGACGGGCCTTCGAGCGGGTCGGGGAGGATCGGGTTGCCGGATTTGATCGTGATGCGGTCGGCGCCGGCGCCGCCGTCGATCCAGACGCTCTTGGTGACGGTGGGACCGACGGTGACCTGGTCGTTGCCGTCCAGCGCGTCGATGATGATCGCCTGGAAGTCGCTTTCGGGCGGGAGCAGGTGCGAGAACGCGGCCGGATCCGTGTACTGGAAGGTATTGGGGTCGAAGACCTGGTCCTGCGGGCTCCAGACGAGGCTGCCGTCGCTGTTGTGGGCTTCGAAGTCGAGCTCGACCTGGGCGGCGAAGGTGAAGTTGCCGTTGTTGTTGGTGAGGCGCGTGACGAGGTGGTGACCGGCGAGCGCGCCGGGCTCGGTGACGAAATCGACGGTGATGACGTCGTCGAGGTTGGAGCCGCCGACGTACCACACCTTGCCAGTGGAGCGGGCGTAATCCTTCCATTGCTGGCCGGCGACGCCGTTGTCGTCGAGGTTGTCGAAGAGGGTGCCGTTGCGGTCGTAGAGCTGGTCCTGGCCGCCGTTGCCGTACATGAAGTCGAGGCCGGTGCCGCCGAAGAGCTTGTCGGCGTTGGGTCCGCCGAGCATGCGGTTCATTCCGGTGTCTTCGAGGACGAATTGGCCGCCGCCGCTGTCGGTGTGGAGCGCGCCGGTCTGGGGGTCGACGAAGACGCCGAATTGCGAGCCGAGGGCGGGGTCCTGGGACCAGGCGTAGAGGAGGTTGGTGCCTTGGCCGCCGACGAGGTCGTCGTTGCCCTGGCCGCCGAAGAGTCGGTCGACGTCGGTCGGGTCGCCCTGGCCGGCGCCACCGTCGCCGAAGAGGCGGTCATCGCCGCCGAAGCCCTGGATGGAGTCGCTGCCGCGTCCGCCGTCGAGGCGGTCGCGGCCGGCCGTGCCGATCAGCGTGTCGTTCCCCTGCCCGCCGTCGATGACGCCGATGAAATCGGTGGATCGCGCCGAGAGTGCCGACACGTCGATCCCGCCGGGGCCGCTGAGGAACTCGATGCGGTCGTTGCCGAGCAGACCGCTGACACGGAACTGCTCGATGAGCGGACCGTTCGGTCCGCGCCAGGTCGCGGGGATGATTCGGCCGTTGTAATTGACGCGCAGTTGCCCTGCGGATTCGCCGATCTGGATGGTGTCGTCGGCGTTGGTGCCGTTGATGAGGAGGATGTCGGTGGCGTTGTCGTCGGGGACGTCGCCGGCGGCGTCGTTTCCGAAGTGGCCGTCGAAGCTGTCGCCGCCGGTGGTGTAGGAGGGGTCGACGTCGAGGACGATGACGTCGATGCTGGAGCCGCCGTACATCTGGTCTGCGCCGTCCTGGCCTTCGATGCGGTCGGAGTCGCCGCCGCCGAAGATCACGTCGCCACCGCCGCCGCCGAAGAGCTGATCTTCGCCCATGCCGCCGAAGATCTGGTCGGCCGCGCCGAAGGTGGCGGGCTGGTTGTTGGTGGCGTAGAGGGGGCCGGCGAGATCGTCGCCGAAGATCTGATCGTTGCCCTCGTCGCCGAAGAGTTTTTCCTTGCGCAGGTTGCCGTGGAGGGTGTCGTTGTCCGCGCCGCCGTGCAGTTCGTCGCCGGCGAGTGAGAATTCGGAGGCGAGGCTGGTCGCGGCGTAGGCGTAGAGCGCGTCGCGTCCCGCGCCGCCGAAAAGGCGCTGGCCGACGACGCTGCCGGAGGCGTCACCGGCGTCGCCGTAGAGCTGGTCGTCGCCGTCGTCGCCGTAGAGCTGGTCGATGCCGGCGTTGCCGCGGACGAGGTCGTCGTTGCCGCCACCGCGGACGACGTCGTTGCCGTCGTCGCCCTGGGCGGTGTCGTTGCCGGCGCCGGCGTCGAGGTAATCGTTGTCCGTGCCGCCGGCGAGTGAATCGGAATCCCCCCCGCCGAAGAGCCAGTCACCGCCGATGCCGCCGAAGACGGAGTCGCGGCCGTCGGTCGCCAGGCCGTCGAGGGTCGCGCCGTTGAGGATGAGGGGCGTGACGCCGTCGGCCCCGAAGCCGCCGGCGACGAACGTTTGGCGGTCGAATGCCGCCGCCCCGCCCCAGAGCAGGTCGTTGCCGGCGTCGCCGGTGATGAAGTCGAGCCCGGCGTCGCCGGAGATGGCGTCGTCCCCTTCCTGCCCGGAGAGGACGTCATTGCCGTCGCCACCGCCGATCGTGTCGTTCCCCGCGCCTCCGGAGACTGAATCGTCCCCGTCGTCGCCGAAGAGGACGTCGTCGCCGCCCAGACCAAGGACGTTGTCCGCCCCTGCGCCGGCGTGCACGGTGTCGGCGCCGCCGTCGCCGGTGATGGCGTCGGCCAGCCCGCCGGTACCCGACGGATTGTCGCCGTAAATCAGACTCGTATCCGAAGCGTGGGAACCAGAGGCGTCGGTGCCGGCGAAGATGACGTCCGCGCCCAGGCCGCCGTAGATCGTCTCGTTGCCCAGCCCGCCGAGGACGGAGTCGTTGCCGTCGCCCGCGTCGATGAAATCGTTGTCGGTTCCGGCGTCGATGTTGTCGTCGCCCGCGCCGCCGGTGATCGAATCGTTGCCCGCGTCGCCGGTGATGAGGTCGCCGTCGTCGCCGCCGTCGAGGCTGTCGGCGCCCGTGCCGCCGCCCAGGGTATCGAATCCGGCCTCGCCGAAGAGCTGATCGTTGCCGGCGTCGCCGACGAGGCTGTCGTTACCGATCCCGCCCATTTCGGTGTCGTTGCCCGCGCCGCCGGTGGCCATGTCGTTGCCGTCGCCGGCGAGGAGCAGGTCATTGCCCGCGCCGCCGTCGAGGGCGTCGTCACCGATGCCGGCGTTGAGCGTGTCGTTGCCGTCGTCGCCGCTGAGATCGTCGGCGTCGTCGCCGCCGTCGAGGCTGTCGTCGCCGGCGCCGCCGGAGAGGACGTCCGCGCCGACGCCGCCGGTCAGCACGTCGTTGCCGTCGCCGCCCTCTTCGGTGTCGCTGCCGACGCCGCCGTCGATGACGTCGTTGCCCTGCCCGCCGAGCAGGATGTCGTCGCCGTCGCCGCCGGAGATCGAATCGTTGCCCGTGCCGCCGCTGAGCTGATCGTTGCCGGCGTTTCCGATCAGCGTCGTATTGCCCGATCCGCCGAACAGCGAATCGTCGCCGTCGCCGCCGCTGAGCGTCGCCGGTACGGACACGCCGGTCTTGATCGTGATCGTGTCGTTGCCCGCGCCGCCGTCGGCGATGATGCCGGTGATTCCGGTGAAGTCCTGCTTGAATCCCATCCCCTCGACGGTGACCGAATTGGCCGTCGTTCCCGGCGTCACCGTCAGCGTTTCGTCGCCGTCGGTGAGATCGCCGTAGAGTCGCTGTCCGGCGTTCGGGCCGACGTTCAATTGCAGCACGCCGCCTGGCAAGACGGTCGCCAGGATCGGGTCCGGATCTTCCGGCACCGCCGGGCAACTGTAGTTGAAGTCCAGCAGTTTGACGTTCGCGATGTTGAAGGTCTTCTTGCTGAACAGGAACTTGATGTACGCGCTCAGGCCGGCGGTCAGCTCGCCGTTGACGTCGAACAGGCACATCGGCCCGCGCTGGAGCTGCGCCAGCATCTCGTTGAGGCGCATCTTGCCGTCGTTGTTCGGGTCGTCGAGGTTGAAGCCGATGTTGGCGAAGATCCCGCCCGACACCCCCGCCGACGCGATCCCCAGGTTCAGCTCCGCCGCCGCCTGGATGCCGCCGGTCAGCGTCACCTCGTTGACGTCGTCGCCGGTGCCGTCGGCGTTCTTGCGATCGCTGACGAACAAGCCGTCCAGGAGCATCGAGACGGACCGCTGGTCGCTGGGCGTGTTGAAGTACTCGCGCAGACCGGTCGTGTCGAACCCGAACCCGAAGTGGGCCGTCGCACCAATGCTTCCCGTAAACCGCGCCCCGAGCGGTCCCAGGATCGGATAAAACTGGCTGAACTCGAACGTCGCGCTCAGCGTGGGCATGTCGTACGTGAACAGGTTCACGTCCTGCCCGATCAGCAGCTTGAAGACCGACGACGGGTTTTGCAGCAGCGGGAACGCGATCCCGCCGCCCGGCACCGCGTTCAAGTCCGCCAGCTTCGTCTTGAAGTTCGCCGCCTGCCCGGTGAGCTGCGAGGAGGTGTCCTGCTGGACGACGTTGGCCAGGTCCGTGTCCTTGAGCTGCGTGACGGCGCGCAGGTCGGCGCCGATGTCGAAGTGGCCCAGGTCGAGCATCAGGTTGGGGATGCCCGTGGGGATCGCGTTGATCAGGTCGATCGTCTTACCCAGCGCGGTGATGAAGTCGAGCTTGGCGTTGGGGTTGAACAGGTGCACCAGGTCCAGCAGCGTCACGCTGCCGCTGTGGTCGAAGTCCAGCACGTTCCGGGCCGCCTTGATGTCCGACAGCACCGGGAGCGGCGCGGTCAGGATGTCGATCACGGGTTGGATCGGGCCGAGCACCTTCTGCACGTTGTCCAGGATCGGCTTGGCGAACCGGCTGAAGAACTCGCCGGCGTTCAGCTTCACGTTCGTGAACGACACGGTCGGCTTGGACCCGAACGACGCGTCGGGCGCGTCGGTGGGCGTGTTGCTGAACGCCCAGTTCAACCCGAAATCGGTGCTGATCGTGGGGAAGGACGACCCGGCGCCGAACCCGCCGACCAGGTGCAGGTTCACGTTCGCCTGCGCCGTCAGTTTCGCCTTGACGATGTCGGACAGCGCCGGCCCCGCCGCCAATTCCGCAGCCGTCAGCTTGCCGTCGTTGTTCGGGTCCTTCAGGTCGACGCTGAAGTTCGCGCCGAAGTGGGTCGGGTTGGTGGCGCTGTCCGTCGCCGTCAGTTGCAACAGCGCCAGCCGGCCCGTCGCCGACAGGCCCGGCGTGGTCGCGTCCACGTTCACGTTCAGTTCCGGGATCGCGTTCCCCGACCCGTCGCGCGTGTCGGTCACGAAGAAGAACCCGTCCGTCTTGTTCAAGCCGAACGACAGCTTGAAGTCGTAGCCCACCTGTGCCTGCACACTCCCGTCCACGTTCAGGCCCAAGCCCGGCAGGCCGATGTCGAAGCCCAGCGGCACGTCCAGCGTCACCGGGGCCTGGTGCAGGCGCGTGTTGAACAGGATCTGGTTTCCCGTCGGGTCCAGCGCGACGCCGATGTCGTTCAGGTCGACCGTCCCGTTGTTGTCCAAATCGCCCAGCACCCCCAGCCCGCTCGGCCCCAGCGCCGTGAAGAGCGCGTTCTTCAACGCGTCGGCCGGCGGCTTGTCCGCCAGCGTGTTCTTAAGCGGCTCGATCCCCTTCGTCCGGATGTCGTCGATAAACCGCGCGCCGTCCTTCAAATGGTCGCCCAGCAGCGGCAGCTTCCGCCCGAATACCTGACCGTCCAGGCCGTTCTGCAGCGTGCCCAGCAATTGGTCCAGTCCGTCCACCATCGCGCCGACGTTGCTGAGCAAATCCACCGCGTTGAACTGCGCGTCCAGGTTCGGCGTCGTGACCGACGTCGTCCCCGAGATGTTGCTCAGGTCCGTGATCGCCAGGGACAGGTTACCGATCGACTGCGTGGACGTCGGGAAGAACAGGGGCAGCGTCGCGTGGGCCTGCCCGACCAGCGCCATGTGCACGTCGTCGGTGCCCAGCTCGTCGAAGTAATGCCGCCCGTCGTGGTTGTCGTCGGTGATGCCGACGGTGAAGGTCGCGGAGTCCGGCGTGTTGGGGTTGCCGTCCCCGTCCAGGTTGACCGACCCGCCCTTGATGAACAGGCCGAGCGGCCCGACGGACGCCGTGAAGTTCAGGTTGGTCCCCTGCGCCTTGGCGTCAAAGTGGATGTTCGAATCGTCGTACAGGAAGGGCTTGGGACTCGCCGGATCGGTAATGTCCACGCCGATGTTCAGGTTCACGTCCGCGTCCGCGGCGACCGTCAGGTTCCCCGTCCCGTTCACGTCCAGCAGGTTCGTCGCCTGCGCCAGCCCCGGCACGCCCGCAGCCAAAGTCTTCAGGTCGAAGTCGATCGGGATCTGCTGGGTTCCGCCCGCGTGGAACGCCAGTCCCACCTTGATCGCCTTCCCGTCGATCGTGAGTTGCACGGCGTTGGCCGGCAGGCCCAGCGCCTGGTCCAACACGTTCGCGAGGGTTTGCAGGGTCCCGTCGGGCGTCTGCATCGCGGCGGCGTTCACCTTCGCCAGCAGTTGATCCGCCGCGCCGACCAGTTCCGACACGCTCTTGTTCAAGAGTGGCAGCTTCTCGCTCAGGAAGGAGAATTTCTCGAGGCTGCTGATGTATTGCACGCCCTGCAAGATCGCCTGGATCACACCGGCGAACGAGATGTTCTGGAAATCCAGCAGCCGGCTGGTGTCGGCGTTGAAGTTGACGCTCAGCGTGTTGGGGTCACGGATGTCGGTCCACGTCACCGTCGCCGCCGGCGCGGGCGGCGCGCCGGCGCCGAGGATGTTCGGCGTTACCTGCAACGGGAGGGTGAGGTTCGCCGAGCCGGTCAACGTCGGCGTCGGCGCGAGGGCCGAGATGTCTCCTTGCAGCGCGTTAAACAGTTCGGAGAAGCTGATCCGCCCGTCCGCCGCCTCGGTGCCCGGGTCCGTCAGGGCGGCGTTGAAGCTCGCCGTGATCCCGCCGGTGCCGTTCACGACGCCGACGCCCAGGAAGCCCAGGTGGGCGTTGGCGTCGATGTCGGTCGCGGACAGGTTGGCCGAACCGGTGACGGACGCGTCCTTGATGAAGAACCGGTTTCCGAGGGTGTCGGTCGCGGACTGGCTGTCCGCCAGGCCCAGTTGCGTTTCCGCGGGGTCGCCGGACGTCGCGTTGATGGTCAGCGCCGCGGGCGTAAGCAGGCCCTTGGTGGAGAACGTGATCTTGTTCCCGCTTTGTCCCGCCTGCACGGTGTCGCCGAGCCCCGCCGCCGCCAGCGCGGTGTTGATGTCCGCCACCAGGTCCGCCACGCTCGCGTTGGTCGCGTCGGCGGGCACCGTCACGTCCACGGCGTCGTCGCCGCCCACCTGCACCGAGAAGTGCGCATCGCCGGACAGCTTCCCATTCGCCACCGCGTCCGTCGTCCCCGTGATCGTCGCGCCCGGCGGGCTGAGGATCACGCCGAACGTAAACTCGATCCCCGCCGTGGCGCTCACGCTCAGCGTGCTGCTCGTGCTCAGGCCGGCGAGCGAGCCGAGTTGCAGTCCGAGGTCCACCGGCAGCGTCTGCGGCGCGAAGCCGTCGGAGATCTTCACGTGGAACGTCAGCGCCTTGGTCGCCGCGTCGTACTGCGCGCCGATCGCCTCGGGCGTCAGGCCCAGCGTATCCGCCAGCAATTGCGCCAGGCCTTGTGCCGAATCGAATGCCGCCTTTCCCGGTTGCGGCTCGAGGAACTTGTACAGTTTGTCGGTGAACGCGTTCCCCAGGTCGATGATGTCCCCGACCGTCTTCGACGTGAAGGGGAGCTTGGTCGACAGCGCCGCCGAGCCCTTGAACTGCTCGAGGAACGTCCCCACCTGTTTGAGCATCCCGAGGATGCTCAGCGGCGTGAGGTTGTTGAAGTCGAGCAGGTTGTCGAAATGCTCGAGCGTGACGTCGGGCACTTCCTCGAACAGGTTGTCCGTTTCGATGTGGATTACCGGGCTCGTGGCGGTCAGGCCCGCGAGCGACACCTGCACGGGCAGCTCGGCCTTGAAATCCCCGTCGAAATCGACGTCGATCAGCGAATCCAGGCTTGTGCCCCGCAGCTCGGCGAGCGTGATGCGTCCGTCGTCGTTCGGGTCGTTCACGATTACTTTGGCGCTGGCGTCCAGCGCGAACGCGCCGTCGATGATGCTCGCCTGAAGGAATCCGGCGTGGAGGCCGAAATTCAATCCCGGGCCGGCGGACCCCGGGCCGGCCGCGCTTTCGGCCTCCTCGCCGCCGTCCCCGCCGTCTCCCTCGCCTTCGCCGACCGCCGCCCCGGCGGCTTCCTTTGCATCCGGGTCCGTTTCCGCGGGAAACGTACCCGCCCCCACGTGCGCCTGGACCGAAAGATCGTTCACGTCGAAGAAGAAGGCGTCGGCGTCCGACAGTCCGGGCGTCAGGTCCACGCCGAACGAGAACGACAAGTTTAACGCCGTGCTCAGGCTCACCTTGCCGCTCGAGTCGAACGTCAGGCCCAGGGATTTCAGCGCCGACGAGAAGTCGAGTGACAAGTTCCCCGCGAACCCGCTTAACGTCAGGTTCAGGTCGATCCGCAATTCCTGGTGCCCGCCGGCTTCGAACACCCCGCCCCGCACCGACAGCGGATCGATTCCCAGCGACACGTTGCCGAGCGGTGTGCTCAACGTGCGAATCAGGCCCAGCAGTTCCTCGACGCTCGGTGTGACGTCGGTGCTGAAAAAGTTGCTGATCGGGTCCAGGAGGCCCTTCTTGATCGCGCCGCCGATCGGGTCCGAGCCGTCCCCGATGCCCAGCGTCTGGGACAGGTTCATTCCCAGCCCCGGGATCTCCTGCGCCAGCTCACCGAACTTGGCGATCTTCGCCCCGAAATCGGCGATGCCCGCAAGCCCGGCGCGGATCTTCGAGACGACCCCGTCGTCGATCGGGGTCTGGTTGATCTCCTGCTGCACGTTCGTGCCCGGCCCGCCCTGGTCGAACGAGATCCCGTCGGGGAATGACACCACCCCGTTGGCGTCGTCGATGGTCAGCGTGTCGTCCCCCTGGCCGCCCGTGACGAACACCCGCTGCACCGCCGCCGCCGGCACCGAATAGTCCGGCGCGTCGGTCGTATTGTTGATGAAGACGTTGAGCAGGTTCGGGTTGCCGTCGTCCAGCGCCAGGCGGATCGTGTCGTTTTTATCCGCCAGCAGGTCGCCGACGATCTCGAGTGAGCCCGGATCGCCGGGCAGCCCGGCCGGTAACGCCGCGCCCTGGGCCAGGAGCGGCGCGGAAGGGACGGCCGCCGGCAGGATTGAGGTCGGGAAATTCGCAATGCTCCACGCCCCGCGCCCCAGGGTTCCGCAATACAAAACCTTGTTCACCGCGTCGTAACGAACGTCGTTGACGATGGCGTTGGGCAGGCCGGAACCCACCTGGAACCACTTCGGGTCTGCGACGGTCGTGTCCAGACAGGCGAACACGCCGCCGAGCCCCCCGACGACCACGATGAACCCGCCGTTGGCCTTGTTCGACGGGACGAGTTCGACCGACCGGACTGGCGTTGCGCCCAGCCGCGTTCTGCTGCCCGCCTTACCGTTAACCTGCGTCCAGTCCGCCGCCGTCAAACCCTGGTTGACGAACCGCCAGACCGCGCCCGCTTGGTCCACCACGTAACCTTTTGTCCAGTCGGTTGGGTTCAGGACGATGTCGTTGATGTCCGCGCCGTGATACCCCGGCCGCGGCACGAACTCGCCCTGCGTCGGGTTGGGCGTGACCCCGCCGATCCGCGCCATCGAGGTGCGCGCCAGCAGCGTGTGTCCGGCGACCCCGACGTAGGCGATGTCCGGCATCGGGGTGGCGCCGGCGAACCCGCCGTACGCGATCGCCGTGACGATCCCCAGCGGGTGTTTCGGCTGCCACTCGTTCGGATCGACGGTGGCCCCAGTTCCCAGGCCGTCACCGTCCTGGTCGATGCCGTCCGCCGTCAGGTTCGTCAGCGGGGTGAGCGGGATGAGCGTCGCGCCGTCGTCGAACGACTCGTAAAGCCCGCGCGTGCCGATCAGGATACGATTGTTCGCCTGCACCGCGGGGGCGACCGCGTTGAGCGCGAATTGAGTCGTAAACGGGAGCTGATTGTCGAACGAGTAGGTGTTATTGCCGCTGTTAAAGTACGTGCCGCTGTTCGTGCCGCCCCTGGAGTTGAGCGACAGCAGCGCGCCGGCGGGCCCCGATCCGACGACCCCCAGCGCGGGGTTGATCACCACGAGATTGGTGCCGTTCCAGGTGCGCCGCTCGAAATCCCCCAGGGAGTTGCCGCTGGAATAGTGGAACGCGCCCCCCACCCCGCCCGCCACCGCGACGCCGCCGTCGCCCGACGGGCGGATCGTCCAGTTGAGCGACGCGCCGTTGGTGGGCTGCTCGACGTTGCCGATGTCCTGGAGTCCCCCGAAATAAGTCCCCTTGACCGGGTCGCGCGCCACCGACCAGAACTCCCCGATGCGCAGCCCCGACGTCCCGCTGCCGTTCATGGACGTCCAGTTCCGCACGCCGCTCCCGCCGTTCGCCAGGTTCAGGCGGAAAATCCCCCCGTCGTCGACGTCGATGACTCGCCCCAGCGCGTCGAAGACCATGTTCCGCGAGTCGGGGTGCGGCCCGGTGGGCGTGCCGCCGCCGGACGCGCCCGCCGCCGTCACCTGCTCCCAGACCGGCGCGCCGCCGATCGTGCCACGCCACACGATGCCCGGGAGGTTGTTCACCGGGTCGGCGTCGCCGGCGACGAAGATGCGGTTCGCGTTCGCCGGGTCCGCCACCATCGAGAAATTCGTGCGACCCTGCCCGCCGTTGTTGACGTTCGGCGTGCTGGCGGTGTTAGTCCCCGTCGTCGGGAAACTTCCCGGGAACTGAGCCCAGGTCCCCGCGTGATCGACCGATCGGTACAAGGCCATGAAGCGTCCGAATTGGCTCACCAGGCCGGCGTAAACCGCGTTGACGCCTCCCGCGTCGCTGATGGCCAGCTTGATGATGGCGGCGCCCGCCAACCCTTCGGCGGCGTCGGGGTCGGCGTCGTTGCCGCGGTCGTCGTCCATGTTGTTGCCCACGGCGGCGTTGAGATTGTTCGCCGCGGCGGGACCGTTGGCCAGCACCCACGTGCTCCCCCCGTTCGTGCTGCTGTACACCCCGCGCACCACCGAATTGGCAGGCGTATTGCTGAACAGCGGGTTGATGTCCGTGATCGCCGCGTAAAAGCGGTTGGCGTTGCCCGGATCGACGATGAGGTCCGTCGCGTCCCCGGCGGTGACGACTTTCTTCTTCGAGGCGTCTCCCCCCAGCACGTGCGTATACGTGCTCCCCCGGTCCGTCGACATCCAGACCCCGGCGTTCGCCGCGCGCGGGAGGGCGCTGCTCGACCCGCCGGCGACCAGCACGGTTTTCGCCTGTGTCGCGCTGGGGACGATCCGATAGATGTCGAGCCCCTGCAACGCCTTGAACGAACCCGCCGGCAAGTGCCAGTGGTCGCCCCCGTCCGTGCTCACCTCGACCCCGACGCGCGGCGCGCCGGGGGATTCGGGCACCTGGCGGCTGAACGTGCTGCTGAAGTTGGCGTGGCCGGCGTAGACCACCAGCTTTTTCGCCAGCGCTTGACGGTCGGCCAGCGTCGCGACCGCCTGGCCCGCGACCGGCGCGCCCGTGTTGTCGAACGGACTGATCGCGATCGCGCCGTACGCCAGGGACCCCCGATCCTGCGCCAGCGGCGTCCAGGTGGGGTTCGCGTTGGTCGCGTCCAGGCTGCGCCAGATTCCCCCGTTCACCGTCGCGACGTAAACGATGTCCGCGGAGTTCGGGAGCGTCACCACCGCCTGCACCGCGCCGGTCGACGGGTTGGTTCCCACACCGGCGGCCGCCGGAATCTTCGAGCCCGTATTATTCGGCCCCGCGGGCGTTCCGGTGACCGTGCCGGGTCCTTGTTCGACCCAAGCGGGGAAGTGAGGGGTGATCGTCCCCCCCGCCAGCATGACCCGCTGCTCCATCAGCTCTACGACACAATCCACGGCGCGAGACAGCTCCGGCGCGCGCCGATCGACGCGGCGAACCCACGATTTTGACATGACTTCTCCCAAACCCGGACCGGGCACACCATCGTGCCGATCGTACTTACCTGATTTGCATATTTATAAATTCACAATCTTGCCCAAATTTCCCCTTTGTCTGTCGCAGGCGCGTTTTCACGCGATTATCGGACTTGACCTGCGACGGGACTAGCAAACCGTTTCAAGCGGCGCAAGTCAACGAGAAAATGGGAAAACTGTGATGCCCTAATGAGGTCAGGAAAACATTGCCGCCGATTGCGCGGAAGATTAGAGTTTGCCAGCCCCCATGTTGAAAATTGCTTTAAATGCTTGTGCTCTAATTGGCATTTTTGGAGCACTTCTGGCGCGCGCGGAGGTTCCGCCTGCGATTTCGCCGGCGCTCCAAAGATATTGCCTGAGCTGTCATGACGCGGATTCGGCGAAAGGGGACCTGAACCTCGAGGCCGTGCTGACGCAGGACGTCGGGCGGCATCCGGAAACCTGGGAAAAGGTGATCCGTCGCTTGCGCGGGCGGCAGATGCCGCCAGCGGGGAAAGCGCATCCGGATGACGCGACGTATGACGCGGTCGTCGGGCAGTTGGAGACGGCGCTGGATCGGGCGGCGTCAATTGGGCCGGCGATGCCGGGGCGGACGGACACGCTGCGCCGGCTGACGCGGACCGAGTATCAGAACGCGATTCGCGATCTGTTGGCGCTCGACATCGACGCGGCGGCGATGCTGCCGGCGGACGAGGCGAGTCACGGGTTTGACAACGTGACGCTGGGCAATTTGTCGCCAACGCTCTTGGAGCGGTACGTGACGGCGGCGCAGCGGATCAGCCGGCTGGCGGTGGGTGGGACGCAGCGCGTGCCGGGCGGGGACACGATTCGCGTCAAGCCGGACATCACACAGGAGGATCGCGTCGAGGGCCTGCCGCTGGGGACGCGCGGCGGGACGCTGATTCACTACACGTTTCCGCGCGACGGTCAGTACGACGTGCAGGTGCGTCTGACGCGGGACCGCAATGAGATGGTGGAAGGGTTGCACGAGGCGCACGAGATGGAGGTGCTGGTCGATCGCGCGCGGGTGCATTCGTTCACGGTCAAGCCGCCGGCGGACGGGAAGGATTACGAGCACGTCGATGCGAATCTGAAAGTTCGACTGGATGTGACCGCGGGGCCGCACGATCTGGGGGTGACGTTTTTGAAGAACCCGTCGTCGCTGATCGAGACGCTGCGGCAGCCGTACAACGCGCACTTCAATATGCACCGGCATCCGCGGTTGTCGCCGGCGGTGTACCAGGTGTCGATCACGGGGCCGTACGACGACAAGGGGCCGGGGGATACGCCGAGCCGGCGGCGAATCTTCGTGACGCGGCCGACAACGCCCGACGGCGAGACGGCGGCGGCGAAGCGGATCCTGTTGACGCTGATGCGGCGGGCGTATCGGCGGCCGGTCGCCGACGCGGACGTGGAGCGCATCCTGCCGTTCTATCGCGACGCGCGGCAGGGCGGCGGGGATTTCGACACGGGGATCGAGGCGGCGCTGAGCGCGGTACTGGTCAGCCGGGAATTCCTGTTCCGCGTGGAGCGCGACCCGGCGGGGGTGTCGCCGCACACGGCGTACGACGTGAGCGACCTCGAGCTGGCGTCGCGGTTGTCGTTCTTCCTGTGGAGCAGCATCCCGGACGACGAGCTGCTGGCGGTCGCGGAGCGCGGGGAGTTGCATCAACCGGCCGAGTTGGAGCGGCAGGCGCGGCGGATGCTGGCGGATCCGAAGTCGGAATCGCTGGTGAGCGGGTTCGCGGGGCAGTGGCTGCATCTGCGGAATCTGGATTCGATCTCGCCGGACGGGCGACTGTTTCCGGATTTCGACGACAACCTGCGGCAGGCGTTTCGGCGGGAGACGGAACTGCTGTTCGACGAGGTGATGCGGCACGATCGCAGTGTGCTCGATCTGATCAAGTCGGATCACGCGTGGTTGAACGAGCGGTTGGCGAAGCATTACGGGATTGCGGACGTGTACGGGACGCGGTTTCGCAGTGTGCCGCTGGCGGCGGACAGCGAGCGGGGTGGGCTATTGCGGCAGGGGAGCATATTGACGGTGACGTCGTACGCGACGCGAACGTCGCCGGTGCTTCGGGGGAAGTGGATCCTGGAGAACCTGGTCGGGACGCCGCCACCCCCACCGCCGCCGAACGTGCCGGCGCTGGCGGACAACACGGTGGCGGCGAGCTTGCCGATGCGCGAGCGACTGGCGCAGCACCGGGCGAATCCGGCGTGCGCGAGCTGCCACAACGTGATGGACCCGGTGGGATTCGCGCTGGAGAACTTCGACGCGGTGGGGCGCTGGCGGACGCTTGAAGAGGGGCGGCCGGTGGACGTGTCGGGGGCGCTGCCGGGCGTGGCGGGCGATTTCAACGGTGTGGCGGGACTTGAGGCGGCGATCTTGAAGGAGCCGGATGCGTTCGCGCAAACGCTGACGGAAAAGATGCTCACGTTCGCGCTGGGGCGCGGTATTGAATATTACGACGGCCCGACGGTTCGGCGGATCGTCCGCGACGCGCGGGCGAAGGACTACCGGTTTTCCGAGCTGGTGTGCGGGATCGTCGATAGCCCGGCGTTCCGGATGAGGACCACCCCATGAACATCACGAGAAAATCGCTGCCGCGGCGGACGTTTTTGCGCGGGGTCGGGGCGACGTTGGCGCTGCCGCTGCTGGACGCGATGGTGCCGGCGGCGACGGCGATGGCGGCGACGGCGGCCGCGCCGGTTCGGCGGTTAGGGTACGTCTTCATGCCGATGGGCTGTGACATCACGCGGTGGACGCCGCGGGCTGGCGTGGGGGACAAGCTGGGAGAGCTTTCGCCGATCCTGAGTTCGCTGGCGCCGGTGAAGGATCGCGTGACGATTTTGTCGAACATGGAATTGCAGAACGCCTACCCGGGGACGCACGCGACGTCGAACGCGGCGTTCCTGAGCGCGGCACGGGCGAAGCACACGGAAAGCTCGGACTATTACCTGGGGACGACGGCGGACCAGATCGCCGCCAAGCAGCTCGGGCGCGAGACGCAGCGGCCGTCGCTGGAAATGGCGATGGACATGTTGCAGGTGGTGGGGCAGTGCGACAACGGTTACGCGTGCGTGTACCAGAATAACCTGTCGTGGTCGTCGCCGACGACGCCGCTGCCCGCCGAGGCGCACCCGCGACTGGTGTTCGAGAGTCTGTTCGGCGAAGGGGGGAGCAAGGCGGACCGGCAGGCGGATCTGCACCGGCGAGCGAGTTTACTCGACTTCGTGAAAGACGACATTTCGCGACTCGGGAATACGCTGGGGCCGGCGGACAAGAGCCGCGTCAGCCAGTATCTCGAGGCGGTGCGCGACGTCGAGCGGCGCATTCAGAAGGCGGAGCGGGACGTGGCGGACAATCCGCTGCCGGACCTGGATCGGCCGGTGGGCGTGCCGGCGTCGTACGCGGAGCACGCGCGGCTGATGTTCGATTTGCAGGTGCTGGCGCTGCAGGGGGACGTGACGCGGGTGATCACGTTCCAACTGGCGCGCGAGACGAGCAACCGGACGTACCCGGAGATCGGCGTGCCGGACGCGCACCACCCGCTGACGCACCATGGCAACGACGCCGCGAAGATCGCGCGGATGGCGAAGATCAACGCGTTCCACGTTGGGTTGTTCGCCGAGTTTCTGCAGAAGCTGGCGGCGGCGAAGGAGGGGAACGGGTCGCTCTTGGATCACTCGCTCTACCTTTACGGCAGCGGCATGGGGAACCCGAACGTGCACGATCACGGGAATTTGCCGGTGATCGTGGCGGGCGGCGCGGCGGGGGGGATGAAGGGCGGGCGGCATATCCGCTTCAGCAAGCCGACGCCACTGGCGAATTTGCACCTGACGCTGCTGGACAAGGTGGGGGTGAAGCTGGATCGGTTTGCGGATAGCAGTGGGAAGGTGGATGGGCTGTTTGAGCCGTTGGGGATTTAGGGCGGATCGGGCCCGTAGTTTGGGTGGGCGGCCACGTCGGATAGTTGAACGGCCGCGCATTTTACTATATAGTGTAAATCATGGTCTTTTCGTGGGACGACGCGAATCGCGATCACATTGCGAAGCACGCCGTTACGCCCGAAGAGGCTGAGTATGTAGTAGCCAATGCGGAAAGCCCGTTTCCGCAAACGATTGAAGACGACAAGTTACTCGTTTGGGGTGCGACCGAATCCGGGCGCTATTTGCAAGTCATTTACGTGCTGAAAGACCCGGGCGAGGTTTCGTACGAAAGTTTTGGAGGCGGGTGAGGTTGCCCTGGTGATCCGGGTGATCCACGCGATGGAGTTAACTTCGCGAATGAAGCGACAGCTTCGCAAACGTCGGAGATAGTAATGGCAAAGAAAAAGACGAAGACCGATGAGAACGACTTCGCCGCATTGGATCGTCTCGCGCGCGGTATCACGCTCGAAAAGCTGCGGCCGCTGACTCGCGAACAGCGGCGTCGGTGGAATGCGGCCAAGCGTGGGCGGCCGAAGAAGGCGCCCGGCACCAAGGCCGTGCCGACGTTGATCACGGTCGAGCCCGAACTCCTGCAATTGGCGGATGCCTATGCGAAGAAAACCGGCGTCAGTCGGTCGCAATTATTCTCCGACGCGGTTCGCCGGCAGATCAAACGGTCGGCGTGATCTCGTGCGATCTCGCTATCTCCAAGCGAGGACAGCCGAATCGGGGGCTTCATTTCGCCACATACCGCCAGGCGGGTTCCATCATCTGCGACGCGTAGAAGATGTTGTGGATCGGGTCCCACGCGTAGTTGGCCCATTGGCCGTAGCGCTGGACTTTGATTTTGGGCGCGAGTGGCGCGGCGAGCGCCCAGGTCTTGCCGGCGTCCTTGCTTTCGAAGAATCCGTCGGGGCTGGCCACCATCATTCGCGATTCGTCGGCGCCGAACATGGGGCCCAGGCAGGCGCCCTTGGGCACCGGCCCGGCCACGGTCCAGGTCGCGCCCTTGTCCTTGCTGACGAGCAGGCCGCGCTCGCCGAGCCAATAGCCGGTCCCGTTGAACAGCACCATGACGGGCGCGGCGAGTTTTTCGTCGCTGACTTTTGACCAGGTTTGCCCGCCGTCCGTGCTTCGCACCAGCCCATCCGTTTTCGTGAACGACATGAGCGTTTTTGCGTCGAACAGGCCGGCGGCAGAGTGGCCTTTGCCCAGTTCCTTCCAGGCCTTGCCGGCGTCGGTGCTGTAGAGCAGCTTGCCGCCGCTCTCGTGCCCGATGGCGAGCAGCGCCTTGCCGGTGTCGGCCCAATCCACCGCGCCGTAATCGAGGTGGCCGGTCTTCGACGGCTGCCAGGTTTTGCCGGCGTCGCCGCTGTAGGCGGCCGAGCCGTAAATGGTGAAGCACATCAACCGGCCACCGGCGGGATCGATGTTCAGGCCCCATCCGGTCTCGAAGCGCCCGGTCACGCTTTTGCCCGAGACCAGGGCGAACGTCTTCCCCTGGTCGGTGCTCTTGCAGATGCCGATGTTGTTCGCCAGGAGGTAGACATCCCCGGAGACGCGATCCACGCCGATGCCCGCCGTCATCGTCGTGAACTTGTCTTTCGGTTTTGAATGATCCTTTGCGAACTCGGCGAGGATCCCGTCGGAGATGGTGACCCACTGTCCCTCGTACAGCGGCTTGGGCGGCTCGGCGATCGCGGTTACGGCGAAGCGCCAGGTGAACAGTGCAACGATCGCCGTCGTCGTCCAAAGCCGTTTCATCGCTTCTCCTTTGCCGGATTGCCGGGCAAGCCGCGTTTGGCCATCGCGTACCCTACGTACCTCGTGTTCAGTCTGGCCGTTTGAACGGTTTGGCGATAGGCTTTGGCGAGCGAGGCACGCCGATGTTCCCTGACGGTCAACCCAGAGCTGGCGCGGCAAGGCGGACGATTGCTCTCGCGCTCCGTCTGGTGCTCGGGTTATGTGTCGGCGGGTCACTGCCGATTGCCGCTCGCGCCAATGATGCCCGCCCCAAAGCGCCGCTGGCGGATGCGGCGGAGAAGTCGGATTGGGACCGCGTCGTATCGATGCTGAACGAGAGGGCGGGCGTGGGCGCGGCCCAGCCCGATGGCATGACGGCGCTGCACTGGGCGGCGTATCACGACAATCTGGACGTGGCGAAAGCACTGCTCGCGGCGGGGGCGGACGCGAAGGGCGCGAACGCGTATGGCGTGACGCCGCTCTCGCTCGCCTGTACGAACGGCGACGGGGCGATGGTGACGATGCTGCTGGCGGCGGGGGCGGATGCGAATACGACGCTGCGCGGCGGGGAGACGGCGCTGATGACGGCGGCGCGCAGCGGGCGGGTGGAGGCGGTGCGAGCATTGCTCGACGCCGGCGCTAAAGTCGATGCCACCGACCGCAAGGGGCAGACGGCGCTGATGTGGGCGGCGGCGGACGGGCACGCGCAGGTGGTGGCGGCGCTGGTGGCGGCGGGGGCGGACGTCCATAAGCGACTCAAGTCGGGGTTTACGCCGATGCAGTTCGCGGCGCGCGAGGGACGCGCCGAGGTGGTGCGGACGCTGCTGAAGGCTGGCGTGGACGTTAACGAGGCGATCGAAACGCAGGTGCGGTCGAACGGGATCACGGCGCGGAACGGGATGAGCGCGCTGGTGATGGCGGTGGAGAACGGGCACTTCGAGCTGGCGTCGGAATTGTTGAAGGCCGGTGCGAATCCGAACGACGAGCGGTCGGGGTATACGCCGCTGCATATCCTGTCGTGGGTGCGTAAGCCGAACCGCGGCGACGATCCGGACGGCCAGCCGCCGCCGACGGGCTCGGGGAACATGACCAGCCTGCAACTGGTGCGCGACCTGGTGGCGCACGGGGCAAAGGTGAATACCCGGCTGGCCAGGGGGCCGGGCGGGCGCGGCAAGCTGAACATGACGGGGGCGACGGCGTTCCTGCTGGCGGCGCGGACGGATGATTTGCCGTACATGAAGCTGCTGGTGGAACTGGGGGCCGACCCGCTGCTGGCGAACAAGGACGGCGCGACGCCGCTGATGGCGGCTGCCGGGCTCGGCACGCTGGCGCCGGACGAAGAGGCCGGCACGGAGGATGAGGCCCTCGCCGCCGTCGCCTACCTGCTGACGCTGGGCGCGGACCTCAACACCGTCGATCACAACGGCGAGACGGCGATGCACGGCGCGGCCTACAAGAGCCTCCCGAAGATGGTGCGGTTCCTCGCGGACAAGGGGGCGAAGGTCGACGTCTGGAATCACAAGGACAAGTACGGCTGGACGCCACTCCTGCTGGCGCAGGGGTTTCGTCCGGGGAACTTCAAGCCGTCGGCGGAGACGATCGAGGCGGTCGAGCGGGTGATGCGCGCCGCCGGCGTGACGCCACCGCCGCCGCCCAAGCCGACGACCGCGCCGGCGGGGTATGACGAACCGGCGAAGGCGGCGAAGTAAATCCGCACCTCTACGCGGCGGGCATGGCTTCGAGCATTTCGCGGATGCGGTTGAAGGCGGTGCGACCGCTGTTGTATACGGGCACCTTCGTCTTCGTCAGGTGCGGTTCGAGGGCGGTCATGGATACTTGAGCCAGGACGATGGCGTCGACTTTCGACGAGAGTTGATCGATCTCGGCGAGCAGCATCTCGTTGTGTTTGGCGGTGTTTCCCGCCTTGAGCACCTGAAACGCCTCGCCGCACAGGCGGACGGTGACGTCGCATTCCTTGCCCGCCTCCTGCGCCGCGAGGCGGAGCAGTCGTTCGGACGCGGGGACGGTCGTCGGGACGGTGGCGAGCAGGCCGACGCGGCGGCCGGCGCGGACCGCGAGGTCCATCATCGGGCGGTCGATCTGGAGCAGCGGTGTGCCGATCATCGGGCGGGCGACCTCGACGGCGCGGTTGAACGTCGAACAGGCGAGCAGGATCAGGTCCACGCCGTACTCTTCCTGCGACAGCGCGGCCTGGACGAACTTCGCGAAGTTCTTGCGCGGGATCGTCCCCGGCTCGCAGGCGAAGTTCGTGCACTGGATCGTGTCGTCCACGAAGTGGACGACCTCGACGTCCGGGATCACCTCGGCGGCGTACCGCTGCACCGCGCCGGTCGAGATGAGCGCGGCGTGAATGACGCCCAGTTTTCGGCCCTTCAAACTTGTCGCCATGCCGTTTCTCCTCAATCTTCAGCCGACGCCGACGTGTTTGCGGAGCAGCGCGAGCGCCCGCGGCGCGTCGTCGGCGAGGGAATCCGTGTACGCCTCGATGCTGCACCGCCCGTCATACCCCGCCGATCGCAGCGTGGCAAAGAACTCGGGCAGCCCCGCGTCCCATACGATGGGAAACCCGCGCGACGCGCCACGTGCGACGTGGACGTGGTGCGCCAGCGGCGCGGCGGCCGTGATCTCGCCGGGCGCCTCGCGCTCCATCAGGTAATGGTACGAATCGATCAGCACGCGCACGCTCGGATGGTCCACCTCGCCCGCCAGCCGTACCGCGTCGCCCAGCAGGTTCACGATGTTCGACTCCAGGCGGTTGAGCGCTTCGATCGCGATCGTGATCCCGCGCGCCGCCGCCAGCGGCCCGACGTGACGCAGCAACGCCACGATTTGCGCCCGCGCCTCGTCGTGCGCGAAGCCGGGCGGCACGTTTTTCGCGACCGAACTGCCGAACACCACCACCCGCGCCCCGATCGCCGCCGCCCGCGACAGCGCCGCGGCGGCGTAGTCGAGCGCCCGCGCCGGGTCGGCTTGTGGCCCGGTCAGTCTCACCGACCCGGGGAAGAAGTTGTTACACGCCTCACACGGCAGGCCCGATCCTTCGACTCGCCGCCGAACTTCCTCGAACGCGCGGTCGTCCAATTCCATCAGGTGCGCCAGCGACAACTCGACGTAGTCGAACCCCCACGCCACCAGACGCTCGACGTCGGCGACGCCGATCGGGTCGACCTTCGGGGCGATCATGCTTCCGCAGCATCCGATTCGTATCACGGTTGCCGCACTATACGAGGAATTGTTCGCGCGTGTCGGATGACTTAGACTTTGCCGACACGCGATCCGCGCACGGAGGGCTCCCGTCGCAGTCGTCATCGCGATCGTGTGCGCGCGGGAGAGGTGTGAATGCGACGATTTATTCGGGCAAGATCCGCGGCCGGTCGTCGGCACGCGCCGCGCCGGGACGCCGTGGCCGTCGTCGAGCCGCTCGAACGACGCACGCTGCTGTCGGTTGCGGGTCAGGATCCGAGCCTGGTCGCGTGGTTCGACGCCGGTGCGATCGCCGCCGCGTCGGGCTCGCCGGTTGCCACGTGGGCCGACGCGACGGGGGACGGATACACCGCCACGCAGGTGACCGCCGCCCGCCGCCCGACGTACGTCGCGCGGGCGATCGGGACGCGGCCGGCGGTCCGCTTCGACGCCGCCGCGGCGACGCAACTCGCCTTCTCGCGTCCCCTGTCGGGCGATTTCACGATCACCGTCGTCTTCCGCTCGACGCAGGGCCTGGGGGCCGGCCCGCTCTGGTACACGGGCGCGGGCCTCGTCGACGGCGAAGTGGCCGGCGTCACCAATGATTTCGGCCTGACGCTCGACGCGCAGGGCCAGGTGCTCGCGGGGACGGGCAAGCCGGACGTGACGGCGGCGTCCAACCTGGGTTTCAACGACGGCCGCCCGCACGTCG